>ERZ1034920.326-NODE-326-length-39205-cov-60.823499_pt1 | contig 39205 bp, 27 predicted proteins | sample MGYA00520688_ERZ1034920 | MGnify/ENA primary metagenome ERZ1034920 (study PRJEB33766, sample SAMN09781785) | gut metagenome | biome: gut microbiome | host: Homo sapiens | place: Madagascar | study: EMG produced TPA metagenomics assembly of the PRJNA485056 data... | reverse complement strand
TTATTCCAAAATTACGTTAAATCACGCTTGTAGATTTTCACTTGCGAAACTTTAGTCCTTTATTCAAAAGTTCGTCCACTTTTGACAATTGAGACATTTCCTGCTGATGACAAGAAGTCATAAACAAGAAATATAAAAACACTCTTTATAACGCTCATAATACTTCTTTCTTGAGTTTAAACAAGAACAGCTCATGTGAAACTAAAACAATTTCACATGAGCTGATTTGATTTATTTTCCGGTTTGCAGCAGCTGAACTGCACGCAGAACAATCTCGTTCGTCTCATTCCATACCTGGAAATATTGACTCATATCCCAAATATCGCGCGCTACAAGGGCTTTCAACTGAATAGCTAAGTATTTCTTCGTCTGAGCCAATTCTGCCTCGTCCTTCGCCTCTATTTTCTCTTTCTTGCCATCCTCGATGATCTCATCCACAAGCGACTGAGGAACCTGATAGGTCTTCATGAACTTACTAAAGTCCTTGAACTGAGCTTTCAACTCCTTGCGATGAGCATCGATGAACTTCAGACTGTGATTGATGACAATGCTCTTAGCCGACAACTGACGATGCAATTTGGTGTATTTGGTCGTGTCGAGCGGCACGAAATAATCAGGCATAATGCCACCGCCGCCATAAACCACACGATGCTTGCGCAGGGTATAATACTTCAGAGAGTCGGACAGGTGAATGCTGTCCTGATTGGTAAACTCACCATGCTTGTATCGCTTGTCAAGATCCATCGCATAATCCTCGCGGTCGCCCTTCTTATAAGGCTTCTGGATGCATCTGCCGCTTGGCGTATAGTAATGGGCAATGGTGAGACGGATTTCACTGCCATCTTCGAAGGTAAGCGGACGCTGCACCAGTCCCTTGCCAAAGGTTCGGCGACCCACCACTACACCTCGGTCCTGATCCTGTATAGCACCGGAAACGATTTCTGCCGCAGAAGCCGTAAACTCATTAGTGAGGACAACGATCTTGCCCTTGCGCCAGCGACCATTGGCCTCAGCACGGAACTCCTGACGGGGAGCCCTGCGACCATTGGTATAGACAATCAGATCACCCTTCTCCAGAAACTCATTAGCTATCTTTGCCGCAGTCTGCAGATAACCTCCACCATTATCCTCCAGGTCGAAGATAAGGTCTTTCATGCCCTTCTTCTTCAGGGAATCCATCGCCTCGGAAACCTCCTTGTGACTCGTCATTCCGAAACTTCCCAGACGAATATAACCGATGCCCGGACGAATCATATAGGCAGCATCCATCGTGGTAACAGGAATCTTATCACGTTTCACCTTGAAGGTAAGCTTATCCTTGATGCCGCGACGCACAATGGTAAGGTTTACAATCGTACCCTTAGGACCACGGAGCCGTTTCATGATTTCCTCCTTGCTCATCTTGACGCCCGCAATGGCAGTATCATTTACCGCCACAATACGGTCGCCGGCGATAATGCCCACCTTCTCGGAAGGACCATTGGTAACCGGCTGGATGACCAGGAGCGTATCATCTACCATATTAAACTGCACGCCGATGCCATCAAAAGAGCCATTCAGAGACTCGTGCATCGACTGGGTTTCCTTGGCAGTGGTATAGGAAGAATGAGGATCCAGCTTTTCGAGCATTCCCCGGATGGCGTCCTCTACCAGTTTATTCTCATCCACACTATCCACATAGAGATTGGCAATGGCAATTTCAGCCCTCCCCAACTTCTCTATCGGGCTATTCTTGCCCATTTTCACACGCAACTGGGCACTGACAGAAGTTACTGCCAAGAATGCCGCTAATGCAATAAACAGATATTTCTTCATTTCTAAATCTTAAGCTTTATGAAAGAGAGAAATCCTTCAAGAGTCAACAGTTAACAGTTCTATTTTCTATGGTTTCCCCATGTTTCAATGGTTTCCCCATGTTTCAATAGTTCCCCCATGTTTCAATGGTTTCCCCACGAAAGCACTTGAATTCTTCACTCTTCGTTCTTCACTCTTCACTTAACTCAATCCATCGGTTCAGAATCTTCCTCAGGAATATCCTCCTCAATCACCAGATTGTCGATGATGAAGTTCTGGCGCTCCATGGTATTCTTTCCCATATAGTATTCCAGAAGCTTCTGCACCTGGTCGTTCTTATGCAGCGTAACCTGCTCCAAACGCATATCAGGACCTATGAAATGAGCAAACTCCTCTGGAGAAATCTCGCCGAGACCCTTGAATCGGGTGATTTCCGGGTCTGGTCCGAGTTCACGGATAGCCTGCTGGCGCTCTTCGTCACTATAACAATAGTGGGTAATGAAATCGCCCATCTTCTCCTTGGGTCCCAACTTGGCATCGGCATCAGCCACAGCCTGCTTGTTCTTGATCTTGGTACGCTTGTTGCGCACACGGAACAATGGGGTCTGCAATACATAAACATGGCCCTTCTTGATGAGGTCTGGGAAAAACTGTAGGAAAAACGTGATGATGAGCAGGCGGATATGCATTCCATCGACATCGGCATCCGTGGCCACAATCACCTTATTGTAGCGCAATGAATCCAAACCATCCTCTATATCAAGCGCAGCCTGCAGGAGGTTGAATTCCTCATTCTCATACACCACCTTCTTGGTCAATCCGAAGCAATTCAGCGGCTTACCACGCAGAGAGAAAACCGCCTGGGTATTTACATCGCGACTCTTGGTGATGCTTCCGCTCGCAGAATCTCCCTCAGTAATGAAGATAGAACTCTCCTCCTTACGGTCGTTCTTCGCATCGCTGAAGTGGATGCGGCAGTCACGGAGCTTGCGGTTGTGAAGGTTGGCCTTCTTGGCGCGCTCACGTGCCAACTTGGTCACACCAGCCATCGCCTTGCGCTCACGCTCGCTCTCCTTGATCTTGTTTTCCAGGATTTCAGCCACATCCTTATGGATATGAAGATAGTTGTCCACTTCCTTCTTCAGGAAATCGCCCACATATTTATTGATGGTTTCCCCACCATTCGGAGTCATCGTCGTACTTCCGAGCTTGATTTTCGTCTGACTTTCAAAGACAGGTTCCTCTACATTGATGGCAATAGCCGCCACCAGTCCGTTGCGGATGTCGCCATACTCATACTTGCCGTAAAACTCCTTGATGGTCTTGGCAATATGCTCCTTGAAAGCACTCTGATGAGTACCTCCCTGGGTAGTATGCTGACCATTGACGAAGGAATAGTATTCCTCGCCATACTGATTGGTATGGGTAAAGGCTATCTCAATATCCTCACCCTTCATGTGGACAATATCATAGAGACCCTCATTGGTCATATTGTCGCTCAAAAGGTCCTGCAGACCATGACGGCTGAGGATACGGCGACCATTGTGCATGATGGTGAGACCTGTATTCAGATAAGTATAGTTGCGGAGCATCGTCTCCACGATGTCATCATGGAAACTGTAGTTCTTGAAGAGCGTATTGTCTGGTTCAAAAAAGATGAAAGTACCATTTTCATCCTCCGTCTTGGAAGTCTTGTCTTTCAGGAGATTACCACGTTCGAAAATAAGATGGCGCACCTTGCTGTCGCGGAATGACTTCACCTCGAAATGGGAACTGAGGGCATTGACCGCTTTCACACCGACACCGTTCAGACCGACACTCTTCTTGAACGCCTTGCTATCGTACTTACCACCGGTATTCAGCACGCTGACTGCCTCAACGAGCTTTCCCTGCGGAATACCACGGCCATAGTCGCGGACGCTGACACGCAGATTGTCCTCTATATCGATTTCCAGACGTGCTCCAGCCCCCATCTTAAACTCATCGATGGAGTTATCGACCACCTCCTTCAAGAGCACATAAATACCATCCTCAGGCAAGTTACCATCGCCCAGACGACCGATGTACATACCCGGACGGGTACGCACATGCTCCATATCGCTCAAATGGCGGATATTGTCATCTGTATATTCTACAGGTTGCTCCTGAGGGGTATTTGCCAGTTCTTCAGCAGCACCCTTTTCATTCAAGTTTTTATCTTCAGGCATAAATTCCTCCTTGTAATTCTGATTTTATTTTATACGAACAGTTGCTATTTACTTGATTTTCTTAATATAGCAGTTGCGGCGCTTGTGAAGGATTGGGTCTAAGACACCCCATTGTCCCTGCACAGCAACATTGTCTTCCATTTCCACCTGTGTTTCTCCCCACTCGATTCCATACTTCTGATAGATAGGAATCAGGTCGGCAAAAAGCAGCGCATTGGCACCCTTGGCACGGTATTCCGGCTGGATACCGATGAGCAGGAGGTCAACGATCTTGGTCTTATGGAACTTGATGGCACGCAGCAGATGCCACCAACCGAAAGGAAACAGTCTGCCCCTATGGCATTTCTGCAAGGCTTTGGTAAGAGAAGGCATCGTAATACCGATTCCTATCATCTTATGATCCTCTGTAGTCCAATCCTCGATGGCAGTCACAAAGTTCAGATCGAGCAAAGCTAAATACATCTTGATGTACTGGTCTATCTGCTTCTGCGAGAGTTCAGAATAGCCATAGAGATGCTTGTAAGTATCATTGATGAGGTCGAAAATCTTCTGTCCGTATCCGCCCTGATAAATATCCTTTCGGGTAATCTTACGGGCATGGAGATTGTATCTTTTCTCTATCATCGCCGCTATCTTGGAATATTTCTCCGGGATGGTATCTGGCACTATCAGCTTATACTCTACGTACTTATTATCTACGGTAAAACCCTCCAAAGCCTCTACGTGCTCTGGATAATATGAATAATTGTAGATGGTAGGCATGGTGCCGAGCTGGTCAAAGCCCCAGGTAAGCATACCTTCTGGATCCATATCCGTAAAACCAAGCGGACCTACAATATCTTCCATTCCCTTCTCCTTGCCATATTTCTCTACAGCATCGAAGAGAGCCTTGGAAACCTCACGGTCGTCGATGAAATCAATCCACCCGAAGCGCACGGACTTACGGTCCCAACGCTTATTGGCCTTATGGTTGATAATAGCAGCGACACGTCCCACTACCTTGCCCTCTTTATAAGCAAGGAAATACTCTGCCTCGCAAAACTCGAAAGCGGCATTGCGATCTTTGCTAAGTGTGTTCATGTCGTCGCTGAAAAGATTGGGCGCATCATACGGATTGCCCTCGTATAGGTCGTAATGGAAGTCGATGAACGTCTTCAAGTCCTTCTTACTCTCGACCCTCTTAATTTCTATTAATGACATGATAATTCAAACTAGTTTGTTATTTTAAACATGCAAAAATAGCAATATTTCGCCAAACGACCAAATATTGCTATTTTTTTTGCAGTTTTTTAGGGATTAGCACTTACTAAATCCCCCTTTCACAAATCACCAGCACATGGCTCTCATCGCTCAAAGTGGTGGCAAAGATATAGGTTTCTCCACCATCTTTCAGTTTCAGGCGCTTGCGCAATTCTGCCACGGAAAGGGGGAAATTGCGGGTGGCGATATTCGCTTTCGTAATGCCGGAGAGTTGGCGTTTCAATTCCTTTTTATTAAAGGAGGAAACGGCGACAATGCGGAACGCCCTGCCTGGAAAAGCCTCGACAGGATCCTCACTTACGAAGAGATGACTGTTCTTGGAAAGCATCTTTGCATCATATCGCTCGGAAAGAACACCGAAACAACCGGCTTTCATCAGCGAGGCATTCGGCTCGTAGAGATACTGCATTCCTCCAAGGGCTGGAGAGGTTATTCTATCAGAAGAGACTATTTTATCAGGAGAAGCTATTTTCACGGCAGAAGAAGCCATTTCTGTCTCATCACAAACAAAGGATTGGGAGTCGTTGATGCAAAAGATTCGGAGATTTTCGTCATATTTTTCCCCTAAATCTGTTCCTGAAATCATATTCATGCCCATATTTCGCGCAGAAAGCACCAAAAGCAACTCCTTGCACTCATTGCTCACGGAGATGATATGAACCTCTCTTACGTGGCTTAATTCGCTTATGGCACGGTGCCAGTCGAGCATCGGAGAGAGTTTGATGATGACGTAATCAGCCTTCGAAAGCATTTCTTCCTGCAAAACGGTAACATCGGGCGTGCAATCCTTCAAGGAAACGACCTTGTTGCCCGCATCGTCTCTACGGGCAGGATCAATGAAGATTAACTTAAGACCAAGGTTGGTCTTAAGTAATGACTGAGACTGCTCTTCAGTTATGCCTAAAAAATCTGATGCAGCATTCTTCTTAGAGTGAAAAGAATGCAGCACCTCTATTCCGTCTCCATTCTTCACGCAGACATTCTTCAAACCCAATCGCTCGAAGTTTTCCTTCGCAGCCTCACAAAGATGAGCCTGACGCTCCACATACATCGACTTTACGCCCAACCGGGAAGCTATATATGAGAAATCCACTCCGAAACCACCAGTCAAGTCAACAAACTCAATTTCTTCAGAAAAATCTTCCTCATTCGGTTCTTGTTTAATCTCATTAACATTCGCATCACATTCCGTTAATATCTGTTGCTTTTTGCAAGTATCTTCATTTTTGGCGAATTCTGAATCAACTGCCCCTTCGCTCGCAAATTCGCAAATTTTGGAAAAATGAGAATTAGAGGCTTTGTCGCACTCTTTTTCGTTTTCAGAAGAAGAAACTGACAAACCGAGCAATCTTGCCGCCAATTCTGCCTTATAAAGAGCTGTCTGCTCTGACGAACATTGCTCCATTGAGATATGAGGAGGATAGATAATGCCCTCAATACTTGCCCAACGTGGCAACTTGACATGCGCCATCTTTCGCCCACGAATCTGATCGAGAGCGAAAGGCATATTTACTTCCGGATACTTGCTTCCAAGGAAAGCCAACTGGCGGACATCCTCATCCTGATGCTGGCGAATAAAATCGATTGTTGCCTGATTGATTGTCATAGTAACTCCTGCTTTATTCAAAGATTGTAAACCAAAGATTTCTTACTAAATTATACTTGCAGCTACAAAAGTATGAAAAATTTTCTTTTCCTCCAAAATATTTAATAAGAAAGTAACTTAATAGAACTCGAGAAAGTTGAGTTGAGTATACAACCGCGGTTCGGGACCATATTGATTTTGGAGGCGCAAAGCGAGAAGTATCCTGCTATCTACATATTGCTTTTTTGAAATAGAATTAGCACAAAACCCTTCACCCTTCATTCTCCCTTCATTCTCATTGGGTAAGCGGCTCTGCGTTTATAACTTGCATTATTCAATCCGGAGCAGTTTTAAAGGGATTGAACTCTAGCAAGTTCAGAAGTCATAGAAGTTGAAGAAGGCTTGTCCAAAAGAGATTTGAGCATCAAAGCAAGCATCATAGAAGCCTTAACAGGGTGTCTTAATAGAAGACAAATAATGACCTTAATAGAAGCATGAGCCAAACTCTGTCTGTCAGTCGAAATCTAAAAATAACAAAAAGATGAAGGGGGATGAAGGGTTAAAATTTGCATTTCATCCTCAGAACCCCTGTGTTTATCGGCATTCCGTGCGAACAGATGAAGGGTGAAGGGGTTTGCGTATTCCATTTTTTATAAAACAGATACTGGCAAAATGCCTACTTATGGCACAAAAGTACCCTGCGAGGAGCACATTTGTGCCCTTCCTAAAGCAATTATACAGAAAGGGAAAGCAAATTTGTATGCTCATTCTGTTTTAACATTATTGGTGCTGAATTAAGTATGTTCATTCATACTGTTAGAGACGAACAAGCACACTAAAAAATTAAATCTGTTTCATGTTATAATGCGTTTATGTGATTAGCCAAATCTGTTATTTTCTATTCATCAGATTTTCTACTTCATACATAGTTATAGGCCATGCAAATAAATCTACAATAAAAGCAACGAACAAAGCTTCATAACTAATCTTTGAATGCTCAAAAACTCCATCGGAAATGGCAGCATAATATATTATGAGATTTTCCAATGCATATATAACAGGAAGCATTTTCATATATTTTATAGATGTTTCTTTTACATATAAGAATAATAGTGCTACAAGGTAAGCAAATATAGCAACACCCGTAATCATTAACTCTTCATCTTCTTTAAAAGAAATACGACCATAACGATTATGACCTAAAACGAACAAGAAGGCTACTACTATAGCAGACAAGATTACACCTTCTACTATCCAATCAAAATACTTTTTCATATTCTTCTGTTTTTTGTTTGTTATATTTTAATAAGATTTTCCAACATAATATTTATTAGTTATAGTATAAGAAGTAGGAGAAAAATAGGATTTCTCTATGGATATCGAACTTGATATGAAATAATAAGACTTAGGCATAACCGTTATTCTCTTTTCATAAGTTTTATAATAATATTTTCTACTTTTCTTGTTATATATTCTTTTTTTATTGTACACAGTAATGTCATATGCAAAATGTTCATCAAAATTATCCAGGACAGAAAAAGTAATGCCCTTTGTTTTGTACTCAATGCAAGCAGTATTGCCAACATATAAAAATTTCACAATATCTCTCTGCAGATGGAATTCTGTCTCAAAATTACTCCAACATATAAATTTAACTGATTCTCCCATAGGAACCAACAGTTTTTGAAGACACGTATACGAAAAAGCGATACGATCTAATAAAATGTTAAAATTAAAAACTTCATCCTCATTTTTAACTTTAACTTCAGACCAAGTATTATATTTTTGTCCCATATCCATATTATACATTCCTAATCTTCGACCTAAAGAATAGAATGCAAAAATAGAATTACGTACGTCTTCTTGCTTCACAACATCTTTATACCAAAAACTCTTGATATCATCATAACATTTTTCGGCATCTTCTAAGGAGTTTACCCATTCTAATTTTATTTCTTGTGCATTCATACTAATGGATGCAAACAAGCACACTAAGAAAATGTAAATCTGTTTCATTGTAATTAATAATTATATACCATGTAATTTTAACTCTTTATCTACTTGAGAAAGAAACATTTGATTATGGAACTTCTCTTCTATTAATGATTGATAGCTAAGTAGTTTCTGTTCTGATACAGACATCTGCGCTAATAATATTTTGCAATACTTTATCTCCTTAGCCTCTGCAAGAATTGAAAATATCAGACTTATCAACCTAAAATAACGTTCGCAAGCTAAAGAGCCATGACTTATCAACAGATTAAAGCATCTTCTATTTTTTGACTCTTCGGTTTGTTCCTGCCTTGCTGTTTCAAAATCAACTTTTGTAATACCATAAGTATAATTTTGCCCTTTTACAATAGCATCGTTTTTGAGCATTCCTTATCATTTCATCTATACAAGGCTCCATTGATAACTCCTGCATTGCAGTAGGAATATCCTCATCTGTCATCATACCCAAATATTTTTTGCCATAAAGAGCTTCCTTCAAGCAATTCATCTCACGACAAATTGCCTCGAAACATTCTTCACCATGGTAGGACACTAATACAAAATCCACTCCCTTTAATTCTTCACATCTAAAAAACAAACTATCTACTGCCTTTTGTCGTTGGTCTAAAAGATTGAAAAATGTAATCTCAAAACGCTCTTGCTTAAAAGAACGATTCTGGGATATTAACGTCTTATATAAAAGTAAAATGCTAACAAAAGCCGCAATGCCACTTAAAGCATCCCCATAACTTGCCAACCAACCATTTGCATTATTCCTCATCAGGACACACAATCCCAAAGCAAATAGCAATACTATTAGCGAAACTATCCATTCCGAGACTTTCCTATACCATCGCAAAATAAGTTTAGACATTATTTGATAGCATTTTGCCACGAATCCCCAAATGGCGATTAAGATTCTCTTTCCACGGCAAAAATAAAAACGTGGGATTCTACCTGTTACCCGTCCCACGAATCGAGGCCTTCGCATTGCCCAATGTAGTTGAACGAGCAACGCCGAAGCCCACGCCGATATGAATACACTTCTCCCTATACCAATACTTGGCATATTGCAAGATGCAATACACCCATACCAGTAAAGGGATGTGGATATAACACATCCCGAGGGCATCTACCGTTGCAATGCTCAAGACTACATTTGAAAGTTGCGAAGTTCCGATTCGTCAAGAACAAAGCGTCAAGTAAACGCCTTTATATTATGTCGTGATACCCTATCCCACTTACCTTTATATTTCCCATCTCGGCTAAAAAAATGCTCTACAAACACCTCCAAATGCCTCGATACGGCGTGAGCGAGAGTGGTATCGGATGCAAAGATAGTGAAAATAATGATAAGTTGTATGTTTTTCGTGGATTATTTTCATGGTTGAATAAAATATCATACGTTAAGGCACACTAAAAAGCAAGACAAAAGTGCAACGCCACGTTGCACTTTTACTCACGATTGAGCCTTGATAATTATTTAAAGTCGCAAAATTTGACATCAAATAGCATTATTGATTCTCGCCACAAGTTCCTCTGGATTGAAATCTTCCATCTTAGAAAAAGCAAACCACTTCTTACCAAGGTCTTTGATGGATGCACCTACATGATAAACTATATCATCAATGCAAAGGAAACGGTCGTGGGAGCGACGGAACAAGGTAACCTCTATAGGTGGATATTGGCTGTTATGACGTTCTATATCAAGACGAAGCTGTCGGTTTATCTGCTGGGTATAGATGCAAGCTGAAACATTCTCACCTCGCTTATCCAACAAGGTCAATACAGATTCATCCACATAATTGTCAATAAGGATAATGTGATGCTTTGCGCTCTTCACAAGTTCAGAAACAAAGGAATAAGCATCATAGATTTGATGATCAAAGAAGATACCTTGCTTCGGTTTGTACACACCCTCGTCCAAGCGTCTGAACACCTCGTCAATTTGCTCACTTGCCAGACTTTGCTGTTTTTGCATTTCCAACTGATGATACTCTATCGTTTCTAACCTTTTATAAATTGCCATATTATCCTCAATAAAATGGCGCATAGAATTAAAAGCTCGCATGATACGGATATTCACCTCAATTGCAGTTTTTGACCGAAGGACACTACTTAGCATCGCAACCCCATTCTCCGTAAAAGCATAAGGAAGCTTTTTTATATTATGTCCTCGTCCTTCGTTCAAAGTCGCAATTTGCGACTTTGAACACTCCTCTTTAGTCAATTGAAACATAAAATCTTCAGGAAAACGTTCTATATTGCGTTTTACCTGTTCATTCAATCTTCTTGTTTCCACTCCATACAACTCCGCCAAATCACGGTCGAGCATCACTTGCTGCCCTCTGATATCTCGTATCAGAGAACCCACATTCAACTGGTCGTTATTTGCGACTGGCTCATTCACTTCTGAAGTTAAGGAAAGAGTAGTCTTCGCTTTACTTGGATTGTTTTCTGCCATCATTCTTTTGTATTATTAGTTGTGTCCACAAATATACGACTTTCTTTCGAAAACACCAAGGATTTATATAAGAATTTTGTTTGATGTTCCAAATTGGCACCTCTAATATAACAATCTTTGCACCAACAAAAAGACCGCACACCGCACAAAATAGCCATAACAATCTATCATACAACAAGTTAAGTCTGTGCAGTGTACCACTTTTAGACTGCACTCATACCGCACTGGTCATTTCCTGATTTGGGTTTACAGATTCTTCTCTATCCATGCGGTCTCCGTGCGGAGGCAATTCCACATAGCACTCTATAAACAATTAGACCTCAGCACTTTACGCCAAAAGCGTGCGGTGTGAGGTCTAATCTTATATATTCTTCCTATCCGATAAAACATCGGATAAGAGTCCAACTATATCTCAAAAGATATTAGTCAGCCAACTTTGCCTTCAAGAACTCACGGTTCAAGCGGGCGATGTTAGCGATAGACTCGTTCTTAGGACAAACAGCCTCGCAAGCACGAGTGTTTGTACAGTTACCGAATCCGAGCTCATCCATGCGTGCAATCATCTTCTTAGCACGGGCAGCAGCCTCTACACGACCCTGTGGGAGAAGTGCCAACTGGCTAACCTTTGAGCTGACGAAGAGCATAGCAGAACCATTCTTACATGCAGCAACACAAGCACCGCAACCGATACATGTAGCGCAATCCATTGCCTCGTCTGCATTCTCCTTAGGAATCAGGATAGCATTGGCATCCTGAGCCTGACCTGTACGGATGCTGGTGTAACCACCTGCCTGGATAATCTTGTCGAATGCTGAACGGTCTACCATACAGTCCTTGATGATAGGGAAACCAGCAGAACGCCAAGGCTCAACGGTGATTACGTCACCATCGTTGAAACGACGCATGTAGAGCTGACATGTTGTAGCACCACGCTCTGTCTTACCATGAGGTGTACCATTAATATAGAGAGAGCACATACCGCAGATACCCTCGCGGCAGTCGTGGTCGAAGACGAAAGGCTCCTGACCTGACTCGATGAGCTCCTCGTTCAAGATGTCGAGCATCTCGAGGAATGAGGTATCATCTGGGATGTTCTTCATCTCGTGTGTATCGAAGTGACCCTGTGCTGTAGGACCGTCCTGCTTCCAATACTTAACTGTGAAACTTATATTTCTTGCCATTGTCTTGTTCGCTTTTTAATTCTTGTAATTTCTTGTCTGTACCTTAATTGCCTCATACTCGAGAGGTTCCTTGTTGAGCACTGGAGCAGTTGTATCATTGCCCTGATACTCCCAGCAACCTACGTAGAAGAAGTTCTCATCATCACGCTTAGCCTCGCCTTCCTCTGTCTGGTACTCCTCACGGAAGTGACCACCACAGCTCTCGTTGCGGTGCAATGCATCGTAAGCGATCAACTCGCCCATCAAGATGAAGTCACGCAAGTGGATAGCCTTATCCAACTCTACGTTCAAGCCTTCCTTCTTACCTGGAATGAAGAGGTTCTTGTTGAATTCCTCACGGAGAGCCTTCATCTTCTTCAAGCCTTCCTCAAGACCTTCCTTGGTACGACCCATACCTACGTGCTCCCAAAGGATGTGACCCAACTCCTTGTGGATAGAATCTACAGAGCGCTTGCCCTGGATACCCATCAGGCGGTCGATTTCCTTCTGAACACCTGCCTCTGCCTCTGCGAACTCTGGGAGATCGGTAGAGAGCTTTGGCCACAATGCCTGGTCTGCCAAGTAATTCTGGATAGTGTATGGCAATACGAAGTAACCATCAGCCAAACCCTGCATCAAAGCAGAAGCACCAAGACGGTTAGCACCGTGGTCAGAGAAGTTACACTCACCAATAGCGAAGAGACCTGGGATAGTGGTCATCAACTCGTAGTCAACCCAGATACCACCCATTGTATAGTGGATAGCAGGGAAGATCATCATTGGGTTGTAGTACTTCACGCCGTTAATCTCGTTAGCCAACTCACCTGGGTTAACGTCGGTAATCTCCTCATACATATCGAAGAGGTTGCCATAACGCTGCAGGATAACGTCGATACCGAGACGGTTGATAGACTCAGAGAAGTCGAGGAATACGGCAAGACCTGTGTTGTTTACACCGAAGCCCTTGTCGCAACGCTCCTTAGCTGCACGAGAAGCCACGTCACGAGGAACCAGGTTACCGAATGCAGGGTAACGGCGCTCCAAGTAGTAGTCGCGGTCTTCCTCAGGAATATCAGAACCCTTCTTTGTACCTGCCTGCAATGCCTTAGCATCCTCAATCTTCTTAGGAACCCAGATACGACCATCGTTACGGAGTGACTCTGACATCAAAGTCAACTTACTCTGGTTTGTACCGTGAACAGGGATACATGTTGGGTGAATCTGAACGTAAGATGGGTTAGCGAAGTCAGCACCCTTGCGGTAGCACTGGATAGCTGCTGTACAGTTACAACCCATAGCGTTTGTAGAGAGGAAGTAAGCGTTACCATAACCACCAGTAGCGATAACTACGGCGTTGGCAGAGAAACGCTCCAACTTACCTGTAATCAAATTCTTAGCGATGATACCACGAGCGTGACCGTCAACGATCACAATATCCTCCATCTCGTAACGGGTGAAGAGCTTAACCTTACCTGCCTCAACCATGCGGCTCAAAGAAGAGTAAGCACCGAGGAGGAGCTGCTGACCTGTCTGACCCTTAGCATAGAATGTACGAGATACCTGAGCACCACCGAAAGAACGGTTAGCCAACATACCACCGTACTCACGAGCGAAAGGAACGCCCTGAGCTACGCACTGGTCGATGATGTCGTTGCTCACCTCAGCCAAACGGTAAACGTTAGCCTCACGAGCACGGTAGTCACCACCCTTTACTGTATCGTAGAACAAACGGTAAACAGAGTCACCATCATTCTGATAATTCTTAGCTGCATTGATACCACCCTGTGCTGCGATAGAGTGAGCACGACGTGGAGAGTCCTGGATGCAGAAGTTCAAAATATTGAAGCCCATCTCGCCGAGAGAAGCAGCAGCAGAAGCACCTGCCAAACCTGTACCTACAACGATAACGTCGAGCTTTAACTTATTCTTTGGGTTAACCAAACGCTGGTGAGCCTTATAGTTGGTCCATTTCTCAGCAACTGGTCCTTCAGGTATTCTAGAATTTAATGTTTTTGCCATAATCTTTTTTAATACTTAAATGATTACACGAATTATGCGCAGCACAAAGATGGAGCGCAACCGAAAGCGAATGCCAATACAACTACGATGAAGAGGAGAAGCAGGATGGTAGAATAAATCATACCAATCATCTTCCAACGGCAGAACCAAGTCTTACCGCTCCAACCGAGAGTCTGAATAGCACTCCAGAAACCGTGAGTGAGGTGGAACCAAAGAGCTACCAACCAGATGATGTAGAGAACTACGAACACAGGGTTAGCGAAGGTGTCCTGAATGAAAGCGAAGCCGTCTGCTGGGCTGTGACCGAAGCTTGTACCCAAAAGCTCAGCAAACATCATGTTGTACCAGAAGTTGAAGAGGTGAAGCAACAAACCGAGAACGATGATGATACCGAGCACCAACATGTTCTGACTTGCCCACTCTACCTTCTCTGGCTTTGCTGTTACCTCGTAACGCTGGTTACCACGAGCACGACGGTTCTGTGCTGTCAGGATGAAAGCGTAAACGATGTGACAAACTGCCAAAGCTGCCAAACCTAATGTTGCAACTACGGCGTACCAGTTAGCACCCAACAACTCGCAGATTGTGTTGTAAGCTTCTCCAGAGAAAAGCGCAACCACATTCATGCAACCGTGGAATGTCAAGAATAGAATAAGTGCGATACCAGTTACTGACATCACTACCTTTCTACCAATAGATGAATTGATTAACCACATAAATGATTGATTTTAAAATATTTAACTGTTTGAAACTAAATTATTATTCAACATCTATCTATCACCTGCAAAACATAGATCATGGGGAATCACAATCCTCATTTCTAAGTATAATTGCATAAATTTGCTGCAAAATTACTATAAATTCGTGATTTATCAAAGTATTTTTGCTAAAATTTCAATTTAAATTCTTACTTTTGCCGAAAATTAGAAAAAGTATAGATTATGACATTCAATTATGACGTACTTGTTATCGGCGGCGGACATGCCGGATGTGAGGCTGCTGCAGCCTCTGCCAACATGGGGGCTAAGACCTGCCTGATAACAATGGACATGAACAAGATTGGACAGATGAGTTGCAACCCTGCCATCGGTGGTATTGCAAAAGGACAGATTGTAAGGGAGATTGATGCCTTAGGTGGACAAATGGGAATCGTAACCGACAAGACCGCCATCCAGTTCCGTATGTTAAATATAGGTAAAGGACCTGCCGTATGGAGTCCCCGTGCTCAATGCGACCGAGGAAAGTTCATCTGGGAATGGAGAAGCATCCTCGACCGCACCGACAATCTTGAAATTTGGCAAGATCAGGCTGACGAACTCTTAGTCGAAAACGGAGAAGCAATAGGTGTACGTACCATCTGGGGTGCTGAGTTCCATGCCAAGAGCATCATCATTACTGCAGGCACTTTCCTGAACGGCCTGATGCATGTAGGAAGAAAAATGGTAGAAGGTGGCAGATGTGCAGAACCTGCAGTACACCATTTTACGGAAAGCATCACCCGATGGGGAATCACAGCCGCAAGAATGAAAACAGGAACACCTGTTCGTATCGACAAGAGAAGCGTTCACTTCGAGGATATGGAAGAACAACCTGGTGATAATGATTTCCACCAGTTTTCGTATATGGGCGAACATCGGGTACTTAAACAACTTCCGTGCTGGACCTGCTACACCAACAAGAACGTGCATGAAATCCTGAAAAGCGGACTTTCTGATTCTCCTTTATATAATGGTCAGATTCAAAGTACCGGTCCAAGATACTGTCCGAGCATTGAAACAAAGCTCGTCACTTTCCCAGACAAGGAACAGCATCCGCTATTTTTGGAACCAGAGGGTGAAGATACTAATGAAATGTACCTGAACGGTTTTTCATCCAGTATGCCAATGGACATACAGTTAAAAGCCCTTCATGAAATTCCAGCTTTAAGAGATGCCAAGATTTACAGACCGGGTTATGCTATTGAGTACGATTACTTCGACCCAACACAACTCAAGCATTCGTTGGAATCAAAAATCATAAAAGGTCTTTTCTTCGCAGGCCAGGTAAATGGAACGACAGGATACGAAGAAGCCGGCGGTCAAGGTACTGTTGCTGGAATCAATGCTGCGCTCCATTGTGTGGGAGACAAGACATTTGAAATGCAAAGAGACGAAAGTTATATCGGCGTTCTTATCGATGACCTCACAACAAAAGGCGTGGATGAGCCATACAGAATGTTCACCTCCAGAGCTGAATACAGAATTCTCCTCCGACAGGATGATGCAGACGCCCGACTGACAGAGAGAGCTTACGAACTGGGAATTGCAAAACGAGACCGTTATGACTGGTGGCAAGAGAAGAAAGAGAATATCGAAAGAATCATCAACTTCTGTGAGAGCTACCCAATCAAAAAGGATAAGATCAATCCAAAACTGGAAGCACTGGGCACCACTCCACTTCGCGCAGGATGCAAACTGATCGATCTCGTGGCACGTCCACATCTCAATCTTCAAAACCTTTCAGAAATTATTCCTGAATTAAAAGAAGTAATGGAATCTCCAGCCAACCGACAGAAAGAAATTTCGGAGGCTGCAGAAATCAAAATGAAGTACAAGGGCTACATCGAAAGAGAACGTCTCATTGCAGACAAAATGCACCGACTGGAGAATATCAAAATCAAAGGCCGATTCAACTATGCAGAGCTTAACGAAATATCCACAGAGGGCCGACAGAAATTGGAGCATATCAATCCTGAAACTCTTGCTCAGGCAAGTAGAATTCCAGGTGTGTCTCCAAGCGACATCAACGTCCTGCTCATTTTACTCGGAAGATAGTTTCACGCAACTCTACGCTCTCTATCTTTTTAAAATGTTTCACGTGGAACACAAACAAAGTAAAGCTTTTGATTTTCAGTCAATTAAGATTGCTTTCATCAAGTGTTTTATGGTTAAAGAAAAACTTTAATCTCACGTGAAACACTACTTAAAGATACACCGAAAAAGAGGCATAAAACGCTATGGCTTTTCGAGAATATCTCAAGTTCGCCTTCAAGCAAAGAGAGAAAAGAGCATTAAAAATGAGGATATGATCCGAAAGGAAAAAGCATTAAAATAAGTACGTAAAAAACATATAATTAAGAAGTACAGAACTATGAACAATCAGCTATTATTAGACAATCTGCGTTGCATACCAGATTGGCCAATTAAGGGTGTTAATTTCCGTGATGTTACTACCCTTTTCAAGAACCCTGCTTCGCTAAAAGAAATTAGCGATGAGATGTATGAATTGTATAAAGATAAAGGTATAACCAAGATTGTAGGCATAGAATCACGTGGATTCGTTATGTCTTCCGCATTAGCTATCAGACTTGGCGCAGGTGTTGTTCTTTGCCGCAAACCTGGAAAACTCCCTTGCAAAACCGTACAGGAAAGCTATGCTAAAGAATATGGTATGGACACCATCGAAATCCATGAAGATGCGATCAATGAAAACGATGTTGTCCTACTCCATGACGACTTACTTGCCACTGGCGGAACCATGAAAGCTGCATGCGATCTGGTTAAGAAATTCCATCCTAAAAAGGTTTACGCAAACTTCATTATCGAGTTGGTAAACGAGAATTTCATCGGCCGCAAGATCTTTGATGAAGACGTTGAAGTTTCAACTCTTCTTCAATTATAGTCTCCTTATGCCAAGCCTATATAAAGAAACAAAGAATGCTTTTTTAATGTTTCTGTACGCATAAATACAGTTTTGAAACACAAAAAACGCTCTTTATCATAGTTTCATTATATAGGTTTGGCATCATATTTAATAGTATGTTTTATAGAACACTTCACTGTACGTTTAACAACGCTCATTCGTTTCACGTGAAACAGGACTCAATTAAACTCCTATAAATAAAGGTATTGGAATATGACCAAGCAGGAAAATGAGGAAAGACTCACAAGACTTAAGAATATTGTATTGAGCATGCCGGAGAAACCTGGCAGCTATCAATATTATGATGAAAACCATACGATTATATACGTAGGAAAGGCCAAGAATCTGAAAAGACGCGTATCTTCATACTTCCACAAAGAAGTAGATAGATACAAAACAAAAGTACTCGTTTCTAAGATTTTCGACATTTCATATACGGTTGTCAATACGGAAGAAGATGCACTTTTGCTTGAAAATAGCCTTATAAAAAAGTATAATCCCAGATATAATGTTTTGCTGAAAGACGGCAAAACATATCCTTCTATATGTGTGACAAACGAGTATTTTCCTCGCATTTTCAAGACTCGCCATATCAATAAAAAGGTGGGGACTTTCTTTGGGCCATACCCCCATATTGGTAGCATGTACGCCGTTCTGGAGGTCATCAAGAAGCTTTACAAGCCAAGAACTTGCCGCTTTCCTATTACTAAAGAAGGCGTAGCTGTCGGTAAATATAAGCCATGTCTGGAGTACCATATTCACAATTGCGGTGCGCCATGTATCAACAAACAAAGCTACGAAGAATACCAGGAGAATATGCGCCAAGCTCGCGAAATTCTTAAAGGAAATACAAGAGAAGTGAGCAAATATCTATATGATATGATGATGAAAAACGCAGAACTTCTGAAGTTTGAAATAGCTGAAGAATACAAGAAAAAGTATCAACTCTTGGATGAATTTGAGGCCAAAAGCGAGGTCGTGAGCCACACAATTACAGACGTAGATGTCTTCACCATCGTGAATGATGACTCCAACAAGAATGCCTTTATCAACTATATTCACGTAAAGAATGGAACTATCAACCAGAGCTTTACCTATGAATATAAACGCAAACTGGAAGAAAGCGACGAGGAACTCTTGATTACAGCTATTCCAGAAATCAGGGAGCGTTTTCATTCCACCGCAAAAGAGATTATCGTTCCTTTCGAGATGGAATGGAAGCTAAAAGATGCTTCATTTTTCGTACCACAGAGAGGCGACAAGAAGCACCTTCTGGAACTCTCTGAGATGAACTGCAAGCAGTATAAGTTCGACCGTCTAAAGCAGGCAGAAAAGCTTAATCCTGAGCAGAAACAAACCCGTTTGATGAAGGAGTTACAGGCGAAATTAAAGCTTCCGAAGTTGCCATATCAGATAGAATGCTTTGATAACTCCAACATTTCCGGTACAGACGCAGTGGCTGGCTGCATCGTATATAAAGGTATGAAACCTTCCAGAAAAGACTACAGGAAATACAATATAAAAACGGTTGTAGGACCCGACGATTATGCCTCCATGCAAGAGGTCGTGAGACGTCGATATAGCCGCATGATGGACGAAGGAACACCCTTACCCGACCTCATTATTACGGATGGAGGTAAAGGTCAGATGGACGTAGTTCATGCAGTTATAGCAGACGAATTACACTTGGACATCCCTATTGCAGGTCTTGCCAAAGACGACCGCCACCGCACCAATGAATTGCTCTACGGTTTCCCGCCCCAAACCATAGCTCTTCCACCTGAAAGTGAGCTTTTCAAGGTTTTGACTCAGATACAGGACGAAGTACATCGATATGCCATTTCCTTCCACAGAGATAAGCGTTCTAAGCACGCTTTACACTCAGAATTGGACGACATCAAAGGCATTGGTCCAAAGGCTAAAGAAGCGCTTCTTAGCAAGTTTAAAAGCGTAAAAAAGGTCAAGGAAGCAAGTATAGAAACCCTGACAGAAGTACTCGGACCACATAAAGCGGAAATACTTGTGAAATATTTCACAGAAAAAGACAAGAATATCAAATAAATATCGTATATTTGCATCTGAAATCATTATAGAAACAGAAAGAATTGATATATAAATATAAAAGAATAAGATAACATGAGAATCGTGATACAACGTGTCGCACATGCCTCTGTTACCATTGAAGGCGAAGTAAAATCTGCTATCAAGCAAGGCTATCTCGTCCTCTTGGGTATAGAAGAAAGCGACACTACAGAGGACATTGATTGGCTAGTAAGAAAGGTGATAGGACTGCGTGTTTTTGATGACGAAAACCATGTCATGAATCGTTCTATCATGGACATAGATGGGGAAATTCTGGTTATCAGCCAATTTACCCTCTTCGCCAGCTATAAGAAGGGAAATAGGCCAAGTTGGCTAAGAGCTGCCAAACACGAAATCAGCGTTCCACTCTATGAGGAGTTCTGCAAAAAGCTCTCTGAAGCACTTGGAAAGCCTGTAGGAACAGGCGAATTCGGAGCTGATATGAAGGTTGAATTATTGAATGATGGTCCTGTTACCATCATGATGGACACTCATAATAAGGAATAAAATGACAATAAAAGAAGCACAGGAAGCCGTAGATAAATGGATCAAAGAGTATGGCGTTCGCTATTTCAGCGAGCTAACCAATATGGCTTGTCTCACAGAAGAAGTAGGAGAACTGGCTCGCGTCATCGCCCGAACATACGGCGACCAAAGTTTCAAAAAGGACGAAAAACCTAACCTCGGAGAGGAAATGGCAGACGTTCTCTGGGTTCTCATTTGTCTGGCTAACCAAACAGGAATCGACCTTACTGAAGAACTCAAAAAGAGCTTCGATAAGAAGACCCAAAGGGATTCTGAAAGGCATAAGAACAACCCGAAATTGAAGGGATATAATACCTGAAATTAAAGGGATATAATACCCGAAATTGAAGGAAATAAAACACCTGAAATAGAAGGAATCATATAGATAAACTTAACTTTAATAATTAAAAAAGTAACATTAAGTATGAGCAGTATTAAAGAACAGGTTCTTGCACAGCAACAAGGACAATACAGTGAAGCAGACGACAAGTATTTGTCAGTTCTCAAACAGTATAATTGCAACCTTAACGATGAGGAAATTGCAGCAGAAGTAAAGAAACTCCTTGACGAGAAAGTTGCAGAAAACGAGACCATGGAGGTGAAGAAATTCCTCTTTGGAAGCGTTGAATTAACATCTCTCCATACAGAAGATACAGAGGAAAGTATCTTGAAGATGATAGAGAAAGTCAACAAATTCTCCAAGGATTATCCTGAACTTCCTCATGTAGCAACAGTATGCACCTACCCTAACTTCGCTGGTCTCATTAGCCAAAGTCTGGAAGTTGATGGCGTAGAAATCGCTGTCGTAAGCGGCAATTTCCCTTCTTCTCAGACTTTCATCGAGGTAAAGGTAGCAGAAACTGCATTGGCTATTAAAGATGGCGCCACAGAGGTTGACATCGTAATGCCTGTTGGCAAGTTCTTCAGTGAGGATTACGAAGGCCTTTGTTCTGACATCCAGGAACTGAAGGAAACATGCGGCGATCACAAGATGAAATGTATCTTGGAGACTGGTTGCCTGAAGAACTGCAGCAATATCATGAAGGCTTCTATTCTTGCTATGTACTCAGGTTCTGACTACATCAAGACATCTACTGGCAAGGAGAAAGTTTCTGCTACTCCAGAGGCTGCTTACGTGATGTGCCAGGCCATCAAGGCTTACTACGAGAAGACTGGCATCCAGATTGGTTTCAAGCCAGCTGGCGGCATCAACACCGTTCACGATGCAATCGTTTACTACACAATTGTAAAAGAAGTTCTTGGCGAAAAGTGGTTAACCAATCAATGGTTCCGCTTGGGAACATCTCGACTTACCAACCTCCTCTTGAGCGAAATCCTTGGCAAGGAAATCAAGTATTTCTAAAAAGGGAAAACTGATTCGTAGATAAAACAAGGTCTTTCAACGGCAAATATAGCCAGTTGAAAGACCTTTATTTTTAGAGACTTATAGTCGTACGACTACTCACTCTATAGACGTACGACTATAACCCCTATAAACGTACGACTATAGACTCTAATGACGTACGACTATAAACTTAATAAACGTACGAGCTTAAACCTTACGTTCAATAACGAAATCAAGATAAGCTTTCAAAGCGTTATAGATGGCCTTATCTTCCACATAAGTGTCCAAGAAATTCATGGCTTCAGCATGAAAATCCCACATACGTTTATCTGCATATTCTATACCTCCATTGGCTTTCGTAAATTCCACCAAACGAGCAATTTCATCAGGAGTTACTTGATGAGATTTCACCTTACGTGCCAGCTTCATCATCTCCTCGTCACCAGTAGATTTCAGCGCATAGATAACCGGCAAAGTCAACTTACCTTCAGCCATATCATTACCAGTAGGCTTACCTATCTCCTGAGAATCGTAGTAATCAAAAATATCATCACGAATCTGGAAGATAATACCTAAATTCTGGCCAAATCGCTTGGCTTCCTCTATAGCAATCTGTGAAGCATTAGCCGACAAAGCACCAATACCAGCACAAGCCTCAAAAAGAGCTGCCGTTTTCTGCTTAATTACCTGATAATAAATGTCTTCCGATATTTCCTGATTACTGATACTATTCAATTGCAAGATCTCACCATTGGACAAAACACGTCCTAATTCAGCAAGATATCTCACTATTTCTTCAGAATGAGAATAGGAAACATGGAGCAAAGCTGTAGAGAGAATGAAGTCACCTACCAGTACTGCAACCTTATTATTATAAGTAGCATTGACACTTGCCTGACCACGGCGCTCCCCACTTTCATCTACAACATCATCATGAACTAAAGAAGCCGTATGAAGCAGTTCCAAACCGACTGCTGAATGCTGAGTTACCTCAGTAACTTTGCCGAAATTCTTCGCCATCAGCAGGATAAGCATAGGACGCATACGCTTACCCGCACGCTGTCGAATATGGTCGAGAGCCTGCGAAAGAAGTCCGTCGCTATGCATCAAAGACTTATTAAACAAATCAATAAAATCTGCCAACTCTGCCTCAATAGGCTGTCTGATAAGTGATAAATAATCCATTATGTGATAGTAAAACTACTTAATTTCTGAAATTTGATACAAAATTAATCAATTATTCGTGAAATGTGGCAATTTTTTAGTAATTTTACACCATAAATATGAATATTATGGATAAATTATTCCTTTTAGACGCGTATGCGCTCATTTATCGCTCGTATTACGCCTTTATCAAAGCTCCAAGAATCAATTCCAAGGGGCTTAACACTTCGTGTATCATGGGGTTCTGCAATACCCTCAACGAGATACTTACCAAGGAGAAACCAACTCATATCGCAGTGGCTTTCGACCATGGTAAGACCTTCCGCCATGAGGCTTTTCCTGCCTATAAAGCCCAGCGAGAAGAGACACCGGAAGACATCAAACTCTCTGTACCAATCATCAAAAACATACTCGAGGCCTACAACATTCCTATCCTCCAAGTGGATGGTTTTGAGGCTGATGATATCATTGGTACTGTGGCGATTCAAGCTGGAGAGAAAGGTATAGAGACCTACATGCTCACACCGGATAAAGATTATGGTCAGCTGGTAAGGGAGAATGTATATATGTTCCGTCCTCGACATGGAGGCGGATATGAAACCTTGGGTGAAAAGGAAATTGAGGAAAAATACGGAATCGCTTCCCCACTCCAGGTTATTGACCTTTTGGCTCTCATGGGTGACTCGGCAGATAACTTCCCTGGATGTCCTGGTGTCGGAGAGAAAACGGCTGCCAAACTGATCAATGAATTTGGAAGCGTAGAGAACTTGATTGAAAATTCTTCTAAGGTGAAAGGCAAACTTCGCGAAAAAGTAGAAGGTGCTATCGAGGATATCAAAATCTCAAAGTTCCTGGCAACTATCCGGACTGATGTTCCTGTGGAAATTAAAATGGATGATTTGAAGTTGGTTGAACCTGATAAAGAAAAGTTGGACGAAATCTTCTCCGAACTCGAGTTCAAAAGCTTTGCAAACAGGATTCTTAAAAAACCTCAACAAAAGAAAATAAAACCTACAGGAGAGCTCGATTTATTTGGCGCACAGCAAGACGATGGGCAGGAAGTTCAAAAAAACGCGAGTTTTGAGACCCTTAAAAGCACTCCTCATAAGTATCAACTAATTGAAAATGAGGAAGATGCGAAGAAACTTTGTGATTATTTGATGACATTCGATATTCTCAGTTTAGACACAGAGACCACTTCTACTACTGCAATTGATGCAGAATTGGTAGGTTTGAGCTTTGCCGTCAAAGAAAAAGAGGCTTACTATGTCGCCATTTCTGCAAATCGTGAAGAAGCTTTAAAATTCGTAAACATCTTTAAACCGCTCTATGAAAACCCTCAAATTCTGAAAGTCGGCCAAAATATCAAATACGACTACGAGGTTTTGATGAATTACGGAGTGGAGATAAAAGGCAAGATGTTTGATACGATGATTGCTCACTATCTCATCCAACCAGAGTTATACCACAACATGGATTATCTGGCTGAAGTCTTGCTCAATTACCAGACCATCCATATTGAGGAGTTGATCGGTCCGAAAGGCAGAAACCAGAAATCGATGCGAGATCTTGCTCCATCCGATGTTTATGAATATGCAGCAGAAGATGCAGACATCACATTGCGATTGAAAAATGTACTTGAGCCAAAACTCAAGGAGATTCATTGTGAGGATCTGTTTTGGAATGTCGAAATGCCACTTGTTCCCGTTTTGGCCCACATGGAGATGAACGGAGTATGCATCGATACTGATACGCTGAAAGAAACGTCTAATAATTTGACCAACAGATTGGCGGACATAGAGCATCACATCTACGAACTGGCAGGTGAATCGTTCAACATAGCCTCTCCACGTCAGGTAGGTGAAATCCTCTTCGGAAAAATGAAGATTGTGGAGAAACCGAAAAAGACAAAGACGGGACAATATGTGACGAGTGAAGAAGTACTGCAACAGTTGAGAAGCAAGAGTCCGATCATCGATGAGATTCTGAACTACAGGGGTTTAAAGAAACTTCTGAGCACATACGTGGATGCTCTTCCTAAGCTCATCAACCCACGTACCGGACATATACATGCCTCATTCAATCAGGCCATTACTGCCACAGGTCGCCTTTCATCAAGTGATCCAAACTTACAGAATATTCCTGTACGTGATGATGATGGAAAAGAAATACGCCGCTGCTTTATTCCAGAGCCAGGCTGTCTGTTTTTTTCAGCAGACTACTCCCAGATAGAGTTGCGCATTATGGCACACTTGAGCGAAGACAAGAATATGGTAGAAGCCTTCCGTGAAGGTTCCGATATCCATGCCGCAACAGCTGCCAAAATATGGCATGAAGAAATATCGCAAGTTACTGATACTCAGCGTAAAAAGGCAAAGACTGCCAACTTTGGTATCATCTATGGTATCACTACATTCGGTCTGGCGCAGCGCATGAATATAGAAAATAAAGAAGCCAAGCAAATCATCGAGGATTATTTCCGCACCTTCCCTGGCGTAAAGGCCTATATGGAGAAATCAAAGGAAATTGCCCGCGAGAAAGGCTATGCTGAGACTATTTTCCACCGCCGCCGCTACTTACCAGACATCAATAGCCGCAATGGTACAGTACGCGGTTTTGCCGAGCGCAATGCCATCAATGCCCCTATCCAAGGTTCAGAGGCCGACATCATCAAGGTTGCGATGGTTCGCATCTTCAACCGGTTCAAAGCTGAAGGCATCAAGAGCAAAATGATCATACAGGTACACGATGAGCTCAATTTCTCCGTCTATCCGGAAGAGAAAGAAAAAGTAGAGCAAATCGTGGTAGAGGAAATGCAGAATGCCTATCATCTGAGCGTACCATTAGTAGCCGATGCAGGCTGGGGAAAGAACTGGCTGGAAGCACATTAATGCCAACTCAGAATGACACTAAAACAAGGGAACTTAGATTATAAGTTCTAAACATGAATGAAAAAAGAACTTTTGGTAAAAGAAACCTATAAAAAACAGAGGAACTTTGGAATAAGATAACTCCAAAGTTCCTTTTTATATTTCAGAAATTTGTGTAAGCAGGCGTCCTTGCCAACAAGCAAATTTCAGAACCAGCAAACAATAATAGTTTCAAATCATCAGCACTGCGGATTTACAATTTTCTGATTACGGTTTCCAACTGCTCACCCAATCCGATAGTATAACCCTGTGAGAAATAAACCACACGATTGAATGTATCAGAAATCATAAATATCGGAAGGAGGTTGGCATTCGTAAGTTTCATATTCTCAACGATTTGCTTCCGAATAGACCCCTCCTTGTCTATACCGAATATCAGATTCTTAGGCAGACCCGGAAACTCGGCTATGCGGAACTTTTTAGCTGAAGCCTCATCCTCAAAGAGGAGCACCATAGGACGATTCCACTTTTCGAATACTTGCGCAACCTTAGCGATATCCTTCAAGGCATGATTAGTAGGCTCTTGGCCTACACCCAACAAACCAGTAATGAAATAACCACGACCCGTCTGGCTCAAAAGACTGACTTCCTTACCATCCAAGATGAATTTAGACTCCGAATCAAAGTTTCCCTTAACCGTAATCTCGGTATCAGAAGTACGTAAATACATCTTAACTACGTTGGTTTCAGCTTGTTTCACATGAAACAATTGCATTTCTGACAACACCCCGCCATTGGCAAGACGAGTACCCGTTACAAGAGCATAATCCCCCTCATCCAATTCCACTCCATTCTTGAATGTATTACTCCAGGTACATCCCTCTTCAGGATATTCCAGCAGCGAAGTAGAGCCGTCAGGATTGATGCGAGTAAGAGAAAAATGACTATAATACTTAGGATCATCCACCACTCCATTAGGCTGATAATCAAGCTTTAACAAGCCCTTAGGAGAAGACTGTACCTTTGTCTTTTCCATATCAGATGCAGCAGAAGATGCTTTCGCGTCAAAATCGACATCTATCCAGACGTCATTCTGCAAACCCTCCTTCACTCCAGCTTGTTTATATTGCAATTTCTTGGTCACAGCATCCACTCTCGCCTCAATTCCAAGACTTCTTGCCACATCCACAAAGAAAATCTTCCGAGAGCGCTCATCCGTAAGACGTGAAGTCCAAACACCCATAGGAGTCTGGGCGATTTGCAATGCCTTCTTGTCAGGGTTCAGACGGATATTCTCCTTCACCCATTCCACCAGACGAGCTGGATCTTGTCTGAAAACTTGAGCCAAAGATTGCTTTGCTTTAGCTGCATTATTTGCTTTTACAGACTTGGAAGACACATCACGATCATCAGCAACAGAGGTCTTCATCTTTTCAAATTGCTCCTCAAAGAACTGCTTGAAAGGATGAATAATCATCTCGTCCTCCACACGAGGAGACAACTGGTTGCTATGGGCATTGAAATGATCCTCCAGAATATCCATCTGCATATCCCTTAAATCCTTGGCACTCAGCGTGCTGAGCAATTCTATAGCCCGATTCAGATTGTCCTGATGAAGCATCAGAAACTTGAGGATAACCTCGTGATTACCCCAAGAACCAACAAGGAAATCCACTAACTTCTGAGCTTTATCAGAAAGCTTTTGAGCATTTTGATAGTCCACTTTTTCTCCCTTTACCATCCAAGTAGGAACCCCGTTTCTCGTCAAATACTTCTCCTCAAGCAATCCATTTTTCTGCAATGCCTCCAGAGCCGTCTCCTTAGTATAGAAAGTAGCCAGATAAGCATGGCGGATAGAATCCTCATAAGCGAATCGCTCCAAGTTCTTCGCTCTCGCCTCTGCCGAAACCTCAGGAATATTTGCTTTCTCTGGCGGAGGTACGATATCAAAAGAATCACGGAAACTAACGGAAGAAAAATCAAGAGAACGGTTCATATCCGAAACAGAAACCTTCCGGTCAAGACGGATGGTCATTTTTCTCGCCTTCTCGCCTTCCTCACCAGGCAGATTTGCCTTACCGAAAGAAGCCTTTACAAAGCCATACTTACCATTCTTCGAAGCCCAAACCATCATATCGCCCTTACCAGCCGAAAGAAAGGTCTTGCCATCCTGAGCCGTATATTTCGTCACGACAGAACAAAACTCTGCATAATTATAGATTTTAAAATCCACTCTTGCACCCTCTACAGGCTTACCTTCAGCATCAACTACAGAAAAGTCGATACGGGCAGAGGAGCCATAATTGTCTATCAGATTGATTTCTGTATAGTTGGACGTGCGGAGCATTACCTCTTCCGGTCCGTTATAGTCGCCAAACGCCTTCGTATGCATCAGCATGGCTCTCGATGCGGGAGCATTAAACCACGCCAGATTAAGCACAGCCTCAGGTTCGCAAGCACCTAAGAAGTACCATTTACCATCAGCCCATGCTTCTACCCAGGCATGATTGTCGTCAGTATGCGCCCAACGAGGCGTATAAACCTGTCTGGCAGGAATGCCTATTGCTCTCAAAGCTGCCACGGTAAAAGTACTCTCCTCGCCGCATCTTCCGTATGCAGAACGGATTGTGGCAAGAGGAGCAGAAGTACGACCGTCGGAAGGCTGATAAGTTACCCGCTCATGGCACCAATGGTTGACTTCCAGAATAGCATCTTTCATGCCCATCCCCTTCACACGCTCTTTCAGTTCCTTAAAGAATATCATTCGGGAATCATCCAGATTTTCATTGTTCACACGGATAGGAAGCACAAAGTGACGGAACAGCAACTCCGGTATATCCTTGCCCCAAGCCATTTCCTTCCTTGCCTCAAAGCTCGTACGTACATTTTCCAGGAAGAAACTTGTAGGATAGTCTGTCACGTCAGCCACTGGCATATAGGCATAGAGGAATTGTAAGGCCTCCTGCTCCTCAGTCGTCAGTTTCTGCTTAGTGACCTCCATCATCTCCTTAGCCCCCTTTTTCTTCAGGACTGTACCATAGACGTCCATCCCTTTCACCTGATAGAACTGCCTGCCCACGAGTTTCATCTTACTCTCGAAAGCATTTTCCACCTTAGAGCGATAAGCCCCGTCTGAGATAAAATGGGGTTTGTCATGTGCATCCACCGACAAACAGTTGGCCATCACCACCTGCCAAGAAACCAAGAAGAGGATGGCTAAAGATACTATACTTTTTCTCATATTTATTAAGATTATTTTTTCCAACCGCAAAGATAAGCAATAAAAATGAAGTTCACAAGTTTGTAGTCCTCAAACTTATAAACCTTTAGCATTCTTTTATATCAGTCACTACCCTACCGATAACCCAATTTTTCATGCCTATCTTGAGGAACAGCTACTATCCGTCATATCATTTTAGGGAAAATGTGATAAAAACACCATAAATACCTTGGAATTTTGTGAAAAAGTAGTAACTTTGCTACGATTATCCCATCCACCATGAAGGATATATAGCCAAAAACTCAATATGGATCAATAAATAGAAAAAGAAGATATGAACAGAGAAGAATTTAAATTTGAGATATGTGCCAATAGTGTAGAAAGCTGTCTGGCTGCACAAGAGGGAGGAGCCGACCGGGTAGAACTGTGCGCAGGAATACCCGAAGGAGGCACTACCCCATCGTATGGCGAGATAAAACTGGCACGCAAATTACTCACAAAGACTAAACTCCACGTCATCATCCGACCTCGTGGTGGGGATTTTCTCTATACCCCATTGGAACTGGAACGCATGGAAGAAGATATCCGCATCTGTCGCGAATTGGGAGTGGATGGAGTCGTTTTCGGATGCCTCACAGAAGAGGGAGAAATTGATAGGGAAGCCAACCGCAGGTTAGTGGAGCTGGCACGCCCAATGTCAGTAACCTTCCACCGTGCTTTCGACCGTACTGCAGATCCCATGAAAGCCCTTGAAGATATTATTTCTTTGGGATGCAACCGAATCCTGACTTCCGGTCAGCAACCGAAGGCGATAGATGGTATCAGCCTGCTTGCCCAGCTGGAAAAGAAACTGAAAGAATATCCCCTGCCTCCTATCCAGCTCCTGGCAGGTAGTGGCGTCAACGAGGAAAACATCCGACAGATATTCGATGCTACAGGCATTCACGAATACCATTTTTCTGCAAGAGTAAATGTAGTGAGCAAGATGAAACATTATAACCACGAGGTTTATATGGGAGCCAAAGGGGCTGATGAATCCAATTCGCTTGTCACATCAGCAGAGAAAGTGAGAAATACCATCAAACAACTCGTTTAAAGAGAAAAAAGTATAATAGCCTCCACAAAGCGTGAAGGCTATTATACTTTTTTTATAGAATCCGTTTTCAATTGACACTATTTCTTATAGCTTCAATTTCCTATTTATTCAGTTTCCAAGTTACACCATCCTTGGTGTCCTTAACTTCAAATCCGGCATCAGCAAGAGCATCACGAATCTGGTCACTGGTAGCCCAATCCTTAGCTGCTTTAGCCTTGGCACGAAGGTCGAGTACCATATCCACCACCTTGCCGTAAGCCTCCTCACGTGCATCATTGTTGGCACCCTTCTCACTCTTCAAACCGAGAAGATCGAAGGTGAAGAGCTGCATCGTTTCGGTGAGTTCCTTCAAGTCATCGGCAGAAATATTCGCCTTATGATCAAGAGCTGTATTGATAACATGGCAAGCCTCGAAAAGGAAACTGATGACAAGCTGTGTCTGGAAGTCATCGTTCATCGCATCATAGCAACGCTGGCGCAGCTCTGCTACGAACTTATGAACCTGCTCGTCGCTCTGTTTAGCCACAGGCACACGCTCCAGGTCGTTCAAACCATTCATCAAGCGCTCCAATCCCTTCTGACTGGCCTTCAAGGCATCATTAGAGAAATCTACTGTGCTGCGATAGTGAGCCGAGAGGATGAAGAAACGGATGGTCATTGGCGAATAAGCCTGCTCCAGACTGTCATGATTGCCTGTAAAGAACTGCTCCAGAGTGATGAAGTTGCCCAAGCTCTTACCCATCTTCTGACCGTTGATGGTAATCATGTTATTATGCATCCAGTAGTGAACCATCTGATCGCCCTGAGAAGCCACAGCCTGAGCAATCTCGCACTCGTGATGAGGGAAAATCAAGTCCATACCGCCTCCGTGAATATCGAAGTGGTTGCCTAAGTACTTTCTGCCCATCGCAGTACACTCGCAATGCCAACCAGGGAAACCATCGCTCCAAGGACTTGGCCAGCGCATGATGTGCTCTGGTGAAGCCTTCTTCCAGAGAGCGAAATCAGCCTGATTTTTCTTCTCGCCGATACCAGCAAGTTCACGGCTTTCATTGATGATGTTCTCCAGGTTACGGCCAGAAAGAATACCATACTTATGATCCTTGTTGTATTTCTCGATATCAAAATAGATAGAACCATTGCTCTCGTAAGCATAACCATTGTCGAGAATTTCCTGCACTAACTTCTCCTGCTCGATGATATGACCGGTAGCATGAGGCTCGATACTTGGAGGGAGCACATTGAGTGCCTCCATGGCATCGTGATAGCGGTTGGTGTAGTACTGCGCAATCTCCATTGGCTCCAACTGTTCCAGGCGAGCCTTCTTTTCTATCTTGTCATCGCCCTCATCAGCATCATGCTCCAAGTGACCTACGTCAGTAATGTTTCTGACATAGCGCACCTTGTATCCCAAGTGCTTGAGATAACGGAAGAGTATATCGAAAGTGATGGCAGGACGAGCATGTCCCAGATGCGGGTCGCCATATACGGTAGGGCCACAAACATACATGCCCACATTAGGAGCGTGGAGCGGAGTAAATCTCTCTTTCGTACGAGTGAGAGTGTTGTAGATCAATAATTTCTGTTCCATCTTATTATGAACCTTTCTTTTTATTATTTATATTTGTTTGCAAAGTTAACTCATTTTTCTGAGATTTCAGTCAATTCAGCCACAAAATGTTATAAAATAGTCTGAAAATACCATTTTTATCTTAGAAAAATCATCCACAGAGTCTGTTCTCGCAACCCACTATACCATTCATCCGCAAATCTTCAATCCCTATTCACTACTAACAAAAAATGCATAAAGCAAGTTATTCCTGCATATTCATGCACAAAAGATAAGTAAAATGCCTTTTATTTGCATAAATTCGTCAAAAGATTGCCATATATTAAAAATAATGTGTAACTTTGCAGCCACAAAAAGTTATGAAATGTAAGGGCAGCAACAAATTGCCCGATAATATTACATGATAATAAATAAAGTACGGAAATGGCATATATTAGACTTTCAGCTGCCGAAGCCGCAGCTATGATCAAGGATCAGGACACGATAGCACTAAGTGGTTTCACACCTAACGGCGTGCCTAAGGCTACCTTCCGCGAACTCTCCAAGAGAGCCGTAGCAGAACATGAAGCAGGCAGACCATTCCAGGTGGGCATCCTGACAGGAGCTTCTACCTCGCAAAGTATCGAGGGTGACATGGCAGCAGCCCATGCCATCAAGTTCCGTGCGCCATTTTCTACCAACAAGGATTTCCGCACCCATACCAATCTGGGCGAAATCGACTACGAGGATATGCACCTCGGTCACATGGCTGAGCGTCTGCGCCGTGGCTTCTATGGCGAGATAGACCTTGCCATCATCGAGGTGAGCGATCTGGAAGAAGGCGAAACCACCTGCAAGGCATTCCTTACCTCTGCCGGCGGTATCGTGCCTACCATCGTACGCCTTGCCAAGAAGGTGCTCATCGAGAAGAATACCTTCCACAGTCCAGCATCCCGCTATCTCCATGATGTCTATGAAATAGCAGAATGCCCGTTCCGTACACCTATCCCTATCATGAACGTAGGCGACCGTATCGGTAAAGAGTATGTAGAGATAGATGCCCATAAGATTGTCGGCGTGATAGAATGCAATATCCCGGAAGAGGCTCGTGCCTTCAAGCCGCTCGACCCTATCACAGAACAGATGGGTCATAATGTGGCCGACTTCCTGGTCAGCGACCTGAAGAAGGGACATATTCCTCCACAGTTCCTGCCACTCCAGAGCGGTGTAGGCGTTACTTCCAATGCCGTACTCGAGGCATTGGGTCAGAATCCTAACGTACCGGTATTCAGCGTTTATACCGAGGTTGTACAGGATGCTGTCGTAAAATACATGCGCGAAGGTAGAATCAAGGATGCTTCCTGCTCATCCCTCACCGTCACCAATGATACTTTGAAGGAAGTATATGATGACATCGACTATTTCAAGCAGCATCTCACCATCCGTCAGAGTGAGATTTCCAATTCTCCTGAGGTCATCCGCCGACTGGGTGTCATCGCCATGAATACCGCCATCGAGTGCGACATCTATGGCAACGAGAACTCCAGCCATATCTGCGGCAGCAAGTTGATGAATGGTATCGGCGGTTCTTGCGACTACGAGCGTAATGGTTACATTTCTATCTTCACCACTCAGAGTACCACCAAGAACGGTTGCATTTCAGCCATCGTTCCGATGTGTAGCCACGTGGATAGTACGGAGCATGATGTGGATGTCATTGTTACCGAGCAGGGCGTTGCCGATCTTCGTGGCAAGGGTCCTTTGCGCCGTGCCAAGGAAATCATCGAAAACTGTGCTCATCCAGACTATCGCCCTATGCTCCGCGAATATCTGAAGTTTGCCGAGAAGGGTCATGAGCCACAGAGCATGCGGGCAGCCCTCGCCATGCACGATACCTTCCTGAAGAAGGGAGATATGAGACTGACTGACTTCGGGGAATATCTGAAATAAGAGAAGACTGAAAAATTTAAGAAACCGAGAAGACAATTCTTTCTGAGATAGCTCGGACAAATATCGAAATATGATAAGCGGCATTCACATCCGAGGAATGCCGCTTATTTTGTCGTTTTGCAAGCAAAACCACACTAAACGCTATAGGTTGCGGTTGAGATAAAATAGCTCTTACTTACATCACAAATACATGTACAAAAGATTTTATTGCTATAATAGCCGTTTAATCTATAGCAATCGTTATTTTGAAAATTTTAAACTTTGCTGGCAACCTTGTGAACGAATAGTTAAAATATAATTACCACTATTAATGTCACTAATATCTATGGTGCTATTTGTAGTATTAATAACGCCTTCTTTCAATGGTGTAACATTATTATATGTAGTTGAATTTATTACGTATGTAGCATTCTTAAATATACTACGCTTATTGTAAGTAAGGTTAATTTTATTACTTACTAACTGTATTTTGAATAATTGTTGGACAGGTGAGAGAGGTGCTATCGATAGATAATCACTCTTTGTAGAACCATTTTTGTTATATGAGCGTACAGCAAATTGAGTATATAATTCCTTATCCACAGTAGCAGTAAAATACCCCTTTTTAAAATCTGGCACTTCAAATTTGATTGGCAAGTCATTTCCTTCATCTAATTGTTCTACAACTATTTTGTCGACGCCCTCGAGTCCATTTATGTTTATTTTAATTACTTGCGTATAATCATCTGCTATGCTTTTTTGTGGCACAGAAGCAGTGGAATAAGACGAGTCAAATCCCATTTGAATTTTTTGTGGTAAATAATCTAAAACATAATAATGATTCTTTATATTATATGTTTTTTTGTGATATAGGTTGTCGTATTCTTGTTTGTAATGAGTTATTCGACATCGTAAATAGCCATCACATGTACGTTGATATTGACTATGATCTGGATTAATATTTAAGTCTGACATACTAACTTCAAGAGGAATATCCCAAGAACCAGTCCCCTGCCTATATACCAAGTCCCAAGTACCGTCTTTCTTTAATAAAGAAACGAGCCAAGATCCTAATCCATTATCATCTGGATATTTGTAATCATAAGGAAACAAATAATTTCTAAGGATGAAATTGTCTTGCTGATTTAGTGTACTGTTTGAGTCTTCTTCATGTAGAGTAATATTATTATTAATTTTGTTTTGGGTAATTGAATTTGTAGATATTGCAATTGAACCATTGTAATCAAACATGTTATTTGTAGATCCTTCTGAGCTTACTTGTTTTTCGTTAAAACCTGTAACGAGATTATAAGTTTGCCATCCTTGTAGGTATTCAAAAAGGGTCTTATATTTGTCTGTAATATCTCTTATAACACTTCCTCTACCTAATTGGTAATTAAGAATTTCTGAGAAATGCTTAGTGCTATCTGGTATGAAGTAGTTCAATGAAATTCCGTTTTGCCAATTGCTCGGTGCATAAAGATTCAAAGTACCATACTTTGGTACATTCAAGGATAAAGCACCTTGAGTTGCATTTTGATATGCGATATGAGCATCATCACTACCTCCAATAGCTGCGCTAATTATAGTTTCATAATATGTCTTAGGTTTATTAAGGTTTTGGAAAACTTCAGAAGATGAATTTGCCGTAAACCCAGAAATAAAGCCTAACCCTTTCGCTATATCTCTTAAAACTATCGTGACAAAATCATATTTGTTCACGGGAGTGTTATACAGAGAATAAGAAAAATCGTCAAGCATATTTTTGTTATACGTGATTGTGATATCAGGCTTATTGAAAAAATCTTCGTTGTTAATATCTTCAACAAAAGTGGCATTATGCCCAGAATTGTATTCTGCTAAAAGGACGTACTTAATACGACTTGACAAATTTTCATCGACATTACCGAAGCTATCAGACATATTTTTGAAACTAAAAGATGCAGGTTGTACCTTTGATATAAGTTTACCTTTGCCAGAACCGCGTATAGTTCCAATTTTTGCAGTTATATTGATTGGCAAAGTGTTTGGTAATTGTTCCTCCCAAATTTTACAAGCATATTCGAATGCTCCTTTCATTGCATTATTCCATTCCGATTTCGGTTCATACGTAATTTTAAAAACTGTCCCTCCGTTTATCTCTCTTTTTACAGGAATGTCAGAACATTTTTCAATATACTGATCTATTCCATAAGAGTCAGATTCAATAATGGTCTGACTATTAATAGACAAAGTTACAATTAATGATAACAAACTTAATGTAATTTTTTTCATTTTTTATTTATTTTAATGTATTTGTTCTTATTTTCTGAAATTACCTTGACAATATACAAACCGCTACATAAATCATTTAGATCTATAGTTTTAGTTGAATAACATTTTTTTACGAGTGTTCCATTAGCAGAGTAAATTTCAGTTATTGTTTTTGAGCTGATGAAACCTTCTAAGATAATTTTATTGTTTTGTATCGAAATTTGACCGTTCATATTTGGTACTACATCAATAGCTGACGTCTGATTACGTATAGTTTCCAAATAATTTAGAATTTCTGGGTTTTTAATAAGAGAATTAGTAAATATCGTATCTCCGCTACTGCTCCCATATTCATTGCAAGATACGATTTTATAGAATTCTCCCCAATCTGCATAATTATATTTGATTTCGTAGAAATTTTTACTTTTTTCATTAATATCAACTCCTATGTAAAGCCCCCAATATCCTTCTTCAGGGAATTCGAACACGTCTAAATTATCTGAAACAAACTGTACTAGTATGCAATCTTTCATCCTGTCAGAAGAAAACTGGATGGTTAGTTCTGCCGATGGATAATAGCTACTTAAATCAAAATTAAAGTTGCCTAATATAGATGCATTTTTCTTTTTGGGGCGTGAAGGTAGTACATTCAACCTTAAAGGTAAGCTGCCTATTATGATGCCATTTTTGTGCAAATCTACTACGCAACTTATATAAACAGAAGAGTCATTGGGGTACTCTATATTTTGACAATCTGAAACAAGATTTAAACCAGAAAAGAGACTTGGGGTAATTTTAAACGAAAAACTGGTAGCTCCAGTTTTTGATTCCTCACATACAATTTTCTTTCCATTTTTATCATAAACGCTAAATGCCCAACGACTATTCTCACAAGATCCATTTTGCGCGTGAAAAGTCGGCATTTCACCATCAATAAATACATGAGAGCAATCTACGATTGATCCGTCCTGTAAAAGAATTGATGAGTCAATACTTTGTGCTTGAATATTAATAAAAATCAAACTTATGACGAATCCTAATAATATATGTTTCATTTCACTAATTTTAATGTTTTTATTTTAGAACCTTCTTTAATGTATTCCAGTAAATATATACCTGGTTGAAGTGCTTCAATTTCAGTATTTTTTTGAATGGTTTTAATATAATACCCACTAGAGTTATATACTTTTATTCTTGTATAGTTATTATTTTTCAAAGAGCGTGTCTTATTTGGAATAGAATTAGGCAAACTCCCCGTAGCATAATATGGTGGAAGTTCGACAGTGTACACATCACTACCATATTGATTTTCCGCCTTTATATCTATCCAAGCGTAATATGGTGCAGTAATGTTGTTGCATACAAAATGAGCTAAGTATGGCTCTCTAACAAATTGACTTCTCAAAGATGAACCATACTCTTCTTCTAATGTAACATATAGATAATCCGAACCTTTATAATCAACTTTGCATACTACATCGTAAGAATTATCTTTTCCATTATTCTGTTTTACAAAAGTCACTTTTGAAATGGAAGGTTTAAGTTCTAATGTAACATTATATTGCAAATTTATTATAGTGTTATTCAGTTGTCCCGTAAATATAATTTTGCCATAAATACCTCCATTCACATTATTAGCATAATATTCTGGGTTACATATTTTGTCAATACTAAATGAACGGGTCCCTTCTTCACTCTTTATCAATGCTTCTTTTCCATCTATAGTTGGTAGATAAAACGCCCATTTAGTATTATTAATTTGATCTTTTCCCACTCCATCTATATAAAATAGGTGTGAAGTATATGCAGAAGTAATTCCTGACTCTGGTATATCACTCCCCTTTATTTTAATATTATTAACATTCGGGACTACCACATTCCAACCTAATTTATTTAACACCTTAATAGTTACAGAATCTATCTGTAATTTTGTGGAATTTTTGTCTAAAGAATAATGCATCAATGATTGTTTATTGTCTAAATAAACAAGAGATTTCGTATTTTCATAATTTTGAGGTGTATACATCTTGTATTTATCCCTTTCACTGGCATTAATATAATTTCCATCTATATATACATTGCCATTTCTGCCTGTACAGAAATTTATGATTTCGGGATTTTGTTTTTTTCCTGTATTACTCAAGTTCTTTAGCCAAATGTTATTCTCTGAGACAAGTAAGTTTTCAAATATTGAATGTCCTTTTAAAAATTTAAATTTAACTACTGGTCCAGAACTAAAGTTTACTAATGATAAGCTACTTCCAAAACCTAAAGCAATTGCAATACTTCTAAGCATCGCATAATTTAAATTACAACTACCATAATTGTTTTCTATATTATACCCACAATTCCAATTAACATTTTTATTAATCGTAATTATTGCATCATAATCATGAGAGTTGTTGCTGCTTAAATCAGGATTTAGGCTATAATATAAACTGGCAGGGACATGATTCTTATCTTTATCCAAAAAATATGCTACACTAATTTTAATATCTTCGTCATTGGGTAAATCTTCCCATTTTAACTGTAAGTTAATGGAGTTATTAGATTTTAAGTTAAGACATGATCGCCAAATATCAGCAGCAACTTCTAAACATTTTGTAACAGAATCAGGCACATTGGCTTCAGATATAATTTTAAACGATATACATGAATTAGACTTAAGTCTAAATTCTTTTTTTAAAATCGGTAAGGAAACAAAATTTGTATCGGGAATCGAATTTAAAGATTCTATATAATCGACATACACCGCTTCTTGAGTATATACTTTTTGAGGATATGTGCTAACAAGTATGCATAAAATAAATCCAACTAAATGCCATGAAGATGCGTAAAATTGTCTTTTCACATGGCTACAATATTTATACAATGTTACGGACAATGTATAAGCCAGTTCTAGTATAAATGATATCTGTTGTTTCATGTCTTTATGTTTTTATTAATTTTTGCAAAAATAATCAGAAAATCTGAAAATAACAAATGTTTTGCGACGTTTTTTAGTTAATAT
>ERZ1034920.325-NODE-325-length-39301-cov-20.835779_pt1 | contig 39301 bp, 40 predicted proteins | sample MGYA00520688_ERZ1034920 | MGnify/ENA primary metagenome ERZ1034920 (study PRJEB33766, sample SAMN09781785) | gut metagenome | biome: gut microbiome | host: Homo sapiens | place: Madagascar | study: EMG produced TPA metagenomics assembly of the PRJNA485056 data... | reverse complement strand
CCTCAACAGGAAACTTTTCGCAAACAGTTTCCTGTCCGGCATGACTCCATTGTCCACCACCTCAATAGGAAACCTTTCGCAAACAGTTTCCTACTCGGCTTGGCTTCATTGTGTCTCACCTCAACAGGAAACTTTTAGCAAATAGTTTCCCACTCGGCATGACTCCATTGCGCTTCACCTCAATAGGAAACTTTTCGCCCATAGTTTCCTGCCCGGCATGACTCCATTGCGCTTCATCTCAGTAGGAAACCTTTCGCAAACAGATTCCTGTCCGGCATGACTCCATTGCACTTCATCTCAATAGGAAACCTTTCGCCCATAGTTTCTCGTCCGGCTTGGCTCCATCGCTTTTCATCTCGACAGGAACCCCATTCCCATATTGCTTAAATGGCCCGACCGTGTTAAGATAGAAAAGTATGAATGTATGAAGAGATATCCTCTTGAAAGGAGTTTTTTATGACAGCTGATAATCTCACTTTTTCTCTTGAAATTGATTTCATTCCCGACATTGCAGAAGGGCGGGATGAATTCAAGCACAAAATGAAAGAGGTGGCCGACAAACATGAAGGCACCTATATTCTTGACCCCAAGGGCCGTCCCATCATTTCCGGTCTGGGAAAGGATGATGTGGAAGATACGCTGAAGGATCTGGGACTTCTGGCATTCGGCACCTGGCCGTCCTGCATTTTGACCTGCACCATGACCACGCCCCTTCCCATCCGCTCCGTAGGCATGTCCGACGGCTGGGATATTTACACCGGCAAGAAGACCTTCTTTGCCTTCGCCCAGTTCCCCTCCGACGCCCTTTCCATTATGACAAAGGCCTGCACCTACTATCTGGAACATGAAAACTATCAGTCCATGGAGGAATTCATCGATAAAATGGGCTATGAAGCCTTCCGGGATGCGGTGCTTGGAAATACCATGCCCGGCGCTTCCGATGGCGCATCCGGCGATTATTTCGGCGGATTCTCTTCCCCCGATGTGCCGCCGCTGAAGGAAGGGGATTTCGTCCGTCCGGAAAATAATATCATGCAGATTATCGAAGTGTATCCGGAAATGGGCCCCTTCCTCATGGAATACGGCATGTCCTGCGTAGGCTGCTTTGTATCCTATGATGAAAACCTGTGGCAGGCTGCCCAGTCCCATGGCATGGATGTATTTGAAATCATCGGCGAAATGAATGAATTCATTGCAGACAAGTACAAGAAACCTCTCCTCACCGATGATACGCCTATGGAAACCATCCTCACCATGTATCCCCAGCTTCTGCCGGTATTCCAGGAAGAAAAGATTGCTATGCCCACCGACATGAAGACCACCATCGGCACCATGTGCCGGGACGCAGGCGTAGACTCCGCCGCCCTCATTGCCAAATGCGATGAACGGCTCCGGGGCAAAGAAGAAGCCTGATTTCTGAAATAAAAAACGATGCAGCCAATGCCGCATCGTTTTTTTATTTCCCTTCCCTTTCATCCCTCCGCTTGTCTCTCAAAAAATCACAAAGCCTCTGGAAAAAAATTTCATTCTGCTTCCTGTCCCTTTTGGCCGGCCCTTCCATATGGTTTTTAGAAGAGCGTCTTGCCTTCGCCGCCTCATACCGCTGCTGGAGAAGGCCCTCTATATTTTCTTCTGTATACTGCCACCCGTCCTGATGGAAGGCAAAGGCCTTCCGTGAAAGGACCAGGGACGCAAGACCATAGTCCTGGGTGACTGCCACGTCGCCTTCTTTTACTTTGGAAATAATGGCCCAGTCCGCCGCATCCCTGCCCTGATCCACCAGAATGACCCGGCTTTTATCCGAGCGGATGCTATGGCTGGTATCACAGAAAATGAAGACTTCCAGTCCGAAAAGGGAAGCGGCCCTTTCTGTTTCGCGAATCACCGGGCAGCCGTCGCCGTCAATCAGTATTTTCATATCTGTCTCCCAATAAAAAACGGCAGGCTTTTCAAAAGAAGCCTGCCGTTTTATCTTATCTTATTTCATCTTCCAGCCCGATTTCTTCAGCATGGTCACCACCGGTACGATGATGATGCCGGAAACGATGGCTTCAGGAATGCCGTTCATGGCTACGATGCCCATGATGGTGGTACCTACGGCTTCCACGGAAATTCCCTTGGACGCTGCATAGGGAGCACCTACCAGCAGGAAGAAGGAGCCCAGGAAGAGCACCGTGTTGCAAAGGGATCCGCCTACAGCGGCAATGCCTACGCGGATGCCGTCCCTGCCGGGCATATGTTTATACAGGAACCATGCAAAGAGGCCGATGCATACCCTTGGAACAATGCAGATGAAGGCATCATAGAAAGGATTGTACTGCAGGGCAAACTGCAGGAGCAGACTTGGCGCCCGCAGGGTCTGGATGAAAGAGAAGAGCCCGAAGAGGAATCCCACCAGTGCCCCTACCTTCGGTCCTGCCACCAGCGCACCGATAATGGTGGGGATATGAAGAATAGTAGCATTCATGACGATCAAGGGAATGAATCCGTACCCCGTAAGGCCCAGGAAGATGGTGATCCCTGCCAGAAGACCGGACACGGTGAGCTGACGGATACTTAAAAATACATGATTCTCCTCAGGTGCATGATTAACTTTTTCCATTTTTTACCTCCGTTCTTACTCTCATCATAGAGATATAAGCCGTAAATTTGGCGATATACTCACCCTGCGGTCCGGTTCCGTCCTGATACCGGCAAAGCAGAGGTCCTCTATCTGCCAACAACTATTATAACGGACAAATCAGATTTGTCAACAAATCCGATTGATCCTATTCCTTGAAAATCCACCTGGTGAGACGCATGGCCCCCATAAGGGCAAAACCTGTGAGCCACAAATCAGACAGATAAGGAAATACGGAAAGATAGGAAGGGTCCAGGTAAGCCCGCCACAGGCCGCTTCCCGTAATCCTTGAGGAAATCACCACCGGAATGAAAAGCAGGAACATCCAGAACACCGCAGAGAAAACCGCCGTCACCGCCCGCTCTCCTTTTTTCCCTTCCAGAGAAAGGAAGAGAAAAATGCCGAAGGTCATCATGGCCAGAAGGATTTTGCCATAAAAAACAACGCCGAAAATTTCCATCAGGAAGAAAGAAGCGGTAAAGGGATCCAGCCTCATGCCGCCGGCGTAATAGAGGGCCAGGAAAGAAATCATGGCCGTGCCGGGAATAAGCCCGGAAAAATAAGCGCACCCCAGCCAGCGGGCAGCAAGGCCGTTCTTTTCCTTCAATTTTTCATAGCAGGAAGCCAGTTTCCTGTCCAGAAAGAAAGCAGCTGATACAAAGGCGGAAAGAATAACAAATGCACCGATTCCAATGGGCACAGGCGATGATTTCCACAGCCCGTCAATGACGGGAAGGTAATTCCAGAATACTACCATTTCCACAATCACAAAGGAAATCCACAGGGGCAGATGCACCGCTCCCCGAGCTGCCCCCAGCTCGCTGCCCCATCCTTTTTTCTGCACCAGGAAGAAAATAAAGGGCACCAGAAGCCCTGCTGCCCAATAGGCAGTCAAACCTGCGGACAGGGAAAAGGCGGTGTGGACCACAAATCCCCCCAGCCCCCAGGGAACAGTCAGCGCCAGAAGCCAGAGCAGCTGTCTCATACAGTCTTTATTTCTAAGCATATATATCACCTCAATGGATATATTGTACCACATGGGGACAAAGGGGGAGGGGCCCGCAGGGCCCGAGGGTTCTTAAGGTTCTTAAGATTGACGGGCCCCTGGCCCGAGGGTTGTGGTGGCGGCTCCGCCGCAGTATAAAAAAGTGGCTGTGAAAAAATGTAAATCATTTTTTTCACAGCCCCGTTTTCTTATTTCTTCTTTCCCTTTTTATCTGTTTTTTCTTTTTTCCGCTTCTGGCGCATGTTCTTGCCTTTGTGACCAAGCGCCTTATGTTCCTTTTTCTTGGTGGGCTTGTACATGCCCGGGGTGACCACTTTCTTTTTCGGTTTGCCCTGTCTTACGCGCCGTACGTTTCCTTTTTCGTCGTAGCGGGTAATGGTTTCGGAAATGGATTTTTCCAGTTTGCGGAGAAGGCTGCCGTCTTCAGGAGTGGCGTAGGTAATGGCAATGCCCTTGGTGCCTGCTCTCCCTGTGCGGCCGATGCGGTGGACGTAGTATTCCAGATTTCTTGGAATATCGTAGTTGAATACATGGGTAATGCCTTCCACGTCCAGTCCCCGGGCGGCAATGTCAGAGGCCACCAGTACCTGGATTTTTGCTTTCTCAAATTCCCGGATCACCTGGTTTCTCTGGCCCTGACTCATGTCGCCGTGGATTTCGTCTACCACGAAGTCCGTTTCTTCCTGCAGCCTGCCTGCAATTTCATGGGCTTCTTCCCTGGTATTGCAGAAGACCACTGCCATGTAGGGATTCATTTCCGTCAGCTGCTTTACAAGGAGCTTGAATTTGCGGGGTTTGGTGGTTTCGTAAACCCGCTGGTCCACCGTGGAAGCTGCCGCTTTTTCGGACACGTCCACCATGGCCGGATGGGTCATGTATTTTCTGGCCAGCCGCACCGCTTCTTCCGGCATGGTGGCGGAGAAAAGAAGGAGCTGTCTTTTCCTCGGCGTTTCATCCACCAGGGCTTCGATGTCCTCCCGGAAGCCATTGGCCAGCATCTGATCCGCTTCATCAAGAATGACCGTCTTCACCTGGGACAGATCCAGACTTTTTCTACGGATATGGTCCAGAAGACGGCCGGGGGTGCCGATAATGACCTGGGGATCCCGTTTCAGCTTCTGCAGCTGGTTTTCGATGGTCCTGCCGCCGATGATGTCGACTCCGTCGATGCCAAGTTTCAAAGCAAAGGGCCGGAATACATCAAATACCTGCTTGGAAAGCTCCCGGGTAGGTGTCATGATGAGAACCTGGGTAGCTCCCTTTTCTCTGTCCACCCGCTGGATGACGGGGAGAAGGTAGGCCAGTGTTTTGCCGGTGCCGGTCTGGGCGCGGCCGATGAGGTCCTTTCCCTTGAAAATAGACGGGATGGAAGCCTGCTGGATGGGCGTGGGCATTTTGATGCCCTGTAATTTCAAAAGGGCTGTCAGATTTTCTCCTACCCCAAGTGCTGCAAATGCGTTCATAAATCCTCCTGTTACTGCAAAATGCGAATGTTTTTCTTATTATACCATATAAGCCTTGAGGCCCTATGAAATCATCCTTCCTTTTTCACTGCCGGAAGGGTAAAAGAAACGACAGCTCCCAGAAGGCCTGCCATCCAGAGAATCTGGAGAGCAGCCGGCAGGCCCCACATATCCGCCGCCCATCCCACCAGCGGAGCAAAGATACCGCCAAGGGTGGTGGAAAGGCCCAGGGTGACGCCGGAGGCAAAGCCTGCGTTTTTGCCAAGGTAGGTCTGTCCCAGAATAACGATGGGACTGTAGGGCATGAATACGGAAAGGGCCGCCGGCACAAGAAGGGCATAGGCGAAAAGTAGACTGTCCGTATGGGTCAGGAAGAAATAGGCAGGCACCATGCAGATAAAGGCGGTGCGGATGACCTTGAGGAAACCTGCCGTATCCGCCAGCACGCCTCCCAGATAGGTAAAGCAGGCTCCCAAACCGAAAAGGATGGACAGGGCGGATGTTCCTTCTCCTTCCGAAGCCCCCATCACATGAATCCAGAGAAGAGGGATAAAGGTATTGCTCAGGGTAAATCCAAGGGAACGGGCCAGGATAAGCACCGACAGCTTTCCAAAGGACCACCAGTCGTTTGTCTTTTCCTCCTTTCCATGGGCCAAAGATTTCTTCTTTTCTGCCAGTGATATAATGCGAAGAACAGAAGGCATGCGAAGGAAAATGGAAAGGGCAATGAGGGCGTTCAGCACACCGAAAATAAGAAGGGACTGAATGCCCAGACTGTAGGCGCAGAGACCTGCCAGCAGGGGCCCTATGGCAAAGCCGGCATTGCCGCCTACGGAAAAGATTCCCATGGCCCTTCCTTTCGCTTCGCCGGAAATACGGTTCACCATAAGGGCCGCTTCCGGATGAAAGAGGGCGCTTCCCACGCCGCAGCAGAGGGCCGCCGTGAAAAGAGCCATGTAGCTTCCTGTAAATCCCACCGATGAAATGGAAAGGCCGCAGATAAGACAGCCCAGGGATATGAACCAGGGCCTGGAAATCCTGTCGGAATAGTAGCCAAATACGGGCTGCATGACGGAGGCGATGAGCACATTGGCAAAGACAAGCATGCCCGCCTGCTGATAAGAAAGGCCATAGTGGGCGATGAAGTAGGGCAGAAGAGCCGGTATGGCTCCCTGGGACCAGTCAGTGGCCAGATGCCCGAGAGCGAAGAAATAGACTGAAGGATTCATAGGATCCCCTCCTCTCCTTTTTTCCTATTGTATGACGGACTGACGCAAAATAGAATCCCCTTTGGCAAATAATATACAGGTTACAAAAAAACTTCCAAGAAAAAATCTTGGAAGTTGATTTTGAGTGGTGCGGTCGGAGAGATTTGAACTCTCACGGATTACTCCACTACCGCCTGAAGATAGCGCGTCTGCCAGTTCCGCCACGACCGCATATGAAGTTAAACAACAAGAAATTAGGAAAATTGTGGTGCGGCTGGTGAGACTTGAACTCACACGATCGAAAGATCACTACCCCCTCAAAGTAGCGCGTCTGCCATTCCGCCACAGCCGCATATATGGTGCCTCAGAACGGAATCGAACCGTTGACACAAGGATTTTCAGTCCTTTGCTCTACCAACTGAGCTACCGAGGCAAAATTGTGGCGACCCGGATCAGATTTGAACTGACGATCTCCGCCGTGACAGGGCGGCATGTTAGACCACTACACCACCGGGCCGTTTTGGTGGGCGATAACAGGATCGAACTGCTGACATTCTGCTTGTAAGGCAGACGCTCTCCCAGCTGAGCTAATCGCCCACATGGTGACCTGTGCGAGATTCGAACTCGCGAACCCGCCGTGAAAGGGCGGTGTCTTAACCACTTGACGAACAGGCCACATATGGTGATCCATCCGCGACTCGAACGCGGGACACCTTGATTAAAAGTCAAGTGCTCTACCGACTGAGCTAATGGATCATTGGCAGGGGTAGTAGGATTCGAACCTACGCATGACGGAGTCAGAGTCCGTTGCCTTACCGCTTGGCGATACCCCTATGGCTCCTGAAGCAGGGTTCGAACCTGCGACATCGTGATTAACAGTCACGCGCTCTACCGGCTGAGCTATTCAGGAATCTATAGCACATCCTCTCGGATGATACTAACAAATGGAGCGGAAAACGGGACTCGAACCCGCGACCCCAACCTTGGCAAGGTTGTGCTCTACCACTGAGCTACTTCCGCATGTGTTAGCAACGATATTATTATATCATTACTTCTTGATTTGTCAAGTCACTTTCGAAATTTTATTTTCATCAGCGAGATGACTCTCAATGTCACGGCTTATATCTTAGCACATTGTGTTTTTTCTGTCAACAGGGAATTTTGAATCAGTCAAGATTTGATTTTCTGTCGGAAGACTTCCGCCGTGCGACGAAAATGATTATAGCTCATTTCTCCCCTTTTGGCAAGCCCCTTTTTCAAAAAAAATCAAAAAAGCACCGAAGGCCGGTTTTCCCTGCCTTCGGTGCCTGTTCCGTTATAAATCCAGCCCTGCGTCAGTACCGAATACTTTCATATGCCTGCCGAAAACAGACTCTCCCCGGTCGGTGAAATAGCCCAGGTATTCCGCCATGGTATTGTCTCCTGTAGGCTTCTCTGCGCTGGAGCTTCCATAGGCAGAGCGGTCCACCAGGAACCTGCCGTCCATAGGCAGGAAGGTAGAAAGACCTTCCACCATGGCAGCGGCAAAGGGATGGATATCCTCGGCAGATACATTCTTCCCCACTGTGGAAACCGCGTCGGTCAGGATGGCGGCCGACGCCTTTCCTGCCTCCGTTTTCCCTTCATCAATGGAAAACGGGCAGGTGAAAAGGCTTTCCACCTCCAGATAATCCAGAGAGGCAAGGAAGAGGTACAGGGATACCAGATTTTCCTCCGAAACCCCTATACGGCGCAGATCCGCCGCATCCGCCGGCATGTCAGGGATGGCATCGGAAACGCCGACTGCGAGCCGGGAGAAAACCTTCCAGCCCGTTTCCTCCCATTCCGGCGCCCCTTTGGCGGTGACTTCCTTCCAGAGGCGGAAAAGGTCTGCCTGCTTTAAAAGGAGAGACTTTTCCCCGAAGGGAGTAATGTGGAAATAATGGGCGGAAATCCATGCTTTGGGATTGGGCTTTTCGATGAAATGATCCGGAAGGCCCGCCTCTTTCAGTTTGGACTTAAGGTACACCGGCGGCACACCCATGTCGATGAGTCCTCCGATCATCATATCCGCCGTCAGTTTACCGTAGCATCTGATAAAAAGAGCTTTCATTATTTAATCTCCTTTCTCTGCCTCCCGCTTCCTGCGCCGTCAATGGCCACATCCACGTCCGCCGAGCCGAAGGTCTTCATCTGGTTCAGCATATCAATGGCTGCATCCAGCAGGGACAGTCCCAGGGCAGAGCCGAAGCCCTCGGCCTCTGTGAAATCATAATGGAGGAACGGTTTCATGCCAAGCTTCTGCATCTGCATTTTATGCACCGGCTCATCATAGTATACGGAAGGGAAAATGAAATTCCTGATTTCCGGATATACCGTCACCGCCGCCAGCACGGCAGCTCCGGTGACTGCATTGTCAAAAACCACCATCATGCCGCTTCTGGCCGCTTCTACCACGAAGCCGAAAAGGGCTGCAATTTCAGCAGACCCCACCTCTGCCAGATTTCCTATGGGGTCTTTGCCGAAGTCCCCTACGCCGGAGAGGGAGAGGCGGAAGCTGCTTCCGGCGGATACCTTCATCAGGTCTTCCTTCATAATGGCTGCCGTCACTGCCAGGGCGGAAAGAAGGAATCTTTCCCCTATATTGCCAAGGCCTGCCGCCTCTACGCCCTGGCGGGCAAGGGTCTTTGCCACCGACATGCCCAGGGCGACGGCACCTTCCACCACTTCATCATCCATGGCCGGACGGCCGTGATGGGTGCCGTGAATCATTTTCTTTGTAAGCACTCCTACTATGTCGGAGGTATCCTTTTCAAGGCCTGCATCAATGAGGTATACCGGTGCGTCCAGCTGACGGGCGATCACATTCACCGGGCCGGCGCCCTGGGACACCAGCTTCATTTCATCATGGGACAGCTGCCCCTTTGTCTTATTCTCCCCGTCCACTGCCGTATCGCCGCCAAAAATAACAAGGGCCTTATTCAGATAGGAAGGCTTGACTTCGCCTGTAATGCCGGCTATGCGTACTGCCATTTCCTCCAGTTTTCCCAGGGAATGGATGGGCTTTATCAGGTTATCCACGTACAGCTGGCAGGCTTTCATAATATCTTCATTTAATTTTGGCACAGCGCTCATGCTTTCACCCCCGCTTCTTCCTTTGTGACGCATTCCCTGTACACCGACAGGGCGTAGTCCAGCATCCTGGTCTGTATGCCGGCACCGATGGCTTCTCCCAGCCGGAAATCAAGGTCAATATATTCCGTAAGTCCAAGAGCCGCCAGGGATTTCTTATGGGCCTGCTCCAGGGACAGATGGGATGCCATGAGGTAATGAACCGCCTCCGGGCAGAGTGCTTTGGCAATGAAGGCACTGGCGGTGGTATTAAACCCGTCTATAATGGTGAGGGCACGGTTGGCGGCCGCTCCCAGAATGACACCGGTCATGCAGCCGTATTCAAAGCCCCCCACCTTGGAAAGGACATCCAGTCCGTCTGTGGGATCCGGGTGGTTCACATCCATGGCCTTCTGCACCACTTCCACCTTATGGCGGAGCCGTTCATCGGAAATATTCGTGCCCCGTCCTGTAACCTCCAGGGCATTCCAGTGATTGAAGGCACCCAGAATGCAGGCGGAAGAGGTGGTATTGGAAATCCCCATTTCACCGATGGTGAAAACCTTGTATCCTTCCTTTGCCTTTTCTTCTGCAATTTCAATGCCCGTCTCAATGGAGCGGATGGCCTCCGCCCTTGTCATGGCCGGCCCTTCTGCAATATTTTTCGTGCCGAAGGCAATTTTCCTGTCAAGAAGATCCGGCACGCCGCTCATATCTGCATTGATGCCCATATCCACCACCACCATGTCCGAGTGGGCATAGTAGGCCATGGCATTGGCCGCCGCCCCCTTTGTCTCCACATAGGCCCTTGTCATGCCTACGGTGGTGGACTGGGGATAGGCAGATACCCCTTCTGCATATACACCGTGATCAGCACAGGCAATCACCGTGCAGCACTTGGGAATGGCCGGCATGGCTTCTCCCGTCACACCGGCAAACTGGGTCACCATATTTTCCATTTTCCCCAGGTCTCCCATGCCAAGGTAGAGATCCTTCCAGCGGGAAGCCGCTCTTTCCATGGCGTCTTCATCCAGCGGCCGGATTTGGCTCAGCGTTTCATCCAGTAATCCCATTTATACCTCCTTATTATATTTTCATTATTTTTCTATTAAATCTTCAAGCAGATTCATGTTTATTATACCATGAATCGCTCCGATTTCTGAAAGCATTTCCTTCGTTGTATGTTTCAGAGGAAATGATTATAATAGGGACAGAAGTTCTTTTCAATTTCATCAAACCAAAGAAGGGGATACAGGAAATCTGGGATTCCCTTTTTCTTTGCATTCAGGAGGCCATGATTCATTCACAGCGCTTCCTTAAAGGAGGTTTTACCAGTGGATTTTGAAAAGCTTTATATCGACGGCCGGTGGATTCCCGGCGCGTCGGGACAGTTTATCGAAGTGGAAAATCCGGCCACAGGAGAAATGTTTGCCAGAGTCCCCAGGGGCAATGAGGAAGACGTGGACAGGGCAGCCGGAGCCGCCCGCAGGGCCCTTCCTGCCTGGAGCGCCCTGCCTTTGGCAGAACGGATTTCCCTTATGGAAAAATTCCTTGCCATTTTCAAAAGCCAGGAAGAGGATTTAATCGATATTACCATCAAAGAACTGGGGTCCCCCTATGCCTTTACCAAAGCGTCCCAGGTGGAATACCAGTACGTCCGCACCCGTTCCTACATCGACCTTTCGCCGAAGGTGCCGCTGGTGGAAAAAATGGAATACTCCACCACCTATCGGGAGCCGGTGGGTGTCATCGGCTGCATTACTCCCTGGAACTATCCCCTGGGCCAGGTGATCCAGAAAATCGTGCCGGCCCTCCTCATGGGAAATACGGTGATTTTAAAGCCAAGCCAGCACACGCCCCTGTCTTCCTACTACCTGGCAGAGGCCTTTGAAAAGGCAGGCTTCCCGAAGGGCGTATTCAACCTGGTCACCGGACGGGGCGGCGAAGTAGGAAATGCCCTGTCCTCCCATCCCCTGGTGAATATGATTTCCTTCACCGGCTCCACCTCCGGCGGCATTGCCGTAGGCAAAAAGGCGCTGGAATCAGTAAAGCACATCAGCCTGGAACTGGGCGGCAAGTCTCCCTATATCATTCTTCCCTCGGAAGATCATGACTACACCGAACCTATCCATCTCTGCTTCAACAGTATCTTTCTGAATTCCGGGCAGACCTGCACCGCCTTCTCCCGCCTCCTCATTCCGGAAGAAGAGAAAGCCATCATAGAAAAACAGCTGGCGGAAATCGCAAAGGAGTATACCGTAGGCGATCCCATGGACCATACGGTAAAGCTGGGGCCCGTGTCCTCCCGGCAGCAGTTTGAGAAAATCTCCGACTATATCCAAAAGGGCATGGATGAAGGGGCCCGCCTCCTCACCGGCGGCCTTCCAGGCTCCCCGTCAAAGGGCTATTACATCAACCCCACCATTTTCACCGATGTGAAGAATGATATGACCATCGCCCAGGATGAAATCTTCGGCCCCGTGCTCTGCGTCATCACCTATAAAGATGTAGAGGACGCTATCTCCATTGCCAATGATGTGCGCTACGGCCTCAATGCCGGCGTGTACGGCCCCAAGGAAAAGGCCATTGCCATCGCCCACCGGATAGAGGCAGGGAACGTTTACATCAATGCCAGCCCCAGGGACACCGCAGCCCCCTTTGGCGGATACAAGGAAAGCGGTATCGGCAGGGAGGGCGGTATTTACGGCATGCTGGAATTCACCCAGCAGAAAGCTCTCTTTGATACAGGAAAATAAGATTTCCCTTTGACAGGGCTTCCCAAAAGGAAGCCCTGTTTCTTTTTGTCTCCTTTCGATATAATGTAGATAATGTTAGGGAAGCACTGATTAATTCATAGAGTTTTCTTTTATAAGAATTTTTATGCACTGCTTCGTTATGGGCTTCCTTAAATAGCTCGAAAAAGGAGAAAATCAATGAACAGCTCATTTATGAAAAAAGTCATCCTTATCCTTGCCGTCATCCTGGCCGCCGGTGCAGGCTGGTACTTCCTGTACTGGGCAAAGACCCCCGCCTATGCGGCCGGTGAAATCCAGCAGGCGGTGAAGCAGAAAGACCTGCAGCTCTTTAAGGAAAGGGTGGATATGGAAAGGGTCTATTCCTATGCCGTAGATGATACGGCGTCCTACCTTGCCTCCGACGGTGTGCCGGACCACGGCCTGGCCGCCTCCATCCTGAAAATGCTGAAAAAGCAGGCGGTGGATGAACTGGTTCGCCAGACAGAGCTCCGTTTTCAAAAGGAGGACGTCAAACCCTCCGGCAACCCCGGGCAGATTCTCTCCGCCTACCTGGGCTCCGCCGCCCTCTCCATGACCGACATACTGGACGTAAAGGAAGAGAAGGGCAAAGCCATCGTGTCCGTCAAACTGCACGATAAAAAACTGGACCACGATTTCACCTGGCAGGTGCTCATGGAAAAGGACGTAAACGGCAGCTGGACCGCCGTAAGGATCCTGAATCTGAAGGAGTATCTGAAGGAAAGACAGGATGCCCTTCTCAGCCAGTAAGTCCGGATAAAAAAGGCAGTGAAGAAATTTCCATCATTTCTTCACTGCCTTTTTTATTTTTTATATAATCTGGAAAAGGAAAAACTTCAGGTAATAGGTTTCTGGCACCGTCATGAGGATGGGGTGATCCGGCGCCTGCTGGCGGAATTCGATCTGCCGAAGGGTTACGCCTGCATCCCTGGCTGCTTCCTTCACCATCTTCACAAAGAGTTCCTCCCCCATGAAATGGGAGCAGGAACAGGTGGCCAGATAGCCGCCCCTGGGAAGGATCTTCATGGCGCGGTAATTGATTTCCTTGTAGCCCCGGAATGCTTCGTGCACTGTTTTCCCCGATTTCGTAAAGGCCGGCGGATCAAGGATAATGTAGTCATAGTCATGGTTCTTCGTCCGGTCCAGCTCCGTCAGGTACGCAAACACATCCGCCTTTACCGCTTTGATGGGAAGATGATTGATTTCCCCATTATGGGAGGCCATGCGGACTGCCTCTTCGGAAATATCAAGAGCTGTCACGGAAGCGGCGCCGCCTTTTGCCGCATTCAGGGCAAAGGCGCCGGTGTGGGTGAAGCAGTCCAGCACATGGCGGCCCCTTGCAATGGAAGCAGCTGCCAGGCGGTTGAACTTCTGGTCAAGGAAGAAACCGGTTTTCTGCCCGTTTTCCACATCCACCGTGTAGCGGATGCCGTTTTCCACAATATCCACCAGTGTCTTTTCATGGGAAGGATCCAAAAGCGGGGAACAGTAGAATCCCTTGTACTGCTCCATGCCCTCCAGTTCCCTGATTTTTACATCATTTCTTTCATACACGCAGGAAACGGGAAGATTCCTTTCCCGAAGCACTTCAATGAGGCCGTCAAGAAAGGCCTGCTTCCTCTTTTCCATGCCCAGGGACAGCACCTGTACCGACAGCACGTCGCCGAAACGGTCCACCGTCATGCCCGGCAGCTGATCTGCTTCTCCGAATACCAGACGGCAGCAGTCATAATCTTCCTTCCGCATCACCTGGAGCCGGTAATCCACCGCATAGGCAGCCCGCCTTTTCCAGAATGCTTCATCAAATCGGTCATTGGCATTGGTGGAGAAAATGCGGATGGTAATTTTGGAGTGAGGATTGTAAAAGCCGCTTCCCACAAATTTTCCTTTGGAGGAAAGAACCTTCACAATGTCCCCCGGCGCAATGCCTTCCTCTGCTTCTTTTATCTCGGAACCGTAAATCCATGGGTGTCCCCCTCTGGCCGCCAGTTCCGCCCTCTTGCTGATGGTTACTGTCTTCAGTGCTTCCATATCTGTCTCCTGTGGTAAAAATGAAATCCTATTTCTGCTATTTTACCACAAGGGAAAAAAGGAAAACAGGCCTGCCGAGGCAGGCCTGTTTTCCGGGTTCAGAGGGTTCAGCAGAAAAAGTTTCTTAAGATTGACGCGCCTTTGGCGCTGCGGGTTGTAGACTGCCGCCAGAGGCAGCAGTCAATATAAATTCAGCGTTACGTGCTGTCCTTCCCATCTCTCCGATTATCCCAGGTACTTGTGGAAGAAGGCGGCGATTTTGTCGAAGGGAATCTTGTCCATGTTATCGTAAAGGTCTGTGTGGTTGGCACCGGGAACGATGAGGAGTTCCTTATTATTCCCTTTCAGCTTCTTGAAAGCATCTTCGGAGAAATAACGGGAGTGGGCCTTTTCACCATGGATGATAAGCACCGGACTTTCGATTTCATCGGCATAGGTCAGAAGAGGCATGTTGGTGAAGGAAAGGGCGCTGGTCAGGTTCCATCCGTCATTGGAGTTGAGGGACCGGGGATGGTAGCCTCTCTTTGTTTTGTAGTAGTCATAGTAGTCCTTCACAAACTGGGGAGCATCGGCAGGAAGGGGATCCACTACGCCGCCGTCCCTCTTGTAGTTTCCATTCTTATAATCAATGGTTCTCTCCTCATTGAGGGCCTTCCGTCTTTCCATTCTTTCCTTCTTCAGGGTGTCCTGATCCTTTGTGTAATCAAAGTAGCCATTGGAAATGACACGGCTCATATCGTACATGGTGGACGTGACGGTGGCTTTAATTCTTGTATCCATGGCAGCCGCATTAAGGGCAAATCCGCCAAAGCCGCAGATGCCTACAATACCGATTTTATCCGGATTCACGTCGGAGCGGTTGGAGAGATAATCCACCGTTGCGGAGTAATCTTCCGTATTGATGTCCGGGCTGGCTACATTTCTGGCCCTGCCGCCGCTTTCACCGACAAAGGAGGGGTCAAAGGCAATGGTCAAAAATCCCATTTCCGCCAGCTTCTGGGCGTAGAGGCCTGCAGCCTGTTCTTTAACGGCGCCGAAGGGGCCTGCCACAGCAAGCGCCGCCATTTTCCCTGTCCTGTTTTTGGGCATGTATACATCTGCTGCCAGGGTAATGCCGTAGCGGTTGTGGAAGGTGACCTTGCTGTGATCTACCTTGTCGCTCTTGGGGAATGTTTTATCCCAGGTATCAGTGAGCTTCAGGGGCTCATCTCCCGGCCAGGAGGTAGTAGAAATCTGCCGCACGGCCTTTGCTTTTTCCGCCTGGTTGTTTACATCGGCAGCATCCGCTGTCATCACAGAGCCTGCCAGAGCAAGACCGGCCAGGGCAAGAATCATCCATTTCATTTTCTTTACGTTTATCATTTTCGTTTCTCCTTTGCTTGCTTTACACATGCATGCCTGCCTGAAAGGCTTCATGCAGCACTTCATGATTTTCAATATCTCCTGCTTCTGTTACGCCGCCGGCAAAGACCGCGCCTGCCAGGCGGGATTTGGGAAAGCAGTCTATCCAGCCGGTCAAACCGGAAATGGTCCTTTCCGGTGTATGGGGATTGTCATCGGCTGCGGTCATGAGCAGGTACACATCCCGGAAACGGTATTCCTGCGGAAACAGGGGATTACACCGATCCAGCAGTGCTTTCATCTGTCCGCTCATGCCGTAGTAATAGATAGGTGTGGCAAAGACCACCACATCCGCTGCCCCGATTTTTTCTCTGATTTCTTCTGCATCATCCTTCATGAAACAGTGGAAAGTTTCCTGACAGGAAAGACATCCGGTACAGAAACCGAATTTCTTTCCCCGAAGGGAAATCACCTCCACCCGGTTTCCCGCCTCACCTGCCCCTTTGGCAAAGGCTTCTGCCAGGGCCTCTGAATTGCTCCTTTCCCTCAGGCTGGCGGCAATGATAATGACATTTTTATCCACAAAAATACCTCCTGCTTTATTATGGAAACCATTTTTTAGAAGCGCCGATTCATTCATAAGGGTTCATTGAATCAGTTCTCTCTGATGGTTCCATTATAAAGCGGGAGGTACTATAATAGCCAATACCCGATTATTTTCATTCATCATGCCGATTCGGCATGGATTTGATTACTCTTCCGGCTTTTTAAAATCCTTTTCCATCTGGTTTTTTATAATCTCTGCCGCCTTAGACAGGGTTCTTTCCTTTTTCCATACAAGGAAATTGCCGCTGTGCAGGGCAGGGATGAATGGCCGGAACACCAGATTCTCCCGATAGGGCGTACCGCAGGGGATAAGCCGGTCATAGGTAATCATGCTTCCCATGCCTGCTTCCACCAGAAAGGCCGCATTATAGGCCAGATTGTAGGTGGAAACGATGTGAAGCTCCTCATCCCCGCCCATCCACCGCTGGATTTCATTTCTGGAAGTCAGCTGGGCGGAAGCAATGAGCGGCTCCTTTCTAACATCCGCCGCCCGGATACCCGGTTTGCCGGCCAGAGGGTTATCCTTCCTGAGGAGCAGCCCCCAGGTGTCCCGATAGGGCAGCTGAATATAATAGTACCCGTCCGGCGGAATACTGCGGCAGAGAAGAGCAAAGTCAAGGAGCCCTTTCTCCAGATAATCCAGGGACTGTTCCCCGTTTCCGCTTAAAAGATGGAGATGGATGTCAGGATAGCGGTCAAAGACAGGAGAAAGAGCAGACACCACATCCCTCATGGCTTCCGTCTCCCCGCAGCCCAGATACACATCCCCTGCCACTGCATCACTCAAATGGGAAAATTCATTGATAGTTCTCTCTTCCAGAGAGACCAGCTCTTCTGCCCGCACTTTGAAAAGAATGCCCGCCTCTGTCAGGGTAGTCCGCCTTTTACCACGGATAAAAAGCTCCGCCCCCAGTTCCTCTTCCAGTTCCCGAAGCTGCCGGGAAAGAGTGGGCTGAGTCAGGTGAAGCTTGTCAGCCGCTTTGGTAATGTTCTCTTCCCGGGCCACTGCCAGGAAATACTTAATAACCCTTAATTCCATACTGCCTCCTGTTATTTTTTTACGAAGCGCTTCCTTTTTCCTGCAGGAATTCCTGAAGCACCACCGCCTGGTTGTGTTCTTTGTCCTTAGCACCAAAGAGAAGGGTCACCGGTCCCTTTGCCAGCGCTTCCTTCACAAGGGAAATCAATCTTTCCGTTTCCGGATTTTTTTCCAGTTCTTCCCTGTATTTTTCCCTGAACTCTTCAAACTTTTCCGGTTCATGGCCGAACCACTTCCGAAGCTCCGGCGACGGGGCAATGGCCTTTTCCCAAAGATCCAGTGCTGCCTTTTCCTTAGAAATGCCCCGGGGCCACAGACGGTCCGTAAGAATACGAAAACCGTCGGAATCCTCCGGCTTTTCATATACCCGTTTGATTTTCAAATCCATAGTAAGACTTCCTTTCGCTTATCTTCTATTGTAGCATGGAATTCTATGGAAAAATGTGACATCCGCAAAATTTTTATGAAAGAAAAGGCTGTGAAACCATTTTCATGATTTCACAGCCTTTATTTTATGTTATGTTTTCTGATCTGAAATCAGATTACATCATTCCGCCCTGGGGCATAGGAGGCATAGCCGGTTTTTCTTCCGGAATATCGCCTACTACAGCTTCAGTGGTGAGAACAAGGGCAGCGATGGAAGCTGCGTTCTGCAGTGCGCTTCTGGTGACTTTAGCCGGATCTACGATGCCTGCTGCCAGCATGTCTTCGTACTTGTCTTCTGCTGCGTTGTAGCCGATGCCGTCGCCTGCTTCTTTTACCTTTTCAGCAACGATAGCACCTTCCATACCTGCGTTGTCTGCAATCTGGCGTACAGGAGCTTCGATGGCGTGACGAACCAGGTTTACACCGGTCTTTACATCGCCTTCAGCCTGGATGGAATCAAGGCTCTTCTGGATGTCCAGGAAAGTGGTGCCGCCGCCGGCAACAATACCTTCTTCCACAGCTGCTCTGGTAGCATTCAGAGCATCTTCAATGCGGAGTCTCTTATCTTTCATTTCAACTTCAGTAGCTGCGCCTACTTCGATGACAGCAATGCCGCCGGACATCTTAGCCAGACGTTCCTGGAGTTTATCTTTATCAAACTGGGAAACAGCTTCCTTGTACTGTTCGCGGATCTGTTCCACTCTGTGCTTGATTTCATCCTTGTCGCCTGCACCGCCTACGATGGTGGTGTTGTCTTTGGTAATGCGTACCTGATGAGCGGTGCCCAGGTCGTCCAGGGTTGCACTCTGGAGCTTGCGGCCCATATCATCGGAAATCACATGGCCGCCGGTGAGGATGGCAATGTCTTCCAGCATAGCCTTGCGGCGGTCGCCGAAGCCAGGAGCCTTGACAGCAGCGCATTTCAGGGTGCCGCGGAGTCTGTTCACTACCAGGGTAGCCAGAGCTTCGCCTTCCACATCTTCAGCGATAATCAGCAGTTCCTTGCCGGAACGGGCAACCTGTTCCAGAAGCTGGAGCATATCCTGCAGCATGTTGATCTTCTTGTCGGTAATGAGGATGTATGGATTTTCCATGACGCATTCCATTTTATCCGGGTCAGTGACCATGTATGGGGAGAGGTAGCCGCGGTCAAACTGCATACCTTCCACAACCTTCAGGCTGGTGCCCATGGTCTTGGAGTCTTCAACAGTGATAACACCGTCGTTGCCTACCTTTTCCATAGCGTCTGCAATGAGTCCGCCAATGGTCTTGTCGGCAGAGGAAATGGAAGCAACCTGGGCAATGGCTTCCTTGGTCTTAACCGGAACAGCCTTCTTCTTGATTTCATCTACAAGAACCTTGACTGCTTCTTCAATGCCCTTCTTCAGTACCATGGGGTTGGCACCGGCTGCCACGTTTCTCATGCCTTCATGAATCATGGACTGAGCCAGCAGGGTTGCGGTGGTGGTGCCGTCGCCGGCTACATCGTTGGTCTTGGTGGCTACTTCTTTAACGAGCTGGGCACCCATGTTTTCAAATGGATCCTTCAGTTCGATTTCACGGGCAATGGAAACACCGTCGTTAACGATGTTCGGAGCACCGAATTTCTTATCAAGAACTACATTGCGACCTTTCGGTCCCAGGGTAATCTTTACTGCATTAGCCAGCTGGTCAACACCCTTCAGGAGAGCTGCCCGGGCTTCTTCATTATAAAGTACTTTTTTAGCCATTTATATCACTCCTATAAGTTCATTGAAAATTAAAGAATAGCAAGAATATCTCTTTCAGCGAGAAGCAGGTACTTTTCGCCGTCTTCATCAATATCTACGCCGGAATATTTAGCAAAAAGAACATGGTCTCCTACCTTGACTTCGAAGGGAAGACGGGTGCCGTTGTCCAGCACTTTGCCGGAACCGATAGCCATAACGGTACCTTTCTGGGATTTTTTCTGAGCTGTATCCGGAATCAGGATTCCGCCTTTAGTCTTTGTTTCTTCTTCATCAACTTTAACGAGAACACGATCTGCCAATGGTTTTAACATGTCTATTCCTCCTTTGACTATTAGCACTCACTTACATCGAGTGCTAACTTACTTTTCTATAATACATAACTTTCTTCAAAAATGCAAGTGTTTTATTGAAAAAAATCATTATGAAAAGGGAAGACCGGAAATATTCTGCCACGGTTCAGAGGATTATGATGGTTCAAAGAGTTCAAAAGATTCAAAGGGTTCAGAGGGTTCAGAGGGTGTGGATTGCCGCCTTTGGCGGCAATGAGTTTTATATGGGGCTGTGAAAAAATACAGAACTGACATCACTGCCACTCCACCTCACTGTCATTTCGACCGGAGCCGGTCAGCCGACAATAGGAAAGCCTCTTATTGGGCAGGCTAGAGGCCAACTTCGGCTGACTTGGAGGTCCTATGCAGGACCTCCACAGAGTGGAGAAATCTCATTCCACGATAGTATAAACCTCATTGCGGCGGGAGATTTCGGGGCTCAGAGCCTCAATAGAACAAAAGGCATTATCATCCATAACTACATGCAGCATCGCTCGAAATGACGTAGAGGCAGGAAGCAGACCGTCATTTGGCCAATTTCCGTGAAAATTTATGTATACAAAAGGGGCTGCGAAAAAATGTAAATCATTTTTTTCACAGCCCCGTTTATTAAGGGAATGACCTTCCTGCCAAATAGAAGCATTCTGAGTGAAGAATCTCAACACATGCCGATAGTGACTCATCTATAAGTAAATACCGGCCGGCAGGAAGAAGCCTCCTTTCCACGGTCCAATAGTTTCATAAAAAGCAAAAAAGCTTTGAAGAAACGATTTCCATTTCTTCAAAGCTCTTTTTTATCTTTCCTGTTTGACGCCTTCTCCGACGATCCGCACATCCAGAGGCACATGGATATGGTAGGTATCCATAATGCGCTTCTGCACTTCGTGAAGCACGTCCAGTACCTCTTTGCAGGAGGCATGGCCGTTGTTGACCACGAAATCAGGATGCTTGGTGGAAACCTGGGCATCTCCGATGGAAAAGCCCATGAGGCCGCAGGCTTTGATCATGGGGCCTACATGGTATCCCGGCGGACGAAGATACATAGTGCCGGCGCTTCTCTTTTCCAGAGGCTGCTTGGTCCTTCTGGAAATCTGGTGTTCCGTCATGTTTCTCTTGATTTCATCCGCATTGCCCGGGGCCAGATGAATCTTGGCGCCTACAATGATATCGCCGTTATGCATGAAAACGCTGTCGCTGTCGCCGTAGTGAAGGTCATCCCATCCATAGGTGCGGTCTTCCTTTCCGTCGCCGGAAATGGTATAGACCTCCTCCACCACGTTCTTCATCTGGCTGCCATAACCGTTGGCATTCATGAAGACAGCGCCGCAGAGGGTGCCGGGAATGCCTACGGCCCATTCAAAGCCCTTGAGGCTGTTCTTTTCCGCAAACCGGGAAACGGTGCCGGTGCCTACGCCGCCCATGGCGGTAATCCATGTGTCCTTGCAGGCAGTTTCCTGCTTCAGGCGGTTCGTGCAAAGGGTAATGCCGCGGATACCCAGATCCGATACAAGAAGGTTGGAGCCGCCGCCTATAAAGGTGACGGGGATGCCTTCATCATGGGCTTTGGAGAGCACCTTTTTCAGTTCCTCCACTGTCTGGGGCATTACAAAGCAGTCTGCCGGCCCGCCGATACCATAGGTGGTGTGACGGCTCATAGGTTCATCCAGCTTATACTGCCGTTCATTTAAAATTCCATCAAGAAATGCTTTCCAATCAGTCATTGTTTATTCAGTTCCAATACATCCATACCCTGCGCCATTGCATCGGATACAATCTTCTGCAAATCCGCAGCCACCTGATTCCAGCGAATAAATGCCTGGAGATATTCCTGGGCATTGCTGTTGTTGCTGACAAGCACAGCCAGCTCCTGCAGATGCTGGTAGCTGTCCTCGTCTTCCTTCTGTCCTGCCAGTTTAGCATAATCAGCTTTCATCTGGGCCATGATATATTCCTTCACCATTTTCCTGGCTTCCTCATCGCCCTTGATCTTTTCGGCTGCCGCAGTCAGACGTTTCATTTCATCGCTTTCCTTGATCGCCCTTGCCAGATCATAAGCTGCATCATACGTATTCATGGGTGTTTCTGCCTCCTTTAAACAACCGGCCGCTCTCCCTTAAAAGATGGGGAAAACCGGTCTGTCTCAGTGCTTCCAGGGCCACAATGGCCACCGCATTGGATAAATTGAGAGAACGGGCTTCTTCTATCATGGGAATCCGGATGCAGTCCTCCTTATGGGCCAGGAGCATATCCTCCGGAAGTCCTTTGGTCTCCTTGCCGAATACAAGCACATCATCTTCCCTGAAGGATACCTCCGTATAGGACTTCACCGCCTTGGTGGTATTGTAGTAAAAATGATGGCCCTCCAGCATCCTTTCCACAGAAGTGAAATCAGGATGCACATGGATCTCCAGAAGATCCCAGTAGTCCAGTCCCGCCCTTTTGAGATGCTTGTCGTCAATGGAAAAACCCAGGGGTTCCACCAGATGGAGAGTCAGATGCTCCGCCGCACAGAGGCGGGAAATATTTCCCGTATTGCCCGGAATCTCCGGCTCCACTAACACAATATGCATAGGTATCCTTTCATGAAATCAGAAATAACTTCCGTACCGGTCACGGTACCGGTCTACCTGCTCCCGTCCCCCGTAAAACTTGAATGTTCTCGGTTTCTGTCCCCGGTAGGAAATCTGGTAGATGGGCCCCTTTTCCAGTCCGTTCACCGCAATGCGGTAAATGTTGTAATGAAAGCCATCGCTCTTCTGGGGCACCGGAAGACCTACAGCCTCCACCCCCTCATTAAAGGTAAACTCCGGCTTGTAGTCCTTCGACAGGAAGCGGGACGGATCCAGCTCTTCCTTCGTCAGAGGATCCGCCATTTCCACTTCCACCGTCAGCTCATCCACCACGAAAACATTTTTAATTTTATTGGCGGAAACAGGCAGTATCATTCCTAAAGATAATAAGACTGCCGGAACAATATATTTATATTTCATAGGTTCCTCACTTATAAAATGGTAAAACACTGTCCCCTCCCTGCACTTTTACTATTCTACCACATTCGGGCAATGAGAAAAACAGGGGTACATAAAATAGCAGCGCCTGCGGCAAATAAAAAGACTGCAGCAGCGCTGCAGTCTTTTTACCATTATTTTCTTTCTTTAATTCTAGCTGCTTTACCGGACAGGCCGCGCAGATAGAACAGTTTAGCACGACGGACAATACCGCGGCGCTTCACTTCGATCTTTTCCAGACGGGGAGAATGAACCAGGAATGTTCTTTCAACGCCTACGCCATAGGAAATACGACGAACGGTGAAAGTTTCTCTCACGCCGGCATTTCTGCGGGCAATAACGATGCCTTCGAATACCTGTACACGTTCAGTCTTGCCTTCGATGACCTTTACATGAACTCTTACGGTGTCCCCCGGGCGGAATTCAGGAATGTCATTTCTGAGCTGTTCATTTTCCAGTGTTTCAATAATGTTCACGATCTTTTCCTCCTTCTCACAAGACATTCATGCCGATCGCTTTTGGCAGAGGACTGTCCAGACTAACAGTAGCATTGTATCATACTTTCCCTTCCATTGCAATGAGAAAGCAGGTACTTTGATGCTGAATGCTTGAATATTATACTACAGGAAAGACAGAAAAGCCAGTGGAAAATGATTTGGGAAATATGATAACACTGCGTCATGGTCATGCATGGCTGTATTTCCGAAGGAGCCGCTCCCATGCATCATCTCCAGCGGAGCTGCATGCCGTTATAGGTAATCGATGTTTTCTATTCTATTGAGGCTCTTAGTCGAGAAATCTTCCGCCGCAGCAGGGCCTGTACTATGGCTGTGAGATTTCTCCGCTCCCCTTCCGGCCCATGAAATAACAGCAGCGAAAAGTGACCCATACCATTAGAGGTACAGGGACATGAATCGGGAGAACCCAATTCTGGCCCTCAAATGGTCCAACTATCTGCCAAGCCGCACATAAAAAAAGAGCCATGCCTTCCGGCACAGCTCCCTTCTCTTACAGTCCAGCCATGGGCATGGCCTGCTTTTTCAATTTTTTCAGCGCTTTCCCTTCAATCTGGCGGATACGTTCGCGGGTGACGCCGAAGTGCTTGCCCACTTCCTCCAGCGTACGGGGTGTACCGTCATCCATGCCGAAGCGGAGAGCCAGCACGCCCTTTTCTCTTTCCGTCAGGGTATCCAGCATCTTATAGACCTGTTCCCTTCTCATGGTGGCTGCTGCTTCATCTTCCGGGGACGCGGTCTTCTGGTCTTCGATGAAATCGCCTAAATGGGAATCTTCCTTTTCGCCGATCGGCGTTTCCAAAGAGATAGGATCCTGGGCTGCCTTCTTGGCTTCCCGGATTTTTTCCACGCTGATTCCCATTTCCTTGGACAGTTCCTCATTGGTGGCTTCCCTGCCGTGTTCCTGCAGGAAGCGGCGGCCCACCCGGTTCATCTTGTTGATGGTTTCCACCATGTGCACCGGTACGCGGATGGTGCGTGCCTGGTCTGCAATGGAACGGGTGATGGCCTGGCGGATCCACCAGGTGGCATAGGTGGAGAACTTATAGCCCTTGGTATAGTCGAACTTGTCCACTGCCTTCAAAAGGCCGATATTCCCTTCCTGGATGAGATCCAGGAAAGGCATGCCCCGGCCGGGGTACTTCTTGGCAATGGATACCACCAGACGGAGATTGGCGTTGGCCATTTCCTTCTTCGCATTTCTGGCCGCTTCCTTCTCCTCCGGCGTAGCGTCTTTTCTCTTGCCCTTTTCAATGATTTTAGCCAGGTTCATTTCCTGTTCCGCGCTGAGCAGCGGATTGGCACCGCATTCGCGGAGATAGAGCCGTACCGGATCGCTAACGCCGCCGGCAGCTCCATAGTCCGCCTCTTCCGCCTCCGCTGTATCGGAGCCGCTCCAGTCCTTATCCTCTTCCAGGCCGTCTTCCTCATTTTCCAGAATCAGCTCTTCGGAAAGATCATCATCATCTTCACTGAAATCAGCTTCATCCGGCTCTCCGGTATCTTCATCTTCATCGTACACAAGATCGATATTGTGTTCATGAAGAAGATTAAAAATCCCATCCAACTGTTTCTGCGTCAATGACTTTTCTTTTGTAAACCGGATGATTTCATTGTATGAAAGATTGCCATCCGCATTGACCCTTTCCTGCAGTTCCTTTAGCCACTGTGCAAGCTGTGCTGCCTTAGCTGCCAAATTAGGGACACCTCCTCAAACATTCAAATATTTTGAGCAAAATAAATCTGTCAGGGAGCTTATATGATTGTTTTCTGCTTCGTCAGAAGCCCGTTAGAAATAGCCCGCCCTGTTTCTCTTAAGTTAGACTACAATGATACTCTACTTGCAGTCAAAAAGCAATAGAGAAAATTCATTCCATAATGGATCCTGTTTTTGTTCATAAAAAAAGCATTCCCGAAAGAATGCTTTTCATGGTGACCCAGGAGGGATTCGAACCCACGACCCACCGCTTAGAAGGCGGTTGCTCTATCCAACTGAGCTACTGAGCCATATTTTTGGTCGGGGCAGCCGGACTCGAACTGGCGACCCCCTGCTCCCAAAGCAGGTGCGCTACCAACTGCGCTATGCCCCGTGACACTTAGATATTTTATTACATTCTTCCCGATTCGTCAAGTGGAAAAATGGGAAATAGTGAGATAGTGAGATAGTGGGCTGGTTTCCTGTTGAGGTGATTCAAAAATGTGTCATGCCGGACGGGGAACTATTTGCGAAAGGTTTCCTGTTGAGCTGACCCACATTGTTATCATGTCGGACAGGAAACTGTTTGCGAAAGGTTTCCTACTGAGATGACCCACAGTGTTCCCATGCCGGACGGGAAACTATTCGCGAAAGGTTTCCTACTGAGGTGACACACAGTGTTCCCATGTCGGACAGGAAACTATTTGCGAAAAGTTTCCTACTGAGGTGATTCACAGTGCTCTCATGCCGGACAGGAAACTATCTGCGAAAGGTTTCCTGTTGCGATGATTCGCAAATGTGTCATGCCGGACGGGAAACTGTTTGCGAAGGGTTTCCTACTGAGATAATTCACATTGTTTCCATGCCGGACAGGAAACTATTCGCATAAAGTTTCCTGTTGCGATGATTCGCGATGCTCCCACGCCGGACAGGAAACTATTCGCGTAAAGTTTCCCGTTGAGGTGATTCACAATGCTCCCACGCCGGACAGGAAACTATTCGCGTAGGGTTTCCTATTGAGGTGATTCACAAATGTGTCATGCCGGGCAGGAAACTATTCGCGAAAGGTTTCCTACTGAGATGACCCACATCATTCCCATGCCGGACGGGAAACTATTCGCGTAGGGTTTCCTATTGAGGTGATTCACAAATGTGTCATGTCGGACAGGAAACTATTTGCATAAAGTTTCCTACTGAGATGACCCACATTGTTCCCATGCCGAACAGGAAACTATTCGCATAAAGTTTCCTGTTGCGATGATTCGCAATGCTCCCATGCCGGACAGGAAACTATTCGCGTAAAGTTTCCCGTTGAGGTGATTCACATTGTTCCCATGTCGGACAGGAAACTATTCGCGAAAGGTTTCCTGCTGAGCTGACCCGCATTGTTCCCATGCCGGACAGGAAACTATTCGCATAAGGTTTCCCGTTGAGATGATTCACAGTGTTCCCATGCCAGACAGGAAACTATTCGCGAAAGGTTTCCTACTGAGGTGACACACAGTGTTCCCATGTCGGACAGGAAACTATTTGCGAAAAGTTTCCTACTGAGGTGACCCACATTGCTTCCATGCCGGACAGGAAACTATTCGCATAAGGTTTCCCGTTGAGGTGATTCACAATGCTCCCACGCCGGACAGGAAACTATTCGCAAAAGGTTTCCTCTTGAGATGATTCACAGTGTTCCCATGCCGGACAGGAAACTATTCGCGTAAGGTTTCCTGCCGCTGTGATTCGCATTGCCCCACAGCATCTACACCTTCCTGTGCCCCACGTCTTCTGCCCTCACGTGTCCCAGGTAGATATTTCCTATGATCCAGGCTACGTAGTCGTCCACCGGCACGGGGACGGTACGCATGCCTCTGGGGATGAGGCGGGCAAGGCCTTTGGCGGGATGGTCCTTCCAGTACCAAGCCTCTCCCATTTCCGTGGTGTATTTTTCATCCACCAGAATCACCGGAATATCCCTTTCCATGGCTTTCAGCAGTTTTTCGCTGCGGTCTTTCATTTCCTGATGGCGGGTGCCGTTGCCCATGATGAAGGCCCGCACTGGGAATCGGGAGAGGAGGAGGCCTATTTCCTTTTCATAGGAAACAGTGGGAACTACCTTCTTCACCACAAGGCTTCCGTCTTCCTCCACCACGGCGCAGCCCGTTTTATCCTTTCCCGGATCGACGGCCAGTATCATGGATTGTCTCCTTTCCTTTCCACCCGCACATCAATGAGGAGCGGTCCCTGGGAATAAATGTCCCGTTTGGCTGTGACAGTAAGGATACACTGACCTCCGTAATCTTTGACTTTCTGGATCACATCCATCAGTTCCTGTCCTTCCAGCACACCTACGTTGCCGGTGATGGGATCCGGCAGTACCCCCTTGGACTGGGCATAGTGGTTCAGGTCTTTCAGGAAACGGAGTACCTGGAGTTCGTAATTCCGGATATCCTTATAGGCATCCAGACTGCCCCGGTATACCACTTCCCCTTTGCTGAATACAAGAAGGTTGTCATGAATGTCAAAATCAACAATCAGCCTTTCGCCGCGGATAAGATTCTGGGCTGCCACAATGCGTACCAGCTTCTTGTTTTTAGCGCCGGCGATTTCCTGCACCGCATTATCGAAATCAGCCTGGCTGATGCGGACAAGGTTCACGCTGTCATCGGTAATATTCATCTGCTGCTTCAGCATATTGTTAATATCTTTCAGCACGCTTTCCAGCACCTGCACCGTCTGCTCCCTGGTCATATGCTCATCTACTGTGACACTGGTAAGAATCTGTCCCGCCTGCATCACCACCTGTCCTTCCCGAAGGGCGTAGATATTATCAAGGAGTGTCTTCTTTTCCTCATTCAGGGTACTGATATTGCTGCTCAGCTCTTCCTTTGTCTTTTCCAGATCCTGGATTTCCCGGGCAGACTTTTCTACCCCTGCCTGGGCCTCATCGTAGGCATCCTGCACGGAAGCCAGCTCCTGCTCCATGTAAACGCGCTGGCTTTCTACCCGGTCCAGCTCCCTTGATGTTTCCTCCGACTTCTTTGTCACATCTTCATATTCCTTATTTCTGGCTTCCAGCTGGCGCTTTCCTTTTTCCAGTTCCCTGTTCTTTACTTTGATTTCCTGGTTCAGGTCATTCATCTGTGCCTGCAGCCGGGACAGGCCAAAAAGAGCCACCCGCACATTTTCATTCACCACCGCCATGACAGCAACGGTGGAGAAGGAAATGAGCACGCCGGAAATAATGGTCACGATAACCGATGTATATTTGGGCCGCAGTCCGAAGAGAGTCATCCTCTTCTTGCCTACCTTGGAGCCGATACGGTCCCCCAGAAAGGCAATGACCCCGCCCATGACAATCAGCACAAGAAATATGGCAGCCCCTATAAACATGACATTCCTCCTTCCTTTTTAATCTTAAGATGATTCTATTTTATTATACCGTCTTTTCCATGTTTATGAAATACCGGGATGGGACAGTTTCCTGCTGAGATGGCCTGCAGTGTTCCCATGCCGGACGGGAAACTATTTGCGAAAAGTTTCCTACTGAGGTGATTTACAAATGTGTCATGACGGACGGGAAACTATTTGCGAAAGGTTTCCTATTGAGGTGACCCACAGTGTTCTCACACCGAACAGGAAATTATTCGCGAAGGGTTTCCTGCTGAGGTGACCCACAGTGTTCCCATGACGGACAGGAAACTGTTTGCGAAAAGTTTCCTACTGAGATGATTCACAGTGCTCTCATGCCGGACAGGAAACTGTTTGCGAAAGGTTTCCTATTGAGATGATTCACAATGCAGCCATGACGGACAGGAAACTGTTTGCGAAAAGTTTCCTATTGAGCTGATTCGCAATGCTCCCACGCCGGATGGGAAACTATTCGCGAAGGGTTTCCTGCTGAGGTGACCCGCAGTGTTCCCATGCCGGACAGGAAACTGTTCGCATAAAAGTTCCCGTTGAGCTGATTCGCAATGCTCCCACGCCGGACAGGAAACTGTTCGCACAAAGTTTCCCGTTGAGCTGATTCGCAATGCTCCCACGCCGGACAGGAAACTTTTCTTCCATGCAAAAAGAGCCGCAGGGATTCCCGCGACTCTTTCTTTTATTTATCTACCCGATGGATGAGCCAGCAGCCTGTGACAAGGGCTATGAGGTTCGGCAGCCATACTGCCAGGGTGGCAGGCATGACGTGGCCTTTTCCCAGGGCTTCCAGGAAGGTCATGATGGCGTAGTAGAGGAAGATGATGACCACGGACAGCCCGAATCCGATGGAGGAGGAGGATCTTTGCTTCTGTACGCCCAGGGGAGCACCTACGATGGCGAAGACGAAGCTTGCCATGGGCAGGGAGAAGCGGCGGTGCACTTCCATCATGATGGGAGTAGTATCCGCATGGGCTGCTGCATAGGCCTTTTTGGTGAGGAGCAGTTCGCGGATGGTCATTTCATCATAGTTCTTCTTTTCCTTGGGAATATCTTCCGGCGACTGGGCATAGGGGATGTCCTGCCGTTCGAAGTGCATCATGCGGTCCACGCCGTCACCGGTGAGGTCATAGATAATGCCGTCGGTCATGACCCATACGCCGTTCTGCCAGATGGCTTTGGGGGCATTTTCCACCCGGATCACTTCTTCGTTCTGGAATTCCTGGACTGTAATGTTTTCCAGTTCCTTAGTGGAAGGGTTATACCTTCTGGCATAGAGAAGGTGGACGATTTTCCCGTTCTGCACATCCCGCACCACCACATGGTCCGTAACGCCGGGATTGAAGTTCTTCTTGATTTCCGTATTCAGCACGTACTCATATTCCCGGTTCGTCCAGGGCACCACGTACTCGTTGAAGGCCACGGCGCAGAGGCTGATAAAGAGGGAAAGGATGAATACCGGCGCCGCCAGGCGGAGGAAGCTCTGTCCGGAGGAACGCATGACGATGAGTTCGCTGGAGCCGGAGAGCCTGGAGAAGCACATAAGTGCCCCCAGGAGCACTGCCATGGGGAATGTGTATACCACGATACGGGGCAGGGCCAGGATGAAGATTTTAAGGGCGGAAACGGGAGACGCTCCGTATTTCGTCACGTAGCTGGCAATTTTCAAAAGGGTATCCGCCCCCAAAAAGATGGCGGTAAATGCGGCCACGCCGAAGAGGAAGGGGCCGAGAAATTCTTTTAATGTGTATTTGTCCAAAAGTCTCATCAGAATTCCCTCCCCTGATTGGTTGTATCTGTCATAAGCTGAAATTTTCTCCCAGATAGAATTTCTTCGCCACCGGATTGACGGCAATTTCATCGGCCTTTCCTTTCAGAAGGATTTTTCCTTCGGAAAGGATGTAGGCATTGTCCACAATACGCAGGGTTTCCCGCACATTATGGTCGGTGATCAGGATGCCGATGCCCCTTGTTTTAAGGTGCATCACCACGCTCTGGATGTCTTCCACCGCCAGCGGGTCAACGCCTGCAAAGGGTTCATCCAGAAGGATGAAGGCAGGATCCATGGTGAGGGCCCGGGCGATTTCCACGCGGCGGCGCTCGCCGCCGGAAAGGGCATTGCCCTGGGTATCCCTCACATGACCGATATGGAATTCTTCCAGAAGGGCTTCCGCCTTTTCTGTCCGCTCTTCGGGGGTCAGTTCTTTTCTCGTTTCCAGAAGGGACATGAGATTTTCCCATACGGTCATTTTTCGGAATACGGAGGCTTCCTGGGGCAGGTATCCGATGCCGAACTGGTGCCGTTTGTAGATGGGCATGCCCACCAGGGAGGTGCCGTCTACGGTAACATCCCCTTCATCGGGCTGGATAATGCCTACAATCATGTAGAAGGTGGTGGTCTTTCCTGCGCCGTTGGGGCCCAGAAGGCCTACGATGGTGCCCTGTTCCACTTCCACATTCACATGGTCCACCACGGTACGCTCTCCATACCGTTTGATAAGGTTGTGTGTTTCTATTTTCATTTGCTGTCCTTCGTTGTCAGGGGGGCTCCGGCTTCCTCCGGCCGTCCTGCAATAGGAGTGGCAGCGGTCACCGGTCCCTGGGGGGCGCTTCCCGTGTCGGAAGAAGAGCTCCCTTTATCCGATGTGTCTGCCGTGCTTCCTGTATTCGTAATCACAATGGTGCTTCTGCCTGTGGTTTCCACCACTTTGTCAGCGTCCCTAAGCACCAGCTCCGGCCCGGTGAAGGAATTGCCGTTCTGGTTCACCCAGGCATTGCCGGAAAGCACCAGTTTCCCGTCGGTGCCGTCCCTGCCGGTTCTTGTATAGACAGCTTCATCGCCGTAGCCTACGGCATTATGAAGGCTGCTGGAAAGGTTTACGCCGCCGGTGGCTACCACTTTCACCTGCTTCATGTTGCCTTCAATGTGGGGCGCTTCCAGGGTGCCGTCAGGAGAGGACAGGTATCCGTTTCCTTCGATTTTGCCAAATCCCGTATCCGGATTGTACATGACATCGTCTCCCTTGAGGGTGCGGTTTTCCGCGCCGTCATGGAAATTAACGCTGCCTATGCCCCGGGCGGTTTTATCCTGGTAGAGGTACATTTTGGCCGCATCCAGGGTAGTGGCTTCCTTCACATAGTGTACGCCGCCTTCCAGGTAGGCGCTTCTGTCTTCAAAGTGGTACTCCCCCTGGGATGCGGTAATGGTAGCGCCCTGGTTGGCATGGATTACCACGTCCCCCCTGGCCGTCACTACCTTCGTATTTCCATCATAAGTCAAAACGTCGGCTGTAATATCATCAGCCATGGCTCCTCCGGCAGCGCCTACGGAAATGGCCAGTGCCGCCAGTGCAGTATATAAGAATCTCACTTTGTCCCCTCCTCATCTGCCAGCTTTGCATGTCCTCTGGCCGTAATCTTCTGAATCACCCGGTCCGCCTCGAACCGGTCGGCGGTGAGTACCTTGCCATCCCTCTTCACCACAAAGGCCTTGTCGGTGGAAAGGATATCCTTATTGCCATCGTAGGTCAGGTTTTCTGCATAGAGCTCTTCGCCCTCTTTGCCATACCCTTCTACATTGCCTTCAATATAAATAATTTTGGTGCTGCGGTCAACCCTGCCCCGGTCCGCCTTCAGATGGAGCTCGTCGCCGTCCTTAGCAAAATAGCCCTCCACATTTTCCATGGTAACATGGTTCTGGTCCTTGCTCACCGTCACATGGGCGGCTTTGAATCGCCATACCAGCTTGCCGTCCTTTGTTTCCTTCATGTCCGAATTATGGAACTCGATGGAAGGGCCCTGTGATGATGCGGCATGCATGCCTTTGTTATCATCTTTAAAGAGGAAATAGATGCCTCCTGCAATCAGGAGAACCAGCACTGCAATTAAAATCAGATTCCGGTTCTTTTTCATTCCTTTCCTCCTTTGGTTTCGTTCCACTCTTCGTCCATGCCTACCGCAAACTTTTTCTTTTCTTCCGGGCTGAGTTCATTATACATCCGGATCTTGCCGGGGCGGGTCCAGAACAGGTGCTGGAACCAGAGCCAGTCGGAAGGATGTTCCTTAATGAAATCTTCCATAATGGATGCCATTTTCTGGGAATTTCTTAGAAGATCCCTGTCCTTGTCTCCCGTATTCTCATAATAGAAATGTTTCCCCACACAGATGGTGTGGCCCCTTCCCCCTTCATTTCTTACGATGAAAATGGGGACGATAGGCGCTTTGAATTTCTTTGCAAACACCGCCGGTCCCTGGGGGAAGGAAAAGACACGGTTCATAAAAAGCACCGGCACCCCTACCTTGTTTCCATCCTTATCGGAAAGAAAACCCAGTATGTGGTTTTTCTTCATGGAACGGGCGGCTGCAATCATTTCATAGCCGCCGGTACCGGTGAGATAGATATGCTGCCCTGCCATGGCACGGTAGCTGTTAATCATTTTCATGAGAGCATCGTCGGACTGTTTCTTCCCGATGGCCGATGTATCATAACCGTGAAGGGCAAGGCCGGCGCCCAGCCATTCCCAGTTTCCCATGTGGGCCGTAAGGCCTACGATACCTCTGCCCTCTGCATAGGCAGCTTCCAGGTTTTCCGGATGGTCGATTTTCACATAATCGTCAATGTGGTCCTTCTCCCGGCACAGGCGGGGCATGTACATCATTTCCATGGCAGACATGCCTATATTTTCATAGACCTTTTGCAAAAGCTTTTCCGCTTCCGGACGGGAAACGCCAAGTCCGATCATAATCTGCCGGATTCCCCGTTTCTTCTGTTTTGCTATGCGGTTCATAATGCAGGGGCCCAGAAAACGCCCGATGGCCAGGATATGATCATAGGACATGGAGCAGAGAAGGCTGCTGATTCCCTTCAATATCCCGTAACGTACATTGAATAACATGGCTTCACTTCTTTCCGGAAAACAAAATTATATACAAAATGAAATCCTCCTACTGCTGCACCCTATGGCTGCCGTCCCGGTAGGAATCCACCGCTTCCTTCCAGCGGTGCTGGGATTTCATTACCTTTTCTATCAGTTCCCTGGCCGCACCCCGGCCGCCTTCAAAACGGGAAATGAAATCAGCGCACTCTCTCACTTCCTTCACCCCGTCTCTGGGAGAAGCGGCAAGGCCCACCTTTTCCAGAAGGGGCAGGTCGTTCAGGTCATCGCCCATGTAGGCCGCCTCTTCCCAGGAAAGGCCTTCCTCTTGAAGGAGCTTTTCCATGGCGCTTACCTTATCGGAAATGCCCATAAGGATGAAATCTACGGACAGTTCCCGTCCCCTGTTTTCCACAATGGGACTTTTCCTGCCTGTAATGAAGGCGGTTTTATAGCCCATACGGTGGGCCAGGGCAAGGGCCAAGCCGTCTCTGGCGTGGAAGAGCTTGAAGGCCTCTCCCGTCCCTCCCATAACCAGCACGCCGCTGGTGAGAGTGCCGTCCACGTCAAAGGCCAGCAGTTTGATTTTCTCCGCCTTCTTCATCACATAACCCCCTGTTTGAGGAGATCCGTAATGTGGATCATGCCGATGGCCTTTCCTTCCTCATCGGTGACAGGAAGGACGGTAATGGGATGGGGCCGGTGTTCTTCCATCATATGGAGCCCTTCCGCCGCCAGTTTTTCCCTGTGAATCACATGGGGATTCACAGTCATCACCGCATCCACCGGCAGGGACAGGAAATCTACGCCCTTTTCCAGGCCCCGCCGCACGTCGCCGTCGGTCATGAGCCCTTTGAGCCGTCCCTTTTCATCCACCACCGACACGGCGCCAAGGCCCTTGTCGGTCATCACAAAGAGAGCATCCTTCACCGAAGCCGTTTCCACAATAAGAGGATTTTCTTCTCCTTTGTGCATCACCATGTCCACGGTGAGAAGGAGCTTCTTGCCCAGGGAGCCGCCGGGATGGAAAATGGCAAAATTGTCGGCAGTGAAATGGTGCCTTTCCATGAGGCATACTGCCAGTGCATCTCCCAGAGCCAGGGCGGCGGTGGTGGAACTGGTCGGTGCCAGTCCCAGGCTGTCCGCTTCCTTTGCCACCCCCGCATCCAGCACGGCATCCGCATTTTTGGCAAGGGTGGAATGGGTCTTCCCCACCACCGCCACCAGCTTGGCGCCGATACGTTTCAGGGAAGGAAGAATATTCAGCACTTCCGCCGTTTCGCCGCTGTTGGAGTAGGCAATCACCACATCATCGGCGGTCACCATGCCCAGATCCCCGTGAATACCTTCCGCCGGATGGAGGAAGAAAGCCGGCGTGCCGGTGCTGGCCATGGTAGCTGCCACTTTGCGGGCAATGTGACCGGACTTGCCCATACCTGTCAGCACCACCCTCCCTTTGGCGTTTTCAATCAAATGAACAGCCTGCTCAAACTGGCCGTCCAGTTTATCCACCAGGGAAACCACCGCCTCCGCTTCATCGCGGAGCACTCTCGAAGCTGTTTCAATGACTGACATACTGCCTCCATCATGCTGCAATACAAAGGAAATAGAATTCCATATTCTTTCTATTATACAATACTTTTTCTTTGAAATATATGATTGAGAAAAGGTTCAAAGGGTTCAGAGGGTTCCCTCCAATTTTATTGTCCCCCCGCCTGCGGGGTGGCAGGGGAACCGGATTCATAGGGAGCCCTTGGGCGACTGAGAATCCAGTGGCACGCTTCCCTATGGGTGAAGGTGGTGCCGCAGGCACCAAAGGGGGTAGGCCTATGGCGCGAAGGTTGTGGTATCGCCCGGGCAATGAGTTTTATATTCCCGCTTTCGGCGGGAAGTCTGATGTCTGATAACCTGACGTCTCTTTTCGAAACCATTTCCCGGTAAGCGGCAAGCGGATAGCGGATAGCGGATAGCGGATAGCGGATAGCGGATAGCTGCCTATACTATCCCACTGTCCTACTGTCTCACTAACTCACCAGCTCACTAGCTCACCAGCTCACTATTTCCCCAGACCCTTTTCCTTATCCTTCTTCACCACCTGGTTAATAGCAATCAGATCTTTCAGCAGGTCTTCCAGGGAAGAGAGGTAAAGCATGTTGGTGGAGTCGGAGAGGCCTTCCGGCGGATTGTCGTGGACTTCCATGAAGAAGCCGTCTACGCCGGAGGCTGCTGCCGCCCTTGCCAGGTAGGGGATGAATTCCCGCTGGCCGCCGGTGGAGCTGCCCATGCCGCCGGGAAGCTGTACGCTGTGGGTGGCGTCAAAGATAACGGGGTAGCCGAACTGGCGCATAATGGGGAAAGAACGCATATCCACCACCAGGTTATGGTAGCCGAAGGATACGCCCCGTTCCGTCACTGCCAGGTTCGGGTTATGGGCTTCTTCCATTTTCTCAATCACATTTTTCATATCTTCCGGCGCCATGAACTGGCCTTTTTTCACGTTCACCGGCTTGCCTGTCTTGGCAGCGCCGTACACCAGGTCCGTCTGCCGGCAGAGGAAGGCAGGAATCTGCAGCATATCAAGCACTTTGGATGCCGGCGCCAGCTGGGTAACGTCATGGACATCGGAGAGCACCGGTACCTGCAGTTCCTTTTTAATGTCCGCCAGGATTTCCAGTCCCTTTTCAAGGCCCGGTCCCCGGAAGGAATGGTAGGAAGAACGGTTTGCTTTGTCATAGGACGCTTTGAAAATGTACTGAACACCCAGACGGTCGCAGATTTTCTTGATTTCCCGTCCGATCATCAGGGTCCGGTCGTAGCCTTCAATAACGCAGGGGCCGGCGATGAGGAAAAGTTTTTCCCCATCCAGGGTAAGGTTTCCTACATGGATTGTTTTCATAAGTGGTTCCTTTCAAAATACTCATTGGCTTTCTTCAAGTCAGCTTCTGTATCAATGCCTATATCTTCCGTCTTTACCGGAATCACGCCGATTTTATATCCCATTTCCAGGGCCCGGAGCTGTTCCAGGGACTCCGTCTTTTCCAGGGGTGTCTGTTCCATTTTCGCATAGGCCAGAAGGAAATCACGGCGATAGGCGTAAATGCCTACATGCTTCAATGGCGGCTCTTCGAAATCATGACGGGGATAGGGGATAAGGGAACGGGAGAAATAAAGGGCTTCCCCCTTCCTGTTTACCACTACCTTCACCGCCGATGGGTCATCGTATTCTTCTTTCCGAAGAGGGGTAGCCACGGTGGCCATGTCCAGCTCCTCATGGTCCATGAGGTCCCTGGCCAGACCGTCGATGACATCGGGATCAATCAAAGGCTCATCGCCCTGTACATTGACGATAATGTCATACTGGGGAAATTTCTCCGCCACTTCTGCCAGCCGGTCCGTGCCGGTGGGATGATTAACGGAGGTCATAACCACCTTCCCGCCGAAGCTCTTTACTTCTTTTTCAATATCTTCATGGTCCGTAGCCACGATCACCGTATCCGGCACCTTGGCCAGAAGGGCCCTTTCATATACCCGGTGTACCAGCGTTTCCCCTGCAATCATGCGGAGGGGTTTTCCCGGAAGGCGGGTAGAGGCATACCGGGATGGAATAATGCATGCAACTTTCATTTCAAATCCTCCCATTGCTTTTCAATGAGCCTTTGGTCTCCCAGAAAGGCCATTTCTATTTCCAGTACATAAAAAGGAACCACTGCCCTTTCCATTTCCGGAAGGTTCATCATTTTCACAGCGTCCTTTTCCGTGGTCACAATCATATCAGCGCCATACTTCACCGCTTCGGACATAACATTTCGTATGTCCTCTTCTGTATAGCGGTGATGGTCGTCATAGGCCATCTCGCCGGTAAGGAAAAAGCCCGCTTCCTTCGCAGTTCCTGCAAAGGCCTTGGGATTTCCTATGCCTGAAACCAGGTACGCCCGCTTTCCCTGTATGGAAGAAAGGTCTCCTTCATGGACCCTTTCTTTCCAGCGGGCAAAGGGCACCGCCTTTGCGGGACGGTGGCAGGCGGAAATCACAGGGACCGGGCCCGCTTCCCGCGCCAGCTGTCCTTTGATTTCTTCCACCTTTTCCGGCGATACCTGGTCGCTTTTTGTCAGGATGAAAAGGCTGGCCCGCTTTAATGCGTCCGGAGGTTCCCGGAGAAGACCCCGGGGAAGGCCATGGCCATAGCCAAAAGGATTGGTGCAGTCCAGAAGCACTATGTCCCTGTCCCTTTTCAATTTCCAGTACTGGAAGCCGTCATCCATAAGGAGCATATCCGCTCCCAGCTCTCTCGCCCGCCGGGCCGATGTAATGCGGTCTCTCCCCACCAGCACAGGCACCTCTGGCAGCTTCAGGGCCATCATGTAGGGCTCGTCCCCTGCCGCGCTCTGGGATACAAGGATACGCTTCCCGTCGGAAACGACGCCCCCTTCTTTTTCAAGGCCGCTCCGGTAGCCCCGGCTGATAATGGCCGGATGAAATCCGTCTTTCTCCAGCAGCTCCGCCATGGCGATAATGCAGGGCGTCTTCCCGGTGCCGCCGGCGGTGATGTTGCCTACGGAAATAACGGGAATCCCGCAGTCTGCTGCATGGGCCATGTCCTTTTCCCTCTTCTTCACCACCTGGGAAAGATATACCTTTTCCAGCTTTTCCAGAAGATGGAGCACCAGACGGTCCCGAAAAGAGGGAGCCCGATTTTTCATTAGACCGGTTACATAATTTTCAAGACTCATGCTTTTTCCCTCAGCTTGATACCGTATTCTTTCACCAGATCTTCAAAGGCTTCAATATTTCTCTTCGTAGCCCCCTGGTTTTCATGAACCACTTCCAGAGCAGCTTCTCCCATTTTTTTCATTTTTTCCGGATTTCCCAGAAGTTCCAGCAGTGTCTTCTCAAAGGACTTTTCATCCGGCGTCATGATGCATACGCCTCTTTCGGAAAGAAGCTCGAAGATTTCCTGGAAATTGAACATATAGGGTCCTACAAGCACCGGCTTCCCGTGGGCTGCCGGTTCCAGGATGTTATGGCCCCCTACTTTTACAAAGCTGCCGCCTACGAAAACCACATCCGCCAGGCTGTAGAGACGTCCCAGTTCTCCGATGGTGTCCAGAATGACGATCTGGGCGCCTTTTCCGTCATCTTCCTCCGTTCCCATTTTGGAGCGGCGGAGCACGGTGTAGCCCTGGTGCTTGATCATAAACCGCACGGAAGCGGCTCTGGTAATTTCGCGGACTGCCAGAAGGAGCCGGGCATGGGGGTACTTTTCCAGAATCTTGCCAAAGGTGCGCACCACGATTTCCTCTTCGCCCCCATGGGTAGAGCCGGCTACAATGATGGGACCTTCGCCGTCAAAACGAAATTCCTTCCGGAGCTTCTGTCTTTCTTCCTCCGATACTTCCGCATAGGTCTGGTCATACTTCGTATTTCCTGTAATAGCCACCCTCTCGGGCAGGGCGCCCATGGAAATAATCCGTTCCCTGTCGATTTTCGACTGCATGCAGAACTTTCGGATTTGAAGAAGCATTTTCGTGGTGAACCGCTTGATGAGGGAATAGCGGCGCATGGAACGTCCGCTGATTCTCCCGTTCATCATCATCACCGGAATATCTTTCTTCCATGCCAGACGCAGGAAATTGGGCCACAGCTCCGTCTCGATAAGAATGATAGCCTTGGGATTGACAATATTTACAATCCGTTCCGTAATCACCGGCAGATCGAAGGGGAAGAAAATGTGACCGTCCGCTTCGGGAATGATGCGCTGGGCCATGCGGTGGCCTGTGGCGGTAACCACGGACACCACTACCATTTCGTCAGGATACTTTTTCTTAAGTTCCCGCACGATAGGGCTGGCTGCCACCACTTCCCCTACGGAAGCAGCATGCACCCAGATGGCATTATGGTCTGCAATCTGCAGCAGCGTAGGGGTGGGCATAATGCCGGCACTCTGCTTCAGCCTGTCATAAAAGCCTTCTTCAAAAACAAGCCGGTAAATCAGAAGGGGTATCTGGAGAATCCAGTAAGCCACCAGGCAGATGTTATAAAACCAGTACAATGGGATATCTCCTTTATCGGAACAATCAGGGGGAGAAGAGATTTGAGATTTGAGATTTGAGATTGGGGATTGGGGATTGGGG
>ERZ1034920.324-NODE-324-length-39481-cov-7.986709_pt1 | contig 39481 bp, 27 predicted proteins | sample MGYA00520688_ERZ1034920 | MGnify/ENA primary metagenome ERZ1034920 (study PRJEB33766, sample SAMN09781785) | gut metagenome | biome: gut microbiome | host: Homo sapiens | place: Madagascar | study: EMG produced TPA metagenomics assembly of the PRJNA485056 data set... | reverse complement strand
CTCCCGTGCTGTGCGCGGGATGCCCGCATCGCGGCAGCTTCTACGCGGTCAAGCGCGCGCTCGGCAAGCGCGAGGCGGTGCTCTGCGGAGACATCGGCTGCTACACGCTGGGCAACGCCGCGCCGCTCGACGCGGTGGACACGTGCCTGTGCATGGGCGCGGGCATCACGATGGCGCAGGGGTTCAGCGTGGTGGAGTCCGACAAGAAGCAAGTTGCGTTCGTGGGCGACTCGACGTTCTTCGCCAGCGGCCTCACCGGCATCGCCAACGCCGTATACAACGGGCACGACATCACCGTGTGCGTGCTGGACAACGCCACCACCGCGATGACCGGAGCGCAGCCGCATCCGGGCACGGGCGTCACGCTGATGGGGGAGCGGCGCAAGCCCATCGACATCGAAGGGGTCTTACGCGCGTTGGGCGTGGAGTGCATCGTCGACGCCGACCCGCTCGATCTGCAAGGGTCGATCGACGCGGCGACGGAGGCGATCGATTTCGAAGGGCCGTCGGCGATCATCTTCCGCAGTCCGTGCGTGCAGCTGAAAAAGCCCGATCCGGTGCTTCATGTGAAACAGGAGCTGTGCACCGGCTGCAAGAAGTGCATCAGCGAGATCGGCTGCCCCGCCATCGGGTTCTCCGCCGAGACGCAGGGGCCGCGTTCCAAGGATCGCGGCCAGGCGTTCATCGATCCCGACCAGTGCAACGGCTGCGGGCTGTGCGTCCAGGTGTGCCCCTTCGCCGCGATCCAAAAGGAGGCCGACCATGATTAACATCCTGCTGGTGGGCGTGGGCGGCCAGGGCACGGTGCTCGCCGCGAAGGTGCTGGCCCAGGCGGCGCAGAGCAAGGGCTGGCAGGTGCGCACCGCCGAGACGATCGGCATGGCGCAGCGCGGCGGCAGCGTGGTGTCGCATGTGCGCATGGGATCGGAAGGCGAGCCGGTGCACGCGCCGCTCGTCGCGCCGGAGACCGCCGACGCGATCATCGCGTTCGAGCCCGGCGAGGCCGTGCGCGCGCTGCGCTACCTGAAGAAGGACGGCACGGTCGTCGCCGCGACGGCGGTGGTGCAGCCCGTGACGGCGGCGCTGTCGACAAAACCGTACCGCTCCGACGAGGTGATCGCGGCCCTGCGCGCCGCGCTCGCCGAAAGCGGGGGCCGGCTGGAGCTGGTGGACGCCGCGCCCATCCTCGACGCGCTGGGCAACCGCCGCGCCCTCAACACGGTGCTGCTGGCAAGCGCCGTGGCGTGCGGCGCCGTGCCCCTGTCCATCGACGAGCTCAAAGAGGCCCTCGCCGCCTGCGTCAAGCCGCGCTTCGTCGAAATGAACCTGGCCGCGGTCGACGCCGTCGCCGGCCGCTAGCGGGGGGCTGCCCCTTTCTCATGCCACGCGTTGCCGGAGATAAAGGGGCGGGTGCCTGTTCCGTGTCAAAGGGACACATCTAATGGCACGTTCGCGTGCCATTAGATGTGTCCCTTTGACACGCGGGCACGCTCCTTTGGCACGCTGTCACGCCCCGTGCCCTTTCTCATCGCGGCGCTTCAGCGGAGTGAAGCGGTCTCTTAACAAACTTTTACTTGCGCGCCCCGCTGCTTCTGGTACCATGCATCGCATAAACCGTTGACGAGGAAGTAACGGTGGAAGCGCGCTCCCAGAGAGCCGGGGATGCTGGGATCCCGGCAGAAAGCGGTCCATCAAATGGCCCTCCGAGGGCTCGTGCGAATCGTCCGCAGCAGCGGCTCGGCGTAGTAGCACGGGACGGGTGCTCCCGTTACAGGGCGGAGGCATGACCGGCAAAAGGGCCGGCGCGTCTCGTGAGTGGGTACCATGGGGGTACCAAGCAGTGGTGGCACCGCAGGAGTTTTCGCTCTTGTCCCTGCAAAGGATTTGTAGGAGACAAGGGCTTTTTTATTGCCTTCGTCTCCAAAGCGAAAGGAGATGAAGATGACCAAGCGACCGAGCACCGAGTACAAGACCTATCTGTCCGAGGAAGAACTGCCGACGCACTACTACAACGTGCGTGCCGACATGCCGACCGATCACGCCCCGATGCTCAACCCCGCGACGCTCGAGCCGGTGACCGTCGACGATCTGTCGCCCGTGTTCGCCACCGAACTTGCCCGCCAAGAGCTCAACGCCACCGATCGGTTCATCCCGATTCCCGATCCGGTGCGCGATTTCTATCGCATGTACCGCCCCTCGCCGCTGGTGCATGCCAAGTTCTTCGAGGAGGCGCTGGGCACGCCCGCCAAGATCTACTACAAATTCGAGGGCAACAACACGTCGGGCTCCCACAAGCTCAATTCCGCCATCGCACAGGCCTACTACGCCAAGGAGCAGGGCCTGACCAGCCTCACCACTGAGACGGGCGCCGGTCAGTGGGGCACCGCGCTGGCGATGGCATGCGGTTTTTTCGGGCTCGACCTGCATGTGTTCATGGTGAAGTGCTCGGCGCAGCAGAAGCCCTACCGCAAAGCGGTCATGGAGACGTACAACGCGCGCGTCACCGAATCGCCCTCCAGCGAAACGGCGGTCGGCCGCGCCATCCTGGCAAAGGATCCCGACAACACCGGATCCCTGGGCACCGCCATCTCCGAAGCCGTAGAGGAGGCGACCTCGACCGAGGGGTGCCGCTATGCGCTGGGCAGCGTGCTCAACCAGGTGCTGCTGCACCAGTCCATCATCGGCCTGGAGACCAAGGCGGCGCTCGAGAAGATCGGCGTGGAGCCCGACATCATGATCGGCTGCGCGGGCGGCGGCTCGAACCTGGGCGGCCTCATCGCGCCGTTCGCGGGCGACAAGCTGCAGGGACGCCGCGCTCCGCATTTCATCGCGGTGGAGCCGGCCAGCTGCCCCACACTCACGCGCGGCACGTTCGCCTACGACTACTGCGACGTGGGCAAGGTCACGCCGCTCGCGAAGATGTACACGCTGGGCTCCGGGTTCATCCCCTCGCCCAACCACTCGGGCGGCCTGCGCTACCATGGCATGAGCCCCATCCTTTCGGAGCTCTACCACGAAGGCATTTTGGACGAGGCGCGCTCGGTCGAGCAGACGCGCGTGTTCGAGGCGGCGACGCTGTTCGCGCGCGTGGAGGGCACGCTGCCCGCCCCCGAGTCGGCGCACGCCATCCGCGTCGCCATGGACGAGGCGCTCAAATGCAAGGAGACCGGCGAGGAGAAGGTCATCGTGTTCGGCCTCACCGGCACGGGCTATTTCGACCTGGCCGCCTACTCCGCTTTCCGCAACGGAACCATGGTCGACTACATCCCCACCGACGAGGACCTCGCGGTGGGTTTCGCGAACATCCCGCATCTGGAGGGTATCCAGTAAGATTGAAGGCAAAGCGCGCGGCGGCGGAACGGTCGGAGCCGCAGCGCGGGGCGGCGAGTTCGGCTCCGCACCGCAGCAGCCCCGATGGCTCCGGCGCCCCGGCAGTCCCGGCAACCCCCGGCGCCCCGCCCGTCGCGCGAAAGAGAGGAAAGAGGCATCCATGCAGCTCACCGATGAACAGTTCTCCCTGCTGAAAGACCAGTTCCGCACGCTCAAGGACCGCTCCCCGTTCTACGCCAAGAAGTTCGAGGGCATCGACCTGGCCGACGTGCAGACCCAGGCCGATTTCGAGAAGCTGCCCTTCTCGGAAAAGGCCGACCTGCGCGCCGCCTATCCGCTGGGGCTGCAGGCGGTCCCCGACGAGGAGGTCGTGCGCATCCACAGCTCCTCGGGCACCACGGGCACGCCGGTCATCATCCCCTACACCCAGCAGGACGTGACCGACTGGGCCATCCAGTTCGCGCGCTGCTACGAGACGGCGGGCATCACCAACACCGACCGCATCCAGATCACGCCGGGCTACGGCCTGTGGACGGCGGGCATCGGCTTCCAGCTGGGCGCCGAGCGCCTGGGCGCGATGGCAATCCCGATGGGTCCGGGCAATACCGAGAAGCAGCTGCAGATGATGCAGGACCTCAAGTCGACCGTGCTCGGCGCCACGAGCTCGTATGCGCTGCTGCTCGCCGAGGAGATCAACGAGCGCGGCCTGCGCGACAAGATCCACCTGCGCAAGGGCGTCATCGGCTCGGAGCGCTGGGGCGAGAAGATGCGCCGCCGCATCGAGAACGAGCTGGGCGTGGAGATCTTCGACATCTACGGCCTCACCGAGGTCTACGGCCCCGGCATCGGCATCTCGTGCCACGAGCACGCGGGCATGCACGTGTGGAGCGACTACGTCTACATCGAGATCGTCAACCCCGACACGGGCGAGGTGCTGCCCGACGGCGAGACGGGCGAGCTGGTGCTCACGACGCTGCGTAAGCAGGGTGCGCCGCTCATCCGCTACCGCACCCACGACCTCACGCGCATCATCCCCGGCGCCTGCAAGTGCGCGCACGGCGACAAACATCCGCGCATCGACACGCTGGTCGGCCGCACCGACGACATGTTCAAGGTCAAGGGCTGCAACATGTTCCCGGCGCAGGTGGAGGACGTCATCGCCATCACCAGCGGCGCCAGTTCCGAGTACCAGGTGATGATCGAGAACATCTCGGGCCGCGACGTGCTGACCGTGCTGTTCGAGACGCCGCTCGAGGGCGACGAGAAGAAGCGTTGCGAGGAGGAGCTCGCCGGCATCTTCAAGGCGAAGATCGGCTGCACCCCAGACGCCGTCGGCGTGCCGATGGGCGAGCTGCCGCGCAGCGAGAAGAAGACCAAGCGCATCTTCGACAGCCGCTACTAGGTTCCCGCACAGCGCCCGACACCACGTAAATGAGAAAAAGGGACAGTCACTTTTTCTCATACTGCGGCTCGCCGCCGCGGGGTGCGGCGAGCCGTTCCGCCTCTTGTGATAGTATGGAGCGCTGTTCGGTTACGTCGTCGTTTGGAAAAGACCTGCTTTGAGATCCATTGCGCTTCAGAAGGTTCGCAACGTGCGCGATTTGGGCGGCATCCCCGTCGGGGATGGTCGCGCCGTCGTGCCGGGACTCTTCTTCCGCGGCGCAGCGCTCAACGAGGCGACGCCGGATGACCAGGCGGTCCTCTTCGACGATCTGGGCATATCCTGCGTCATCGACGTGCGCTGCGGCTGGGAGCGCGAGGCTAAGCCCGATATGGCGGCGCCCGGCGTCGAGAACCTCCACATCCCCTTCTTCGACCTTGAGAAGGTCGGCGTCGAATATACCGAGCCGGCGGCGGGAACCAAGGTGGTCGGTCGCGATGTGGCGTGCGATCCGCTGCGCTTCTACGGTGCGCTTTCCAACGTGCTGACGGCGGGTCAGATGCGCGAAGCCGTCCATTGCGCGTTTTCCCACGCACTTGAGGGGAAGCCCGTCTATCTCCATTGCAGCGGTGGCAAGGACCGAGCGGGCATCCTCGCGATGCTAATCCTCACCATCCTGGGCGCGGAGCGGGAGGCGGTGCTCGAGGATTATCTGCTGACCAACGAGTCGCGCGACCGCCATTACGACAAGGAGTTCCAGCGCTTCCTGCGCTTCGCCGATGGCAACGAGGAGCTGGCGCGCAAGCTGACGCTGGGGCACCGCGCCAATCCCGAGAACCTGCAGGCGTTCTACGATTCGCTCGAGACCCGCTACGGCGGCATGGAAGCGTTCATCGTGGAGGTGCTGCAGATCGACCGCCACTACCGCGCCCGCCTGAAAGAGCGTCTGACGGTTCCTGCATCGTAGAGCCGGTGACTTCCGTATAGCGTCGCCGACGGTCGGATTGTGAGACAGCCTTCGCCGATCCTCGACCGAAATGCGGAATAAACTCCCTCTCAATTCCGCATTTCGGTCGAGGATTGGCCGCCTTGGGCGATTTTGGGCATCTTCGTGCCATCCGTTGCTTCTACGGCCCTGATGCCTTACAGCCCGAAGCAGTCCCGTGCCAACATCTCCATGAACTTGTCCGACAGATAGGCGGGGAATTTCCTCCGCGTGCGCTCGGTCATGTGCCCTTCGGCACGGCCCAGGTAGACGGGCAGCGCCTTGCAGAACCACGTCGTGCTGCGCAGTGCCGTCATCATGCGGAACGCGCGGAATCGCGCATCGAAGCCCCCGCGCGGGAACCGCCCGTCGACGGCGCGCCAGTACTCCTCGACGACTCCGTCCGCTTGGTCGGCTGTGAAAAGGAACTCGCTATCCCAGAACGTGGTGGTGGGGGCCACGAAGTAGGCCAGATCCTGTGCGACCTCGCCGAGGATGGGTCGCTCCCAGTCCACGAAGAATCCCGGATCGCGCCGCCAACCCGGCGTGTCGGCGGCAGCGGCGGCGGCGGATTCCCGCGGGATGAGGAAATGCGCCGCAAGCGTCTCGGTGTTGACGATGTGCCGGCATTCTTCCGGGTCGGAGGGCGTGTTCAACGCCGATTGCGCCGCGGCGATGAAGCGCTCGGTCCAGCGCGTGAGGCGTGCGTCCTCGCATCCGGATGCGCGGTACGTTTCGAAGCGCGCGATGCACTCGTCGAAGAGCCCGCGCAAGGGGTCGGCGGGGCGATGGAGGGGGCAGCGCTCGACGTCGTCGACGCGCACCGCATGGAGGTCGGCCATGAGCTGCGCCGCGCATTTCAAATCGCCCGGCCTCAGATGGTCGAAATCGAGCGGATCCCCCTCGCAGAAGCTCTCGACGAGCGCTCCCTCGCCCGGCGCGTCGGGCGAGTCGTCCAGGTAGAGCGGACGGGGAGCCCGCCCGCTCGGCTCGAGAAGCGTGAGCGCGGCGAACTCGTAGGCGATCTGGTTGTCGTGGAAGGGTTGCGGCGCGACGTTGATGCGCAGGACGAAGCTCCGCCCGCTGTTCGGATCGTCGAAGCGGAAGTTGCGGTTGTGCTCGCCTTCGCCCAGATAGCGCGGTTCGAGGTCGGCGTCGTCGGCGATGCCGAGCGCCCGGCGCAACGCCGTATTGCCCGCAAGGTAGCGGGCCGCCACATCCTTGTCGCGCTCGTCGTGCGCCATCGCGCGTCCTCCCCACCCGTTCTTCTCGGTTGCCATTCGCAGGGTTCCATTGTATCGGGAGGCGCGTCTCTCGTGCCGGATCGAAACATGCGATCGGTAATCATTTCGCAACATGCCGCGCGGCCAGGTATGGTACAGTCTGTCCATGCATTGTTCAGGAGGACATACCGCCATCGCCCGCCGCGCGCTCGATCGCGCCGGCATCGCCGCGTCCTCCTTCTCCGGGGCCTCTTTCGCCTATCTGTATTCCTATCGATATCTGTAGCACATGGGCTTGCCCGTGATGCTGCCGTGCATGCGCGTAGCGTAGAGTTCGGCTCGTCGCAGGCCAAGGTCATGTGCGCCTCCGCAACCGCCTGGTTGCCGGGATCCGCGCGCTCTCGCGCCGTCGGCATCCAGGGTGTCCGCAACCGCCGCCGCTGGGCGGCCCTCTGGATAGGAATACCTCTCATGATCGAAAAAGTATGCATGGTGCTCATCTTCATCGGCGTGGCCGTGGGCGTGGGCATCTACTGCCGCAAATCGACGTCCACCGTCGACGGGTTCGTGCTGGGCGGCCGCAACGTCGGCCCGTGGATGAGCGCGTTCGCCTACGGGACCAGCTACTTCTCGGCTGTCGTGTTCGTCGGCTACGCCGGCCAGTTCGGCTTCAAGTACGGCATCGCCGCCGTGTGGGCGGGCATCGGCAACGCCATCCTGGGCTCGCTTCTGGCTTGGTGGGTGCTCGGTCCGCGCACGCGCGAGATGACGCACCGCCTGGGCGCCCAGACAATGCCGGAGTTCTTCGGTCTGCGCTACCAATCCAAGGCGCTGCGCATCGCGTCGGCGGCTATCATCTTCGTCTTCCTCATCCCCTACACGGCATCGGTCTACAACGGCCTGTCGCGCCTGTTCGGGATGGCGTTCGGGCTGCCCTACGACGTGTGCGTCATCGGAATGGCAGTGGTGACGTGCATCTACGTTGTGGTCGGCGGCTACATGGCCACGGTCATGAACGACTTCATCCAGGGCATCGTGATGCTCATCGGCATCGTCGCGGTCATCGCGGCGGTCCTCGCCGGCAATGGCGGGTTCGCGGAGGCGATCATCCAGCTCTCCCAGATCCCCGCCGAGGGCACGGCGCTCGAAGGAGCGTTCACCAGCATGTTCGGCCCGGACCTGTTCAACTTGCTCGGCGTGGTGGTCCTGACGAGCCTGGGCACGTGGGGTCTGCCGCAGATGGTCCAGAAGTTCTATGCGATCAAGAGCGGCCCGGCGGTCAAGCAGGGCGCCATCATCTCGACGCTGTTCGCGTTCGTGGTCGCGGGTGGATCGTACTTCCTGGGCGGGTTCGGCCGCCTGTACGGCGGCCAGATCGAATACGCCGCCGATGGCACGCCCATCTACGACTCCATCATCCCCACGATGCTCTCGTCGCTGCCCGACATCCTCATCGGCATCGTGATCGTGCTGGTGCTGTCGGCGTCGATGTCGACCCTCTCGTCGCTGGTGCTCACGTCGTCATCGACGCTCACCATCGACGTGATCAAAGGCAACATCGTCAAGGACATGTCCGAGAAGAAGCAGCTCTCCTGCATGCGCGTGCTGCTGGTGCTGTTCATCATCGTGTCGGCCGTGATGGCGCTCGTGCAATACCACTCGTCCATCGTGTTCATCGCGCAGCTGATGTCCTACTCGTGGGGCGCGCTCGCCGGCGCGTTTTTGGGGCCGTTCCTCTGGGGCCTCTACTCGGGCCGCATCTCCAAGGCGGCGGTGTGGTGCTCGTTCGCCATAGGCGTGGGGCTGACGGTGGTCAACATGGCGCTGGGCTTCGCCGGCACGCCGCTCATCGCCTCGCCCATCAACTGCGGAGCGCTGTGCATGCTGCTCTCGCTCGTCGTCGTGCCGCTGGTGAGCCTGGTCACCAAGCCGGTTCCTTTCGAGGTGAATCCGCCCACGCTGCAGGGCGCCATCGATCGCGAGTTCCAGCACGAGCTCGACGTGGAGGCGACGGTCGAGAAGCCGTTCGAGAAGGTGTACCGCCGAGCAAGCGAGGAAGCCTAGGACAAGCCGCCTCTCTCAAGGGAGGCGGCAAATTTGCGCCCTGCTCTGATAGAAAACATATCAATTGATATCTAGAATAGCCATTCACAGCATGATACGATATGACTGCTTGAAAGGGGGATCTCAATGTCAATTGATATGACGGCACAGGAAATCAAGGATATCCGCGGAAAGTACCAGATGTCGCGCAAGACGTTCTCCCAGCTGCTCGGCATCGGCGAGGCGAGCCTGGCGCGCTACGAGAGCGGCGGCAAGCCCACCAAGGCCAACGCCAACCTCATCCGCGCCGCCGAGAATCCGCGCTTCATGGCAGACTGCCTCAAACGCGACGGCGTCGCGCTGCCCGACAAGCAGCGCGCGAAAGCCGAGCAGATCGTGTACTCGATGGTCTATTTCGACGAGGAGGGCGAGATCATGGATATGACCGACATGTACCTGTTGACGCTGGAGCAGGAGATCCTCAACGAGCACGCCGCAAGCGTGATGGCGGATATCGACAGGCTTGCGGAAGAGGCGGAGGACAGCGGCGATGAAACGCTTTCGCTCGTTTTGAACGATATGGCGCTGTATATCGCGCAGGCGAAGTTTGAAATCACCGGAAAGGAGGGGCGCAGCAAAGAGTCTCTGGTGAAGATCCGCGCACAGATCGATTCGGTGCACGATATCGCGCTTCGATGCGTCGCGAGGGCAGCCTAATGGAGAGGAGCTACACGCAGGAAGAATTCAGGCGCGCCCGGAAAAAGATCGTCGAGAAGCTTCTCGTCCCATCGGCGTTGCGTCCGGTCGATTCCCCCACGGCATTCTTGCTGGGAGGGCAGAGCGGGGCGGGAAAAACCACCTTGCACGGCGTTTTGAGGGATCGTCTGGATGACAATGTCATCGTCATCAACGGCGACGAGTATCGTGCGAAGCATCCTCGTTACCGCGAATTCGATCGCGAGTACGGTCCAGAATCCGTCAACCATACGGCTGAATGGGCGGGGCGCATGACAGAGGAGCTCATCGATACGCTTTCCCGCAAGGGCTACAACCTCATCATCGAGGGGACGCTGCGCACGGCGGAGGTTCCGACCAAAACGGCGACGCTTCTGCGCGAGAGGGGGTACGCGGTTTCCCTTGCCCTCATGGCGGTGAAGCCGGAAATATCGCTGATCAGCTGCCAGATTCGCTATGAGGAGATGCGTATTGCAGGAACCGTCCCGCGCGCGACGGATCCCGCCCATCACAACAAGATCGTCCATGATATCGTGGGGAACCTGGCGGTGCTCGAAAGGTCGGGGCTGTTCGACGAGGTTTTCCTATACAGCCGCGCCCGCGCCTGCCTTTTTCCTCGCGAAGGGGAGCGGCGTCCCGCCAGCGAAGTCCTTCACGAGGCGTTGTTCGGTGGCTGGACCGATGAGGAGCGCCAGCACAAGGAAGCGCTGGAGCTCCGCCTCGCCCGGCTTCGCGCTCGTGCCGATGCACGGGAGGCCGAAGCGCGCCGGCGGTTCTTCGAGCGGTAGCGGATGCCCACGCTTCGGCTCCAAAGGCGGAGCGGAGTTCCGGCTTCTGCGTGAGCGGGGTCGAATGTGAAAAGGGGATGGGCGGGTTTTCTCGTTTTGTTTCAAACGAGAAAAACCGCCCATCCCCTTTTCGGGCCTGCTAGATCCCCAGCACCTGCATCACGAGAAGCGCGACAGTGAGGATGGTGACGATCGCAACGGTCACCCAGATCAGGATGCGGGACACGATGCCGCTGCGATGGGCGCCCATCACGTGCTTGTCCGCGGCGATGAGCGCCATGAACACCAGCAGCACCGGCAGGATCAGGCCGTTGATGAACTGGGCAGTGAGCATCACGGCCATCAGGTCGATGCCGGGGATCAGCACGATCGCGGCGGCCAGCACGATGATGAACGTGAAGATGCTCTTGAACAGCGGTGCCTCGCGCCACTTGAACGACACGCCCGCCTCCCAGCCGAACGCCTCGCAGATGACGAACGCCGTGGTGAGCGGCAAGACGCATGCCGCCAAAAACGATGCGGCGATGAGCCCGATCGCGAACAGCGCCTCGGCATAGGGGCCGGCGAACGGCGTCAGCGCCGAGGCCGCGTCGGCGGCAGAGGAGATCTCGATGCCCTGAGGGTAGAGCACCGTGCCGGTGGTGACGATGATGAACCACGCGACGAGGCATGCGGCGATGGTGCCCGCGACAACATCGACCTTCTGGAGGGGGTAGTCCTCCATATCGACGCCCTTCTCGACGACGTTGCTCTGCGAGTAGAACATCATCCACGGCGCGATGGTGGTGCCGATCATCGAGATGATCAGCGAGATGAAGCTCTGGTCGTTGACGAGCTTGGGCACCACGGTGCTGTGGAGCGCGTCATTCCAATCGGGCTGCGACAGGAACGCCGCCACGACGTAGGTGACGAACACGAGCGAGAGGATGAGGAACACCTTCTCGACGCGCTTGTAGCTGCCGCCGACGACCAGCAGCCACACGGCGACCGCGGCGATCGGCACGGCGACGTAGCGCGACACGCCGAACATCTCCATGCCCGACGCGATGCCGGCGAACTCCGAGAACGTAGTGCACACGTTGCCGACGAGCAGGGCGAACATCGCAAGCGCCGTGAGGCGGATGCCGAAGCTCTCGCGGATGAGCGCGGCGAACCCCTTGCCGGTGACGGCGCCCATCTTGGACGCGGTCATCTGGACCACCAGCAGCAGCACGCACATCACGGGGATGACCCACAGCGTGGCGTAGCCGAATTCGGCGCCGACGGTGGAGTACGTCGAGATGCCGCCCGCGTCGTTTCCCGCCATGGCGGTGACAATGCCCGGGCCGAGCGCGGCCAGAACCAGCAGGAACTTGCTGCGCTGCTTCTTGACGACGGGTTCCGCGGTCGTCGCAAGCTCGGCCGTCTTCGCCGCATCCTCCGTGCGCGCGGCGTCGGCGCCCTGCTTGGCGGCGAGCCGCTTCTGCTGCTCCTGCGACCACTGCGCGCGCGCCGCCGCGCCGGCCTTGTGCTGGGCGATCGTGCTGGGGCGCGCCGCCGTGCTGCCCTTCATGCGCGAGACGGACTTGCGCCCGGCACGCTGCGCGGCGCGCATGACGCGGGTCGCCTTGGCGTCCTTGTTCTTCCGCAACGCCATGGCCTAGCCCCCGATCACTCCGGTGATCTGCAGCAATATGAGCGTGTAGAGGCCCAGGCCCGCGGCAGCCGCCACGACGATGCCGATGATCTTGAGCGCCGACGCCTTCATCTTGTCGCCGCTCACGTCCTCCTCGATGGCGTCCCATGCGTCGTCGACGGTGACGATGCCCAGAAGCGCGCCATGCTCGTCGCACACCGGCATGGCGGGGATGTCGTATTTGAAGATGTCGGCCGCGACGTCGTCTTCTTCCTCGTCGGGCGGCACCGAGATGATGTCGTCGTACATGACGTCCTGGATCAGGGCGTCGTCGCGTGCCAGCACCAGCGTGCGCAGCGACAGGACGCCGACCAACTTGTCGTACTCGTCCAGTGCGTACACGTAATGGACGGTGGGATGGTCGTCCGGCAGCTCGCGCAGCACCTCGATGGTCTGCCCGACCGTGTCGGTTTGGCGCACGGCGACGAACTGGGTGGTCATCATGCCGCCCGCCGTGCCGTCCTTGTAGCCCAGAAGGCGGCGGATCTCGGCGGCGTCCTCGACGCCCATCAGGCGCAGCAGCGTCTCGGCCTTCTCGTAGGATAGGTCGCGCACGATGTCGGCGGCGTCGTCGGGATCCATGCTGCCCAGCAGGTCGGCGGCGCGCGCCTCGTCCAGGTCCTCGATGAAGTCGGCTTGGTACTCGTCCTCCATCTCCGAGACGGCCTCGGTCGCCTGCGCGTCGTCCAGGTGGCGGAACACGTTGGCGCGCTGCTGGGGGTCGAGCTGCTCGAGGATGTCGGCGACGTCGGCGGGATGCAGCTCGTCCAGGCGCTTGTGGGTGACGGACAGCTGCACCTCGGACAGGTCGCGGTCGAGCAGGTCCATGTAGTTCCAGGCGATCAGCTTCTCGTCGATGCGCTTGCCGAACAGACCGGAGACCGCGACGACCGCCTTCTCCAGGAGCGGGGACAGGCCGCGCAGGATGCCGCGCGTGCCGACTTCGGCGCCCAAAAGGCGCAGCTGCGAGCCTGATTCGGACAGCTTGAGGTCGTTAACGCGCACGACCTTCATGCCCTGCGTGTCGACGATCTGGCGGTCGAGCAGGTCGCGCGCGAGCAGGACCTCTTCGGGTTGCAGGTAGCTGAAGCGGATGTCCTTGGCGGGGACGGACAGCTCGATGCCGTCCTCGTCGAACTTGCCGACGTATTTGCGCCACGAGATCATGAAGGGAACCTTGCCGGGTCCCTGGAACGCGAGGCTGGTGATGCGGGGGAACACCTCGCCCGTGGAGATGGCGAGGTCGGAGATCGTGCCGATCTTCTCGCCGGTGGCATCCACGACGGGTTTTCCCGTCATTTGTGACAGATAGAGCATGGGCTTTCCCTTACGTCCATCGCGTCGTTCAACCCCGCTATCGTACCAACGGGCTTCGGCATGCGAAGTCAAGCGTAGGTAAAATCGCAGGGTGATCGAACGCGCAGCAGCCGTCTTCCGACTGCCGACGCAAAGGAAGGAGTCGGAAGTTACTTACTGTGAGGTTTCGGTTTTCGAACCTTCAAGCAAGTTCCTTTCCTCCAGATACAAAAAAACCGCACGTGCTGGGGTCGCGTTTACCAGTCGTTGCGGATGCGGTGCCGTTTAAATGGTGCGCCGTGAGGGATTCGAACCCCCGACGTACTGATTCGTAGTCAGTCCCTCTATCCAGCTGAGGTAACGGCGCACGTCGAAACAGCAGACGTTATTATGCTCATATTCACGGGCCGTGTCAACGAATTTTTTTCTATGTGGAGAACCTCCACAGCCTCTTCAAGCATCGCGCGCTCCGACGCGCGCCGGGTATACTAGGCGGTTGGAAGAAAACGGCGCCCGATCGCCGCATTTCGAAGAGAAGGAGCAGGTGGAAGCATGGGAGCACGCACGTCCTGCGCGAAGGCAGTCGCCGGGCTGGCGACCTGGGGGCTCAAGCACGTGTTCAGACGCCCTGCGGGCAATTTCCCGGGCAAGATCGCGCTGTACGTCGACCCTCGCATCATCGCGAACACGGTCGACAAGGCGCGTGAGGGATCCATCGTCGTGGTGGGCACCAACGGCAAGACGACGGTGACCAACCTCCTTGCGGATGCGTTCGAGGCCGCGGGCAAGCGCGTGATCTGCAACCGGACCGGGGCGAACCTGGATTCGGGCGTCGCGACGGCCCTGCTGCATGCGGATGCGGCAGACATCGGCGTGTTCGAAAGCGACGAGCTGTGGTTGGCGAAATCCGCTCCCCAGCTCGCGCCGCGCTACATCATCCTGTTGAACCTGTTCCGCGACCAGCTCGACCGCGTGGGCGAGATCGACCGCATCCAGGACAGCATCGTGGGCGCCTGCAAGGCGACGCCGTCGGCGACGCTGGTCTACAACGCCGACGACCCCCTGTGCGCGTCCATCGCCGAGCGCGTCGACAATCCCACGCTTGCGTTCGGCGTCGAAGGCGACATGGGGCTATCCCAGAACACGGTCGTCGACGCCCAGATGTGCCAGCGCTGCTCCTCGATGATGGAGTACGAATACCGCCAGTACGGCCAGCTGGGCGAGTACCGCTGCCCGTCGTGCGGGTTCGCGCGCCCGGCGCGTTTTTGGTCGGCCTCTCAGGTGAAGCTGGACGCGGAGGGACTGTCGTTCTCGGTGTCGTCCTCCGACGCCGGCGCGGGCGAGCCGTTCGAGATCCGCGCCCCCTTCAGCGGTGCGTACATGGTGTACAACCTGCTCGCGGTCGCCGTCGGCGCGCGCCTCGGCGGCGTCGAGCCGTCCGCCATCCAAAAGGCGATCGACGAGTTCGATCCCCAGAACGGCCGCCTGCAGCGGTTCAGCGTGCAGGGCCGCTCCGTCCTGCTGAACCTGGCGAAAAACCCCACCGGGTTCAACCAGAACATCAAGATCATCCTCCAGGACAAGGGCCCCAAGACCGTCGCCTTCTTCATCAACGACAAGGAGGCGGACGGCCATGACGTGTCGTGGCTGTGGGACATCGACTTCGAGGAGCTGGCGGGACATCGCAACCTGCGGGCGCTCGCCGGCGGCATCCGCGCCAACGACATGCAGGTCCGCCTGAAGTATTCGGGGGTGGAGGCGGACCTCGCCGTCGACGCCGCCGACGTCCTGGCGAAATCGGCCGGCGATGAGCGGGGCGAGCGCGTGTACTTGATCGCGAACTACACCGCTCTTCCGGCGCTGCGCGAGGCGCTGACCCGGATGGCGGACGCCCCGGGCGCGTCGGCGGACGGCACGGGCGCGCCGCAGCAGGCGACCGCAGCGGAGGAGGCGTCCGCGGCACCGCGCGACGAGGCCGCTTCCCCGGCGGAAGAGCATGCGTCCGACGACGCTTCGGAAAGCCGGCGCGTCGCCGCCCCCGCGGAGACCGCCTCGGGTGCAAGCGCCGCCTCCGAAGAGGAGCCGCTGGTCATCGCCCATCTGTTTCCCGACCTGCTCAACCTCTACGGCGACGGCGGCAACGTGACCGTCTTGGCCTATCGCGCGCGCAAACGCGGCATCCCCGTGGAGGTGCGCCGCGTCGAGCACGGCCAGACCTGCGACCTTTCCGCCGCCGACATCGTGTTCCTCGGCGGCGGCCCCGACCGCGAGCAGCGCCTCGCGTCCGAGGAGCTGCTGCGCATGCGCGACGACCTGGCGCGCTTCGTCGAGGACGACGGCGTCCTGCTCGCGATCTGCGGCGGCTACCAGATCCTGGGGCGCGAGTGGCTTCTGGGCGAGGATTCGGTCGAGGGCCTCGGCATCGTCGACATGACCACGGTGCGCGCCGAGGGCGGCTCGGGCAACCGCCTCATCGACAACGTGATCCTCTCCTCTCCGATCGCGAAGCGCCCGGTGGTCGGCTACGAGAACCATGCCGGCCGCACACACCTGGGTGAGGAAGTTCGTCCATTCGGCACCGTGACATCGACGGTCGGCCACGGCAACAATGATGACGACAAGGCGGACGGCGTGCTGCACCGCAACGTGCTGGGCACCTATCTGCACGGCCCGCTGCTGTCGAAGAATCCCGAAGTCGCCGACTGGCTGCTCGCCCGCGGCCTCGAACGCCGCGCTTCCCGAACGGGCATCGAGGCGCCCGCGCTCCGCGTGCTCGACGATGCGGAGGAGATCGCCGCCAACGAGGAGCTGTGCCGCCGCTTCGGCGCCAAGCGGTAGCTGGGTCGCCGCTCGGTCGCCGAGCCGCCGATTGGCGGCCGCGCCGCCGCTTCGCGGATCGGCCGATGTTCGAGAGAGCCCGCAAAGGAAGGGGAGGAAGAAAGAAGCGCTATGTTCGAGGAGCTGTACGAACCGCTGCCCGACAGGGGCCTGTACTGGGAGAAGCTGGGCCTGGTGCCCCCCGAGGGCGAGCTCACCCGCGAGCTGCTGGATCGGATCATCTACGCGCATCAGTGCCGCATCCCCTTCGAGGATCTGGACATCTACGACAACAAGCTCAACGTGTCGCTAGGCATGTCCGACATGTTCGACAAGATCGTCCGCGGCCATCGCGGGGGTTTCTGCTTCGAGCTCAACGCGCTGCTCCAGGCGCTGCTGGAGGAGACGGGCTTCCAGGTGACCGCCGTGGCGGGCCGCAGCCTCAAGAACCCCGGCTACACGTTCCCCATCACGCATCGCGCGATGATCGTCGACCTGGACGGCCAGCGCCTGTTCTGCGATGCGGGCTACGGCGGCCCCATGCCCCCGTGCTCCCTCCCCATGGAGGACGGCTGCGAGGTGTCGTCGCACGGGCAGACGTTCCGAATCGAGCGCGCCGAGCAGGATCCCTGGTGGAACGTTTTCTATCTGGGAAGCACCGCCGCGCTGGAGGCGGCGCGGACGGCGGGGGAGCCCGGGCGCGCGCCCGAACCCGTGGTCGGCTTCATGGACGCCCCCATGAGCCTGGTGGACTTCGTGCCGCTGGCGCATTACAGCTGCACCAGCCCGCTCTCGTCGTTCACGCAGAAGCGCATGGTCAACCGCCGCACCGAGGACGGCAACGTCTCCATCACTGCCGACAAGTTCACGCGCGTGACCCCCGAGGGCAAGACGACCGTCAAGATCGAGGACGAGGCGTCGTTCCGCCGGATCCTCGAAGACGAGTTCGGCATCATCATCTAGCGGCGCGCGCCGCAGTCCGCTCAGGAAAGGATCGCGCATGGCGTTCACCGTCGTTGCCGTGGGCAAGCTGAAGGAGAAGTTCTGGAAGGCGGCCTGCGACGAGTACCTCAAGCGGCTCCAGCCGTATATGCGCACCAAGGTCGCCGAGGTCGCAGACGTCGACCCCGCCCGCGCCGGCGGCGTCGAGGCGGCGCGGCGCAAGGAGGGCGAGGCCATCCTGGGGGCGCTTCCCGCCCAAGCGCATGTCGTGCTGCTCGCGATCGACGGCGTCGAGCGGTCGAGCGAGGGCCTGTCGGCGCGCATCGACGAGCTGGTCGTGCGCGGCAAAAGCGACATCGCCTTCGTCATCGGCGGATCCGACGGCGTGAGCGACGCGGTGCGCGAACGGGCTGATGAAACCCTGTCGTTCGGCTCCATAACCCTACCCCATAACTTGGCGCGCGTGGTATTGTTGGAACAGCTCTACCGCGCGCAGAAGATATCGCGCGGAGAGCCCTATCACAAGTAGGGTTCCGGCGGCCTATGGCCGCCGGAACGGGCCGACGCTGCGGCCGCCTCTGGCACCCGATCTTCGCGCGATCCCGGAGACTCGCGTACCTAAGTACGCTTCGCCTCCGCGATCCCACGAGTCTCGGGCACCAGAGGCGTCCTCGCTGACGTGAAGAACGACAGGGAAAGGCGATTGTGCTGCGGCAGGAAGACAGGAGGGATTCGGTGCGATTCATCTCGTGGAACGTCAACGGCCTGCGCGCCGTGCTGAAGAAGGGCTTCGAGGACATCGTCGCGCAGTTCGACGCCGACGTGTTCGCTCTGCAGGAGACCAAGCTCCAGGAGGGCCAGGTCGACCTCGAGCTGCCCGGCTACAACATGTATTGGAGCTACGCCCAGAAAAAAGGCTATTCCGGAACGGCGGTGTTCTCCAAGAAGGAGCCGCTGCAGACCGTCCACGGCCTGGGCGACGAGGCGCTCGACACCGAGGGCCGCATCGTCGCGTTGGAGTTCCCCGAGCTGTGGTTCGTGGACGTCTATACTCCCAACGCGCAGAACGAGCTCGCGCGTATCGACCACCGCATGGCATGGGACGACGCGTTCCGCGATTTCTGCAAGGGCCTCGAGGCGGGCAGCCTGCCCGCCGGCTCCCAGAAGGCGGCTCCCAAGCCCGTGGTGATGTGCGGCGATTTCAACGTCGCCCACCAGGAGATCGATCTGAAGAACCCCGGCCCCAACCGCGGCAAGGCGGGCTTCTCCGACGAGGAGCGTGACAAGTTCGGCAAGCTGCTCGACGCCGGCTTCACCGACACGTTCCGCCAGTTGCACCCCGACGTCACCGGCGCGTACTCGTGGTGGAGCTACCGCTTCAACGCGCGCAAGAACAACGCCGGATGGCGCATCGACTATTTCCTGGTCAGCGACGAGCTGGCGCCCCGCGTGGAGTCCGCCAGCATCTACAGCGAGGTCTTCGGCTCCGACCACTGCCCCGTCGGCTTGGAGCTGTCACTGTAAATGAGAAGAGCGGGATGAGAAAAAGGGACGGGTGATTTTTCTCATTTCCGCGAATAACGAGAAAAATCACCCGTCCCTTTTTCTCATCCGTGGAAGGAAAGCAGATGGATCTTGAGAAGATCGAACAGGGCGTGAGGATGATCCTGGAGGGGATCGGGGAGGATCCCCACCGCGACGGGCTCGTCGAGACGCCCGCGCGCGTGGCGCGCATGTACCAGGAGGTGTTCGCGGGCATGGAGCAGGATCCCGCCGAGCATTTCCGCAAGACGTTCGACGAGCATCACCAGGAGATGGTGCTCGTGCGCGACATCCCGTTCTACTCGATGTGCGAGCATCATCTCGTGCCGTTTTTCGGCAAGGCGCACGTCGCCTACATCCCCGCGGCGGACGGCCGCGTGTGCGGCCTGTCGAAGCTGGCCCGCCTAGTCGACGTGTTCGCCAAGCGCCCCCAGGTCCAGGAGCGCCTCACCTCCCAGATCGCCGACACGCTGGTCGAGCAGCTGAAACCCCAGGGCGCGATCGTCGTGCTGGAGGCCGAGCACCTGTGCATGAGCATGCGCGGCATCAAGAAGCCCGGTTCCAAGACGGTCACCAGCGCGGTGCGCGGCGCGTTCCAGAAAAGCCAGAAGACGCGCGAGGAGGCGCTGTCGCTGATCTTCCGCTGATCTCCCGCTGGACGCGTGCAGCCGGCACCTCTCCCGCCCCGCCCGTGCCGCGCCCGCCGCGCGCCGGTGGGGTGGAGGTCTGGCGGACTGGGCGATCCCCCGTCCGCCGCGCCCGGCCGGTTTGATAGAGTGTTCAGAAGCTGTTTTGCCCGATGAAAGGAATGTCTATGAAGTGCGTTGTCTCGGTTTTGGGTAAGGATCGCAGCGGCATCGTCGCCAAGGTCGCCACGGCGCTCGCCGATTGCGGCGCCAACATCGACGATATCAGCCAGACCGTCCTCAACGGCAGCATCTTCTCGATGACGATGATGGTGACGCTCGACGTCGACGTGGCGGACTTCAACACGGTCCAGGACCGCCTCAAGGCCGTCGGCGAGGATCTGGGCATGCAGGTCATCATCCAGCGCGAGGACGTGTTCCAGTACATGTACAAGATCTAGCCGGCGCGATCCGGGGCTTGGTTAGCGGGAAGGCGATTCATGACGAAGATCTATTCGAGCTCGGTGCCCATCGAGGCCGACATCGTCGACGCGTTCTGCATCATGCAGAAGGGCTTCACCGACCAGTTCGTGTATTACCGCAAAGATGCCCCGCGCCGCTTCATGGGCCTTGGCCGCTGCATCGCCCTCTCCTCGATGGAGGGCGTGGATTGCGAGCTCGAGGGTCCCGCCGACGTCCAGCCGGTGTTCTTCTCGTTCAACCGGTTCGACGCTGAGAACCCCGCGCCGTGCGACGAGCTGTTCGACGCGTTTCCGCGGCTGCGCTTCATGCTTCCCGAGATCGTCCTCATCCAGACGGATGCGGGGTCGTACCTGCAGGTCAACTCGTTGAGTCCGGTATATCAGGGACGCGTCCGGCGCTTTTTGAAGCAGGCGGCGTCGGCTCCCGCCCGCACGCGCCGTACGATCCCCCACCGCATCGAACCCGACTCGCGCGAGGATTGGCGCTGCGCGGTGGGCGAGGCGCTCGCCGCGATCGATGCGGGCGTGGTGGGCAAGGTCGTCTTGTCCCGCCGCCAGAAGCTCGTCGCCGACGAGCCGTTCTCGTCCAAGGACCTGTTGGTCAACCTCATCGACGGCGACGCACGCGGGACGGTGCTGCTCTACCGCTATGCGGACGTGTTCTTCTGCGGCTGCACGCCGGAGCTTCTGGTGCGCAAGGACGGCGCGCGCGTCAGCAGCATGTGCCTTGCCGGAACCTGCCCCGCGGGCGCCGACGAGCAGGAGCGCCGCCGCTTGGCGGACGAGCTCATGGCGGACGGGAAGAACCGCGCCGAGCACGACTACGTGGTGCGCCATGTGCGCGAGGTGTTCCGTCGCGTCTGCTTCGATGTCGACGTCCCCCAGACGCCGGGCATCATGCCGCTCACGCATGTCCAGCACCTCCACACGCCCGCCGCGGCGCAGGTGCTCGACGGGGTGAGCCTGTGGGAGCTGATGGGCGACCTGCACCCGACGCCGGCGGTGTCGGGAACGCCGGTGGGCGAGGCGCGCATGCTCATCCGCCGTATCGAGCGCTACAACCGCGGGTTCTTCGCGGGAGCGTGCGGCTACATCGACGCCTCGGGCGACGGCGAGTTCTCGGTCGGTCTGCGCACGGGCGTGTTCGACGGCGAGACGGGCTGGCTGTACGCGGGCTGCGGCATCGTCGCCGGCAGCGAAGCAGATGCCGAATACGACGAGATCGGCCTCAAGCTCAAGACCATCCTGGACGCGTTCGAGGCATAGGGCGCGTCGCCGCCGATCGCGGCGCGGCGCTTCGCGGACGGGATGGGCCGGGGCTGGGGCCTGGTGGAAAGAGGGATCGGGCCATGGATGGCGAATTGACTCATTCTCAGGTGACGGCGCTGTGGACGGCGTCGTTTTTCGATGAGCTGGTCCGCTGCGGCGTGCGCGCCGCGGTGGTGAGCCCCGGATCGCGCTCGACCCCCCTGGCGATGGCCGCCTACGAGCTCAGCTGCCGCCGCCCCGCCGACCTGCGCGTTTTCGTCGACGTCGACGAGCGCGGGGCGGCCTTCCTGGGCTTGGGCATGGCGAAGGCGTCGGGCAGGCCGGTCGTCCTGATCTGCACCTCCGGCACCGCCACTGCGAACTACTATCCCGCCGTCATCGAGGCGGAAACATCGCGCGTCCCTTTGATCGTGTTGACGGGCGACCGCCCGCCGCGCCTGCAGGGGCTCGGCGCTCCCCAGACCACCGATCAGCTCAAGCTCTACGGCGACCATGTGCGCGCATTCCGGTCGATGCCGCTTCCCGCCGCCGACGAGCGCGGCATCGCGTTCGCGCGCCAGGCGGCCCGCGAGGCGGTCATCGCGGCGATGGGCGCGCGACCCGTCGCCGCCGAATCCGCAGAGGTTCAGATCGCTTCCCGTGCCTGCGAGGGGATGGCGGGGCCGGTCCACGTGAACTTCCCGTTCGATGAGCCGCTCAAACCGGATTTCCCCGCGGCGGACCGATGGGCTGCGGCGAAAGGCGGCGATGCCGGCGACCGGCGCGGCGTTGCGACGGGAGCGGGCATCGACGACAGGGGCGCGCTTGCCGACGCGGACAGCTCCGTGCCCGCCGACGCCTTCTCGTTCTGCCGTTCCCCTCTGACGTCGGCGATGCTCGCGGCGGGCGAGGTGCTGGCGCCTGCCGACGCCGCCCGCATCCGCGAGGTGCTTGCGGGGAGGCGGACGCTGGTGCTGGCGGGCGAGGGTGCCTGCTCGACGCTCGCCGAGGCGCGCGATATGGTCGCATGGGCGAAGCGCTGCGGCTTCCCGCTTCTGGCCGACCCCCTCTCCGGCCTGCGCTGCGTGGATGACCCCTGCGTCATCGATGCGTACGACGCCGTGTTCGGGCAGGACGGCTGTCCGCTGCCCGATGCGGTGATCCGGTTCGGGCGCTACCCCGTCTCCAAGCGGGCGACCACGCGGCTCGCCGCGGCGCGCCCCTTCAACATCGTGGTGGATGCGGGGGAGACCCGCGACTACAACGCGGCGACCGACTGGTTCGTCGCCTCGACGCCGCTCGGGTTCGCCCGTTCGTTCGACGTTCTCGCCGCCGGCGAGGCGCCGAGCGCTCTTCAAAGCGCGTTTCTCGAGGAGTGGATCGCCGCGAACGAGCGCACGCGCGCCCGGCTTGCGGAGGCGGCCGGCGCGGCGGACGGGCTTTCCGCGGGCGAGCTGTTCGAGGGCGACCTCGTCCGCGCCGTCTTGGAGGACGCCCCATCCGGGTCGTGCCTGTTCATCGCCAACTCCATGGCGGTGCGCAACCTCGACACCTTCCAGCGCAGGGGGTCCAAGCCGCTGTGCGTGATGGCGAACCGCGGCCAGAACGGCATCGACGGAACGTTGTCGACGGCCATCGGCGCGGCGCAGCGCTTCGAGCAGACCACGTTCATCACGGGCGACCTGACGCTGCAGCACGACATCAACGCGCTCGCCCTCCAGCACGAGCTGCTCGCCAACCAGCCGGGCACGCCGCCCACGATCGTCGTCGTGCTTTTGAACAACGACGGCGGCGCCATCTTCGACATGCTGCCGCAGGCATCGGACGATCCGTATTTCGAGCGACTGTTCCTCACGCCCCAGAACGTCGATTTCGAGCACGCGGCGCTGGCGTTCGGCGTTCCGTACCGCCGCGCGGCATCGCTTGAGGAATTCTCCCGCTTCTATCGGGAGCGACTGCGTTTCCCGGGCATCAGCCTCATCGAGGCGCGCGTGCCCCTGCGCGATCTGAAGGAGCGGCTCGGTGGGTGCTGGAAGTAGCTTCGAGGCCGTGCGTCCTGCGCTCGTCTGCCTGCATGGATTCGCCCAGCGGGGTGAGTCTTGGAGGGCGGTCGCGGCCCTGCTCGCGCAGCGCGGGTGGGAGGTTGTCGCTCCGGACCTGACTGCGCTGGCGGACGGCGCGGGGAGTCCTTTCGATGCGGTGTGCGGCGGCGTGACGACGCTCGTCCGCGATGTCTTCCGGCAGACGGGGCGCCGGCCGATCCTCGTCGGGTATTCCATGGGGGGCCGCATCGCGCTCGAGGCGGCGATCCGCGCCCATCGCCTGCGGGATGGGGCGGACGAGCTCCTGCCGATCTCGGCCCTTGTCCTGGAAAGCGCCGGGTTGGGGCCCGCGGACGACGGGGAGCGCGAGGAGCTGCGCCGCCGCAACGAAGGCTGGGCGGCGCGCGTGCGGGACGAGGGCGTCGAGGCGTTCATGGACTGGTGGGAGGCGCTGCCGCTGTTCGCGTCCCAGCGCTCGCTTCCCTACGATGTACGCGCCGCGCTGCGTGCCGGGCGCCTGGGAAACGATCCCGCCACGCTCACGCTCGAGCTGTCGGGATGGGGCCAGCATCATCAGGCGGGGAAGGCGGACGCGCTCGCCTGCCTGGACGGGCTCGCCGCGCGCGGTGTGGCGAGCGCCTATCTCGCCGGCGCCATCGATCGCAAATACCGCGCGATCGCCGAGGAGGTGCGCGCAGCGTCGCCCGCGACGACGGTCCGGGTAGTTCCCTCCGTCGGTCACAACATCCACCTGGAGGATCCGGAGGGCTATGCCCGCATGCTGACGGACTGGTACGACAGCGTGGTGCTGGCGGACTGACGCGACGGCGTCGTGCCCGCGCTTTCCGCCGCGCCCTGCTCGCATGCTGGCGGAGCGGTGTGAAATTCCCTTGCGGCAGGCAACTCCGACGTGCGCATAGGCTACGTTCGCGGTACCATTGACGCATCCACCTAAACGCAGCATATCCGTAGCATTTCCACCCGCTTCCCAAGCGGGAAGGATGCTTCGTGTTCTGGCTCAATCGAAAGGGAGCTTATGAGCGATATCGTTTGGCAGCCCGGCAAGCAGTATCGTGAGATCGTCTACGAGACCTGCGATGGCATCGCCAAGATCACCATCAACCGTCCCGAGCGCCGCAACGCGTTCACGCCGCTGACGGTCAACGAGATGTACGATGCGTTCACCGTCGCGCGCGACGATGCCTCCATCGGCGTCATCATCCTCACCGGCGCCAACCACGGCGGCCGCCATGAGGACGAGGCGTTCTGCAGCGGCGGCGACCAGAAGATCCGCGGCAACGGCGGCTATGTGGGAGAGGACAACATCCCGCGTCTCAACGTGCTCGACCTGCAGCGCCTGATCCGCGTGGTGCCCAAGCCGGTCATCGCCATGGTCAACGGCTACGCGATCGGCGGCGGGCACGTGCTCCACATCCTGTGCGATCTTTCCATCGCCGCGGAAACGGCCAAGTTCGGCCAGACCGGCCCCAAGGTCGGCAGCTTCGACGGCGGCTACGGCGCGGGGTATCTTGCCGCGATCGTGGGACAGAAGAAGGCGCGCGAGATCTGGTACCTGTGCCGCCAGTACACCGCGGCCGAGGCGCTGGAGATGGGCCTGGTCAACAAGGTGGTCCCGTTCGAGGATCTGGAGGCGGAGTGCGTGCGGTGGGCGCGCGAGATGCTGCGCCTGTCCCCCACGGCGCTGCGCCTGATGAAGGCGTCGTTCAACGCGGCGACCGACGGATTCGCCGGCATTCAGCAGCTGGCGGGCGACGCGACGCTTCTGTTCTACACCTCCGACGAGGCCAAGGAAGGCCGCGACGCGTTCAAGGAGAAGCGCGATCCCGACTTCAAGCAGTTCCCCAAGTTCCCGTAGGATCAAGAAAGCGAGGCGGCAAGCGGAGCGGTGCAGGACGGCATAGGCAACACGGTCTCCCTCATCGAGGCGTTCGAGCGGACCACGCGCAGGTTCCCTCGGCGGACGTGCTTCACGTTCGTCGAGGACGACGGCGCGGAGGTTGCCTATTCCTATCGCGAGGTCCGCATGCTCGCCGCCGCGCTCGCCTGGCATCTGCGCCATCGCGGGGTGCAGCGCGGCTCCGCGGTCGCGGTCGACCTGTCCAACGGGCCGATGTACGTGATGCTCCTTTTGGCGGCGGCGTACGGGGGGTTCTTCCTCGTCGCGCTCAACAACCGCCTGACCTCCGGCGAGAAGCTCACGCGCGTGCTGGAGCTGAAACGCGCGGCGGGGATCACGCCCGCTTACAGCGTCGATTCCGATGGCGTCAAGGCGCTCTACGATCATGTGACGACGCTCCTGGCGGGCGAGGATCCGCGCACGCGCGGCAGCGAGCCGCGCGGCGGCCGGCGCGTGTTCGCGGGAGGGTCGGCGCCCGACCGCGCGTCCCGCACCCATTCCGCGTTCTCCGGCAGGACGATTGCCGCCGAGGCGACCGCGCGCTCCACGCGCGCGCTGGGGCGGGCCAAGCCCGGGCGCGACGCCCGTCGCCGCCAGGACGAGATGGACCGCCAGGACGCGGTCGAGCTCGTGATGCATTTCGCCGAGCGCACGAGCCGCACGTTCAGCATGGATGCCCGCGCCCTCGTCATGTTCACGTCCGGGTCCACCGGCAAGCCTAAAGCGGTGCCGCTGAGCTGGGCTAACCTGTGCGGATCCGCCGAGGCGGCCAACCGCGCGCTCAGCCGCGCGGGTGAGGGCATGTGGCAGGCCGCCCTGCCGCTGTTCCATGTGGGCGGGTTCCAGGCCGTGGTGCGCAGCCTCCTCAACGGCTCGCCGTTCATCCTGTACCGGCGCTTCGACGCGCAGCGCGTGCTGCAGGACGCCGCGCGCATGCACGCCACGCACGTCCCGGTGGTCGACAAGATGCTGCAGGACATGCTGGATCTCGCGGAGCGGGCGGGCGACGCCTCCGTCGAGGCGCGGGCGCTGCGGTCCTACCAGTGCATCCTGCTCGGCGGGGCGGCGGCCAACCCCAAGACGCTCGAACGCACCGTGACGGCGCGGGCGCGCGTGTACGCGAGCTACGGCATGACCGAGACGTCCAGCCAGATCGCCAACGCGCTGGTCGACAAGCGGTTCGACGGAGGCCTGAAGCTGCTTTCGGGATACACGGTGCGCGTGGTCGACCCCGATGCGGAGGGCTTCGGCAAGCTCGCCGTGCGCGGCCCCGGCGTGACCGCGGGCTACCTCAACGCGCACACGCCGCGCACCATGGACGGCTTCCTGCTGACCGGAGACACGGCAGCTTTCGAAAACGGCTATCTTTACCTGCGGGAACGCACGCAGGACATGTTCGTGTCCGGCGGCGAGAACGTCTATCCCGCCCAGATCCGCAACGCGCTCCTCCGCCTGCCCGACGTGAGCGACGCCCATGTGTTCGGCGCGCCCGATGAGACGTGGGGGCGCAGGCCGGTCGCCTTCGTCGAAAGCACGCGGGAGGATCCGCCGTCGGCGGGCGAGATCCTGCATGACTTGGCGCCCACGCTCTCCAAGCTGTACCTTCCGCGCGAGGTGTACGTGACGCGCCGTCTGCCCCGCACGGGCATCGGCAAGATCGACCGCACGGCGATCGAGCGGCGATGGGAACAGCGCATCGACGTCGAAAGCGTCACCCTGCATCGCATCCGCCTGCCGTTCAAAACGCCCTTCGCGACGGCCCGCGGCGTGCTGACGCACCGCGACTCGCTCATCGTCGAGGTGCGCGACCGCCAGGGTAGGACCGGCCTGGGCGAGTGCGTGGCGTTCGCGACCGATTGGTACCTGCCCGAGATCCTGGACGATGACGAGCGCGTGCTGCGCGAGGTGCTGGCGCCGGCGGCGGTGCACGAGGTGTACCTGCATCCCAGCGAGGCGGGCGCCTCGTTCGCCACCAAGCGCGGGGCGGTGCGCTATCCCCTGGCACGCGGCGCCATCGAGCCGGCGCTGTGGGATCTGTACGGCAAGATCGCCGGCAAGCCGCTTTGGCGGCTCATCGGCGGATCGGCGTCGAGCCCCGCGGCGGTGCCGGCGGGCGCCGTGGTTGGGATCGGCTCTTCGGAGCAGACCGTCGAGGCGGTGCGCCGCTGCGTCCAGGCGGGCTACAAGCGCGTGAAGCTCAAGGTTGCCCCGGGCGAGCCCGTCAAGGCGGCCCTTGCGGTACGCGCCGCATTCCCCCAGCTCATGATCACACTGGATGCCAACCAGAGCTTCATTGAGGAGGATCGCGACCAGCTGCGGCTTTTGGATGGATGCGGTGCCGCTTGGATCGAGGAACCCCTCGACCCCCTGCGCGCGCCCATGAGCGGGCCGCGGGATATCCTCGCGCGTCTGGCGCGGCTGCAACGCGGCATGAACACGCCCATCTGCCTGGACGAGTCGATCGTCAAGCCGGGCGACGCTGCGCGGGCGCTCCGCCATCCTGGCCTGCGCTGCTATGCGCTGAAGATCGCGAAATGGGGCGGCGTGCAGCCGGCGTTGGAGTTCGCCGCGGCGGCGATGGAGCGCGGCTGCACCGTCTGGATGGGCGGGATGTACGACACCGGCATCTCCAAACGGCTTCACGCCGCGTTCGAGACGCTTCCCGGCATCGACGCGCCCGGTGACATCGGCGCGACGTCGCGGTACTTCCCGGTGGATATCTGCGATCCCGTCTACGAGGCTCCTGGCGGCTTGATCTCGCTCAATCCCGCCGGGCATCGCCACGGCATCGGGTGCGACCTCGACCGCGATGCTCTCGAGAAGGTCCTGGTCCGAAGCGTCACCATCAAAGGCTAGCGTCGATTTGCCACAAGCGCCCCGAAGCATCGATCCGTGTTGGGCAAGCGCTCCATAACGGCCGCCCGCACGGGGCGGGCGTCCGCGGCTTTGCGACGCGACGCTCCCTATGCCGCTAATGCCTCGCGAGCGGGTTCGGGCATCTCCTCCGGTTGAACTTCGGCCCAGCTGATCACGCCGCGAAACGGCATCGTTCTCAGTTCCAGATAGGCATCATCGCGCAGCTGGCGTGTCGCTTTGAATTCCACGTCGTGCCGACAGCCGTCTTCGTCGTAGGCATCGAGGCTGTATTCGTATTCGTCGGAGTCCTCCCCGGGCGGTTGGACGCGTGCGTTGTCTACTTGAACGTACCAGCGCGCCGCGGTGTCCGTGTCGACCACGAAGTGGTAAGCCACTCCTAATGCGACGAGAACCGCCAGGATGGGGATGCCGACAAGTAGCAGTTTCTTCATCGTTCGAAATCCGTCCTATCGGATTCTCTCGAGCACCGGCGCCTGCGACAAAAGGCACAATGCGATGAGGCCGAGCGCTGCGATCGGGGCGATGAGGTGAAGCGCGAGTTTCATAAGGGCTCCTTCTTCTCGAAGTCGTTTCCGCGGAGCTGCTCTTCCGGCGATCCGAGCCGTTTGCAGGCGATCTCGGAATTGCTTCTCCGACGATCCAAGAATAGAAACCCCACCTTGCAGCAACCTTGCACGCGCCTTGCGGTTCGGTTTCATTTGACTCGTGCCGAATTCAGCGCTGTCCTATGGGGAGCCAAGGGGAGGGCCCGCATGCTGCGAGCTCACTGCCACAACGCCGAAACAGCGGTTTGCGCTGGCGTTTCGCCTTTTTATATGGCTTTTAGGGGAAATGCGGGGGTGCGGTGGCGGGAGATTGAGAAAATAAGAAGGTCGTGCGGTTTCGCGCCGCGCGCGTGCTTGATCCCGAAGTAAGGAGTTTGTCCCTGTATGTCCATCGCCGTTAGCCTCGGTCTTGTCGTCGTATTCCTCATCATGAACGCGTTCTTCGTCATCGCGGAGTTCGCGTTGGTCCGCGTCCGTAAATCGCAGCTCGAGCTTGCGATCGACGAAGGCAAGCCGGGCGCCAAGAACGCCATGAAGATCGCTGAGAACGTCAACGCCTACCTGTCCGCCTGCCAGCTGGGCATCACGTTGGCATCGCTGGCGCTGGGCTGGTTGGGCGAGCCCGCCATCTCCAAGCTGTTCGAGCCCCTGTTCACGATGCTCGGCCTGCCCGAGGCGGCCATCGTCGCCATCAGCGTGGCGATCGGCTACTTCATCATGACGACGCTGCACGTCGTCGTCGGCGAGCTCATCCCCAAATCGTTCGCCATCTTCGCCACCGAGCGCTGGGCGCTGCGCACGGCCACGCCGCTGATCTGGTTCTATCGCATCACCTTCCCCATCATGCTGCTGTTCAACGGCATCACCAATGCCGTCGTGCGCCTCACCGGCCACGACCCCGCCAATGAGCATGACGTGTACACCGGCGAGGAGATCCAGCTGCTGATCGACGAGAGCACCGAAAGCGGTCTCATCGATCCCGAGCAGAACGAGTTCGTGGACAACATCTTCGATCTGGGTGACAAGGACGCCGAGGCCATCATGACGCCGCGCATGGACGTGGTGTGCGTCGACCTGGAGAACTCGCTGGAGGAGAACCTTCAGGTCATCCAGCAGTACAAGTACACGCGCTATCCCGTGTGTCGCGGCCACAAGGACCGCATCGTGGGCTTCGTGCATGTGAAGGATCTCTACACCATGCCGCACGGCTCGACGGTGAACGACCTGAACATCCGCTCGATCGAGGCGGTGCCCGAGGGCATGTCTATCGCGAAGCTGCTGCAGACGCTGCAGGCCAAGCGCACCAAGATCGCCGTGGTGATCGACGAGCATGGCGGCACGGCGGGCATCGTGACGATGAGCGACATCATCGAGCAGATCGTCGGCCGTATCGACGACGAGTTCGTGCACGACGACGATCAGGACGCCGTGCGCATGGAGGACGGCAGCTACCTGCTCGAGGGGACCATGCCGATCGACGACTTGGTCGAGCTGATGGACTTCACCCCCGAGGAAGCCGCCGAGTGCGAGACGGCGGCGGGTCTGCTGCTCGCGCTGTTCGACCGCATCCCCCAGGCGGGCGATACGGTGGAGATCGAGCACGCGGACGCGCGCGAGATCACCCACGTCAAGTTCAGCGTCGTGATGATGGACCGCCTGCGCATCGACAAGATCCGCATGTCGGTCAAGACGGTCGCGAAGGAGGAGGACGAGTAGCGTCCGACGCTGCCGTTTTCTCGCCCGGCATCGAAGCGCGCCGGCATCGCTTGTTGCGGTGCCGGCGTTTTTTACGCGGAAGCCGGCGGGTGAAATAGCACCTCGTGGGTGATCGTTTGGGCCGTTTCGCTATTCCACTGTCACGCCGGCGAACCGCTCGGCGTTGCGCCAGGTGAGCTTTTCCATCTCGTCGTCGGTGAATCCGCACGACGCCAGCACGGCGTACTCGCAGTTGGGGTTCCACATGGGGAAATCCGATCCGAACATCACGCGGTCGACGCCCCACATGCGCACCAGCTCGCCGAAGCGGCGCGCGCCCACGAACGGAAGCGTGCTGGATGCGTCGACGAACAGCCGCTCGGCATGCAGCACGTCGTAGCCGATGTCGGGGATGAAGCAGCCCGCCAGATGCGCGCCGTTCACCACCAGGTCGGGGAAGGTTCGCAGGACGTTCTTCAGCCGCCGCGGATGCGAGAAATCGTGGCGGAAGTCGCCGGTGTGCACCACCAGCGGCAGCCCGCGCGCTTCCATGATCTCGTAGACGGCCATCAGGCGCGGATCGTCCATGTCCACTTCCTGCGTGTCGGGATGCAGCTTCACGCCGTGAAGCCCCAGCTCGATCATGCGGTCGATTTCCGCCTCGGGGTCCTCGAAATCCTGGTGCATGGTGCCGAATCCGATGAACTCGGGATGCAGCTTGCATTGCTCGGAGATGAAGTTGTTGATGGAGGTGACCGCATGAGCCGTGGTGGCGACCGAATGCACGATGAAGTGCGTGATGGGCGTGCCCTCGCACTCGGCGAGCAGCGCCTCGGGGGTGCCGTGCTGGTTCTCCATCGGAATGTTGTAGAACTGGCTGATAGCCGACACCGCGCGGGCGGCGATCTTGTTGGGGTAGATATGCGCGTGAGAATCGATGACTGCCATGGTGGTTCCTCCGGTATGCGAAAAGGCGCGGCGCGATGACGCCGATGCGGCCGTCGTTGCGAAGGTCGGCGGCGAGCCATGCGGCGGGATACGCTGCGAGCCAAGTATTCCGCACGCGATTGTACCGCTGAGGGGCAGCGCGGAAGTTTGCCGGCAGATGAAATATCGGGGACGAAGGGCCGCGATCCAGCATGTGTTCGGCGATCCAACCTGCGCCTGTCGATCCGACCTGTGTCCATAAAGCCGCAAAACCATGCTTTGTTCCCGATTGCACCCGGTCGCGGTCTTCTTTTGAGCACTTCTTCCCAAATCGACCGTATTTTGGAGGCATATTTGGGAAGAAGTGCTCAAAAGTTGCATCCGCTGTTTGCGGGCGACGGCAAACACGGCTGCTTGGATAGCTGTTTGTGTATGTTGCGTGAATTGCCATGATTTGGTTTGCTTGCGTCGTCGGCGCAGTGTAATATTCTCTCTTGCCGATTTTGCTTGTAAGCAATCGGTAAACACCTACATTGCGGGGTGGAGCAGTCTGGTAGCTCGTCGGGCTCATAACCCGAAGGTCGTTGGTTCGAATCCAGCCCCCGCGACCAAAACTTCAGGCCGGACAATCGTCCGGCCTTTCTTTAATATGAGTAGAGCATTGTCAAGCGGCAATAAAGGCCCAAGCCGAAGTTTTCTTCAGCTTGGGCCTTCCTATATCAACCCCGGCTGTTTCCGCTGACAGGCGTGTCATTGAATCGACGCTCGCTTCGCAGTTTAATATTCGCGGGTTGGCGACCGGCGGCTAGCGCTCCCCTCGAGGGGAAGCCGCATCATCACCGCCTATGACGGCCGCCCTGGCTTCGCATTTCGTTGCTACGGCTGGGTGCGCGCTCCTTCAACATGAAGAGCCTTTCCGCGGGGATGCCTTCCGGTGCCAAAAGAAAATCTGGGATCGCACCCAACGACCAGTCGAATGCAGGAAGCCAGCTCGGGATCGACGGCTTGTCGGTCAGCCGCTTTCTCAGGCTGACGCTACAGCGTTCCCTCGCACATCCTCCCGAGCGCCCACACCCAGCAGGAGAGCTCCCGTGCCGTGGCGACGTTCGCGACCACCGGGCGCATGCGCCTCTCGGCGAAGCCCGCCCTGCGCTTGACGAGGCGGGCTATCCCGTCCGCAGCATGATTGGCGATGTGGAGGGGGACGGTGTCGTGGTATACGCCCCGCTTGCGCTCCTTGGTCGCCCTGGCGTAGTGCCAGGAGGCCTCGACCAGGAGCTTCCTCAAGTGGGCGTTGCCCGCCTTGGTGATGCCCCCGCGGCAGACGCGCCCCCCGCTCGAGTGCTCGGAGGGGACGAGCCCGAGCCACGCCGAGAACGCCCGGGCGCTGCCGAAGCGGCTGAACACCCCCGCCTCGACGACGAGGGCGAAGGCGGTGGCGGTCTCGATGCCCTTCATGCACCGCAGCGCCTCCACGCGGGCATGCCAGCGCTTCTCTTGGGCATGCTGTGCGACCCTCTTCTCGATCGCCTTCTTCTGCGCCTCGACGTGGCGCACCTCGGATATATAGCAGTCGAGGGCCTCCTGGGCGCAGGCATCGGGCAGCTCGATGCCCCGTATCCACTCCCAGTGGGCCCGCGTCCAGGTCCCCCTCCGCTTGCCGTCGGGGCCCTTCTCGTCCCAGACCCAGCCCCACCTGATGAGCAGGTGGGTGAGGCGGTGCTTCGCCCGCGTGAGGTCGTCGCGCAGGTCCTCGAGCAGGCGGGACAGGCTGCGCGCCCCTTCGGTCTGCTCGTCGGGGACGAACACCTCCACGATGTTGTGGGCGAGGAGCTGCCGGGCGAGGAACTCCGCGTCGTTGCGATCGTTTTTCCTCCGCTTGTCGGCAGCGGGCTTCTGCATCTTGGAGACCGCGCCCACGGCGCAGTCGACGCCCATGTCCCGCAGCGCCCTCGCGAGGTGGAAGCCGGTGACGCCCGACTCGTAGACGGCCTTGGGCTCGGGAAAGCCGAGGATCCACCCGGCGACAGAGGCGGGGTCGTACCCGAACGTCCTGGACACGACCTCTCCCGTGTCCCTGGAAAGAGCGACGGCGGTGATGGACCTGGCGTGGACATCCAGTCCGATTGCGGTAGCATACGACATGGCGAGCCCCTCTCCGTGCGTGCGGCAACCTGGCCGGCTGCCGGCGTTTTCACTGCACAGCCATTGTCGGCCCCGACCCGCGGAAAATCAAAGACGGTGCGAGGGAGGGGCTCCCAATGCTCTACTCATATCGTCTTTTGCCGAAATCGGGGTTTTCTGGGCAAATTCGGGCGATTGGCGGGAAAAGCGGATGGCGGGGATGTCGTCGGTCGTGCTCCGGATGGGGCGTTTGCAATCGGAGACATCCGCCCCCGCAACCTCGAGGAGGGAAGCGCGGCGCATCCCTCCTCGCCCTACGCGGGCACGACCGACTTGCCCTTCCTATCTCCCTCCGGGCCGCAGGGCCAAAAGTAGTAGATATCCTCCTAACTTGAAATGCAGAATGGCTGGGGTCCTGCCGCGTCCAAGCTGCCGTTTGGGAATTCTGGCCGCCGGGCGCTCCTGCTTCCTCTGGCAGCTCCTCGGCTATCCCCGCCGCCTCGCGGTCGTCCCGCGCCCGTTGCGGCGGAGCGTGCGGAACGATGGGGCCAATCGCACGGGTGTGCAATATAATAAGCCGCAGAAAAGCCGCAGAAGCCGGTGGCCGAGATTTGCGAAACTCCCTCGACCAGATGACGGCGCCGCGGTTTCCACGGTTGCGAAGCTCGGTTACGACGAATGCGTCGGCCTCGAGATTTGGAGCGTATCCGCCGGACGCTTTGCTGCGGTATCGGCGATGTGGCGGGAAGTGCAAAAAAGGGGGCCGGTCGATGGCGGAAAAACGGGTGAGGGCGAACCCTTCCCCACGGCTTCTGTGCGGAATCTGCTTCGCGCTGTGTTTCTTCACCTTCATGCTGATCGAGGCGTATGTCAACGAGCGCTGCGCCGTCGTTCTCGGAAGCTCCTCCGTGAACTCCGTGTACACGTTCGGGCTTGTCTGCACAGGCGCGGGCTTCCTTTCTTTTTCCCTGCTGCGCAAAGCCTGCAAAACGGAACGATCGAGAAAAGCGGCGTTGATCGTCGTAGGCGCCCTGTGCCTCGCGGCCGCCGCCGTCTTGCTGATCGCGGACCAGCCGGCCGTTTTCCTGGCGAGCGCCACCGCGGCGCTTCTGCTGACCGGCCATATCGGCGGCTGCGTGTATTACGATACGGCGATGTGCTTTGCCGGAAGCCGGTATACGGGAAGGGTGATCGGCGCCGGCATGGCGGCGCCGATCGTCTTGCAGTTCGTCGTGCAGAATCTGATTTCACAATCGGTCGTTTTCATGGTCGGCATCTTCTTGAGCGTGGCGCTTGTGATGTTATTCGTCATCCGGGTGCCGAGGAATTGGATTCCGGAAAAGCCGGTCCAAAGCTTTTCGGATGACCGGAAGTACCGCAAAACGGCGATCGCCCTGGTTGCTGCCGTTGTGCTGATGAGCCTTGTCGCGGGGATGATCGACAGCGTGCTGACCGCCTTCAACGCCGAGCGATCCTACAATATCTACAGCGGGGTTCGGCTCTTCTATGCCTTGGGGCTCGTTTTGGCGGGGTTCATCGCGGATGTGAAGGAGAGGAAATACCTCCCGCTCGCCACGGTGTGCGCCATACTGGTTTCCTCCGTCTGCATGTTCTTCCTCTCCGAGGAGGTCGGCTATTTTGCGGGCACCGCGCTGATGTACCTGTACAGCGGCTTTTACGTGATCTTTCTCACCGTGATGTTCTTGGACTTTGCGCCGAAGAGCAAATGCCCCGAGCTATGGGCGGGCATGGGGCGCATCGTGCGCAGCCTTACGGTGGCCGCAACCATCCTCCCTGCCCTGAGCATTTACGACGCCGTGGGCAGCACGGCGCTGGCGGTGGGAAGCTGCCTGATATCGATCGGCATCCTGCTGGTGCTGCTGCCGTATATCGCCCGCGCGGTCACCGCTTCGGAGCAGATCGAGGAGATCCCCGCGCAGCAGGAGATCTTGTCGCAAGAGCGGCTGCAGCTGTACGCGGAGCGCTGCTCCCTGACCCCCCGCGAAACGGAAGTGCTGGAGAGGCTTCTGACCACCGACGACGACTTGCAGGAGATCGCCGACAGCCTGTTCATCTCGCGGCGGATGGTCCAGCGGCACGTCTCCTCCATCTACGAGAAGGCCGAAACAAAGACGAGGGTCGGCCTGCTCCGCAACTATATGAGCTTCACGGTGGACTGACGTCCTCCTCGGCGGATCTCCGCGCCGCTTTGCAATCCCGCCTTTGCCGCATGACGCGGGCACGACGCCCCGCGCGACCCCCGCGTGCTCTCGCGCTTCCGCGTCCTCGGCCGCCACTACCCGTTTTGCCCCTCCAACGGGTGTGGTTGAAACCAAGCGCCTTCGTATAATTGCCCTATGGTTTCAGCTGGCTCATCGACGTCCCGGTTCAGGGGTTTCAGCGGCCCGGGGGATTGGAGAATCGCGATGCGTTCGAAGTCGATTAGGATTGTGGCGTCTCTGGCGATGGCTTTTCTCGCCGCTCTGGTGGTCGCGCTGTGCTTAGCCGCGCCGATGTCGTTTGCCGATGAAGGCGGCGGGACGGCGGCCGATGCGCTTGAGGGGGATCTCGATGGGTCGGGCCTCGAGGGCGCCTGGCACAACTGGCGCCCGAACCCCGGCGACACTGTGGACGTCTCAAAAGCCGGGTGGAACACCACCGTTCACATCGACAAGGCGGGAGAGTACCGTCTTGTCGGGCAGAGCACCAATGTCAGGGTGGTGATTTCCGCCCCGGAGGGACAGACGGTTACGGTCAAGCTGGCGGATGGTCTTCGCATTGATCCCGGTATCAAGTCGAACATAGGCGTACGCACGGCCGCCATCGAGATCGCAGAGAATAAGAACAGCACCGTGAAGCTTGTCTCAGAGTCCGGTTCCAGCTCCTACTTTGGCAGCTACCTACTCTGCCCGGCTATACGCAAGGACGGTACGCAGACAAAGCTCGTGTTCGAGACTGAGGATCCTGACAACCCGGGCACCATAACCGCGCATGCGAGCCACTCGAGCGGCAGCGCGGGCATCGGATCGGTCTATGTTCTCATGTTCACCTTCTCCGGAACCACCGGGAACATCGAGTTCAACAGCGGCAAGGTCGTAGCCCAGGGAGGCAATGGTGCTGCCGGTATCGGCGGAGGCTGCCGCGGGCACGCTCAGAACATCACGATCAACGGCGGAATCGTGGAAGCCAAGGGGGATGGCGGCGGCGCGGGAATCGGCGGCGGTTGGGGCTGCAACGGCAAGGACATCACGATAAACGGTGGTACCGTTACCGCCACAGGAGAAGAAGGCGGCGCGGGAATCGGCGGTGGTAGGTCCTATGAAGGCCCGGCGGATTGGATTGCCAGTGGTGAGAACATCCACATAAACGGAGGCAACGTAACCGCCAAAGCCACTGTTTCCGATGGCGCTGGAATTGGTTCAGGTGGCGATGGCAACACACGGGGCATATATATCACCGGAGGGACGGTCTATGCTGAAGGAAGTGGCGATGGCAGTGGCATCGGATCCGGCGGATCAAGCTCCGGCGCTACGGATATCAATATTTCGGGCGGAGACATCACCGCCATCGGCGGCAAAGGCAACAATATCGTCAAATCTAGCGAAAGCGCGGGCATAGGCGGCTACTTTTACTGCAGCTACAAGGATGGAAAAGTAGAGAAGGTCTGGACGAACATAGTCATTTCCGGCGGTACCGTGAACGCTACCGGAAAGATCGGGATTGGGACCATCAAGAGCACTTACGTCAGTAAGTACGACAAGCATGAAACCACCATAACGATATCCGGCGGAACCATTACCGCCAAGGGCATCGATAATCACCAGGATATCGGAGACTACAACAGCTCCTCCGGATGCACCACCATCATCACCGGAGGATCGATAAACGCCAGCAAGGTCAGGAACCCCGTGGACAAGTGGGGGGAGTCCGTAAGCAAGACCACCGTGGCGATTGACGGCGCTGCCAACGGCACCTGCGTGAGCAGCATCGACCTCTACGGGACCGCGCACGCTTCCACGCCCTACGGCACCAAGGATGTCCGCACCATCGGAGACCAGGTCTACCCGTGGATCCACTCCGGTAACTCGGTCACGAGTGCGGTGGACGAGGATGGCGGCATCTATACCGGCAAGGTGGATGCGGGCAAGAGCGGGAAGCTGAGCAAGACCCCCAACATCGCGCTCGACGCAAACGGCCCGGACGGTTCTACGGGCTTCGCCGACGGCTCGGCCTACGCGCGCTCTTACGTCGCATCGCTTTCCAACCTTGCGGCGCCGACCGGCCCCGACAAGTGGACGATCGTCGGATACGGCACCACGGCCGACCCGGAGGCCGCAGACGCCAAGCTGGTCGCCGATGCGGACGGAAGCCTCAAAAGTGGCGTGGATGGCTATACCGACGAGGACGGACGGTGGGTGCATCAGGGCTCGGCGACCCTTTACGCCTGGTGGCATGAGCCCACCTACACCGTGACCTTCGACGCCAACGTGCCGGCCACGGCCAGCACTCAGGTCTCCGGGGGCATGGACGCGATCACGGTGCCGCTCGGCGGCGAGGCGAAGCTGCCGCAGGTTGGCTACTCCCTTCCCGGTTACGCCTTCATAGGGTGGAACACTGAGGCGGACGGGTCGGGCGTCCAATACGTCAACGCCGCCACGGTTTCGGGCTTGTCCCAGGACGACGGCGCGACCGTGACGCTCTACGCGATGTGGAAGCCGTTGACGTACGGCATTGCGCTCAGTGTTGGATCGCAGACGCAGACCGTCTCCGTGGGGTTTGACGAGCCGGTCGCGCTCGTCTGGAACGATGCGATCCCCGACAACGAGACGATCGTCGGGTGGGAGGGGCTCGGCCTCGGGTCCTTCTACGCCTACGGCTCCAAGGTCGTCAACCTCTGCGGGCTGAAGGACGACGGGACGCTTGCGAGCGGAGAGGTGAGCCTGAACGCGGTCATCGCCAAGGAGGGGGTGGCCTACGTCACCATCACCGACGACGGTAGGGGTGTGGATTTGGATCCTCTGAGCATCACGCTGACGGACGGCAAGACCTCCTATGCTCCCTTCAGCCGGACGGGATGCGATGGCGTCTACGCGACGACGGGCGGGCTTTCCGTGCCCGACGGCACCTACACCGTGTCCATCGACGGTTGGGACACCAGGGACGCCGAGATTGAGATAGCGGGCGGCTTCGGCATGCTCTCGCTCGAGTACTTCACTGTGGAGGTGGAGGCCGATGACCACGTGAGCGCCTGGGTTGTCGATCCCGCAACTGGGGAGCACGTCGACCGCATTACCAAGCGACTCGCCGGTGATAAGATCGGGATCGGCGTCTCCGCGGAGGCCGGCTACTCCTTCGAGGGCTGGACGGCCGGCGGTGTCGTGCCCAGTTGGGATCCCTCGGTCGCTGATCAGACCATCGCACTGAACGGCCCGGCGGTCCTGCAGGCCCATCCCGCCGCCAACGTCTACACGGTCGTCTTCGACGCCAACGCGGACGACGCCATCGGCGACATGGATGACCAGAACATGGTCTACGGCGAGCCCCAGGATCTGTTCGCCAACGGGTTCTCGCGCGAGGGTTACGACTTCGCGGGATGGACGACGACCCCCGAGTGGACGGGCACCCTCTACGCCGATGGCGGGCGCGTGCAGGATCTCTCGGCAGAGGACGGCGCTACGGTGACCCTCTACGCCCAGTGGAGCCCCTGGCCCTATTTCGTGCACTTCGACCCGAACGGTGCGGGGACGGTGGATCCCGACGAGGTGCTCGACCAGAAGTTCTTCCACGACCAGGAGCAGGCGCTCAGGCCGTGCCCGTTCGGCCTGGAGGGCTTCCACTTCCTCGGGTGGAACACGAAAGCCGATGGCAGCGGGGAGCAGTTCGCGGACGAGGCGACGATCACCCAAAACCTCACGCAGGAGGACGGCGGGTCGGTCACGCTCTATGCCCAGTGGGAGCGCGATTACTACACCGTGGTCTTCGACGCCAACGGCGGCGAGGGCGAGATGGTTTCGCAGCGCGTCGAGATCGGGCTTGCCGAGCCTCTTGATTCCTGCGGCTTCGAGCGCGAGGGTTATGAGTTCGTTGGCTGGAGCACCGAACCCGACGGCAGCGGCGCATTCTATCAGCCCGGTGCCGCCCTCGAGGAGGACCTTGCCGAGGCGGGCGGGCGGGTCACGCTCTACGCCCAGTGGGAGGAGTCCCCGGAGCCCGAACCTGAGCCGGAGCCCACTCCCACTC
>ERZ1034920.315-NODE-315-length-40107-cov-7.085514_pt1 | contig 40107 bp, 45 predicted proteins | sample MGYA00520688_ERZ1034920 | MGnify/ENA primary metagenome ERZ1034920 (study PRJEB33766, sample SAMN09781785) | gut metagenome | biome: gut microbiome | host: Homo sapiens | place: Madagascar | study: EMG produced TPA metagenomics assembly of the PRJNA485056 data set... | reverse complement strand
AGGCGAACCGGGAGAAAGTGAAGGCCAGACAGGCGGCGTACCGGGAGGCGAACCGGGAGAAATACAACGCCTGGCAGCGGGAATACCTGGCAAGAAAAAGAGCCGCCTCCGGAGAGGCGAACTCCGAAAGCGGCAAGGGAAAAATTTGAAACCAGGGCTATTATAGCCCAGAAGAAAGGAAAAGTCAAATGGAACTGAGATTAAAACGGCTGCACCTGGAGAATTTCAAGTGCCACAAAAAACTGACCATCGACTTCGGGGGCCGGAGCACCAGCATCTACGGCGACAATGCCACAGGCAAAACCAGCATCTATGACGGCCTGACCTGGCTGCTCTTCGGCAAGGACAGCCTGGGAAACGGAGAGAAGAGCCTGGAGATCAAGCCCCTGAGGCCGGACGGAAGCGTGGAAGATCACGAGGCCGTGACGGAGGTGGAGGCGGTATTCCTGGCGGACGGGGATGAGGTCAGGCTCAAGCGGAGCTTCCGGGAGCTATGGACCACCCGCCGGGGAAGCACCGAGCCGGTCTACGAGGGGAACACCTCGGAATACTTCGTGGACGGGGTGCCCTGCCGGGCGAGCACCTACAAGGCCAAGGTGGGGGAGCTGGTGGACGAGGAGCAATTCCGGCTGCTGACCAGCGTGGGCTACTTCCCGGCCACCCTGCCCTGGCAGAAGCGGCGGGAGGCACTGTTCGGCCTGTTCGGCACTCTGGACGACCGGCAGATTCTGGAGACGGACGGAAGGTTTACGCCGCTGCTGGAGGCCATGGGAAAGCGGAGCCTGGAAGATCTGAAGAAGATTCTCCAGCAGGAACGGAAAGGACTGACGGGGAAGCGGAATGAAATTCCCGCCCGGATCAGCGAATGCGAGAAGACCGTCGCGGATCTGGCGGAACTGGACTACGACGGGGCGGCGGCAGAGCTGACGGCTCTGGAAACCCGGAAGGAGGCTCTGAACACGGAGCTGCTTGCCATCCGGCAGAACACGGCGGTGCAGGGAAAGGAGCTTGACCTGCGGGAGATTCAGGGTAAGCTCGCCGCGCTGGAAAGGGAGAACCGGGACTACCGGCAGGAGCAGGAACGGAAAATGCCTGACGGGGAGGCCATCCGGCGGCAGCTGGAAGAGAACCGGAAGCAGCTGGCACTGGCGCAGCAGAACATGGAGGGGCTGAAGGCACGGCAGAGCCGGTATGCCGGAAAAATCGAGGACATCCGAAGCCGCTGGAAGGCCGAAAACGCCGAAAGCTATCCGGGGGACGACCTCTGCCCCACCTGCGGCCAGAAGCTGCCGGAGGCGCAGATCCAGGCGGCGGCACAGGCCTTTGAAAGCCGGAAGCAAGCCAGGCTCCAGGGACTTGTGAAGGACGCGGACGAATACAAGGCGCTTCTGGCTCTGGCAGAGGAAGAAGCCAAGCAGACCGCCGAGAGCCTGAAACGGCGGCGGGAGGTGAACCGAGAGCTGGAAGAGAGGGCTGCCCAGGCACAGGAGCACAGAGGAACCATCCGGGACAGGGAGGGCTACGCCGAGGAAAAAGCCCAACTGGAGCAGGAGGCGGCGAAGACCCGGGAAGCACTGGAAAAATTGCAGGCAGACAGCCAGACGGCCTCCTTCGGCATCCGGCAGCGGATTGCCGAGGTGCAGGGGGAAATGGATCGGTGCAATGGAATCCTGGGCAAGAAAAGCGCCTGCGAATACGCCCAGAGCCGGATCGGGCAGCTGCGAGACGACGCCCAGGAGGCAGCCAAGGCTCTGGCTCAGGTGGAGAGGCTGCTGGGACTGACGGAGGATTTCAGCCGGTACAAGGCAAGCTTTGTAGAAGAGGGGATCAACCGGCACTTCCGTCTGGCAAAGTTCCGGCTCTACCGGGAGCAGGCCAACGGCGGCGTGGAGGATCGGTGCGACGTGACCTACGAGGGCATTCCCTACACGGGGCTGAACAACGGCATGAAAATCAACGTGGGGCTGGACATCATCAACGCCTTCTCCCAGGCCTACGGGGTGAGCGTGCCCATTTTCATCGACAACGCGGAAAGTGTGACCAGGCTGGAAGCCTGCCGGGGGCAGGTCATCCGGCTGGTGGTCAGCGAACAGGATAAGGAGCTGAGAGTACATGAAGATTAAAGACAAGGCAAAGCCCTCGATCCCGCCGGTTCCTGCCGGAGGGTATCTGGCGGTATGCGTGGGCATCTACGACCTGGGGAACCAGTACAGCGAGAAATTCAAGAGCTACAGCCCGAAGGTGATGATCACCTTCGACCTGCCTCAGGTCACGGTGGAGGTGGACGGGAAGCAGGAGCCCCGGCAGCTGAGCCGGGAATTCACCGTGTCCGGCAAGAGCAACAGCAAGCTCAGGGGGTTCTTCTCCTCCTGGGCGGGGGTGCAGTTCTCGGATGAGGCCTTCGCGGACTTCGACATGCTGAGTATGCTGGGAAAGCCCGCCATGCTCAACGTGCTGCTGAACGAGACCGGAGAATACGCCAACATTGACAGCATCATGCCGCTGTTTCCGGGAATGCCGGAGCCGAAGACGGAGACGGCGCCCAAAAGCTGGGACTGCGACCAATGGGACGACCAGGCGTTTTCGGAGCTGCCGGAATGGGTACAGGCCAAGATCCAGAAGAGCACCCAGTACCAGAAGCTCCACGCACCCCAGACGGAGGTGAAGGTGACGCTTCCCGAAGCCGTGCCTCAGCCGCCTCAGACAGGCGTACCGGCGGCTTTTGCCCAGATGTACGCCATGTACCAGAATCAGGCAACCGGGACGACAGCGGCACAGGAAGCCGGACAGGAGGCTTGCCCCATATGAGATTCACACCCATTGCCAGCTCCTCCCAGGGCAACGCCTACATCGTAGAGGACGGAAAGACCACCCTGCTGCTGGAATGCGGCCTGGCTCGACGAACCCTGAACAAGCGGCTGGAAAAGAAGCTGGGCATTACCTGCGCAGACTGCGCCGGGGTGCTGGTGAGCCACGAGCACAAGGATCATGCCAAGGCGGCAGCCGAGCTTCTGAAGGACGGGACGACCATCTTCATGAGTGAGGGGACGGCGGAGGCACTGGAACTGGAGGGCGTGGAGGCATGCGCAAGCATGGAACAGTTTTCCCTGGGAAGCATGGACATCGTGCCCTTCGCGGTGTTCCACGACGCACAGGAGCCGCTTGGGTTCCTGGTGCGCTCCCGGATGGATGGGGAGGAGCTGGTATTCGCCACGGACACGGTGAACCTGGGCTACCGGTTTCCGGGCGCCACGATCCTGGCCATCGAGGCAAACTACGATAAGGACATTCTGGCCAGGTGTGAGCGGCTACCGGAAAAGACCCGGGAGCGAATCACCAACACCCACATGGAAATCGACACCCTTTGCCGCTACCTGAAGGAGCTGGATTTGCAAGGGTGCCGGGAAATCTGGCTGCTGCATCTGAGCGACGCTACCAGCCACGAGGGGTACTTTATCAACCGGGTGCGGCGGTGCGTGCCACCGGGAATTCTGGTACAGGTCGCCTGCCGGGGCCAGGAATGAGGTGAAAGAAATGGGCGAGGAGAAGACCCGGATGAAAGACAGCTTCGTGATGCACATCGAAGACTTTGAGGATCTGGGCGAGCTGAAGGACGCGGAGGCTGGGAAACTGCTCCGGGCCATCATCGCCTTTGCAACGGAGGAAGAGATTCCCAAGCTGGGTGTACAGGCAAAGACCATGTTCGGCTACATCCGGCGGCACATGGAGCGGGATAAGGCCAAGTATGAGGCCACCTGCCGGAAGCGGGCGGAGGCCGGATGTCAGGGCGGGAGGCCAAAGAAGGAAACACCTGAAAAAGCAAAAAAAGCAAATGGTTTTTCCGGAAAAGCAAAAAAAGCAAATGGTTTTTCCGAAAAGCAAATGGTTTTTTCGGAGGCCGAAAACGGTTTTTCGCCGGAAAGTTCCGAAAACGGGGATTTTGAGGGAGTCCAAAAAGCAAAAAAAGCAAATGGTTTTTTTGAAAAGCAAAATAACCCTGATAATGATAATGATCCTGAACCTGATATTGATCCTGATATTGATCCTGAACCTGATAATGAGCCTGAGCGTGAACCTGAGCCTGTGCCGCCGGAGGGCGGCGGTGGGGAGAACGGGGCTTCGGGTCTCGGAGAAGAGGAGACGAGGCGAAAAAGAATTTCGTTTCTGACCACCATGTGCAATCTTTACCGGGCAGGATGCCTGGAGGACAAAGACGACTACGACAGGTATCGGGCAGAGCTGGAAACGCTGAAAGGAAGGTGAGCACTTTGGCAACCAACGGGATCGACCACAAGGCCAGATGTCCCTACTACCACCGGACGGACGGGAAAAACCGGGTGGCCTGCGACGGAGTCATCGAGGGGGGCTCCGTGATCCTGTACTTTGTTGCCAAGGAGGATCTGGACATTCAGCTGGAGACGTTCTGCTGCGGGCAATACCGGAAATGCGAGGTTTACAGGATGCTGACAAGTATTTACGACGAGGAGGACGAGACATGACAGACAGGGAAAAGGTTCTGCTTTGCCAGGCGATGCTCCGGGATTTCCGGGAGTTTTCCGACAAGAGAACCAGATTGCGTACGGCAAAGCACTTCAAACGCTGAACGGTATCGGCACGGTGCTGGACTTTGACGAGAAGACGAGGGGAGGTCAGGGGAATGGATGAGCAGTGCTGCGGCAGCTGCGGCTGGTATGATACCTTCACCGGGGTGTGCTGCAACGGGGACAGTGAGAACCGGGCGGACTTCGTGGACGCGGACGACAGCTGCGACGGCTGGAAGGCCTGGGGAAGCGAGCCGTGAGCAAGGCCGGAAGGCACGGCATGTGCCGGACAACGCAAAAAAAATAACCGCCGGGATACCCGGTGGGCAACGAAAGAAAGGAAAAATCATGGAAACCAAGGAAAACAGAGCAAGTATCCTGCAAATGGCAAGAGGCGCCATCCAGGAACGGGTGGACTACGAGATCAGCAAGATCGTGGAGAACATCCTGGACTACAACACGGAGCCCTGCCTGGAACGAAAACTGACGCTGACCATCAAGCTGAAGCCTGACGAGAACCGGCAGTATATCAAAATCGCCGCCTCTGCGGTATCCAAGCTGGCTCCGGCCACACCGGTGGGAACCACCCTGGGCATTGCCGCCGACGGAAACGGCGAAATGGTGATCGTGGAATCCGTGCCCCAGGTGCCGGGGCAGATGAATCTGGAGGGCACCGAACAGGAAGAACCGAAAATGCTGCGGATCGCGGCCATGAAATAACAGGAGGAAAACAAGATGCTGAAAGAAGCCATTCAGGAAATCGTCAGGCTGGCAGGGCCTAAGGTATTCGAGCTGGAAGGAGAGAGCTTCGCCTCCCAGAATCTGGTGCGGATCGAGCCGAAGAAGGACTTCCCGGAAAAGCTCACGCTGACGGGGCTTGACAGTGTGTGCAAGCTCATCCGCAACGAGGCAAACGACCTGTTCCAGGCAGACCAGATCCTGGTGCAGGTGGAAAGCTACAACACCGTGAAGGTATTCACCACCCTGGACGGGGAAATGGATCGGTGCTGGCTGTATCAGTGCCGGGCAGACACCCCGGAGGCCAAGACCAACCGCTGGCTCGACCACGAGGAGGCGGTGATCCAGCTGCAGAGCATGTACATCCCGAACAGCGACACGGCGTATTTATTGCAGCTGCTTTCCAGCGTGAGCAAGGACAGCAAGGTGACTACCCTGGACAACGGGGTGACTCAGAGCGTGGAGGCCAGAACCGGCGTGGCTCTGAGGGGCAGCGTGCCGGTAAAGCCCCGGGTGAAGCTGATGCCCTTCCGCACCTTCCTAGAGGTGGCCCAGCCGGAAAGCGAGTTCATTCTGCGGCTGGACAGCAACGGCCAGATCAATCTCATCGGTGCCGACGGCGGCGCCTGGAAGCTGGAGGCGGTGCGCAGTATTGCGGCCTACTTCGAGGAACAGCTGGGCGATCTGGTGAAAGCCGGGCGGGTCGTGGTGCTGAGGTAAGGCAAAAGAACCCCCAGACCGGAAGGCCTGGGGGAAATATTTTGAAAAAAGTAAAATTAGGGGTTGACAATACCGAAACGGTATGCTATAACATAGTCAAGCAAGGGGCGAGGCGGTCAACAACACCACCCGAAAGGGGGTGAGCAAATGCCGATTACACTTACATTTCACATCTTCGGATGTACGATCACTGTAAGAGTAAAAAAGCAAAACCGCCACTCCGCCAAGTGACGATTTTGCTAAGTAGTATTTACTTACAATCCTAACAGCTCAGGGTGACCGCCTGGAAAGGAGGTTTCGCCCCTTGCCCACTTATAATACCACGAATAGGGGAAGATGTCAATGGGAAAAACGAGTACAGAAATCAAAACCCGCTGGGAATCCAAGACCTACAAAAAGTACCTTGTACGGCTCCGTGCAGACGAGGACAGGGAACTGATAGAGTTTATCGAGCAGAACAAAGGCACCTACGGAACAACGGAAATTTTCCGTGCCGGACTTGAGAAAGTAAAAAACGAGGGTCTGAAATGACCCTCGACCATAATAGCATACTTAATCTAGTATGATATAACATAATCAAGCAAGATCAAGCAAGGGCGGCGGCCAACTCCGAAAGGAGGGAATGCCCATGAGCGTACAGGAAACCATAGCGTTACTTATGCTTGTGATTGCGGCTATCTCTCTGGGAATCCAGATAAAGAAATAACCGCCCCCCAGTCCTAGCGAGAAGCGGCCATTTCACATGCACTTGTTGGCCAACTTTCCCGTCTAGACCCGGGGAAGCCGTCCTTGCCCAGCTATAATACCACGAACAGGGGGGCAATGTCAATGGAAAAAAGAAGGAAGACCACGACCAGCACGGAAGTGAAACGGCGGTACAACGAAAAAGTATACAGCAAAGTTCAGGCGGCACTTCCCAAGGAAGTTGTATCCGCATTCCGGGCAAAGTGCGCCGAAAGAAATATATCCCAAGCCAGCGTAATCCTGAAGGGAATCGAGGATTTTTTAAGGGAAGATTGACTTCGTTTTTTAGCGGCAGTGACCGCTGGCCGCAATCCTGCGGCCTAATAATTTATTAAAAACTCGCATAAGAACGCCCCCTGGTGCAGTTATCATCCTGCGTCAGGGGGCTTTTTCTGTGCAGCCGTAAAATGAGATTTACTTACTTTGCAGAAGCTGCTGTTTGATTTCGAGGGCGTTAATCGGGCTTTTGACCCTTCCAGCTGCTAACATGGACAAAAACTTTTTAGCTTTTTGTGTGAGGCGTTTCTATCTTTAGCATACGTTCTCCCAAGAAGAAAGCCGAACCCAAAAACTCAGGTTCGGCTTTTCAAGCCGGAGTTTTATATCCCGCTCCCGGCAGGCGGAATCACATCAACAAGCCGGAGTTTTATATCCCGCTCCCGGCAGGCGGAAAAGACAATGGGCAGACGATGGCGTTTATCTCTTGTCTTGCAGATTTCTCTGCACCGCTATTATATGCGATTTTGGCGGCCAAGTCAACAGAAAATGAAAAAAATCCAAAAAAGTTCACGAAACAGACAGGCAAAACGGACTTTATCCTTGTCCACAGAGTTGCCCATGAGCGGATCCTGCCGGAGAGCTGCCTATCCAAGAAGCATTTTGAGCTGCTTACTGCATGAAAGCATCTCCTTAAAATTGAAGCCGGGGGTGGGGGTTAGAAATGGGCGGCGGCAGGTGATAGGATGGAGAAAGAGAAAGGAGGGCGGCCGGAATTGTGGTGGATTGGAAGAAACTGCGCAGAGAATACATTCAGGGCGGCACAACCTACCGGGGACTGGCTGCCAAATATGACGTTCCGCTGAAGAATATCGCAAGGCGGGCAAAGAGCGAGGACTGGGTGGGGCTGCGCCAACAGGCGGACAACAGGGCGGCTACGGCCCAGGTGGAAACCGTTGTCAGGGCGAACAGTCGGGCAGACACGAAAATGCAGGAGGCGGCGGAGGCTCTGATCGGCAAGGCCATGGAGGGAATCCGGGAGGCAGACCCCAAAGACGCCAAGACATTGAAGGCCTACTCCGGGGTGCTGCGGGATCTGAAGGATGTGCTGAACCTGAAAACAGAGCTGGACAAGAAGGAGCAGGAGGCAAGGATCGCCAACCTGCGCAGACAGGCTCAGGAAGAAGAAAAGGCAGCCGGAGCAAAGCTCGTCATTGAGGGGCTGCCGGAGGAATTCGTGGTATGAGCGTGACAATCGATCTGAGTATGCTCAGCAGGCCGCAATATGAATTCCTGTGTGACCGGCACCGGCACTGCGGCTACGGAGGCAGCCGGGGCGGCGGCAAGTCCTGGGCGGTGAGAACCAAGGCGAAGATCCTGGCCTCGGCCTGCGACGGAATCAAGCTGCTGATCGTCCGGCGAACCTACACGGAGCTGCTGAACAACCACATTAACCCCCTGCTGGAGGAGCTGAACGGAATCGCCCGGTACAACGAATCGAAGAAGACATTCACCTTCCCCAACGGAAGCACCCTGAAATTCGGCTACTGCAACTGTGACCGAGATCTGATGCAGTACCAGGGCGCGGAATACGACGTGATGTTCCTGGACGAGGCCACGAACCTGCAGGAAATCTGGATCAAGAAGATCAACGCCTGTGTGCGCGGCGTCAACGGCTTTCCGAAGCGAACCTACTACACCATGAACCCCGGCGGGGTGAGCCACGGATACCTGAAGCGGCTGTTCCTCGACCGGCGGTTTGAGGCCGGGGAGAATCCGGAGGACTACCGCTTTATCCAGGCCAGAGTGACGGACAACAAGGCCCTGATGCTGCGTCAGCCGGATTACCTCAGGGATCTGGAGGCACTGCCGCCAAAGCTGCGCAAGGCCTGGCTGGAGGGCTGCTGGGATGTGTACGAGGGGCAATACTTCGAGGAATTCGCGGACAGGCCGGAGCACTATCTGGACAGGCAGTGGAGCCACGTCATTGAGCCATTCGAGATTCCGGATGGGTGGAAAATCTACCGCTCCTTCGACTGGGGCTACAACAAGCCCTTCTCCTGCGGCTGGTGGGCGGTGGACTACGACGGAGTGGTTTACCGGATTCTGGAGCTTTACGGCTGCAAGGAGACCCCCAACGAGGGCGTGAAGTGGACACCCCAGGATGTGTTCGCCCAGATTCACAAGATTGAGACGGAGCACCGGTGGCTGGTGGGAAAGCGGATTCAGGGTATCGCCGACCCGGCTATCTGGGACGCGGAGACCGGCGAGAGCATTGCGGACACGGCGGCAAAGTATCGGGTGTACTTCTCACCGGGAGACCACAAGCGGCTGCCCGGCTGGATGCAGGTGCACTACCGGATGGCCTTTGACGAGAACGGGTACCCGATGATGTACGTCTTCCGCAACTGCAAGGCCTTCATCCGGACGATTCCTCTGCTGCAATACGACGAGACCAAGACGGAAGATCTGGACACCAATGGGGAAGATCATGTGGCTGACGAGGTGCGCTACTTCCTGATGAGCCGCCCCATCAAGCCGAGAAGGAAGAAAGCGCCGGATGCTTACCAGGAGCACCCCGCAAAGCTATTTTTGGACGTGGACAAAAAGGACATTATCAGCAGACCGCGGGAGCGGATTGAGATCATTGAGGAGTAACGGCAATGGACATGAACATGATGCAGCAGCAGACAAGGCCCACGGGACTGGAGACGGGACAGGCGGCGCAGACGGTGCAGAGCACCGGAAACCAGGGCAGTCTGCTGCCCGGCAACCTGGGCTTCACCGTCCAGGGCGGCGGCGTCATCGGCACCGAGCAGGTGGAGCAGGCCAGGCAGACCCTGAACAAGTACAAAGAGGGCAAGAAGAACCTGGAGCAGAAGGTCATCGATGCCGAGCAGTGGTACAAGCTGCGCAACTGGGAATGTATGCGCAAGGACAGCAAGATCGAAAACCAGGTGGAGCCGGTGTCCGGGTGGCTGTTCAACGCCATCACCAACAAGCACGGCACGGCCATGGACAACTACCCGGCACCGAATATCCTGCCCCGGGAGGAAGGGGACAGGCAGGAGGCAAAGATTCTTTCCTCCATCGTGCCGGTGCTGCTGGAAAAGTGCGACTTTGAGCAGGTATACAACGACGAGGTATACGACAAGCTCATCGGCGGCACGGGAATCTTCGGCGTGTACTGGGACGGCAGCAAGCTGGGCGGACTGGGTGACGTGTCCATCGAGCGGGTGGATGTGCTGAACCTGTTCTGGCAGCCGGGAATCAGCGACATCCAGCAGAGCCGGAACGTATTTCATGTGACACTGCGGGACAACGACAGCCTGGCAGACGAATTCCCGGAGCTGGAGGGGAAGCTGGGAAAGAGCACCATCGACCTGGGCAAATACCAGTATGACGACCAGGTGGACACCACGGACAGCTCGGCGGTGGTGGACTGGTACTACCGGAAGCGGAACACGGAAGGCAAGGTGGTGCTGCACTACTGCAAGTTCGTCAACGACACGGTGATCTTCGCCACGGAGAACGACCCCAACTACGCCGAGCGGGGCTGGTATGACCACGGGATGTATCCCTTCGTCTTCGACACCCTGTTTCCCATGAAGGGAACCCCCTGCGGCTTCGGCTTCGTGGATGTGGCAAAGAGTCCTCAGGAGTACATCGACCGGGGAAACCAGGCCATTATGGAGAACATGCTGGCCAACTCCCGGCCCCGGTTCTTCATCCGCAACGACGGCGGGGTGAACGAGGAAGAGTACGCCGACACCAACAAGCCCTTCGTGCACACGGAGGGAGGCCTGGGGGACGACAGCATTACGCCGATTCAGGGCAAGCACCTGTCCGGTATCTACGTCAACGTCATCCAGAACAAGGTGGACGAGCTGAAGGAGACCACCGGCAACCGGGACATCAGCAACGGCGGCAGCCAGAGCGGCGTGACGGCGGCCTCGGCCATCGCGGCCATGCAGGAGGCAGGCAGCAAGATCGACCGGGATTCCAGCAAGAGCACCTACCGGGCTTTCCGGAAGGTGTGCGTGATCCTCATTGAGCTGATCCGCCAGTTCTACGACATGCCCAGGCAGTTCCGGATCGTGGGCGAGAGCGGCATGAACGAGTTCGTCAGCTACAGCAACGCCGGGATTCAGCCCCAGGATCAGGGAGAAGTGATGGGGGTGGACATGGGATACCGGGTGCCGGAATTCGACATCACGGTATCGGCGGAAAAGCGCAGTCCCTATTCCAAGCTGTCCCAGAACGAGCTGGCACTGCAGTTCTACGGGGCGGGGTTCTTCCAGCCGGAGAACGCCCAGGCGGCACTGATGTGCCTGGAGATGATGGACTTCGACCGGAAGGAGATCGTCATGAACAAGATCGCTCAGAACGGGTCTGTGTATCAGCAGATGATGGGCATGATGGGCGGCCTTGCCCAGGCCGGGGCAGCTCCGGGTCTGGCGGCAATGCCCCAGGAGCAGGAGGCACAGACGGCCACGGCAGGGGAATCCGGCGTGACCCAGAGCGCACGGGAGCGGGTGGCAGACTCCACCGTGCCCACCTGATAAGGAGGAAATGAAATGCTGACCATTCGATTTTTCCAAAAGCCGGAGAAAGGAACCCTGCACATGACTGTTCGGGGGCACGCGGGAGCCGGGCGGAAGGGGGAAGACCTGGTATGCGCCGGGGCTTCCATGCTGGCCTACACCCTGGCCCAGGCGGTGAGCTTCTACTACCAGGACGGGCTGCTGCGCAGAAAGCCCAAGCTGAAGCTCCGGGAGGGAGACTGCGAGATCGTATGCTGCCCTAAGGAGGAAGGGTATGCTGCGGTGCTGACATCCTACTGGACGCAGCAGTGCGGCGCCCGGACCCTGGCGAAGAACTATCCGAAGAATGTACGGCTGGAAATCCGGCCTGCAGATACAGAGTCGCTGGCTTAACCAGCAGAGAGGAGCAAAACAATGAAAGACCAGAGCATGATCCGGAACCTGAACTTGCAGCTATTCGCGGAGGGTGGAGCAGGTGACGGCTCCGGGACGGGCGTAACCGCTCCCGCCGCCGGGGAGACGAAGGGCGCAAAGAATCCCCTTGCCAACGTGGTATACGGAAAGCAGGAGGAGGCTCCCGCCGCCGGGGAGCCGGAGGCAAAGCCGGAAGAGGGCAATGCCGAACCTTCCGCGGAAAGCTTCGATTCCCTGATCAAGGGCAAGTACAAGGCCGACTTCGACAAGGCAGTCCAGGACATTGTCCAGAAGCGTCTGCGGGGCAGCAAGGACATGGAGGCAAGCCTCAATGACCGGCTCAATCAGATGCAGCCGGTGTTCGACGAGCTGGCCCACAAGTACGGCGTGGACGGCTCCAATCCGGAGGCGATTCTGAACGCCATGCGCACCGACGACGGCTTCCTGGAGAAGGAAGCCCAGGAGAAGGGGCTGAGTGTCCAGCAGCTCAGGGAAATCCGAAAGATGGAGCTGGAAAACGAGGGGCTTCGGCGGCAGATGCGGGAGCGGTCTGACCGGGAACAGGCCGAGCGAATCTACAGCAAGTGGATGCAGGACGCGGAAGGCCTGAAGGAGCAGTTCCCGGACTTTGACCTGGAAACGGAGCTGGCAAACCCCCAGTTCCAGGGACTGCTCCGGGCGAACATTGACGTGGCGACGGCTTACCAGGTGATTCACAAGGACGAGCTCATTCCCGCCGCCATGCAGTACACCGCCCAGCAGGTGCAGTCCAAGATGGCAAACAGCGTGGCTGCCAACAACGCCAGACCCCGGGAGAACGGAATCGGCGGAAGCAGCCCTGTGACCGTCAAGACCGACGTTTCCAAGCTCACCAAGGCAGACCGGGCAGAAATCGCCCGGCGGGTGGCAAGAGGCGAGCGGATCGTCTTCTGAGCACCCGAAACATCCATCTACACTGAAAGGAGAAAATGACATGAGCATGATTCTTACTATGATCCTGGTACTTACGCTGGTGCTGGCGGCAATGGCCGTGACCACCAGACACGCTTCGGGCATGCAGCTGTTCGCGGAGGTGCAGACCACCACCAGCGAAGGCCTGAGCGTGGAAATGAAGACCTACTACGACATGACCCTCATCGACGAGGCAGAAGCGAACCTGGTTCACGAGCAGTTCGGCCAGAAGCGGCCTATCCCTGCCAACGGCGGCCTGAAAATTGAATTCCGGAAGTTCGCCAGCCTGCCCAAGGCTCTGACTCCCCTGACCGAGGGCGTTACCCCTCCCGGCAAGAGCCTGAGCGTGAGCAAGATTGAGGCCACCGTCAGCCAGTACGGTGACTTCGTGACCCAGTCCGATGTGCTGGAGATGACCGCCATCGACAACACCATCGTGGAGGCAACCAAGGTACTGGGCAGACAGGCAGGCATGACCCTGGACACCATCGTGCGCAACGTGATGCAGTCCGGCAACAACGTGACCTACTGCCCCAAGGTGGCCGCAGACGGCGCGGAGACTCCCGTGACCAGCCGGGCAACCCTGGACAACACCTGCCAGCTGACCGTGAAGGTATTGCAGCAGGTGGTTGCCAAGCTGCGGGCCCAGAACGCCCCCACCATCAACGGCAAGTATGTGGCTATCGTCCACCCCTATGTGGCCTACGACCTGATGCAGGACAAGGACTGGAAGTATCCCCACCAGTACGCTGCCCCCGAGAACATCTTCAACGGGGAAATCGGCGAGATTGCCGGCGTCCGGTTCCTGGAAAGCTCCGAGGCGAAAATCTACACCGGCGGCGTGTTCGGCACCCTGATCTTCGGCGACGGAGCCTACGGCGTGACCGAGGTCACCGGCGGCGGCCTTCAGACCATCATCAAGCAGAAGGGCAGCGCGGGCACTGCCGACCCTCTGGATCAGCGTTCCAGCGTGGGCTGGAAGGCCATGCGCACGGCGGAGATTCTGATCCCCCAGTATCTTGTCCGGGTGGAGAGCAAGAGCGCAGCCTTCAGCGCAACCGCAACCGAGAACTAAGGCTAAGGGAGGGCGCAAGGCCCTCCCCCACATGAGAAAGGAGCGAGCCAATGGCAGCCGAAAAAAAGGTGAAAATCCGCATTCCCAAGACCAAGGAGAACCATGACGATGTGTTCGTCAGCGTGAATATGAACACCTACCTGATCCAGCGGGGCATTGAGGTGGAGGTTCCGGAGAGCGTGGCAGAGGTTCTGCGACACCAGGAGGAAATGCTGGAGACCATTATGGAATTCGAGGAAGCCAACGCCGTGAAGCCCTAGATTACCCTAGGTTAAGGCTGACTCCATGCCCCCAAGGCCGGGGGCATGGCTCAGCCCAGGAGGAAAACCATGAAAGTATATGAAGCCATTGAACGAATTGACGCCATGGTGCGCAACACCTATACCCGGGAGGAAAAGCTGTTCTGGTTGAGCAACCTGGATGCGCAGATTGCCACGTTTATCCTGCGCACGCAAGTGCCGGAGCCATACACCCCGGAGAAAAGCATGGAGACGGTGCTTCTGGCAAAGGCTCCCTTTGACATGATGTATCTGCACTGGCTGGAGGCACAGATCGCCTACGCCAACGGGGAGATCGAGCGCTACAACAACGCCCTGACCACCTTCCAGCAGGAATACACGGACTTCACCATGAAGCAGGCCAGGGAAACCGCACCGACAAAAGTGACGACAATGAAATACTTCTGAGGTGACAAATGAGATACGCGACACTGAAAGCCCCGAAAAGCACACGGCAGATTGTGGATGTTTTTCGGGGCTATAATCATAATTTCCGGATTTTTGATGGGGAATTCTACGATATGGAAAACCTGTGCTCGGATGAATACCCACTGCTGACCCCCAGAAAGCCCAGGGGTATCTACACCAAGACCACCGCCCCCATGGGCATGGTGTCCAAGAATGAGCTGTGCTATGTGGACGGGACGGAATTCGTCGTCGGGAAGAACCGGTACGACATGGGGCTTTCCGGCAACGCTGCCCAGAAGGAAATGATCTCCATGGGAGCCTATGTCATCATCCTGCCGGACAAGAAGTACATCAACACCTCCGACCCGGCAGATCGGGGGAGCATTGACAACGACACCTACAGCCAGCAGAGCGTGCGCTTTCAGATGTGCGACGCCACCGGCCAGGGCTATGAAGGCGCAATTGTCTCCAAGACGGCGCCGGAGAATCCGGAGGATCTGCAATACTGGATGGACACATCGGAGAGCACACATGTGCTCAAACGCTGGAGCAAGACCACCTCCCAGTGGGTGAGCATTACGACCACCTATGTAAAGGTGCACTCTCCCGGAATCGGGAAGGGCTTCCGGAAATACGACGGGGTGAGGGTATCTGGCATTACGGTGAGCCAGCTGGCGGGACTGAACGGAAGCCAGATCATCCAGGACTGCGCCCAGGACTACATCGTGCTGGTGGGGGTGCTGGATCAGGTGTGCGAGCAGCCGGACATGGTGCGCATCCGGCGCAGAATGCCCGTCATGGACTTCCTGTGCGAAAGCGACAACCGGCTCTGGGGCTGCCGGTACGGCCTGAACAACGACGGCCAGATGGTCAACGAAATCTACGCCTGCAAGCTGGGAGACTTCCGGAACTGGGAGTGCTACCAGGGCATCAGCACGGACAGCTACGCCGCCTCCTGCGGCACGGACGGCCCCTTCACCGGGGCAATTACCCACCTGGGATATCCGCTGTTCTTTAAGGAGAACTGCATCCACAAGGTCTACGGGGCGGAACCCAGCAGCTTCCAGATCCAGAGCACGGCCTGCCGGGGGGTGCAGAAGGGCTGCGAGCACAGCCTGGCAATCGTCCGGGAGCTGCTGATGTACAAGGCAAGAAGCGGAATCTGCGTCTATGACGGCTCCCTGCCCACGGACGCGGGATACTGCCTGGGAAAGGAGACCTACACCCAGGCCAGCGCCGGAGCCAACGGAAGCAAATACTACATCAGCATGTGCAATTCCGACGGGCAGTGGAGCCTATTTGTATACGACACGTCGGTGAAGCTATGGCATCGGGAGGACGACCTGCAGGCCATCTGCTTCTGCTCCCACCTGGGGAACATGTACTGCGTGGACGCAAAGACCAAGGAAATTCTGTGCCTGACCGGGGGAAACACCTATGAGAAGCAGGTGAAGTGGATGGCCGAGAGCGGAGAGCTGGGAATCACCACCCCGGATACCAAGTACACCAGCCGGATGAGCATCCGCTTGCAGGTGCCGCCGGGATCAGAGCTTCGGGTGCTGGTACGCTACGACGTAAGCCAGGAGTGGGAAGAGGTGTGTGCCATCCGGGGTACAGACCTGAGAAGCTTTTCCGTGCCTATCCGTCCGGTGCGGTGCGACCACATGAAGCTGCGCTTCGAGGGCATGGGTGAGGCGAAAATCTATTCCATTGCCAAGACCGTGGACAGCGGCAGCGACTACCTGTAAGGAGGAAAGTGATGATCCGATATCCCTACATCACCGGAAGAACCCCGGAGGAACAGCTGGAGCAGCTGAAACGGGAGCTATTCAAGCTGGTGGACGAAATCAACGCGGAGCTGGAGCAGCTGCGCAGAAAGGAGAACAACAATGGCGGCAACGGTTAAAAAGGAAGAGGAGAAGACCCGGGAGGAGCAGACCCAGGAGGAAAAGCTCAGCGGCATTGCCAGCATCATGGGGAAAAATCAGTATACCCCAGGCGACACGGTGCAGCAGGCTCAGCAGCGACTGAATGCCAAGCGGGAGGACAAGCCCGGACAGTACTCCAGCCGGTGGCAGGAGCAGATGGACGGCATTTTGCGAAGCATCCTGAACCGGAAGGAATTCCGGTATGATGTGAACGCAGACCCCCTGTTCCAGCAGTACCGGGATCAGTACACCCGGGCAGGGCAGACGGCCATGCAGGACACCATGGGCAAGGCCGCCCAGCTGACGGGAGGCTACGGGAACAGCTACGCCCAGCAGGCGGGGCAGCAGACCTACAACACCTACATGCAGGGGCTGACGGACAAGATTCCGGAACTGTACAGCCTGGCCTTGCAGGCCTACAACAACCAGGGCAACGACCTGAAGGATCGGTACAGTCTGCTAGGGACTGCCGATAACCAGGATTACGGCCGGTATCGGGACAGCGTGAGCGACTACAACACGGAGCTTGACCGGCTGACGAACGAATACAACACGGAAAGAAGCTACGACTACGGCCAGTACCGGGACAATATGACCGACGCTCAGCAGCGGTGGACGAATGCCTGGACGCTGTACCAGAAGGGATACAAGACCCCGGAGATTCTGGAAATTCTGGGACTGCCGGAGGACGGCGGGAAAACCGGCGGCGGAGGCGGCGGACACAGCGGCGGAAGCGGCAGAAAGGGAACGGGATCTGTTGATCTTGCCACGGAGGCGGCGAAAATCGCAAGCACGTACGGCGGCAGCGCGGCCTACAAGTACATCAACGATCAGCTGGGCGGCAAAACCACCAGCGCAGAGGCCAACAAGGCAAAGCAGGCGGCTATCAACGCAGCGGCAAAGGCAAATAAAAGGTATTGAGTATGGCAAACAAATATGAACGCGCGTCCCAATGGGTGAAGAAAAACGAAGATAAGCTGTCCGGAAACAAGGCAGAGGCTGCCGCCGGGGAGAAGACCGGGAGCGGAAAGTCCGGAGGATACCAGAGCGCAAAGGAATGGATCAGCCAGAGAGGCTCGGACGTATCCGGAAGAGAAGCGGCGGCGAACAATGTCCGCAACTGGCTGAGCCGGGTAAACTCCGCCTACTCCGGAATGCAGCAGTACGAGAAGGATAACGGCAACCGCTGGGATAAGAACTACGGCGGACAGTGGTATGAGCAGCTGCTGGAAGCGAAGCGGGACTACGAAAGCATCGGCCCGAAGGCAAAGACCCTGGGGCTGGACTACTCGGACGTATATGCCGATCTGAAGAAGATGACCAGGGGCATTCAGCAGAGCCGGGAGTACATGAGCCAGTTCGACTCGGAGGAAGCTTACCAGACGGCAATCCGACCCAGCCTGTGGTATCAGAAGTATCAGGGCATGGACGAGAAGGGGCTGGAGACAGCGGCCTCCCAGACCCAGGACAAGGAAGAGAAGGCCTTCATCCAGAGCATGGCGGCCAATGCCCGGATGGAAAGACTCCGGAACCTGGACGAGACCATGACCCAGACGGAAATCGGGCGGCTGAAGCGGCAGCGGGATGAAAGAATGGACGCGGCCGCCGAGGACTGGACAGACGCCGCCTCCAGAGAGAAAGCCCGGCAGGCCGCCAAGGAAGAGAAGCAGTACAACGCCCGAATTGCTCAGCTGGAAACGGAGATCACCCAGGCCCGGCGGGCTAAGCAGGCGCAGGCTTTGGGCGGAGTAGGCGACAGAACCTCGGAACACTACGACCCGGCTTTCCGGGAAGGAAGCCAGTACCGGGGCGATGACATTGTAAGCCGGATCATCAACGAGACAGAGCAGGAGCGTGCCTGGCGGAAGCAGCAGGACGATACCTGGGGGGCATCCGTCTACAGCCAGAGAGGCTATGACCGGCTGAACCAGCAGGAAAAGGACACCTACAACTACTGGGCAGGCTACGACAGCCGGAACGGCACGCAGAAGGCTCAGGAATATCTGGACTCCATGCAGGAGACCCTGAACGCCAGAATCGCGGAAGACCGGTACGGGGACATCGCGGACGAGAACCGGCTGATGAAGCTGGCATTCTACACCGCTACCGGCCTGGAAGGCGCCATGCAGGGAATCGGAAAGTCCCTGGATTTTCTGACCGGGAAGGAGGAATACACCCCGGCCAGCGCATCCGCCATTGCGGCCAGTATGCTCCTGCAGGACGACCGGGAAAACGGCACGAAGGTATGGAAGGTGCTCCAGGACGAGGAAGGAGAGCGCACCTGGGAGGAATTTCTCGGACAGAGCGCCATGAGCATCGGCAACATGGTGCCGTCTATGGCGACCGCCTTTGCCCTGAATGCACTACTGCCCGGCCTGGGCCTGGTGGGGAAGCTGGGCTCCGGCCTGTCCAAGGCGGGAAGCCTGGGGGTCATGGGGGCGGGAATCGCCGGAAACACCTACGCCGAGGCCATTAACCAAGGCTACTCCCCCGAAAACGCCAAGGCCTACGCCATGGCAAACGCCGCCTCGGAAATCGGCACGGAGCTGATCTTCGGCGGCATCGAGGGCATGACCGGTATCGGCACGGAGGCAATGACCGACGCACTGCTGAAGAAGACGGACAACGCCATCTTGCGCTACCTGACCCGGGTGGGCACGGACGGCCTGGGCGAGGCCATGGAGGAAGGGGTACAGGCCATCATTGAGCCCTGGATGAACAGTGTGACCCTGCACACCGACGAGGCACTGCGGGGGGAGGATGTGGCTTACAACATGCTGGCGGGCTTCTCCACCGGCGCCATTATGTCCGCTCCCATGATCGGGGCAGAGGAATACGGAACCTATCGGGCAGGGAAGAACGCCCTGGCCAATGGGCTGAACGTGGATGCCCTGCAAAAGGTGACGGGGAGCTTTGACGCGGACACGGAGGCGGCAAGGCTCTCCAAGAAAATCGGCAGTTCCACGGGAGCCTACACCATCGGGCGGGCTTTGCGGGAAGTGGACGCAGGGCTGAGCGAGCAGAATATCCGGGACATCAGCGGCTATCTGCAAAGCAAGAACCTGCCGGAAAACGTGGCGGAGCACAACGCACGGCTTCTGAACTATGTGGCCATGGGCGGAGAACTGAGCCAGCGGGACGTGAAGGTGCTGGAGGCGGACAAGCTGCTGGCGGACGCCTTCCGGGAAGTGGTGCTGAAGCAGGACAGCACCGTCAACCAGAGAATCCAGGGGGCCCGGAATCTATTCGGAAAAGCGGAGAACACCAGCGCACAGAGCAGAGCCAAGGCGGGCAGCGCACAGACGGGAGCAAGCCAGAAGGGTGACAGCGTGCTGACGGATCCCAACCGGGCGGTACTGGCGGTAGACAGCCGGGAAGGGGACACCATGCAGCTGCGGCTGAAGGACGGCCGGGTGGTGGATTCCTCGGAGGCGGGGGCCTACCACGACGAAAACGAGGCGGTGCTCTTTGACACTGCCAGACGCTACAGCGCGGATACCGCCGGGGCAAACCGGATCGTGAACGGCTTTGCGGAAAGCGGCCTGAGCCTGGAGGAATACAGCAAGGGCATTGCGGACAGCTACCGCTACGGCCAGTACGGCATGAACTACAGTCAGGTCAAGGAAGGCTCCCTGTCCTCTCAGGTGGATGGGGACGCAGCCTATGACGCATACCTGGCAGGAATGCGGTGGGCGGCTACCCAGTATGCCAAGGCGCAGAAGGCAGCCATGGAGACCCGGCAGCCGAACCAGGCGGCACAGCTGCATTTCCAGCGGAAGGGACGAACCTTTGACGGCAAGCGGGAAAGCGCCCTGGCCATGATGGACACCCTGAGTAAGGCACTGGGAGAGGATTTCTGGGTATTCGAGAGCTACGAGAAGAACGGAAAGCGGGTGTATGCCGACGAGACCGGCGCAGAGCACGCCGCCCCCAACGGCTTCTATGACAAAAACGGAGTGCACATCGACCTGAATGCCGGCAACGACGGACGGGGCGTGATGCTCTACACCCTGGGCCACGAGCTGACCCACTACATCCGACAGAACAGCCCGGAGAAATTCAAGGCCTTCGCGGATCTGATTATGGAGTCCTTCGGAAACCGGGGGGTGTCGGCAGACGCTCTGATCCAGGAACAGATCGCCAAGGCCGCACGGAACGGCCGGAACATCGGCTACGAGACGGCCTACGAGGAAATGATCGCGGACTCCATGGAGACGATTCTGGCTGACGGCAAGGCTCTGGAGAGACTGGGGCAGATCCAGCAGAAGGAGCCGAGTCTGGGGCAGACCATCCGGCAGTGGGCCAAGGACACGGCGGAGAAGATCCGGGCGGTGGTGAATGCCTACAAGGGGGAAAAGGCCGATTCTCTGGAAGGGCGAATCACGGCTCAGCTGGAGCAGGTGCTGCCTGAGCTGGAGGAGCTGTATGCCGAAGGCCTGGCAGACGCTTCCGGAACCGGCAGGGCAGAAATCCGGGAGGACGCAAAAAAAGCCGCCCCGGAGGGCGGCGTGAAGTATTCCATTCGCCAGACGGAGGATGGCCGTGCGGTTGCCGTCGTTGACGATGATATCCTGTCCCATATGGACACAACCAACTGGGACAAGGATAAGGTGAAGGAAGCAAAATCAGCAGCGAAAAAGGCACTGGAAAAGTTCTCTGACGGAATCGTTGTAAACGGCATTACCAGGACTGTGAACCGTGTCAGCAAAAGAGAGTTCACCCGATCGGAATATTCGGAAAAGCTGGCTAATAAAGCCCAGGACGTTTTTGCGGACAAAATGCGGATGGCGGATGTCGTTGGCGATATTGTTACAGTTGCAACAGGATGGGCAAAGGACGGCGGGTTGAAACATGAGCGCAATGACAACTTCGTTGACTTTGATCATGGTCATGCACTGATCGTCGCTGGCGAGAACCGATACAACGCGGAAGTGGTCGTCGGGATTACAGGTAAAGGGGAGTATGTTTTCTATGATGTGGTTGATATTACTCCGGAAGACTTCCAATTGGAAAAGGAACCCCTTACCACCGCTACTACGGATAAACCGATTGGCGATATACAAAGGGGTTCCTCTGATGGCAATGTAGCACAAAGGACACAGAATGTCAACAGAAATTTGTCGAGAGAACTGGAGGGAAGCTTGCATTCCGACCGGGATGCCGGCAAGGCCACAAGCGGGGAGGGCGGCAAGCGGTTTTCTCTGCGGGATACGGAAATCCCCACCAGAAGCGAACTCGAGAGCAAGGGAAAGATTAACGTCGTTGACCTGTCAAAGCCAAAGACAACCGGAACCTTCAAAGAGCGGCGAAAAATGATTCTGGAGGAAGCAAAGGAGGTCATTCAGCAGCCTTATCTCAATCAGGATACGAACACGCTGATTTTCATAACAGAAAACAGCTATCGGCATATTTTCAACAACCTTGGCGAGGTGCAGCTCAACGCAGCCGAGCATCTGCCAGAGCTGATTGAAAACGCGGTTCTGACCCATGCCGAACAGCCTACCCACGGAAGCGAATACGCAACAGGGGTATACACCTTCTTCGCGGCGGCGCAGGATGGAAACGTACTCCCGGTAAAGCTGAAGGTTAAGGAATACTCGTATACTGGGCAGGAGATACCCAGAAATATTCAAGAGTACTTTGCGGGACATCCGGAAGATTATGCGGCCATGTATGATTCTGTCGTCCTGGAGGTGGATGGAATAGAAGAAAGCCCATCTGGTTCCGCTAAAGACATGAGCCATAACGGCCCTTTCCTTAACCCAGATGAGCTTTCTACTATCAAGATAGCAGATTTGCTTGATCTTGTCAATGAAAAAGGAGAAAAATACCTTCCGCAATATTCCGACCGGGATGCAGGCAGCGCAGGGCCTTACGCCTATGACAGCCTGGTGAGCAAGCCGGACATGGCGGTGACGAGGCTTTCCGGGGACGTTCCCGGCAATCGGGCGGACGTGATCTATCAGGCAAAGCAAAACGCTGCCAAGATCGGAAGGTTCAACCCCAAGGATGGCAGCGTCAGTGTTCATGTTAAGGATATCGACACGGATGTGATTCTCGGAACAGCAGGCCTGAAGCACAGCCTTGACAGAAGGTTTGACGTGAATGCTCCGGTGACAGTGATGGCAGGGAGCATTCTGGAAAACTCCGTCCGGGTCAATGAGATGACCGCACAGCACCCAAACGCAAATCAAAGCTACGTCCTGATCGGTGCGGCTCAGGGAAGCAACGGACAGCTCTATGTTGTCCGGTCTGTGGTGAATCAGTTCAGCAATGAAGTTACCTCCATGGATGTACTGTATGCCTACAATGCCAAAACAGAGCCGACGCTGGGCATAAAAGAAGGAACCGGGCGGGAGACTATCCCCAATGGCCCACGGCGTAACGCCGCTACCATTACCGGTTCCACCATCAGTATATCGGAGCTTCTGGACTATGTCAATGACTATTTTCCGGATATATTGCCGGAGGAAGTGCTGAAGCACTATGGGCATGAGAGCAGACCGGAAGGAAAGCTGGGGGAAAGCGTTCTCTACTCCGACCGGGACCCGGAGGCAGTAAAGCGGAATCAGATTCTCGAAAGGCAGAACGAAGACCTGAAGGACACGGTGCAATACCTGAAGGAGCTGGTAAGGCTCCAGGGGAAGGTGACGGACGGCACGGTATACAGCCGGAACAGCGTGGAATGGGCCGGGAAGCAGATGATGAAGGAAGCGAACGCCAAGGGGGACATCCGGGAGCTGACGGGGATTCTGGAAAAGACCTACCGGGCTATGGGCGAGGGCAGCGAGGATATGACCCAGCTCATCGATCAGGCCGCCGGATGGCTGGCAGATCACCGGAAGACAGAAAAACCGAGGCTTGACAGCTACGCCGAGGGGATTCTCAAGGAGATGAAGGGGCGGAGCATTGCCCTGAACGCAAGCCAGAAGGCAGAGGCGGAGGCTCTGCTGGGAAGCTACGCAGACTACCGGAAGCGGTTTTTCGGAAGTGTGAACCTCTCGGACAAGGCAAACACCAGTCTTGACCAGTTCTGGACGGAGATGAGCGAAATATATCCGGACATCTTCCGCAAGGACGTGAGCAGCGCGGATATGCCCAGAGAGCTATACCAGGCGGTGGACACCCTGCGGAACCTGTATGAGGAAAACGGAGAAAATCCGGAGGAGGCAGAAGCGGCATTTCTCAACGAGCAGCGCATGAAGGTATGGGAAAGCTTTTCCACGCTTGAGCCCATCCGAACCGTGGCGGATAAGAATCAGGCAAAGGTGGAGGCCATCAAGGAGCGGTACAACGCTAAGCTCCGGGACATCCAAAGCCGATACGAGAGCCAGAGGCAAGAGCTGAAGGCTCAGCGTCAGGCAGACCTCCAGGCGGTGCGGGAGCGGCTCCAGGCCAAGGCGGAAAGCACACAAGCGGCTGCCCGGGAGCGATACCGGCAGCAGCGGGAAGATCTGAAAGCGGCACGGCAGGATATCCAGACCATGGAGCAGGAATTCCTGCGGATTGCCCGGGAGTACGACAAGGCAGACCGCACCGGCAACGCTGCCCAGGAAGCGGCGGCAGAATTCCGGAATGCCCTGAAGGCGGAAATCAAGAAGCACAAGCAGGACAACGCCACCTGGCAGGCGGAATTCAAGCGGCTGAGCCGGGAATACGAGGCCATGGGAAGAAACGCCCAGAGACTCCAGACCCAGCTGGAGAGAAACCGGGCGGCTGCCCAGGCACGAACGGAAAGCCGGAAGCAGACCGCCGTGCGCAATCAGATTCAGGACATCCACGGGAAGCTCCGGAAAATGCTGCTGCACCCCCAGAAGAGCGTGACAGGCCACGCACCCACGGCACTGACCAAAGCGGTGGCTGAGGTATGCGACCTGTTCACCGCCAACCTGGAGCAGGCCGGGCTGCGCCGAATGGGCGAATACGACAGCCGGATAGAAGCTCTGGACGGGAAGCTGAGGGAAAAGCCGGAACTGAAATACGCTCAGAACGGAGTGGAGGCGGCGAACCGGCAGAAGGAGCGGATCGCAAAGACCGCCGAGAAGCTGAACGCTCTGCGGGAAACCTACGCCAGGATTCAGCAGGACAGCCAACTGGGCATTTACTACGATGCCCACACGGCAAGCCTTCTGGAAGCGGTGACCCGGGAGCTATCCGGCAAGGACATCTATGAAATGGACAGCCGGGAGCTGACCCAGGTGAAAAACGCCATGGCAAGCTTCTACCACGCCATTGTGAACGCCAATAAGATCCAGCTGGGAGCGCGGGAGGCGGGTCTCATCGAGACGGCAGCCAAGTGGGGCCAGGAAATCAGCGACGTGAATTCCGGCTTTCTGAGCAAGTATCTGGGACGGTACTTTCACTACCAGATGAGCCCGGACACCTTCTTCGCGGCCACCAGCGGCTTTGCCAAGGACAACACCGGCTCGGAGGTTCAGAAGATGTTCCAGCGGGGCACGGAACGCTCCCTGGAGGTGCAGCGGGAATACTACAATCTGTTTTCCGAAATCACCGAGAACAAGCAGTACCGCAAGGAGCTGAGGGCACTTCTGGACAACCCCACCGGAGGTATGGTGGACGTGGGACTGCGCAACGAGAAGGGCGAAAGTATGAAGATCACCCGGGGCATGGCCATGCAGCTATACATGCTGCTGGGGCAGAAGGACAGCTTTGAGGCACTGGTGTACAGCGGCCTGAAGGCACCCAATATGCGGATGTACTACCGGGACAGAAGCCGCGCCTACGGCGGGCAGGACATCCGGCAGATGTACACCACAAAGCTGGGGGACGAGGCTTTCCGGCTGAGCCGGGAGCTGGAGGCCGGAGAAAAAGCCCTGCGGAAAAAGGACTACGGCGGCATGACCGAAAGCCAGCTGCGCAGTCACCTGGAGGAAATCCGAACCCAGAGAGACGAGCTGGTAATGGGCGAGGAGGCACGGCTTTCTCAGATCCGGGAGAACATCGAGAACCTTCTGACCCCCATGGAGAAGGAGGCCATTACCCTGGGGCGGCAGTGGTATCGCCGTTCCGGCCAGCTGATGGCCGACGCTCACGAGCAGACCCACGGATACCGGCCGGGGCTGGTGGAGGACTATGTGCCCATCCACCGGGACGGAACCACCGTGTGGTCGGATATCCGGGAAAGCGACGGGGCGTTCAACCTGGAAAACTCCGGCTTCCTACAGGAGAGAACGGAGAACCGGAACGCGGTGCTGCTGACGGACTTCTTCACGGAGCTGGGCTCCCAGCGGGATGCCATCGCCCGGTACTACGGCTATGTACAGGCTCAGAAGGACTTCAACCGACTCTGGAAAACCAGGCTTCCCGGAGTGGGAAGATCCATCAACAGCATGATCGCCGCCAAGTTCGGCACAGGAAACACGGGACTGGGAATCAGCGGCGTGGACTATGTGGAGAACTACATCAAGGACATCGGCGGAGGCCGGGACAAAAGCGGAGGACTGTTCAGCCTGTTCTACGGGGCTTCCGCAAGCGCGACGCTGTCGCTGAATCCCAGAGTAGCGGTGAGCCAGCTGGCCTCCATCCCCACGGCGGCGGCCGTGGTTGGCTGGAAGAACATGGGCGTGGGCTTCTGGAAGGGGCTGGGAACGGCACTGAGCACGGAAAAAATGAACGACCTTGCCCAGAAGAACGTGTACTTCTTCCAGCGATACCGGGGAAACGGGGGCATTACGGAAATCGCGGATATGCAGACCGGCAGCGGCATGTGGCAGAAAATCGCCAAGAGCAAGGGAGGAAAGGCTCTGCTCAACTGGTGCCAGAACATGGACGTATTCGCCACCTCCACCATGTACGCCATGGCAGAGGAGGCGGTGAAAAGCCGGGGGATGAAGAGCGGGGATGGGGGTTTTGAAAAGGCCGTCAATGAGATGTATACTGACATTATCCGAAAGACACAGCCCAACTACACCATCACCGAGCGAAGCGAAATGCTCCGGGATTCCCGGGCAGGGGCCAAGATCTTCAGCATGTACAAGACCCAGCCCAACCAGAACCTGAACATTCTGATGCAGGCAGCGGGGACGCTGTCGAAGGTGAGCCGGGACTTTAAGGCCGGGGTAGGCGGTGTGACGGCGGCGGACGTGCGCAGAGCGAAAACGGACTTCGTCAACGCCGGAACGGCGGTGGTGGTAGGCGGAAACCTGATGTTCGTGCTGGTGCGCACGGGAGTGAACCTGATTATGGGTCAGGTGGCCGGATATCGGGACGATGAGACCAACGAAGTGACCTCCGACGCGGTGCTGGAAGGCATGTTCAAGGAATTTCTGTCCTCCATGTCCGGCATGTTCCTGCTGGGCGGCCAGGCCTACGACATCCTCAACAGCACCGTCAGCGGCGAGAGCTACTACGGCCTATCGGACAACGCCATCAAAACCGTAGGGGATCTGACGGAGAAGAGCGTGAAGCTTTTCCAGAAGATCAAAGAGGGCGGTGCGGAATTCGGCGACTACGAGAAAACCGCCGGGGCACTGCTGACGGCTATGGGCGTGCCATACAGCAACGCCAAGCGATTCGTGGAAGCCTACCGGCACTGGGCGCAGAATCTGGAAAAGGGTTCTCTTTGGAACTACTCGGAGGAATACACCACCGGCGCCAACTACCGGAACCGATTCCTGGAGGCATACCGGGCGGGGGATCAGGAGGCCTGCGGCAACAGCCTGGCCGCACTGGCGGCACTGTCCGACGCACCCAACCAGCGCAGAATCGCTTCGGAGGTGAGAAGCGGCTTCCAGAGCAGCTTCCGGGAGAAGTTCCTGCAAGGGGAAATCACCGCCGACGAGGTGAAGGACATCTTCGCAAACTACCTGGACGCGGAGCCGGAGGACACGGAGCGGATGATTGCCGGGTGGAAGGGTCAGCTGGAAACCGGGTTCACCCTGGACGCATACCAGGATCGATATCTCAAGGGCGAAATCGGCACCGAGGACTACATCCGGTATCTGACCGAATACCAGGGCAAGGAACGGCAGGAGGCCGAAAAGGCAGAGCTGCGGCTGCGCTGCGAGCGGGATACGGGCTACGCCTACGACGAGCTGAAGGAAACCTATCTGGACGGAGATATTACCGCCTCCCAGGCAGAGCGGTGGATGGCAGAATACGGACAGGAAGAAGAGCCTCAGAAGAAGCGGAAGGAATACGACTTCGAGAAGGAAACGGGCTATGCCTGGGCAGACCGGCGGGACGCCTTCCTCAGCGGCGGGGTCAGCGGCGAGCAGATGAAGAAGTGGCTGGCTGACATCGAAGGCAGACGGGACTACGACGCGGACAACTACCTCCGGGATCTGGAATTCGAGCGGGACAACGGTTTCGCCTACAACCAGAAGCTGGAGCAGTATGTGGCAGGGAAGATCAGCCGGGAGCAGCTGAAAAAGGTGCTCACGACCCGGGGGAATATGTACGACGCGGAGGCAGACCGGGAAATCGTGGCCTACGACTACATCAAGAACCACCCGGACACCAAGCTGGGTCTCAGCACCGCCTACAGCTACACCCGGAAAATCGACAAGTGGGACTACACCATCGAAACCAGCGGCATTACGGAAGAGCAGTTCCTATCCTTCCGGGATCAGAAGGCGGCCTGCAACGGCACGGACAACGACGGCGACGGACGCAGAGACAGCGGCTCCGTCCAGGCGCAGATCCTGCCCATTATTGACGCCATGCCCATCACCGAGGAGCAGAAGGACACACTGTGGTATTTCTGCGGATGGAGCAGCAGAACTCTGAAGCGGAAGGCACCCTGGAAAAAATAAGGAAAGGCCCGGCGGGAAATCCGCCGGGCAAGGACAAAGGAGATGAGCGAGTATGATGCAGGGCGACAGCTATTGCCTGGGAATCGAGCTGCTGAACAACGCGGGGTCACACATTGCCCCGGAGAATGTGGCAGATGTGGAGATCACCGTGGGCAGGGTATCGAAGAGCCTGCAAAGAGGGCAGATCCGATTCGAGAACAACGCATGGCTCTACCCGCTGTCCCAGCAGGAAAGCATGGCAATGATGCCCGGCAGCGTGCCGGCACAGGTGCGGGTGGTATGGAAGAACGGCGCGGTGGAAGGGTGCGAGCTCTACGGAATCCGCGCCCGGGAAAGCTTATCGAAGGAGGTGCTGTAAATGATCGACCTGGGCCAGGGCGGCGGACTGACCGCCCAGCTGACAGGCCCCTTCTCCGGCGGCGGGGACAGCGGCAGAATGTGCGTGATTTTCCTTCCGGCAGATGGCTGGAAGGGAGCGGAATGGGAATTTCAGATGCAGATCACGGTGGAGAATATCAGCAATCGAAGCCGGATTGACCTATACCCTTCCGGGGAGAATCTGACGGCACTGCGGAAAATGGGCTGCGGGCTGGTCATCAAAAATGAGGACGGAACCGTGACGGTCTACGCCATGGGCAGCAGACCTACGCAGGACATTACCATTCAGGCGGCAATCGTGGAGGTGACGGAATGACACTATGGGGAAACGGAATCCCGCCTCAGGCAGACGGGTTCGTATATGCCCAGGAGGAGCCGAAGGTTCCCGGCCTGTGGTTCCGGGTGGGGGATCAGGTGCCCTTCAACCCGGACGGGAAGAACGGAATGCTATGCTACCGGAATTTTGACGGGGTGCTGCATCCCATGTATCCCATGACCACCATGGCAATGGTGAACGGGCTGGAAAAGCGGTTTCAGGCCATGACGGAGGCAGACGCGGGCGTGCTGGAAGCTCTGGGGAATCTGGTGGGCACGCTTTCCGTGACGATTCCCAAGGACGGCTGGGAAAAGGAAGTGGCTACCGTGAAGGCGGCTGGAGTAACGGCGCAGAACACCGTGATCGTCAGCAGCGGTCCGGAAAGCCACGACGCATACGCGGAATCCGGCGTGCGCTGCACAGGGCAGGGAGCCGGGGAGCTGCGCTTCGGATGCAGTTTCCCGCCGGATGCAGACCTGAAAGTGAATGTGCTCATCCTGAATCCGGCAAGCAAGGATGTGAGCGAGCATTCTTCCGGGAGGGCGTGACCGTGCTGGGCGTGGAGGGCACTATGAGCGGCACCCGGATTGTGGGCACGGCTTCAGCCACAAGGCGGCGGGAGGTGACCATCTCCCTGCCGCACTCCGGATGGGCAGACTGCGAGCCGGAATACAGCGGCTATGGCGTTGCCTGCACCGCCCAGGGGGCGGGAAAGCTGACGTTCACCGCCCAATGGGAGCCGGACAGAGACCTGACGGTGACTGCGGTGATACGGACATAGGAGGGTGAAGCATGATTTTTAATGTAACAGGCAGCGGAAGCGGAACCAGTGCCTCCCTGACGGTCACTGCCCCGGCAGGAGCCACGGTGACGGTGAGCAAGGACGGCAAGACCAAGACCAAAGCGGCCGTCACGGGAACGGCGGTATTCAAGGGACTGAGCACGGGAATCTGGACAGTGACGGCTTCCAAGGAAAGCGACAGCGCCAGCAAGACCGTGGAAATCAAGGCGGACTACGAGACGCAGATCGGCTTTTTCACGGCGACGATCCATGTGGTATATCCGGCGGGTCTTGTGTGTACGGCCACGAATGGCAGCACCACCCTGAATGCCCCGGACACAAGCGGAACATGGGACTGCGTTGTGACGGCGGCAGGGCAGTGGACGGTGAAGCTGAGCACCGGTTTTGCGGAGAAGGTGACGGTTGGAGCCAGCGGCGAGAGCCATACGGTGAACAAGTGGTATGTGTACAAGGACGGAGATCAGCGGACGGAACTGACCGGCGGGTGGACTGCGGTGAAAAAGCAGAAGCCAACGGTAGAGTTCCAGGAAGACCGATTCGCTGTATCTACAGGGACCATTGAGAATCAACCGGCGGGCATGGCAACCACCACAAATGCCCTGAATCTGAAGGGATTCAAGACGCTGTGCGCAGCGGCCAATATGCTCACCTCTCTGAACAGTACGGTAAGCATTCTGGAGCTGGGCATATCGAAGGACAAGAGAACCGGGGCCAGCTTGAAGGGCGGAACTGTGTACAAGCAGGAGAAGGGGACAGGGGAGCACAGTCTGTCCGTTGATATCAGCGGCGTGGGCGAGGATTTGGCCGCGCAGTACCCGTACTTCAATATCTACTGCTGCAAGGGCGAGCTTTACAAGATGTGGCTGGAGGTGTGACCATGACAATCTACATTGACAGTGATTTCAAATGCCATGCCGCAACCGCTGACGGCCTGACAGCAGTTGAGACGGAGGCCTTCACGGGGAAATGCCCGGCCTACATTGAAGGATATCGGTTTATCCCGGAGGGGGAAGTCTGGGTCAGAGCGGACGGCGTGCGCTTTTCCGGCGAGATGGCGGCACCCTGGAAGCCCTGGCGGGAGCTGGATAGTGCCCAGAGAGCCTATGAGCAGGAGCAGCTGGAGAGCCTGAGTGCCCAGAATGCCGAACTGCTGGACGCTATGGCGGCTATGGTGGAGGATGTATACCAATCTGACACCGAAATGATAGGGGGATAATTGCATGATTGCATTATCGATAAATTTCATTTTTGGGAGGAAAAAGAATATGTACAAGAGCATGAAAATCCTGATTACCCGGCATTTTTACAAGTCCGCTGAGGTGGCCCAGTCCAAGCTGGACGTGTTCTTCGCCGTCAATCGTCTGACGGATGAAGAATACACCGAGCTGACGGCCCTGGTGGAAACCGTGTATGCGGATGAGAACGGCGGCTAAGCTGCTGTGGCTGATGGTTCTGGCCCCGCCCCTGCTGGTGGGGCTGTCCATCGGATTCGTGGCTTTGGCGGTGGGTAAGGAGGACAGGCTATGACCACCAAACAGGTGCAGTGCTTGCTTGTCTATCTGGGCTACGACGCCGGCAGGATTGACGGGGTGGACGGTCAGAAAACAAGACAGGCCATCCGGAATTTCCAGGGGGCAGAAGGCCTTGGCGTGGACGGCGTGGCCGGGGAACAGACGGCAATCCGGCTGAAGGACGCAGTATGGCAGGACAGGTTTGCAAAGGACAATATTGTCCCTAGCAGCGGTCAGCCTCCCGATTTGCCCGGCTGGTGGGGAAAATACAAGTGGTTTGCTCCATCGGAATTCCGGTGTCCCTGCGGCAAGTGCGGCGGGGGCATTGCGAAAATGCACGAGGGCATTGTGGCCGAGGCCAACGACATGCGGGAGTATCTGGGCGTGCCCATCGTCATCGTACCCCCGGACGGGCACAGCGGCGGCAGCGGCTACCGGTGTCAGGCTTACAACGATAGCCTTCCCGGGAGCGTCAAGAACTCCCGGCACGTTCAGGGCAAGGCTGTGGACATCATCACCCGGGGCGTGCCGGACGAGAAGGTGGAGGAAAGGCTTGCCCAACGGAAGGCGGCGGGGAAGCTGCGCTACTGGTACCGGATCGGCCCGGGGGCGCACCACATGGACATCGAATAATGAAGGAGGCGGAGATTTGGAAACCATTCTCACGGCCGTGATCGGCGGCGGCGTGACCCTCATCGGGGTGCTGATTGCAAACAGCAAAACCCAGGCGGTCATGAACGAGAAGATCATGGAGCTGACCCGGGAAGTCCGGGAGCACAACAATTTCGCAAAGCGAATGCCGGTGGTAGAGGAGCAGATCAAGGTCATCAACCACCGGATTGAAGACCTGGAAGGATTCCACAAACCGAATTAAGGAGGCTACATCATGTTTGATTTTTTTATTTACACCTACGGCCCCACTATTCTGCTGGCTCTGCTGACCGCCGTCTTCGGCGTGCTGGGCTATGGGGCCAAGAAGATCTACATCGGCCATGTCAACGACGAAACCAAGCGTTCCATTGCCGCCGCGGCGGTGGCCTTCGTGGAGCAAGCCTGGAAAGCCCTGCATGGCGCGGACAAGCTGAATAAGGCGTTGGAAACGGCAGAGGCTCTGCTGAAAAAGAAGGGAATTACCTTCGATGCGGAAGAAATGAGGGTACTTATTGAGGCGGCTGTCGGGGAATTCAACGACGTGTTCCGCAAGACGGAGAAGGATGAGGTACCCCGGAAAATCGGCTATGCGGCGGACGATGATCGGGAGCAGTGCGGCCTGCTGGACTGATATGGGAAGGAAGAGGGTGCCCCGTGCGGGCACCCTCTTTTTCATTGCCATTTTCATTGCCAAAATCGCACCGAAAAAGGCTATTTTCCTGAATAAGCAAACGAATTTTCAAATAACTTTTTAATAATGATTTTATGGGATATGCGATTAAAACGAGAGAAAATAAAAGAAAAACCGCTCTGATTGTCGAATCAGGGCGGTTTTTGAATGGTGCGAGAGAGGGGACTCGAACCCGGCAGAAAAACGGCCAAAAGCGTTGGAAATAAAGGGGTTTTCAATTTCCGTTGCCATTTTCATTGCCATTTTTACCCCGGAAATAGTTCTGGAAATCCCGGGAGCGGTGGGCAATATCAGTCTGGGCTATGTGGGTATAGATGTTGTGCATCGTGCCCAGATCCTCCCAGCCGCCGATTTCGGCGGCGATCATTTCCGGCATTCCCAGGTGATAGGCAAGGGAAGCGAAGCTATGACGAAGGCCATGGAGGTCAACGACGGTGACACCGGCTTCCCGGCAAGTCTGCTTCACATATTTCAGCACATAATCCGCACCGACTTTAACGACCTTTCCGGTTCTGTTTTCCGTCGCCTGCATAGCCTCCTGCAGGGGCGGAATGATCGGCACGGCCCGGCGGGACTTCCTACTCTTATTCTGGGGCTTGTCCACCATTCCGGAGGATCCCCGGACGGTTGCGCCCCGGACGTAGAGCACCTGATTTTTCAGGTCTACGTTCTTCCAGTCAAGAGCCAGCATTTCCGAACGGCGGAGGCTGCTCAGGCACAGAAGGGCGGGAATTTCTACCGGTTTACCCTTCATGGCTTCCACAAACTTTGTGATCTCCGTATGGGTCAGGTAGGCCCGCTCTTTACACTCCGGTGCATACATCGTGACCTCCGGGCGTTTGGCACCGGCTTCCTCGATGGCCGAGGCGGCGAAAGACCAGGCGTTCTTGATATACTTCGGCGACCGGCCCAACTTCCGCTCTGCTTTGATGGCTGCCTGCCACTGCTCATTGCTCACGGAGAAGATATTCTTTTTCAGCATGGACTGGAAGGTATTCTGCCTGTAACGCTTGTAGCCCGCGATGGTGGAAGGGGAGATGTAGCCGTCCCGGGCCTCTATGTAGCCGGTCATGGCCTCTTCCAGAGTGATTTTCTTCTCCCGGGGCTTTTCTTCTGCCTGGATGATACCGTACTTCACGGCCATGGCGGCGGCCTCAGCCTCCTTTTTTGTCGGCTTTGTGACCGGGATATCCTTGCCGTCAACCCGGACACGGCAGAACCAGGAGCCGGAGGGCAGCTTCCGGGCGACAGGCCGCTTGAAATCCTGAGATTTTTTCATGGGATGCCTTGCCTTTCCGGGGCAAATCTGCTAAGATAAATGGACAGACTGCCCCTATCGTTATGGGTTGTGGGTTTCTGTGTGGCCGCTCCTGTGTGCGAGACAGGGGCGGCTTTTGCGTGGGTGCATGCAAATTTTGAATGGTTTTACAGTAGTTATGAGGGGAGATAAAGCGAAAAGGTCAGAGCCTACGCAAAATAAATAATAATATTTTACATTTTTTGTGCTTTTCCTGTTTACTTTCGTTGATGAAGTGTATATAATATTAGTGCGGAGAGATCCGCACTAAAGTGATATTATGGCTCGACCATCTATCACCTCCTCAAGCGGAAAGCCCGTGCCGTAAGTCGGGACTGAAAAAAGCGGAGAGCCCATGCCGGAAGTTGGGACTGAAAAAAGCGGAGAGCCCATGCCGGAAGTTGGGACTGAAAAATGGCGAGATGGGGTACTCTATCTCGCCATTCCTCTTATACAGAAAGCGAGGATGTTCCGTGGAAAGCCTGCGTATCTATCGAATCAGCGAACAATATATTCGGTTCCTCAACAGCCGGGATTCCAAAGTCCAGTACAACAAGGGAGTCCGGAGGCCATATGTCGGTGTCGTTTTCAGCTTCGGCGGGTTCAAGTACTTCGTTCCCATGGAATCACCCAAACCGAACCACGCGAATATCAAGCCGGGGAAGCATATCATTAAGCTGGCTGGCGGCAAATATGGAATGCTCGGGTTCAACAACATGGTGCCTGTACATAAGGATGCGCTGATCGAATTTGACTTTGACACGGAGCCGGATGAAAAGTATCGTGAGCTGCTGAAACGGCAGGCATCACTGTGCAACCGCATCAAGGCGGACATCCTGAACCATGCGCAGATGACGTATTTTGACGTCGTGAACAACAAGAATAAGTTCCTGGTCGGTATCTCCTGCGATTTCAAGAAGCTGGAAACGGCTTGCAAGCAGTACAACAAAGACTATGTACACAAGCAAAAAAGGAAACCATAATAGAATCATTCCATGACCGCTTCGGGGCGAATGCTCTGGGGCGGTTTGGCTTAGAAAAAAAGATTTACAAACGAGGGCGGCGGAGGTATAATAGACGAAACTTAGAAAAAAGGTGGGATAATATATGGTAATCGTTGACCATGAGATTTTGGACAGGGTCAAGCGCGAAAGCCTGATCGACAGCTTTGACAATTCCTGCCTTACGAACATCGGCTACGACCTGCGGGCAAAGCAGTTCTATGTTGCCGATCAGGCGGAGGAGCGGGTCGCCTTGCAGCCGAATGAATCGGCCTTTGTGGAATCGGTGGAGACTGTGACCATGCCGACGGATATGCTCGGCAGAATCGCTCTGAAAAACAGCCGCATCCGTCAGGGGCTTTCCCTGGACGCGCCGGTTTACCAGCCCGGCCACAAGACGAGAATCTATTTCCGACTGACCAATGTGTCCGGCAGCAGCATTGAACTGGACAAGGGGGACAAGTACGCGACGATCCTGTTCGACAAGCTCAGCGCGGTTCCGGATAAGCCCTACACCGGGGCATTCTCCAACGAGTTTGAGTTCAAGGGACTGGGCGATTACAAGGATGTATACCGGAAGCAAATCCGGGAGATCGAGAAGAAGACGGAAGACCTGAAAGCCATCGAGCACAGCATTTATGGCAATGTGCTGGTGATTCTGACGGCGTTTGTGGCACTGTTCAGTCTGCTGACCACCAACGTCTCTCTGGCGGTCAACAGCGCGGAAATTGAGCAGTACTTCATTTTCAATGCACTGCTTCTGGGCTGCATCAGCTTTCTGGCTGCGCTGCTGTGCACCATCGTCAAGCCGAAAAAGAGAGCCTGGACGTACTGGATTCCTGCTGTTGCGTGCTTTGCGGCGGCATTCTTACTGTTCCTACTATAGGAGGTAACCCTTTCACATGACCGCTTCGGGGCGTATGCTCCGGGGCGGTTTTATTTATGTCCACCTTTCAGCTTCTTCTGTTCACGCTCAATCTGCGCAATGCTTTTTTCCGGTGTGGGCAGATCTTCTGGCATAACACCACCTAAATCTTCGATGGTCTGGCGTACTTTTCTGCCGACTTCATAATGTGTATTGTTTGCGGCTTGCTTACCACGAATGTTTTCACGGCGCAACTTTTCATCTGTCTGAGTGGCACGGAAGAGATTTGCCGCAAGTTCGGTGCTTCCCATATGGTCGAGTATTTTCTGACTTTTCTTTAAGCCTTTTCGTGCGTGAATCTCTTTCATGCCCAGGCCACCATACAGCCCTTGATAACCCTTGTTTTGAAAAATAGCGTAATCCTGTGGGTCTGTAATGCCGGCCAGCTGCGCCGCTTCCGCAAGAGATTTATTGTGAGCTACCATTTCGTTGCGAATTGCTAACCGCTTCTGATTTTCGGAAAGCTGGTCGTAGTGATCAATCAATTCCTGCTGACGTGTTTTTACCGCAAAATATGTCTGACCGACAGCTATTACGGGTTTGGAAGGGTCGCCGTTCATCACAATTAGGTAACACGCATAGCGAGTTAGGACATAATCACCAATTTTACGGACGCTACCGGTGTTCATTTTTGTGAAACTGGTAACTTCACCGAAATTGCTTTCAATCGGAATGCCGCTATTCTTACAAGAATCCATTGCCTTAAAGAGAATATTTTCAAAGTTTCTCCAGTCCGCATATTGCAGAACTCGCGCAAGTTCTCTGGCAAGCCAGTATTCCTGGCCATATTCGTCAATGTGCTTTATACTCTCAAAGGTCTGCTCCGAATAGCTTTCCAGTTCATATCCTTCCATGAAATCGTACTTCCTTTCCAATGTAGAATGTTGTGTTCTCGGAATCCTAAAGGCATTTTTACCTTGCAGGCCTGGTGTTTCCTGTAGTCCACGCTCCCGGTGAGGGGGGCAGGGGGAGGGCTGTTTCACAGATTCCGGCACAGGCCCACGGCCAGGCCTTCAATGCGGATGTCCGACATTTCCTCCCGGCGGCGGATGATGGAATCGTACTCCGGGTTCAGGGGGCGCAGCTCGATATAGTCCGGGTGGAGAAAAACACGCTTCAGGGTGGCTTCGTCCCCGATCCGGACGGCGGCGATCTCCCCGTTCTCCACGGTGGGCTGGGAGCGAATGGCCACCACATCGCCATCCTCGATCTTAGGGACCATACTGTCCCCACAGCAGACCAGGGTGAAATCCGCATGCCAGGATTTGAGCACCTCGTCTTGATCCTCTACGTTCTCTTCGGCGGTAATGGGGTCGCCGCAGGCGATCCGGCCAATGCGGGGAACCAGCTCCGTCTCCGGCATGGGGGAGAAGCCGGTGGGGATGGGGGTGGAATCGTCATCAATTAGGTAGGATGCAGGGACGCCAAAAAGGCTAGCGAGCTGCTTGATAGTAGAGGTTGGAATATCTTCAACTCTGCCGCATTCCCATTTGCTGACCGCATTTTTCTGCACGCCAACACGCTGGCCGAGTTCTGTTTGTGTTAGGCCCAGAGATTTCCTGAGTTTCTTGATTTTTTCACCGACAGTCATATAGATCATCCCTTCAAATACTTGTATCTTAATAATAACACAATTTTTCTGAATGTCAATAAAAAGTATCTTGACAAATGGAAAAATGACTGTATAATGATGGTATCTTAAAAAGATGAAAGGAGGGGTACAAGATGAACAGTGCTTTGCTGAAAGGCGAAATCCGCGCAAGGTCTATGACCCAAGAAGATGTAGCATCCAGAATCGGCGTAAGTTTGTCAAGATTCAACGCAAAACTGAATAATTCTGGTGGTGCGGAGTTCTCTTTGGGTGAAATCCGCGCAATCAAAGCCTTACTCAGTCTGGATGCGGGGAAAGTGGACGCAATTTTTTTTAGCTGAGAGGTATCTTGAAAAGATACAATACAACACGATCTGCAACATACCAAACCGCTATGGGGAGAAATGAAAGGTGGTGACAAGCAAATGGAACTGACGCTGCGGGCGGCGAGGGTCAACGCGGGACTGACACAGGAGCAGGTGCACGAGCGGCTGGGGATTGCCATGAGCACGCTGAGCCGGATTGCGTGCGGGAAAAGCTCGCCCAGATATAAGACCCTTTGCGAGCTGTGCGAACTGTACGGAATCTCGGTTGGACAGCTCATACTGAACTCCAATTAAAATCTTAAAAAAAGATTTTAATTGCCTGAAGGGCATGGAGTTCATATGAGACTTGTTTTGTGATTTCTTTCCTTATAAATCACAAAACTGGCAGCGCCTTCAGGCGATGCCTTCCTGATTAAAATTAAGATTTTAATCAGGAAATAGTATCAAAAAAGAATAGAGTGGGACGCTGGAACATCCCGCTCAGTTGGTGATTTCCGCCAAGCGGAAGTGGAAAAGTTTGTACAAGGTGACACCCACCCCGGAGGGGGAGTGGGGGTTAGAAACGCAGAAATCTTTCTGCTACAATCTGAAACACAGTAAAACACAGGAGATACGATATGGAAAAACAAGCGGTATATGAAAGCATAAGGGCGTTCTCCCGCCGGGGCATCCTCTCCGAAAGGCAGCTTCGGATGCTGGTCGCCCGGGGGAAAGTGCCCGGCGTCCGGACGGCCAGAGGATTCAAGATCAACGTGGGGCAATTCCTGGCAAAGCTGGAAAATCTGAGCCGGAAGGCTCAACGGGTGGACAAGTGAGGTGAAGAAATATGCCGCGGATTCGGCAGAACGCGGAGCGGGACACGATGGCGGACTTCCTGGCGGAGGTGAACGCCCAGCGGGGCCGGTTTGGCTACAGTACCCAGAAAGCCTTCGGCGATGCCATCGGCGTATGTCAGGCCACCGTCGGAAACTACCTGAGAAGGCCCCAGAGCATTCCCTTCTGCGCGCTGCGCTCGATGGTCAAGGCCCTCAGACCCAACCCGGAGGTAGTGCTCAGGGCACTGGGCTACACCACTCAGGACATCAAAAAATTAGCAAAGGAGTACGCAAATCATGACAGCTGAAACAGAAGCAGCCAAGAACATTCAGGAAATCATTGCCCGGAACGCGCGGTACCGGATGCAGGAGCGCAAGGACAGGCAGGTGGAGGCGGAAATGCTGGCCATGTGCAACGCCCACAGGGCGCAGGTGAGCACCTGGATCCAGGACTGGAACCGGCAGGAAGCGGAGGCGGCGGAGCTGCGGGCGCAGCTGGCGGCGGCCAGAGCCGAGGAGAACCGGCTGGCCAGGGAAGAGCGGGAGCGGCAGGAAGCGTCGTCTCAGGCTATGGGACGGTACGCCGTGGGGTGCGTGGTGCTCCTGGGGCTGACGGGGTTCACGGAGCTTCCCGTATGGGCGGCGGTGACGCTGTGCGCCGGGCTGGGGGTGCTGGCGGCGGCCTACATCTTCCGGATCTGGTGCCCCCTGGAGGAGGATGGGGTATGACCCAGATGCAGATCATGGACAGAAAGCTGGAGCTGATAACCGCGTGTATGCTGGCGAAGGACGCCGGGAGCCGGAAACAGGCGGAGCAGACGCTGAAGGAATTTCTGGAGAACCTGCCCGTCCAGGGGGAGGCAAGCCGGGCGAGAACCCGGAACGAGACCATCCGGGACGTGCTGGTGGAGCTGGGCGCGGGAGAGCACCTGGACGGGTACGAATACCTGGTGGAGGCCATCGAGGCGAAGCTGGACGGAAAGCGGCGGCACATCTACGCCGGGGTGGCCATGAAGCACAAGACCACGGAAAGCCGGGTGGAGCGAGCCTGCCGGGGCGTGGTGAGCTGGGTCTTCCGGGTGGGAGATCCGGAGAAGCTATACCGGTTCTTCGGGGGCACGGTGCCGCAGGAGAGCGGACGGCCTACAAACTACGCATTCATCGCAAGAATCGCCAACGAGGTCAAGCGGCGGACGGAGGAAGTATGAAAAAGCTATTTACACCGGAGGAGCTGGAGGAGCTGCGCCGGGCGGATGCGGAAATCGACGAGAGCTTCCGGCAGACCCGGGAGGAAATCCGGCAGAGCCGGGCACGGGACCGGCAGGCTCAGCTTGCGGCCATGGAGCCGGAGAAGCGGAAGGAGAAGGCCAGACAGGCGGCGTACTACCAGGCGAACCGGGAGAAGGAGAAGGCCTATCAGGCGGCGTACCGGGAGGCGAACCGGGAGAAAGTGAAGGCCTATCAGGCGGCGT
>ERZ1034920.314-NODE-314-length-40124-cov-19.796726_pt1 | contig 40124 bp, 38 predicted proteins | sample MGYA00520688_ERZ1034920 | MGnify/ENA primary metagenome ERZ1034920 (study PRJEB33766, sample SAMN09781785) | gut metagenome | biome: gut microbiome | host: Homo sapiens | place: Madagascar | study: EMG produced TPA metagenomics assembly of the PRJNA485056 data... | reverse complement strand
TAAAATTGGCTAAATTTGACGGGCTAAAAATGGCTATATTTGCCGGGCTCTAACATGAATCAGTGCGTCCCGCAAAAAGCCAAGGCCCTGCAGGGGCCTATTTTGAGTCAGTTGTAAAGCCGCCTGTCGGCGGCGCCTTTGCCGGGCAAAGGCCTATCCTCACCGCTCCACGGAGCTCCTTCCAACAGGTGGCAATCCTGCATAGGATTGCCAAGTCAAGCGACATTGGCCCTTTGCCTGCACATAAAAGGGCTTTCCTTTTAATCGCTTGACCGTAAGGAGCCTGACGTTACGGGATTCACCTTTGTGTCACAAACGCTGCATGACGTACTGCCAAAGGCCCCTGCACAATGGCATAAGCTGCATTGTGCAGGAAGATTTCTCGGCTCAGAGTTTCCATAGAGTCCCCGTTCATTGATTCCATGCCCACAGGAAGCCCCGCTTGAGATGACGACGGTGGCAGGCAGCTTACCGTCATTTCAAAAGTTTTTCCGTGAATATAGAGCAGCACAAAAGAGGCAGTGAAGAAAGGATTGTTATTTCTTCACTGCCTCTTTATTTCATGGAAGGATTTCTTTTATTCTTCCTCTTCGTCTTCCGTATCACCGGAAAGGACGTCGATGGATGCGATGCGGTCGCCGTCTTCCAGTCTCTGGAGGATGACGCCCTGGCCTGCTTTGGCTTTCTTGCTTGTAATCTGGCTGGCCTTGGTCTTGATGGTGATGCCCTGCTCGGAAACCCCTACCAGTTCATCATTATCATCGGCAGCCACCAGAGCCACCACTTCGAAGCCTTTCTTAAAGTTGCGGACACCCATGCCGTTTCTTCCCTGGATGCGATAGGCATCGGCCTTGTTCCTCTTGGCGTTGCCGTCGGCGGAGATGGTGAAGATGTCTTTATCGGCAGCAATGACAGCGCCTACCACTTCATCTTCCACACCCTTTACGTCGGAGAGGCGGATGCCATGGACGCCGGCAGCGGCTCTGCCGAGAGACCTGACTTCGTTGTCATTGATGGAGAAGCGGATGGCCATGCCGAAGCGGGTGCCCAGGATAACATCTTCGTCACCTTTCACGCGGAGCACTGTCACCAGTTCATCCCCTTCATTGAGGCGGATGGCGATAAGGCCGTTCTTGTTGATGTTCCTGTATTCCGCGATTTCCGTCTTCTTCACATAGCCCTTCTTGGTCACCATGAGGAGGTACTTCGTATCTTCTCCGGCAGCGTCAATATCCAGAAGCTCCGTCACCCTTTCGCCCTTGGAAAGGCTGGGGATGTAGTTGATGAGGGCGCTGCCTCTGGCGGTACGGCCGGATTTCGGCAGGTCGATGGCGGTCTTCATGTACACTTTGCCGTAGTTGGTGAAGAAGAGGATGCGGTTATGGGTGGAGGTGTTCAGGATCTTCCATACATAGTCCTCATCCTTCATCTTCATGCCGGACACGCCGCGGCCGCCCTTTCTCTGTACCCGGATGTCCGCAGAGTCCATGCGTTTGATGTAGTTCTGCTTGGTGAGGGTGATGGTCATGGGTTCGTCGGGCACCAGGTCGGTGATGGTGAAATCTTCCTGTGCGTCGGTGATTTCGGTGCGGCGGTCGTCGCCGAAGTTCTTTTTCTCGTCCTGCAGTTCTTCCTTCACCACGTTCATGATTTTATCCCTGCTGGAGAGGAGGTCTTCCAGGTAAGCGATTGTTTCCTTCACATCCTTGTAGTCCGCTTCCAGTTTGTCTCTTTCCAGTCCGGTGAGGCGGCGGAGACGCATGTCCAGGATGGCGGTGGACTGCTTATCGGACAGGTCAAACTTGCTCATAAGGGCGTTCTTTGCGATTTCATCGGTTCTAGATTCGCGGATGGTACGGATGACTTCGTCGATATGGTCAAGGGCAATGAGCAGGCCTTCCAGGATATGGGCTTTGGCTTTGGCTTTGTCCAGTTCGAACCGGCTTCTCCGGGTAATGACTTCTTCCTGGTGTTTCAGGTAGTAGTAAAGAATCTGCTTCAGGTTCAGGATACGGGGATGGCCGTCCACCAGGGCCAGCATGATGGCGCCGAAATTAATCTGCATCTGGGTATGTTTGAACAGGTTGTTCAGCATGATTTCCGGGCTCACGTCGGCACGGAGTTCGATGGCGATACGCATGCCTGTGCGGTCTGATTCGTCCCGGAGCATGGTAATGCCGTCAAGCACCTTCTGCCGCTGCAGGTCTGCAATGGACGCAATGAGGCGGGCCTTGTTCACCTGGTAGGGAAGCTCGGTGACCACAATGCGGTGCTTGCCTTTCTGCATATCTTCGATGGCCGTTTTCGCCCGGACGGTAATGGAGCCGCGGCCGGTGCGGTAGGTATCCTCGATACCCTTCCGGCCCATAATGATACCGGCGGTTGGGAAATCGGGGCCCTTGATGTATTTCATGAGGCCGTCGATGGAAATATCGGGGTCGTCAATCATGGCGGACAGGCCATCCACCACTTCCGAAAGGTTGTGGGGCGGGATATTGGTGGCCATGCCTACGGCGATACCGTAGGAGCCGTTCACCAGAAGGTTCGGAATACGAGAAGGCAGTACCACCGGTTCCTGCAGGGAACCGTCGTAGTTGGGCATGAAGTCCACGGTATTCTTGTCAATATCTCGGAGCATTTCCAGGGTGATTTTGGACATACGCATTTCCGTATAACGCATAGCCGCCGGAGAGTCGCCGTCGATGGAGCCGAAGTTGCCGTGGCCGTCTACCAGAGGATAACGGGTGGAGAAATCCTGGGCCATGCGGACAGCGGATTCATATACCGCCGAATCGCCGTGGGGATGAAATTTACCCAGAACATCGCCCACGATACGGGCGGATTTCTTATAAGGCTTGTTCGGGAGCATGCCTGCTTCACTCATGGCATAGAGAATGCGGCGGTGCACCGGCTTCAGACCATCCCGTACATCCGGCAGCGCACGGGTGACGATGACGGACATGGCATAGTCAATATAGGAATTTTTCATCTGCCCTTCCAGCGGGGTATTGATGATTTTTCCTTCCTTCCATTCAATGGAATCCATAGTTCCTCCTTTGATGAGGCATAAAAATAAGGACTTCAGGAAGCCCTGTCAGTCCTTTGGGAACTTACTTTGCTTGTAAGTATTATACCATAAAACCGCTCCCAGCGCCATTTAAAGCCATTTATACGCGTTTCTGCCATTTTCTTATACGAAGGCTTAAAACCGTTTAATCCGTCAAAAGCCCTTTTAAGAAATATTTGCCGCCGGTGCTTCCATATTTTATAAAAATCTCCCTTTTTTTCGTTCCCCATTTTTTATATAATAGGGTATATACTCTTTTTTAACTGAAGGATGTGGAAGAATGAAAAAATACCTGGCAGCCATGGTGATTGCCATCCTGCTTCTGGGAGGCGGCGGCTACTTTGCCTACGTCCATTTCATCAGCGGCGGTCCATGGCAGGGCACCTGGTGGGGCGTGCAGGATGCCGGCGTGAACTGGTCCGGCGACCATATACGAAATCTGGAAACCGTCACCTTTACAAGAAACGACGACAAAACCATTACCGTAGACCATAAGGTACAGCAGGGAAGCAGGGAAGTGAACGGCTCCCTTTCCGGCACCGGCACCGTAGACGGCGGGCGGCTGGTGATTACCCCTGCCAAGGGAGGCAAGGAAATCGCCCTGTCCTACAACACCATATCCAAAACCATTGAGACTCCTCTCACCAATGCCGACAAGACCGATGTCACCCTGACCGTCCTCACCCAGGACAATAATGATGAAATGGAGCAGATCCGGAGCGAAATCGTGCAGATTTCCCAAAAGCCGGAAAATAAAATCGACACCACCCTGTCCTCCTCCAAGAGCTGAACTTTATAGGAAAAGGCGTTGAAGAAATGTGCAATCATTTCTTCAACGCCTTTTTTATTTATTATACCTCTTGGATAGTTTCAAAATGATAAAGGAAAGAGACATGCAGACGGCCAGGCGTCAGACACCGGGGAGCCCGACAGGAAGGCGGGAGGAACACCGCAGCCACACAGCGTAGACCAGTGAGGTTTCTCCACTCTGTGGAGGTCCTGCATAGGACCTCCAAGTCAGCCGAAGTTGGCCTCTAGCCTGCCCAATAAAAGGCTTTCCTATTGTCGGCTGACCAGCTGCGGTCGAAATGACATAGTGCAGTGGAGCGTCTGATGTCTGATTGCCTGTCTGTCTGATAGATTTCACATTTCCTTTTTATTTCCTGTGGAACGTAATAATCACAAGCTCCCTGGAACAGCTGAAGCGGAAGGGGAACCAGCTGGCGTCTCCCCGGGATACATAGCCCATATTTCTGCCGTCACTGTAAAGCCCCCGGGTATAGGTGAAGGGCGTAATGATGGGCCTGCCGAAAAGGCCGAACTGGGTGCCATGGGTATGGCCGGTGAGGGTAATGGCAGCTCCTTTCCGGAAGCCCTCATCAAGGAAAGCGGAATGATGGGCCAGGAAGACCACCGGCGCTCCCTCCGGAATACCCCGGAAAGCCTCATCGGTCATGGAATCCATTTCTATTTCCATGGCCTTTCCCCGTGACCAGGGATAATCCACCCCTGCCACATAGAGAGATGCCCCGTCCCTTTCGATGGTGCCATGCTCATTCACCAGCATCTTCACCGGCGTCTTCAGGAGTTTACTTTCAATGTAATCCTTTCCCCGGTAATACTCATGATTTCCCCACACATAGTAAATGCCGTCCGGAAAGGCAGCATACTTCTCCGACAGCGTATCTGCCGCCTCCGGCATATGACGTATATCGTCGATAAGGTCTCCCGTAAAGAAAAGCACCTGTGCCCCTTCCTGCCGGGCCCGGTCAATCTCCCCGGGAAGGTCGGTATACCGGAAATAGGGACCAATGTGGGTATCCGTCATCTGGGCTGCCTTATAGCCTTCAAAGGCAGCAGGAAGGCCCTCCACATACACATCCAGATGTTCCACCTGCTCCCTGGTATTGCCGTCTACGGAGCCATAGATACCAATAGCCGCCGCAGTGCAGATGGCAGCCAGCGACAGCACCCGGCTCCCCTTCCGGAGCTTTTTTGAAATGGACAGGAGCGACAGAAGGAAAAGGCAGGGAAGAGATACGATTTCAGCCACCATGATCCCGCAGGCCGTATATCCCAGCCACAGAGACCAGAGTCCCAGGCCGTCATAACCTCTGGCGTACCAGAGGAAATAGCCGGCAGGAAGGAAGGAAAGAAGCCAGCTTCCTGCCATATAGAAATAAAACCGTCTCCGCCGGAGAATGAAGGCCAGAAAGGCGCCGTTCAGGATTCCCAGCAGGGAGAAAATCATCAGTATCATCCGTTCAAACAATGGTATCACATCCTTTAGGCCGCTTCGCGGCCGGATTCAGACAGGAAGGTTGACGGCGCCACATGATTGTCCCCCCGCTTGCGGGGGGAAGGTGGTGCCGCAGGCATCAAAGGGGGGCCGGGTTCAGAAGGTTCTTAAGGTTCTAAATTTGACGCAGCCTGCGGCTGCGAGGGTTGTGGTGGCGGTTGCGCCGCAATATATAGCCTGCGTTACGTGCTTCCCCTTTGTGTCACAAATGCTGCATGACGTACTGCCAGAGCCTCTTTCGGTATTTTTTCATCGCGCCGCAGGCGTGGTTGTATGATTTTACCAGCACACCAGCCTACTAACTCAACAGCTCACCAGCCCACTAGTCCACCATTTTCTCCACAAACGCCGCCAGTCTGGCGTGGGGACCGGCCAGGGGGATTTCTCTGTATTCTTCCGGTGAAAACCAGCGGTATTCTCCTTCCGGCACAGCCCCTTCTTTAACGGGATAGGCCTTCATGTGCCAGATACGATGGGTGAAGACATGCTTGTAAATCCAGAGACAGTCTTCCGTTTTCCCGCAGAGAAGCTGTTCCAGTCCCTTTCTGGCGTCTTCTTCCTTTTCTGCCAAAACCATGGGGAATTCCCACATGGAGGCCAACATGCCCTTTGAAGGTCTTTTATGAAGGAGCACCCTGCCCTCCCTGATCCATATGCCGCAGGCTGCCTGCTCTTCTTTAGGCGGCTTCTTTGGCGTACGGAAAGGGAGTTCCTTTTCCTTTCCATTTCTAAAGGCCAGGCATTCTCCTGCCAGAGGGCAGGCGCTGCACCTTGGATTTTTCGGAATGCAGATTTCCGCTCCCAAATCCATCAGGGCTTCATTGAAGTCTCCCGCCCGATCCGGCAGAGTGGCTTCCACAAGGCTCTCTATTTTCTTCCTGCCCCGGCTTTTCAGGATGTCTTCTTCCACCTGGTAAAGCCTTGCATAGACCCGAAGCACGTTGCCATCTATGGCGCCTTCCTTTTTCCCGTAGGCCATGGAGAGGATGGCGCCGGCGGTGTAGCTTCCGATTCCCGGAAGGGCAAGGATTTTCGCCTTGTCATCAGGGAGGCGGCTGCCGTAGGTTTCTTCCATTTCCCGGGCTGCTTTATGGATATTCCGGGCGCGGCTGTAGTAGCCAAGGCCCTGCCACTGGTGAAGCACGTCCGCTTCATCCGCCTCTGCCAGGTCATGGATGGTAGGAAATCTTTCCATCCAGCTGTTGAAATAGGGCTTCACCGCTTCCGTCCTGGTCTGCTGCAGCATGATTTCCGAAATCCACACATGGTAAGGGTTCCTGGGCTTGTCCTCCCGCCAGGGGAGGTCTCTTTTATGTCCATCGAACCAGGTAAGGAGCTTTTCCGGCCAGTTCCTGGCCGGTTTCTTCTCATCCATCATGTCATCTCCCGGAAATCATAATCATAGACGGTCTCTCCGTCTTCTGCAAAATAGATGGTGCCCCGGATTTTCTTTCCCCATAGAATCATGGGGAGCCACACCCTGTCTGCCATCCACATGTCTTCATAGGGGAAATCTTTTACGCTGAACCAGCGGGGTTCCATTTCATCGGAAAGATGGGGTGTCCCCTTCCAGCCCCGGGCAAAGTATACGATGCCTGCATGGGACCATTCGGGATCCGATGGCTGGTGGAAATAGAGATCCGCCGCCATGACCAGTTTTTCCGGCTCCATCACCAGACCGCACTCTTCAAAAAGCTCCCGGCAGGCACACTGGCGCATGGTTTCGCCGGCCTCGATTTTACCGCCGAATCCGTTCCATTTCCCGTATCCCATGCCCCGCCTTTTGCGGCCCAGAAGGATGGCGCCGTCCTCCCGCACCGGGTACACCAGGGATGTATCCCTCACTTTTTGATTCCTTCATAGGTTTCAAAATAGAGTTCCCGGAACATCCTCTTTCCCGCTTCCGTCCTGTAAAGGCGGTGGTAAAGGGCTTCGTTCTGCTTCAGCGGCGCGCCGTCCTCATACTGGTTCACCAGCATATCCGCCTCCGCCAGAATCCGGGCGTCCGGGCCGTCGATACTGCCGTAGGAATGGTGATGGGCCACCAGCCAGCAGATACGGTCAATGTCCTCCTTTTCAAATCCCAGTTCTTCCAGCATGGGACGGGCTTCATCAGGCCCCAGTTCCTGCTGGATCTGGCCATCATTCCTGCCAAACCGTCTCTCTCCTTCATGAATGCCGATATCATGCACATAAGCAGCTGCTTCCAGGCGGAAGAGGGTCTTCTCATCGAGCCCTTCCTCCCTGCCGATCTGGGCAGCAAAAGCGTGAACCTTCAGGAAATGGTGAATCCTCCGGGGATCCCCCTTGTCGTAGGTAATCATAGCTTTGCATAAAGCGGTCAATTGATCCATAATGGTGGTCTCCTTTATTTGAACGTAATACGGGGTACGGTTAGCGTCACTTGCGCGGGGGCTTCCAGCTGTTAGCTGCTAGCTTCCAGGAAAACTGATCCGCCTGCGGCGTTATCCATCCGATATATCCGGTAATCATTTACGCCGCAAGCTGTAGAGCCTTCCTAGTTGCTAAAAGCCAGGGGCTAGAAGCTCCCGCAGGATTGGGCGCCAGCCAGTCCATACAGGCCTGCCAGGCTCCATGTTCCTATTATAACGAAACTTTTCGAAAATAAAAATACCGCAGCCAACGGGTTGCGGTACTTTTCAATCATTTCTTATTTGGAAAGCTTCTGGGCTACTGCGGAAGTGACGTCTACGCCGCCATCTACGACTGCGCCCTGTTCAAGGATAATGTCAAGGCCCTTTTCCTGGCGAACCTGCTGGATAGCTTTTCTAACATCATTCATAATTGGCTGGAAAAGAGACTGTTCCTTTTGCTGCAAATCTTTTTCCAACTCATTAGCAATCTGCTGCTTTTCCTGATCCGTCTTTCCAGCAGTGCGGCTCTTAAAACTTTCTCCCGCTTTCTGGTTAGCCGCTTTCATATCCAGTTGTGCTTTCTGCATTTTAGGATGAGCTGACATTACATAATTTAAATTCACATAACCAATTCCTGCTGCGGAAACAGAGAACATCCCACCAAATGCAATCATTCCAGCAGCCACTGCTGCTACTGCCTTGTTCATTTTCATATATTCCTCCTAATACTACTAACAAGTATCGACATTATTGTTATTGGCTATGAATTTATTCTAATCTAGCATTTCTCCAATGTCAATAACTAAAATATCGAGAGTATTATGATACTTTATATATCCCTGCTTGAATCAGCCCATTAATGTAAACAAGTTTTTGTTGGTCAGAAAATTTTTCAAATTCAGGATAATACACAGAGTATACAGGATCATCCTTCATCCAATTTTCAAATTTATGAATTTGCATTTCGAGATTTTGAACAAACTTCTCCCGAACTTCCGTCAGCGTTTTAAAGTCACCCTTGAATCTAGCAACCTCAAGAGAATATTCAAATGGATTTGCATACTCATTTATCCCAGACATATTAAATGTGCAAGCATCTCTCATTCGTGCTTTAACGGAGTCTTTTACATTTCTACGTGGATCTTTATCAACTACAAAAATATCACGTCCTAATGCAAACGTTCCTTTTCCGTACTCAACCGTACCATAGTCAAATGCATACACTTTATTATCTGAGATATCCTTATCCCCTTCTTTTAGATGTACTTTTACTGTTGGGGAAATCCCTTCAGACTGAGCGCCATAAGCATTTTGATAATGCTCGGTTCTAACTCCAGTCCCTTCTAATTCGATTGTTATGATAAAAGGATCCTTATTTTCTTCCATAAATTTTTCTGCTTTTTCCGGGGCTACCATATCTTGAGGATATGGCTGAACAGACTGAACATTAAATCTCTTTCCATAGTATTCCTTAACATCATTTTCAAATTCATTTTTGGCAGCCGCCATATTGCCATCACTATTCTGCGCTTTTAATATGGAATCCTGAACATAATAGTAGATATTGACATTTCTCTTTTCTGACGTAGGTTCAGAAGCCGTAGCAGAAGTTAAAACGGTACCTGCTAAAAATATACTTGCTAGTACAGCAAAAGCTTTTTTCATATGCTTCTCCTCTATAACGCTGAACAACCACTTTCTAATCAATTCAGTTAATCACATTGTTGATATAATTTATTTTTCTTAAATGTTACCCGCTGAAATTTAATAGCAGGAAGAACCCATCATTATAATATCACCAATTACATTCAGACAGCCTTAGCCCTGACGAAGTCACAGCCCTGTCCGGAGGGCAGGGTCCCGGCCGAAGGCCGCTGCCCGTTCTTATTCCCCTTTCGCCTCGATGGCTGCTGTTTCCGCTTCTTCTGCCATGGCTTCTTTTGCTTCCTTCAGGGCCGCTTCCCGGACTTCTTCCTTCTTTTCTTTCTTCTTCGTAAAGTGGGAAATCACTTCCGGCACCATGTTCAGCACCTTATCGATAGTCCCGTTGCCGGAGGCATTCTTGATGGAGAAGAGTTCCACCCGTTCCCCCTTCATAATGAGCACTGCCGTAGGGGTCACCTTTCCGCCGCCTGCGCCGCCGGAGGTGGTGCCGCCGTGGGCGCCGCTGCCGAAGCCGAAGGAAATATCCACGAAGGGAACGATGGTGGCATCACCCAGGTAAATAGGCTCCCCTACCACCGATTCGGTGGTAATCATTTTTTTGAAATCGTCAAAAATCTGCTTTCTTACTTCATCATCCATTGTCATTTCCCCCTTGTCTGAAATGCCAGAATTCCCTTGCCGGTTTGGACAGGGCAAGCTTTAAAAGTATATACAGTACATATAATGGAATGAGCCGTCCCCGGCCATATCCGGAAAGAGTACATTCCTTATCCACATAATTCCAGGAAATTTCCTCCGCCCCTCCTGGCAGGAAGGCATAGAAGAGACCGCAGAGGATGCCCGTATGCATGGGATCCCCCAGCCCCAGGCCTCCTTCCACATGCCATTTTCTGATGAACCCATGGGAAATCAGGTTTCCTGCCGCCTGCAAGCAGCGGGCTGCAAGGCCACTATCTAAGGCAAAGAGGAGCTGTGCCAGGTAGGAAGGATGGCTCTTCTCATGGGCTGCCGGTTCTTCTTCCTTTTCCAAAGGCGGCTCCTCTTCTTGAACCGGAGAAGCGGGCGTCTCTATTTCCTTTATTTCCTCTTTTTTCCCATTCTCCGATGGCGCTTCTTCTTTTTCACCGGCTGTCAGGGTCTCCTCCCAGGCATCCAGGGTTTCATCCAGCTCCGCCAGTGCTCCTTCCTCCACCGGCTCCCCGCTTTCATCTTCGGGCTTATAGAAAGAGAAGGTTTGACCTTTGGAAATCAGCCCCCAGAGCCAGCACACTTTAATGTCCAATTTCCATCTTTCAAAGGACAGGGTATAGGAAAGGGGCACCAGCAGCAGAAGGAATACAAGCGCCAGGAAAATGGTCGTCCCATAAACGAATATCATGGCGATCCATAGAGGCGGCTCAGCCCGTCCGCCGCCTCCTTGACCTCCTTCACCAGGTACGACGGCGCTGTCACCTTCACCAGCGGCGCATGCTTCAGGGCCCAGGCCTTCATAGCGGAAGCCGGGATGGTCACTTCCACAGTCACCAGGTCCTGGCGGGCAGAGAGCAGGCGGGCGGAACGGCCGAAATCATCCATAATGTCGCTCATGAGATGCCAGTCCGCCTCAAAGCTGCAGAGCACCGGGCGGCCGGTATAGATGCTGTGAGCGGAAAAAAGGAAATCTCCGATTTTCTCTCCCGCCCCCAGGCCCTTCAGCGATTTCTGCAGCCGCGCCGGCTCCTCCAGTACCGTCACATCGGTCATCATATCCACCTTGAATACGGATATGTCCTCGCTGCCTTCCTCGTTACAGAGGAGGAAATATCGGTCATCGGAAGCGGTAATCTGATAGGGGCTGACCTTGTAAAGCCTGTCCTCGCCGGACACCGTGTACCCGTGATGCCGCTTGCCATCCGCTTCATAATGGTCATAGTAGAAGGATACCCGCTTCTTTTGGGAAAGAGCCCGGAAAAGGAGGGTAAGAGCCTCCCCCGCCTCCGCCGGCTTTCCCGGGGAAGGCAGGTTCTTCACATTATCCTTTTCATCGGAAAAAGTGCGGCTCTGCAGCTTCTTCAGTTTTTCCGTGAGCTGCCGTACCTGCTGGGCAGGAAGGTGGGAGAAATAGAGAAGGTCGATGAGCGCCTTCAGCTCATCCTGGGATACTATATGATCCCAGTACCAGTCCAGCGAAAGGGACGCTTCCTTCCCGTTCACCACCCGGGTCACCTCCCGGCATACCACCGGAAGACCTGCCTCCTTCAGACGGCTCAGATTTCGTCCAATGGATCGCCGGCTCACTGTCATGCCATACTTTTTCTCCATGAAATCAAGGATTTCCTGCTGGGTCAGCGGATGCTCCCGGTCCGACTCCCTAAGGAGGACCTGCACGATCCGCATAATGGACATTTTGCTTCCCGTATCAACACTTTCCCCTGCCACATGACTCACCGCCCTCTGATTTTCAAAATCACTTCATCGCTGATAAAAGATGAAATCATAGTGACAAAAGTGATAAAAGGCGCAAAGGCAGGCCGGTTCAGCAGGCGGTGCACCAGCGCCGCCACCGCAGCGCCGCCCAAAAGATCGCTGGGATAATGAACCCCTGCAAAGAGACGGGAAAAAGCAAGGATGGCGCCCATCAGGGCCATAAGCTTCGACCCCTTCATGCCCATGGACAGAAGCTGCAGCACCACCACCGCTCCATTCATGGTGTGATTGCTGGGAAAAGACGCATTGGCCTTATGGCCCGTAAAATTCCATATCCTGTAATCCCTGGTAAAAGGCCGCTTCCTGAACCACAGCTTCCCGATACCAAAGGAAACCAGAGACGCAATGCACACCCCCAGGAAAGAAAGGATACAGCAGCGCCGCCGCATCTCCCTGTCCTTCCCCGGAGAAAACCACAAAATCAGCCCGTAAATCACAAAGGCCCAGTGACCGTACCGGGCTATGAGATCCATCATCAGATCAAAAGGCCTGACCTTCCCAGCCAGCCCGTTGATTTTTCGTACCATATCCAAATCCGGATTCATGAAAAGCACCTCTTTCCTTGCAGAAGCCTATTTACTATTTTTAATTTTATCATAATACCCTTTGTTTGACAAAAGAGGGCGAAAGGACCTGTTTTATTGTGCCCCCGCCTGCGGGGTGGCAAGGGAACACGAGTCACACCAGCGAACATATTTTGAAGGAACGCAGTGACGCGCAAAATATTGTGAGTCGGTGATAGCCGTGCTGTAGGGGAGCAGAGCGACCTGAGAATCGTGTGACACGCTTCCCTTTGGGTAAAGGTGGTACAAAGTACCAAAAGGGGGGACGGGCCTGAAAGGCCCGAAGATTGTGTAGAAAAGCAGGTTCAGAGGGTGATTGATTGCTATTGGACACGCCTGCAGCGTGAGGGGTCAGAGGGTTCCAAGGAGAAAGGTTGACGGGCCTGAAGGCCAGAAGGTTCTTAAGATTCTTAGGTTTGACAGCAGCCTTTGGCCGCTGAGGGTTGAGGATTGCTGCTTCGCGGCAATGATTATAAAGTCAGCGTTACGTACTTTACTTCCCGACGGGCTCGTTATTCTAAGTGAAGCGAGAAGAATTCTCGGTACGCGGCAGCAGTAACTCACAGGCCGATAAATACCAGTCGGCGGAGAAGCACTGCAGTACATGCCGATAGTGCCTGTAACTAGAACACCAAAACACCAGAACACTAGCTCACCAGCCCACCAGCTCACTAAGGAATACCAGCCGGCGGGAAGGCGCCGCCAGCGCCTCCATGCTATAATGAATCCACAAGAAAGGATTACTATGAGAAAAGTACTGATTACCCTGGCTTCCATCCTGGCGGTGGTGGGCATTATTCTTTTGAATGCCCTCACCTTTTCTACCCGCTATGCCAGAATGATGGAAACATCCATTACCGTCACCTCTGCGGACGACAGCTTTATAGGGAAGAAGATGAAAGAGTTCTTTGCACGGGAGGACCTGGAAGAAAAACTGGCCCGGGAGCTGGACGCCCTCCCCCTTTTCCCCGCCCATCCGGAATATGAGGAAGAACTGGCCTCCCTTATCGTCTCCCTGGGCCGTGACACATCCCTGGAGCTGGTGCGCTGCCAGGGCCGCCGCTACTACGGCGGCTACCGAGTCTGCCTCCTGCTGCCCAGGGAAGAATACCAATTATGGAAAGACCGCTTGAAAGAAAACCTTCCGGAAAACAGGCTCTCATCCATTACCAACAGGGACAACTCCCACATCCGTCTCCGCCAATTCACGGGCTGGGAAGAAAAATCGGAAGATGGTGAATCGCCCTACACCCAGGGTACCGCCAGCTTCCTCCTCACCCAGGGCGGCATGACCCAGCTCGTCTACATCACCGCCGTCATCCTGGAAAAAGAAGACCATGTCCTCCTTGCCCTTTTCATTTCCGACCATAAGCAGGACACCAGGGGCATTCCCTTTGGAGAAATGGCTATAGCGCGCCCTGCGGGCGTAGAAGGTTCTAAAGTTTGACGCCCGCTTTGCGGGCGAGGGTTCTTAGGTTTGACAGCGTCCTTTGGACGCTGAGGGTTGTGGTGGCGGCTACGCCGCAAGTTTACATGGGCCGCTTTGCGCCCGGGTTCAGAGGGTTGCCTCCCCACACAATTGTCCCACCGCTTGCGGGGGGAAGGTGGTGCCGCAGGCACCAAAGGGGGCCGGGTTCAGAGGGGAAGGTTGACGGCGCCTGTGGCGCCGTCGGTTCTAAAGGTTCTAAAGTTTGACACAGCCTGCGGCTGCGAGGGTTGTGGTGGCGGCTGCGCCGCAATATATAGTCTGCGTTACGTGCTTCCCCTTTGTGTCACAAATGCTGCATGACGTACTTCCAGAGCCCCCTTCCTCTGGAAGGCCGAAGCCCTGCAGAGGGCTTCTGAGCCGGGCTCTTATTTGAGCATAGCCTGCACATAAAGCGAACACCTTAGAACCCGGCCGCTGTTGTCGCCAGAGCGGGCGGTGGATAGCGGCGTCAGTTCTTTCAGATCTATTTTCAGCACTCCGCGCAGCCCCTTCCAGCAGAAAGCTGACAGCCGAAAGCCGACAGCCACCCTCACTGTCCCACTATCTCACTAATACACTATCCCACTGGTCCACCAGCCCACCAGCCCACTAAAAAAGAGCTCATCAGAGCTCTTTTTTTCCCTCCTCTTTTTTCTTCATAGCCTCTTCTCTCTGCTTGTGAGCCCGGTCATAGGCGCCGGTCCGTTTGAGGGCCATGGAAATGACAGCCACTACGGCACAGAGAAGGATGAAAAGGTTCACCGTAGTGACCCCTTCGCCAAAGCCGATACGGTAGATAGAGTAGAAGAGAACCACCACCAGCAGGAAATCCTGAAATTTTGAAAACATACTGCCTTCCTCCGCTTCATACATTATAATCTTACAATAGCGGAAAGGAGCGGCTTCGTCAAGTATGATTTCCTTTTCAGCAGGTATGGCAGTCTTCGTAGATTCCCTTTTCCTTCAGGAGCTGAATCACGGTCTCACCGATATCTGCCACAGTCTTTGCCACTGGGATGCCTACGGCGTTCAGGGCTGCAATCTTTTCAGCCGCCGTGCCCTTGCCGCCGGAAATGATAGCGCCGGCGTGGCCCATGCGTTTTCCTGGAGGTGCCATGCGGCCTGCGATGAAGGCAGCCACCGGCTTTTTCATGTTTTCATGAATCCATGCAGCCGCCCTTTCTTCTGCATTGCCGCCGATTTCACCGATCATGAGCACCGCTTCCGTTTCCGGGTCCTCATTGAAGAGCTTCAGGGTATCGATGAAATCCATGCCCTTGATAGGGTCGCCGCCGATACCGATGGCAGTGGTCTGGCCGATGCCGGCCTGGGTGAGCTGGAAGGTGGCTTCATAGGTGAGGGTGCCGGACTTGGACACCACGCCTACATGGCCCTTTTTATAAATCTGGGAGGGAATGATGCCGATATTCGCTTCTCCCACGGAAATGATGCCCGGGCAGTTCGGCCCGATGAGACGGGTCTTCTTTCCTTCCATGTAGCGGTGTACCTTCACCATGTCTTCCACCGGGATATGTTCCGTAATGCACACCACCAGCTCAAGGCCTGCTTCCACTGCTTCCAGAATGGCGTCTGCCGCAAAGGGGGCAGGCACGAAAATGACGGAAGCATTGGCACCGGTCACTGCCACGGCGTCCCGGACGGTATTGAATACAGGCACGCCGCAGCATACCTGGCCTGCCTTCCCCGGCGCCGTACCGCCTACAATGTTCGTACCGTAAGCCTGCATCTGCTCCGTATGGAAACGGGCGGCCTTTCCTGTAATGCCCTGTACAATGACCTTTGTATCTTTATGGATTAATATACTCATGACCGACCCTCCTTATTTCTTTTCCTTCTGTTCTTTGGCCAAACGGATAACCATCTTAGCCCCTTCATCCATGGAAGAGGCAGGGAAAAGGTTCACGATATTCGCTTTATGGAGAATTTCCCGTCCTCTTTCCACGTTCCGGCCTTCCAGACGAACCACCACGGGGATGGGGAACTCTTCCTTCCCGCCGGAAAGGAGAGCCGCCGCCTCCACGATACCAGTGGCAATGACGTCGCACTTATTGATGCCGCCGAAAATATTAATCAGAATGCCATGGACCTGGTCGTCCTCCAGCATGATTTTGAAGGCCGCCACAATTTTCTCCGGTGTGGAATCGCCGCCTACATCCAGGAAATTGGCCGGTTCCCCGCCGTTTTCCTTGATAATATCCACCGTCGCCATGGCAAGGCCCGCACCGTTCACCATGCAGGCCACATCACCGCCCAGATTGACATAGTTCAGTCCTTCTGCCGCGGCCTCCCTTTCCTTCTGGTCCTCCTCCGTAATATCCCGGAGAGCCACGATTTCCGGATGACGGGACAGGGTGCTGTCATCAAAATTCAGCTTCGCATCCAGTGCCAGCACTTCATTTTCCTCTGTCACCACCAGCGGGTTGCACTCTGCCAGGGAGCAGTCCTTGTCCACGAAGAGCTTGTACAGATATTTCATAAAAGTCTTCGCCTTCGGCACCACCGCCTGCTCCATGTGGAGAGCATAGGCCATGCGGACTGCCTGGAAATCGGCCAGACCGATGGCCGGGTCGATATATTCCTTCAGGATAGCATCCGGATTTTCCGCAGCCACATCTTCGATGGACATGCCGCCGGATTCGGAGCACATCATCACCACGCAGCGGGACTCCCGGTCCACCACAAAGGAAATATAATATTCCTTCTTAATATGGGCGCCCGCTTCAATGAGAAGGCGGTTCACCTTCTTCCCCTGGGGCCCTGTCTGTCGGGTCACCAGAGTGCTGCCCAAAAGGGCCTTCGCATACTTCCGCACCTCATCCAGTGAATGGGCCAGCTTCACGCCCCCCGCCTCGCCGCGGCCGCCGGCATGAATCTGCGCCTTCACTACCACCACCGGCGTGCCGATACGCTTCGCAGCAGCCACCGCATCCTCCACGGTGAATGCAGGATACCCTTCAGGCACATGGATGCCATATTCCTTCATAATGGCCTTGCTCTGATATTCATGTATATTCATAAACATCCCCCTTTTCGGAAATGAAAGAACCGCCACTGCGGTTCCAGTAGAGAAGCAGACATGAAATCAACGCCTCCCTCTTTTTCGTTTATCAAATTACATTTCCTATCATATCACCTTATGTGTCAGCAAAAAAGGTGATATCCCATAAATAAGGTACTCTTTGCGAAATTAGCATAGCCTATATGGGGTATAGTGAGAAAAAGGGATAGTATACTGGGGTGCGCCCATTGGGTGCAAAAGGGCTCTAAAGATGTACCGGCCTTCGTCCGGAGGTTTCTAAAGTTTGACGGAGCCTACGGCTGTGAGGGTGATGGCAGCGGCTGCACCGCAGTATTTAGACGGCGTTACGTACTTTACTTCCCGCCCCACTTGTCCACTTGTTATCCTGAGCGAAGCGAAGGATCTCGGTAAGTACTGTAAGTGACAGAAACGCCGCTAAATACCAGTCGGCGGGAAGGAGTTTCTTTTGTTCTTTTAGTCCCCTTCTTTCGGTAAGGGATGCGGGCAATGGAGGATAGAATCATCACATTGGGATAATGATTCAGAGGGGGCTGCTGCGCCGCAATTTTATAGCCAGCGTTACGTACTCTCCTTCCCGCCTCCCACTAGTCATCCTGAACGAAGTGAAGGATCTCGGTAAGTACTGTAAATGGCAGAAACGCTGCTAAGTACCAGTCGGCGGGAAGGAATGCAAATATCGCAGGGTACGTCCAAATATGCAGAGCCATCATTTTATGAAGAGCCGAACCGATGAATAAATCTGTGCCTTTTTCTCCCCTGATACTTCTTCCCCTCCCCCATGACTATCCATATAGAAACAGCACCGGTGAAGTCCCCTCAGCAATCCTGCAGGCGCCCATCCATGGAGCAGGAGGGAGGGGATGGAGGCGGAAGCGGTTTCTCCTTCAGTGCACTGAAACCAATGGAATAAAAAGCATACATAGGCCAGGAGATTGCAGGATAATGGATGTCTCCCCTGTCCTGTATGCTTTTCCATGTAAAAAGGCTTCACAGATATCTGTGAGGCCTTTTTGTGGTGCTTTATTTCCTGTGGCTCTTCCACCAGCCTATGAGGCATACCGCTGCTGCCAGGAGGGCGGGGAGTCCCATTTCTATCCGGTTTCCTGCGGCGGCTGTAATCACAGGACCCAGGGCTTTGTCGTGGAGGAACATGGTGCCGGAGGTCCAGCCGATCATGGCGGCGCCGGCATACATGAGGAAGGGGAAGCGGTCAAGCACTTTCCCTATGAGCTGGCTTCCCAGGACGATAATGGGAATGCTTACCATGAGGCCGAAGACTACGAGGAGGAAGTCTCCATTGGCGGCGCCGGCTACGGAGAGGATGTTGTCGATAGACATGAGGAAATCCGCCAGAATAATGGTTTTCACCGCGCTCCACAGGTTATCGGAGGCTTCGATGTGCGGGTCTTCTTCTCCCGGCGCCACGAGATGGATGGCAATGGGGATAAGGAGGATGCCGCCCAGTACCTGGAGGTAGGGGATGGTGAGGAGCCATACGGCCACGAAGGTAAGGGCCATGCGGAGTCCTACGGCACCTATGGTGCCGATAAGAATGGCTTTCTTCCGCTCCTTTCCGGGGAGGCGGTTGGAGGCCATGGCAATGACTACCGCATTATCGCCGCCCAGGGATAAGTCCATCAATATAATGGCTCCCACGCTGAGCCAGAACTGCATTGTAAATATTTCCATCGTTTTCCCTTTCACAATAAAAGAAACGGCACGATTCACTGCCGTTTCTTTTCAATGAATAACTGTCAGTCCTTATTATAGCCGTTCTGCCTGCTCTGTCAAATGGGGGAGGGATTAGACGATAGACGATAGAAATTAGATTTCAGACGTCAGACTTCAGATTCCTACCACTTACGGCGGGGCGGGAGAGTCATTCCTTTCGCTTCCCGAACTGCCGGTATTTACTGACGTTTCTATCATTTACGACTCTTACCAAGATTCTTCGCTTCCGCTCAGAATGACCGGTCTGGGGAGGAGAAAGAGTCGTTTAGCATGCTATCCTTACTGCCGGTATGTACTGGCGTTTCTATTACTTACGGCGCTTACCGAGGTTCTTCGCTGCGTCCAGAATGACTGCCGCGGGAATGCCCCGGGAACCAAGAAACCGGAAACTCCCGGTTTCCTCACATAATAGCCAGTTTGGAGTTCAAGATATCGGTGATGAACATGTGGCCCGGGGCGTGGGTAATCATAATGTCCGGCTTTACGGTCATGGCTGCTGCCTGGGGTGTAACGCCGCAGGCCCAGAAGACGGGGATTTCGCCTTCTTTGATTTCCGATGGGTCACCGAAGTCCGGCTTGTCTATGTCTTTGATTCCGATGGCCGAGGGATCTCCCAGATGGATGGGGGCTCCGTGGACGAAGGGCATGCGGGTGGTAATCTGCACGGCGCGGATAGCGTCGGCCGGTTTCATGGGACGCATGGATACCACCATGGGGCCGTGGAAAACGCCGGCGGGAACGCAGGGGATGTTGGTGATGTACATAGGTACATTGTGATGGTCGGTGATGTGGCGCACGTCCAGGCCATCTTCAATCATGGGACTTTCAAAGGAGAAGCTGCAGCCCAGAAGGAAGGCCACATAGTCGTCCTGCCAATAGCCCGAAAGGTCTGTCACTTCATCGGTAAGGGCGCCTTTTTTGTAAATGCGGTATTTCGGGATGTCGAAGCGGATATCCGCGCCGGGAGCTGCCAGCTTCGGCTCCGGATTGCCTGCTTCCGTCACGTCCAGAAGGGGACAGGGTTTCCTGTTCCGCTGGGTGAAGAGGAGAAAGTCAAAGGCCAGACTTTTGGGCAGGATGGCCAGATTGGCCTGGGCGTAGCCATTGCACATGCCGCTGGTCTGTCCGGTGATTTTTCCTTCCCGAATCAGTTTCCGTACATCCTTCGGTTTCCAGTTTCCGTAATCCATGATATCTCCTTTCTATCCGTTTTCCGCGGATTGCAGGAATTCCTTGAGATGCCTTTCCACATAGGTGGTGTCCACTTCTCCTTCCGCAAAGGCTTTGGATGATATGATGGCCTTCTGGAGGGGAATATTGGTGGATACCCCTTTGATATGGAAAGCAGAGAGGGCTTCCTTCATTTTCTTCCTTGTCTTTTCCCTGGTATCGTCATGAACAATGAGTTTAGCAATCATGGAATCGTAGAAGGGGGAAATTTCAGCGCCCCGGCGCATGGCGGTATCTACGCGGATGCCTTCGCCCTTCGGCACCTCAAAAGTGAGGAGCCGTCCCGGCGACGGGGCGAATCCGCGGAATGGGTTTTCCGCATTAATGCGGCACTCCATGGTCCAGCCCTGGGGCGTAAGATCTTCCTTCCAGGGAAGGGACTCTCCGTCGGCAATGCGTATCATGGTTTCCACCAGTTCCGTGCCGGTGGCTTCTTCGGTAACGCCGTGCTCCACCTGGATTCTTGTATTCATTTCCATGAAATAGAAATCCCTGTCCGGCGTGACAATGAATTCCACAGTGCCGGCGCCTACATAGTTCGAAGCCCGGGCTGCTTTTTTCGCCGCTTCTTCCATCTTCTGCCGAAGGGTTTCATCCATGATGGGGGACGGGGACTCTTCTATCATTTTCTGGTGGTTTCTCTGGGAGGAGCAGTCCCTTTCACCAAGAGCCGCCACATGGCCTTCCCGGTCCGCCATAATCTGCACTTCCACATGGTGCACTTTCCGGAAGAACCGTTCCAGGTAAATGTCACCGTTCCCGAAGGCCTTCAGCGCTTCTGTGGAGGCCTCTTTCATATTCTTTTTCAGCTCTTCTTCATCATCCGCTTCCCGCATGCCCTTGCCGCCGCCGCCGGCGGAGGCTTTGATGAGGACGGGGTAGCCGATGCGACGGGCAGCAGCTATGCCTTCCTCTTCGGAGTGGATGATACCGTCGCTTCCCGGTATCACCGGTACGCCTACCGATTTCATAAGGCTTCTGGCCCTTGCTTTGTCCCCCATTTCCCAGATGGTTTCCGCCCGAGGGCCGATGAAGATGAGCCCCCTTTCTTCGCAGAGGCGGGCAAAGGTGCCGTTTTCAGAAAGGAAGCCGTAGCCCGGATGGATGCCGTCGGCCATGGTGAGACGGGCAGCGGTCAAAAGGGCGGGGATGGACAGATAGCTCTGCTGGGCCGGCGGGGGCCCGATGCAGATAGATTCATCCGCCTCTTCCACGGGAATGGTGTTTCTGTCTGCCTTGGAATAAGCCAGGATAGAGGTTTTTCCCGTATTTCTGCAGGCTTTGATAATGCGGAGGGCGATTTCTCCGCGGTTGGCTATCAAAACCCTGTTCACTCTTCTCAGCATTATTTCACGGTCCTGATTTTGAAAAGAGGCTGGTCATACTCCACATAGTCGCCGGAGTGGACAAGGATTTCTTCCACCACGCCGGAAACTCCCGCCGGAATTTCTGTGAATACCTTCATGGATTCGATGAGGCAGAGGGTGCTGTTTTCCGACACCCTGTCCCCTATGGCTACATAGGGCGCATCATCGGGGCTTGGGGATGCATAGAAGACCCCTACCAGCGGCGCCGTCACCGTAATGAGGGCGCCGGTCTCTTTCTTTTCTTCTGCCGCCGGAGCCGCTGCCGGAGCGGAAAGAGGCGGCGCTCCGTTCTTTTCCAGCTCCACCGAGAGTCCCTCCAGGGTGACCTTCATTTTAGAAAGTCCCCCTTCGTTAAAGAGACGCACAATCTCTTCCAGTGATTTCAACTGTTCTTTATCCATTCCTATTCCCCCCAGCCGGTTCTATAGGAAATCCCTTCCCTGATTTCCCTCATTTTTTTCTCCATAAATATAAATTCATCTTCCGCTTCTTCCCTGCTGATTTTTTTGAAGCAGATGGTATCCTTCGGACCTTTCTGGGCAATCCGTCCTATGTCCACCAGGGCGGCCTGCCCGATTTCCGGATAGCCGGCGCAGCTCTGGTGCTCCGCCATGAGGATGATGGGATTGCCTTCCGGCGGTACCTGGATGGTGCCAAGGGCGCACATTTCGGAAATCATTTCCAAAGGACTCGTAAGCCCCAGTTTCGGGCCGCTCAAACGGTATCCCATGCGGTCGGAATTGGCGGTGACGATGTAGTGGCCTTCATTTAGAAGCTGATGGCTTTTCTCTGTGAAATTGTCGTACTGGAGCCCTTCGGTATAGCGGATAGGTTCCCGCAGGCTCTTTTCATTCATGTAGAAGTTCCCGGCAAACCAGGAAGGCCACCCGAAATTTTTCCCATCCAGCAGGGACTTCATGTATTTCTTCACCTTTTCCGAAGGCTCACCGGTGGGCACGGAATCTCCCGCCCGGATGGGCCGTCCTTCAAAGCCGCCGATGCCTGCCCTGGCGTAGGTGCTCTGGCTTCCCATGACATAGGGCACCGTAAAGCCTCCTGCCACCGCCATGTAGCCCCGGACGCCCAGACGGGGACGGCCGAAGGAGAGCACGGTGCCCGCCTTCACCGCCACCGGCCGGTACATGGGCACCGGTATGCCCTTGATATTGGGCGAAAGGTCTGCGCCGGTCAGGGCAAGGAGGGTATCTTCCTCAAAGGTCATGTCCGGGCCGATGAGTGTCATTTCAATGGCGCCGGCCCCTTCCTCATTCCCCACCAGCAGGTTGGCCGCCCGAAGGGACAGGGGATCCATGGCACCGGACACGTTAATGCCGTATTTCTGGTATCCCACCCGTCCCAGGTCCTGGATGGTGGTGACCAGACTGTGGCTCGCTATATGAATCATGATTTCTCACCCCGGATTTTCCTGTATTCTTCCTCTGTCACCGCACGGAAATGGACATGGTCCCCCGCTCTTAAGAGGGTAGGTTCCTCCTGGTTATGGGGGCGGAACATATCCACCGGCGTACGGCCGATGAGCTGCCAGCCGCCGGGGGTAGAAAGGGGATACCCTCCTGTCTGCTCGCCGGCTATGCCGATGCTGCCGGCGGGGATGGCAAGCCGAGGCGACACCCGCCTGGGGGTGGCAATTCTTTTGTCCATACCGCCCATATAGGGAAATCCGGGGCAGAAGCCCAGCATGTACACCAGATACTCCGGGGACGTGTGGATTTTCACCACTTCCTCCTCCGTCATATGATGGAACTCTGCCACATAGGACAGATCCGGGCCGTAAACGCCGCCATAGCACACAGGGATTTCTACCTGCCTTGGAATGGAAGGTTTTACCATTTCCGCCTGCCTGATATAGGAGGTCATCTTTTCCCGCATGGTGTCCCCCGGCCTTTTATCCGGAAAAGCTTCGAATACCTTCCATGGGTTGTAGTATACTGTGAGTCCGGTGTAGGAGGCCACGCATTCTTCAAAGCCTTCAAAGGGGTGGGCTTCCGTATATTCGGAAAGGCTCTGTATCTTCTTCTGGATATCGGGACTGATGGTATGGCCGAAAATCACCAGCACCGCCGCTTCCCCCACATTTCTTACTTCATATTCCATAACATCACCTGCATCTACAAAGCAGCCATGATTTTAGGCAGATTGTTTATGACTGTCATAATACCCATGTAGGCTGTCATCACTACCACCACGGCGCCAAGAGCAGCCATCCAGTAAGGATGGTGGTAGTCGCCAACAATCTTCTTATTGTAGGCGCCGAGGAGGATGACACCCAGGGTAACAGGAAGGATAAGGCCGTTCAGTGTGCCTACGATGACCAGCACTGCCACCGGCCGTCCGATGACAGCAAAGACAATGGTGGAGAACACGATGAAGGCGATAATGAATTTCTGGTAATTGATATCAATGGTCTTGCTGAAGGAGCGGAGGAAGGAAACGGAAGTATAGGCAGCGCCGATGACGGAGGTAATGCCTGCAAAGAAAAGGACGACGCCGAAAATCTTGTATCCTGCCACCCCTGCTGCCAGCTGGAATACGGAAGCCGGCGGGTTCTTCGGGTCCAGTGCCAGCCCTGCCGCTACCACACCCAGGGTAGCCAGGAAGAGAAGCACCCGCATGACGCCGGTGACAAGGACGCCGGTGGTGGCGCTCCTCGTAATCTGCCCCAGATTTTCCTTCCCCGTAATGCCTGCATCAATGAGACGGTGGCCGCCGGAAAAGGTAATGTACCCGCCTACGGTACCGCCTACGATGGTAACGATGGCCATGAAATCAATGGTGGCCGGGTCCACGGTGCGCATCACTGCTTCACCTACCGGTGGATTGGACGTAATAGCCACATAGAGAGTCAAAAGAATCATGACGCCGCCGGCCAGGGCGGTGAGCTTATCCATCACCTTTCCCGCTTCCCTAACGGTGAAAACAATAACCGCAATGGCGGCGCTGATGACGGCGCCGATTTTAGGGTCTACTCCCAGAAGCACATTGAGCCCCAGGCCTGCACCGGCCACATTGCCGATATTAAAAGCCAGACCGCCGGCTACAATGAGCAGGGCCACCATGTACCCCAGTCCCGGGAAGACCATGTTTGCAATATCCTGGCCCCGCTTTCCGGAAATACCGATAATGCGCCATACATTCATCTGGGCAATCACGTCCAGAATGATGGTGAAGAGAATAACAAAGCCGAAGCTGGCGCCCAGCTTCTGGGTAAATACGGTGGTCTGCGTCAGAAAGCCCGGGCCGATGGAAGAAGTAGCCATCAGAAAGGCTGCGCCCAGAAGGACTTTCCACTGTGTTGATTTCTTGTCTCCCATAAGGATTCCCTCCCTGTCTGCATCAATTTACATCATCTTTGGTCCTATAAGAATTCCCTCTTTTTCCAGGGTCTTTCTGATTTTCTTCGTGAAGGCCAAAGCCTTTGGGCCGTCGCCGTGAACGCAGATAGTTTCGGCTTTCACGGAAATCACCCTGCCGTCAAGGGTGGTGACCTTTCCATCTCTCACCATGGAAAGCACCTGGGCAAGGGATTTTTCCTCGTCCGTAATCATGGCACCTGCCTCACCTCTCGGTGTCAGAGTACCGTCAGCCTGATAGGTCCGATCTGCAAATACTTCGCTGGCAGTGACAAGACCTTCCCTCTCTCCGGCTCTGATGATTTCGCTCCCTGCCAGTCCGTAGAGCACCAGACCCTCATCCACATCACGGACCGCCTTGGCAATGGCTGCGGCAAGGATGCTGTCTTTAGCAGCCATGTTGTAAAGAGCGCCGTGGGGCTTCACATGGGCCACCTTCACGCCCTGGCTCTTTGCCATGGCCATGAGGGCCCCCACCTGGTACACCACCATGGTGTAGGCATCCTCTGGGGTAATGGCCATCTTCCGCCTGCCGAATCCCACAAGGTCCGGCAGCCCCGGATGGGCACCGATAGATACGCCCTTTTCCTTGGCAAGCTGAACCGTATGAAGCATGACCTTCGGGTCTCCTGCATGGAAGCCGCAGGCCACATTGGCGGAGGATACGTATTGCAATACCTCCTCGTCACAGCCTATGGTGTAAGCGCCAAAGCTTTCTCCCAAATCACTGTTCAAATCAATCTTCATTTCCATTCCCCCTTTAATACACAAAAAGGCCCCATTCTCATGGAAGCCTTCTTTGCCTTAAGGGCACAAAACGGCAGGGAGATCATCCCTGCCGCTTCATCGCTCTATGTATATTTAATTAAATAACAGTATATATTATACATTAGCCTTTGTCAATGCAAAAAGAAAGAAAAGAAAAAACTCCTGTCCTGCAACAAAAACGAGCCCATTCCGAAGGGAAGCAATAAGGGCAATAAAAAAAGCAGTGCCGAAGCACTGCTTTTCTTATGCATAGTTCAAGCTGGTATTAGCCAACGGTGAACAGCGGATCGCCGCCCTGTACGGACTGGCCTTCGGTAACCTGCATGGAGGTAACTTTGCCATCGCAAGGAGCCATAATCGGGTTGCCCATCTTCATAGCTTCCAGAACGAGGACTTCGTCGCCGGATGCTACTGCATCACCAACATGTTTGTTGATGCGGATAACTTTACCAGGCATCGGAGCTTCAACGGATTCGCCTGCACCTGCAGGAGCTGCTGCCGGAGCGGGAGCCGGAGCCGGAGCGGGAGCCGGAGCTGGAGCTGCTGCCGGAGCCGGAGCTGCTGCCGGTGCCGGAGCTGCTTTCGGAGCTGCTGCCGGTGCCGGAGCTGCTGCTGCAGCGCCGCCATCTTTAACTACTACATCGTAATCCTGGCCGTTAACTGTTACAGTAAATTTTCTCATTGTCTTTCCTCCTAAATGATTGTACTTTCAACTTTCAATTAGAACTGCTGATTACCGGAAACGCCTGCAATGCGGGCTGCGGTGGTCCAGCCGGTTCTAGCTGCCGGGCGGATGGAGACGATTTCGCCGCCACCCATAGCAACGATAGCAGCAGCAATAGCTGCTACGACTGCACCATTGTCAGCGGCTTTAGGAGCTGCTGCAGGAGCTGCAGCTGCTCTCTTGGGAGCTGCGGCCGGTGCCGGTGCTGCGGACTGATTGAGAGATGAACGTACCTGCCAGATCATGATCAGGGCAATTACTGCAACAACGGCAGCAAATACCGCGATATACATAACTGTACTGTTATCCATCTGTACCCATCCTTTCAATTAGAGTATTTAAGCGGCAAATATTAGAGCGGAATGTTTCCGTGTTTCTTTGCCGGGTGTACTTCGTGCTTGGAAGCAAGCATCTTCAGTGCATTGATGATTGTCGGACGAGTATTTCTCGGATCGATAACTGCGTCTACATAGCCGCGTTCTGCAGCTTTGTAAGGAGTAGCGAATTCTTCCACATATTCCTTTGTGCGCTGTTCTTTGTTCGGATCTTTCTTGAAGATGATGTTAGCTGCGCCTGCAGGTCCCATAACAGCGATTTCAGCGGTCGGCCAAGCGAATACCTGGTCAGCGCCCTGTTCACGGGAGCACATAGCAATGTAGGAGCCGCCGTATGCTTTACGGAGAATCATGGTGATCTTCGGAACGGTAGCTTCGCAGTAAGCGAACAGCATCTTAGCGCCGTGACGAATTACGCCGGCATATTCCTGCTGTTTGCCGGGCAGGAAGCCTGGTACGTCGACGATGTTAAGAACCGGAATGTTGAAGCAGTCGCAGAAACGAATGAAACGAGCTGCTTTATCGGATGCGTTGTAGTCAAGGCAGCCTGCCATGAATGCCGGCTGGTTAGCAATGATACCAACAGTCTGTCCGTCCATACGAGCGAAGCAGGTGATGATGTTCTTTGCGAATTCCTTAGCTACATCGTAGTATTCGCCGTTATCTACAATGGACTTGATAACATCGTACATGTTATATGGAGCATTGGAGCTTTCAGGCATAAGGGTGTCGAGAGCCGGATCGGTTCTTGTGGGATCATCACCGGTTTCAACGATAGGAGCATCTTCCATGTTGTTGGACGGCAGGAAGGAGAGCAGGTAACGAATCTGTTTAATGCAGTCTTCGTCGTTTTCAGCTGCGAACTGAGCTACACCGGAAGTACGGTTATGGGTCATTGCGCCGCCGAGAGCTTCTGCTGTGATTTCTTCGCCGGTTACAGATTTAACTACAGCCGGGCCGGTCAGGAACATCTGGGATGTCTTCTTAACCATGTAAATGAAGTCGGTCAGAGCCGGGGAATATACAGCGCCGCCTGCAGATGGTCCCATGATTGCGGAAATCTGGGGAATAACGCCGGATGCAATGGTGTTGCACCAGAAAATCTTGCCGTAGCCAGAGAGGGCATCGACAGCTTCCTGAATACGAGCTCCGCCGGAATCGTTCAGGCCTACGCAAGGTGCACCGACTTTCAGAGCCAGTTCATTTACGTGAACGATCTTAGCTGCATGCATTTCACCAAGGGAGCCGCCTTCAACGGTGAAGTCCTGAGCGAATGCAAATACAAGTCTTCCATCAACAGTGCCGTAACCTGTTACTACACCTTCACCAGGGAGATCTTTCTTTTCCTGGCCGAAGTTGTGGCAGCGGGATTTTACAAGGGCATTGACTTCTACGAAAGTGCCTTCATCAAACAGAAGAGCAAGTCTTTCACGAGCAGTCAGTTTGCCTTTTGCATGCTGTTTTTCAACACGTTTTTCGCCACCCATAGCCTCTACATGAGCGAGGTTTTTATGGAGAAGTTCAATTCTTTCTTCAACAGTTGCCATTCTTACACCTCCAAAAATTTTAGGGTCCCCCTGAAGGGGGATGAGCTGTCAGAAAAGACAGCTCATATGCCATCGTTCAAATTATTTCTTGAAGGATGGGCCGCCGGGGCGTTCTGTCAGTTCAAGCAGAAGGCCAGTTGCCTTTGGATGCAAGAATGCAATATGACAGCCGCCTGCACCAACACGGAACTTCTTGTCGATGAGCGGAACTTCTTTAGCCTGCAGATCAGCCAGAGCAGCTTCGATGTCATCTACACGAAGAGCAACATGCTGGAAACCGTTTTTGCCGTTGTTTGCTTTTTCAATGAAACGAGCAATCGGGCCGTCCGGAGTGGTGGAACCCAGGAATTCGAGTTCGCATGCTTCGGTCTGAGCGGATGGTTTGAAGAAGCTTGTGGTTACATGCTGTTCTTCAACGGTTTCATCCGGCAGAGAAGGTTCAAGTCCGAAAATGTCTTTCATCTGCTGTTTAATCTTTGCAAGATCTTTAACAGCTACGCCAACATGATCGACAGTTAAAACTTTGAATGCCATAATAACTCCTCCTTTAAAATTATTTGAATATTTTGCCCACAATGGAATCAACGACTGTAAACGGATCAGTTTTCCGTTCAAAGACCTGTTCCACGTAGTCACTAAATTCACCCGTCTTGGAGATATTTTCTTCAATATGACGGGAAATGCGGTCGTGAATCATCTCAAGCATTTCAGAACGAGCCCGGTCACGTCTTCTTTCTTCAAGAACGCCGGATTCTTCCAAATACTTGCGGTGATCACCCAGGGCTGCTACTACATCATCTACACCCTGGTCTTTGTTCGCAATCGTCCTTTCAATCGGTGGACGCCAGTTCTGAGCTTCACCCAGATCGAGCATCATTTCGATTTCTACATTCAGACGATCTGCGCCGTCGCGGTCGCATTTATTGATGACGAATACATCACCAATTTCGAGGATACCTGCTTTAATAGCCTGAATATCGTCACCAAGTCCAGGTACGAGCACAACAAGTGTTGTATCCGCATTTTTGACGATATCGACTTCTGACTGTCCTACGCCTACTGTTTCGATGAAAATAACATCGAGACCGAAAGCATCCATCAGTTTTACCGCATCAGCTGTCTTGCGGGAAAGTCCGCCCAGACTGCCGCGCGTGCCCATACTACGGATATAAACACCCTTATCCAAGGTCAGGTCGTTCATTCTGATACGGTCGCCAAGGATGGCGCCGCCGGAGAACGGACTGGTAGGATCGACTGCAACGATACCTACGGTCTTACCCTGAGCACGGTATTTCTTGATCAGGGCATCTGACAGTGTGCTCTTACCCGCACCAGGTGCACCAGTGATACCGATGACCTGTGCACGACCGGTATGATGATAGATATCTTTCATGATATCTTCAAAACCATCCCGTTCGTCTTCAACGATGGTAATTGCTCTCGCTAAGGCACGTCTGTTTCCATTCCAAAAATCTTTCATTGAGAATTCCATGGATACACCGCCTTTTCGAAGAGTAAAGAGAAATAAGATAGTTGCAAGGGGCTGGAGGCAGTCCCCCAGTCCCTAGCAGCTAAATTACCAAAGCGCTAATGATAAACAGCGGTCAGCTGATTATTTCTTAACGTTTTCTTTAATGAAGTCAATAACTTTCTTTGTTGGGGTGCCAGGTGTGAAGATAGCTTTTACGCCAGCTTTTTCGAGGCCCGGGATATCGTCTTCGGGGATTACGCCGCCGCCGATAACCAGTACGTCGCCCATTCCTTTAGCCTTCAGTGCTTCTACAACTTCCGGGAAAAGGGTGTTGTGAGCGCCGGAGAGCAGGGACAGAGCTACTACATCAACGTCTTCTGCGTCTGCTGCTTCAACAATCTGTTCAACAGTCTGACGAAGACCGGTGTAAATAACTTCCATGCCTGCGTCGCGAAGTGCACGGGCAATAACTTTTGCACCACGATCGTGTCCATCAAGACCCGGTTTAGCTACGAGTACTCTGATACGTTTGTCTGCCATTGTAAATTACCTCCAGAAATATGTTGAGTAATGTAATATTCTCTTGCTTCAGGCTGCCCTAAGATTAAAGGGTGTTGTGCGGTTTGTATTCACCGAATACTTTACGGAGAACGCCGCAGATTTCGCCTTCGGTGCAGTATGCACGTACGCAGTCGAGGATGACTGGCATAAGGTTAACATGGTCTGGGCCTTCAGCCGGAGTCTGAGCTGCTTTTTCAAGTTTAGCCAGTTCTTCAGCAACTTTAGCCTGGTCACGGTTTTCCTTATCCTTAGCGAGCTGAGCTTTCTTCTTTTCGCCAACGGATGCATCGATCTTCAGCAGGCCGGTAACCGGTGGTTCTTCCATGGTGAACTTGTTGACGCCAACGATTGTTCTTTCGCCGGATTCAACAGCCATCTGCCAAGCATAAGCGGAGTCCTGAATTTCTTTCTGGATGTAGCCTTTATCAATAGCTTCTACAGCGCCGCCCATTTCGTCGATCTTCTTGATGTACTGCATAACTTCTTCTTCGATGGCGTTGGTCATTGCTTCAACATAGTAGGAGCCGCCGAGCGGGTCAACTACGTCAGCCAGGCCGGATTCGTAAGCTACGATCTGCTGGGTACGGAGAGCGATGGTTACGGATTCAGTGGTCGGAAGAGCCAGTGCTTCATCGCGGGAGTTGGTGTGCAGGGACTGGGTGCCGCCCATAACTGCTGCTGCGGTCTGCAGAGCAACACGAACGATGTTGTTGTTCGGCTGCTGAGCGGTCAGCATGGAGCCTGCGGTCTGGGTGTGGAAACGGAGTTTCATGGACTTCGGGTTTTCAGCATGGAATCTTTCTTTCAGGATTCTAGCCCAGATACGACGGGAAGCACGGAATTTAGCAACTTCTTCGAGTACGTTGTTGTGAGCGTTCCAGAAGAAGGACAGACGTGGAGCGAATTCATCGATCTTCATGCCTGCTTTCAGAGCTGCTTCGATGTATGCAATACCATCAGCAATGGTGAATGCAACTTCCTGAGCAGCGGTGGAACCAGCTTCACGGATATGATAGCCGGAAATGGAAATGGTGTTCCACTTCGGTACGTTTGCGGAGCAGTATTCGAAGATATCGGTGATCAGACGCATGGACGGTTTAACCGGGAAAATGTAGGTGCCGCGTGCTGCGTATTCCTTGAGGATATCGTTCTGAATGGTGCCGCGAAGAGCTGCTGCAGGAACGCCCTGTTTTTCAGCTACAGCGATGTACATAGCCAGCAGGATGGAAGCCGGTGCGTTGATGGTCATGGAAGTAGAAACCTTGCCAAGATCAATGCCGTCGAACAGTCTTTCCATATCGTAGAGGGAGTCGATAGCTACGCCTACTTTACCAACTTCACCAGCGGACATTTTGTCATCGGAGTCATAGCCGATCTGGGTCGGAAGGTCGAATGCTACAGACAGGCCGGTGCCGCCGTTAGCAATCAGGTATTTATAACGTTTGTTGGATTCTTCAGCGGTGGAGAAACCAGCATACATACGCATGGTCCAGAGACGGCCGCGATACATGGTGGGCTGTACGCCACGGGTGTAAGGATATTCACCAGGGAAACCGAGGTCTTTTTCATAATCGAAACCTTCGAGATCGAGTGGTGTGTACAGGTTCTTATGTTTCAGACCAACTCTTTCCGGATGTTTTGCAACCTGTTTTGCATATTCTGCATTGTAGGCATCAAGTTTAGCTTTCAGGGATTCGTTAGACATGAGTTCATCTTCCTCCTAAAAAAGTAAGTATGTAACTATCTGGAAGTCTTGCCCTTTTTCATGGGAACCGCGGTTTTGTGCTCTTCTTGTTCCATTATCGGGGAAAGCTTCCGTCAGGGTTCCGCAAAGCCTTTCGCTGCCGCAGCGATCGTTTGAATCTTCTTGCAGCAGCTTTCGGACTCTTGCGAGACCCATGTGTATGACACTGTCATTGACAGCCATCACCATAGGTAATTATACAATATCTGGATTATTTGTAAAGTATTAAAGCACTTCTTGAAAAATTAAATTATTTCTTGAAATGCATATCTCCGGTTTCAGCCAGGCTTTCATGGAACTTGAATGCTTCCTGGAGGAGATGCGGGGTCTGGCTGTTGCCGCAGGCAGCGCATGCTCTTTCGTAGTAATCCATGAGCTGGTCTCTGAAGGACGGATGAGCAACGTTGTTGATGATAACCTTTGCTCTTTCCTTCGGGGTCAGGCCGCGGACATCTGCAACACCCTGTTCGGAGATGAATACATGGGTATCATGTTCGGTGTGGTCAACATGGGAGCACATCGGAACAACTGCAGAAATCTTGCCGCCCTTTGTGGTGCTGTGGCAGAAGAAGCAGGACAGGAATGCATTGCGGGCAAAGTCGCCGGAGCCGCCGATACCGTTCATCAGCTTGGTGCCTGTTACATGGGTGGAGTTTACATGGCCGTAAATATCCATTTCCAGAGCGGTGTTCATGCCGATTACGCCGATACGACGAACAACTTCACCGTTGTTGGAAATTTCCTGCGGACGAAGAACGATCTTCTTGTTGTACTTCTGGATGTTAGCATAGAAGCGTTTCAGTCCGTCCGGGGATGGGGACAGGGAAGTACCGGAAATCATGTCGATCTTGTCTTTATCAATCAGGTCGAACATGCCATCCTGAATAACTTCGGTGTATACGGAGAGGTTCTTGAAATCGGATTCAACGAGGCCGTGGATAACAGCGTTTGCTACGTTGCCTACGCCGGACTGCAGAGGCAGCAGGTTTTCAGGCAGTCTGCCGTGTTTAACTTCGTTCTTCAGGAAGTCAACCAGGTTGTTGCCCATAGCTTCTGCATCGTCATCCAGCGGAGCCAGTGTACGGGTTACATCAGGCATATCGCATGGAACGATAGCAACGATCTTTGCGGGATCACAGGGGATGTACGGGGTGCCTACGCGGTCGCCTGCATGGAGAATCGGAATCGGTTCACAGAATGGCGGATTCTTACGCATGTAGATATCAGCCATGCCTACCAGATCCAGCGGCTGGGTGGTGTTGACTTCTACAATGACTTTCTTTGCAGTGTCAACATATACAGGAGAGTTGCCGATTGCGGTGGTCGGATAGAGTTCACCGTTCGGTCCGATCTTGCAGACTTCAACTACTGCAAAATCCGGGCCTGTTACGTGTTCGCCCTTCACGTTGGTGAAGAAGCCTGCACGTACCTGCTGAGCAACATGGGACAGGTGCAGATCGTAGTAGTTTACTTTGCCTGCGTTGATAGCTTTTCTCAGGTTGGCATTGGTCTGGTAGGGCATACGGTTTCTAACGCCGTTTACAGCTACCAGTTCTGTATCAATCTGGGAACCGGTGGATGCGCCGGTCCAGATATCAACCTGGAATGGAGTTTCTTTCATGCGTTCTGCGAGTTCATGCATTGTAATTTTCGGATAGCCGCAGGGCGTAAATCCGGAAATACCGATGATATCGCCAGGATTGAACATTTTTGCTGCAGTCTTGGCATCGCATACCTTGGAGAGAAGACCTTTGTCTTCGATTCTGCTAAGGAATTCACTATCATTGGTGTCGATCATTACTATCATCCTCCCAAAAATGAAAAATAAATTATATAAAAGTCCGCAGCCGCAAAACCTGATTGCTCGCTTCAGCATTGCCGCAGAACTTTTTACCCGTAAAAAAACAGCCGCCTAATCCAAGTGGTATGAGTTTATCTTAAGATTATGTATGCCATGAAAGTGTAATACTATAATCACAAGACCAAACCCTCCAATCGTTAGATTCTGCTGACTGCATTTTGGTTCATTCAATCACCAGTATTATTATAGCACACTTTTCCCAATGAAAAGCCCCTAAATGCACCTTTTGTCTTACAAAATCCTTTGTACCCGTTATAAATATTTCCTATTAGACAAATTATGAATAATGTGACCTATAACCCTTTATTTACAAATAAGCCTATAAATCGGCGAATTTTTAATTGAAACATTTCAATTTATAGGTTCTCCTTACATGTACATGGAAATGTATGAATCAGGTCAGGCAGCGGTATGGATATTGAAAGCAGAGGGCTCAAAGGTGCAAAGGAGAAGGTTGACGGCGCCCAAGGCGCCGAAGGTTCTTAAGGTTCTCAGGTTTGACGGGCCCTGTGGGCCCGAAGGTTATTGATTGCCGCCTTTGGCGGCAATCAATATAAATCTTCATTTGCGTCATCAGTGCCTATGGCGGGGTGCCATTACCTTCCTGCCGGGGGAAGCGGACTTTCCGCAAAAAAAAGGAGCCTTGAGAAAATGGCATTTCTTCAAAGCTCCCGTTTCATGATTTGCTATCTGCATTCCTTATCTTTAATTTCTTTCCCACAGGATACGCAGAGGGCGGAGAGGCTCCAGAAGCAGAAGGATACAGACCGGCTGAAGAGCACATGGTCTCCAATGCTGATAACCCCAAGGGCCATGACCATGAGAAGGCCTCCCAGTCCCATGGACTTGGAAAAGCTGTCACTGCTATGTCTGTAAATCTTCCAGGAAAGAAGCCCCTGGGCAAAAAAAGCGGTAAGGAAAGCAAGACCGCCGGGAATCCCCACTTCCGCCGGCATATTGAGATACATACTGTGGGCATGGAAGATAAGAACGCCCTCTTCCTGGATAAAAAAATTATAATCCGGATAGGCCAGGAAATAGGTACCCCAGCCTACCCCCAGAAGAGGATGTTCCTCTATCATGGCCAGGGTGCTTTCCCAAAGGGCAAACCGCAGATCCACCGACGTATCTTCGCCGGAAAAGAGGGAAAGGAACCTTTCCACAATCTGCCCGTGATAGAAGGCAAGAACCACCGGTACCAGAAGAAATAAAAGCCCAAACCGTTTATCATAGAAAAGAGTAAGCCCAAGCACAATGGCCGCCAGACTCACCCAGGCACCTCTGGAATAGGTGAGGGCCAGGCAGAGAAGGAGGGCAAAAAGAATGACCCCGAAAATGGTCTTGCGCTTCACTGCCTTCTCCCGAAGGGTAAAAGCAGTAAGGATGCTGATCATCATGAGAAGGTAAGCGCCAAAGAGGTTTGGATTTTCCAGGGTGGAATACATACGCCTCCGAAGGAGGGGGAACCTTTCCGGGTCCACCCAGCTCTGGGCTTCCATATCCGCCGCCATGCCTGCCGCATTGGCATACTGGAAAAATCCGTACACCACGGTCACCACGGCTCCCGCTAAAAAGGCATAGAGGGCCTTCTCCTTTTCCCTCTCCGATGAAACGGTGGTATAAATCAAAAGGTATACCAGGGCATACATCAAAGGCTGCAGCGCCCAGTTCATAAGAGAGAATCCTGTGTTCTTCGACACGAAGCCGGAAAGAAAGGCCGCAGCAAGAAACACTGCCCCCGGCTGCCATAAGGGAGGCAGTGTCATGGTCACTTCCCCCTTCTTCCTCCAGTTCACCAGCCACAGAATCACCGCCGGCAGAAGAGGTACATAGAAAAGGAAGGGATTCAAAGGCAGCAGAAAAAGAGTGATATAAAGTAAATACAGAATATGCTGTTTTGCACAAAGGCCGCCGCTGGAACTTTTCCCCATTTTATCCTCCGATATGAAATCCATTCATTTTTATTATTATATAGGACCATGCTGCAGGCAGCAATAAGAGAATGTACGCGGGGAGCAAAGCGCCGAAGAAGGTTCAGCGGGTTCAGAGGGGAAGGTTGACGGGGCTTTGCGGGCGAAGGTTGTGGCCGCCTGTCAGCGGCGGGTTGTATAAAAGGGTTATGTAGAAAGGTTCTTAAGATTGACCGGCCTATGGCCGGAGGGTTCTCAGGTTTGACGGCCCTTTGGGCCGAGGGTTGTGGAGGCGCCCTATGGGCGCAATATAAGTCAGCGTTTCGGGGCTTGCTTTTGTGTCATCAGTGCTTCCCCGTCATTTCGAGCGGGGGGGACGCGCCGGTATAAATCAGATTTCATGGAGCCACTGCGTGGCAGGGTTCAAAGGGTTCAAAGGGTTCAAAGGGTTGTGGATTGCCGCTGACGCGGCAATAAATATAAAGTCAGCGTTGCGGGACCTGCTTTTGTGTCATCAGTGCTTCTCCGTCATTTCGAGCGGGGGGCGCAGGGGCTTTACATGCTTTCCTTTCCCTCTCCCACTTGTTATCCCGCATCGGTCGGGCGACAAAAGGAAAACCGACAGCAAGCACTTTCCCCAATCCCCAATCCCCATTCCCCGCTTCTCCCATCATGGTACAATATACATAGAAACAGACCATGTTTCCTTCCAAGGAGGTTATCATGAACAAACGAATGATAGTAGATACAGGAATGCTCATTTCCTTTCTGATGATTCTGGATTACCGCTTTGTGCGGAACTTCGGTCACGAAATGCTGGCTGTTGTTTTCTTTCTTCTTTTCCTTCTTCATACCTGGTTCAACAGGCAGTGGTACAAATCCCTTGCCCGGGGACGGTGGAACGCCGACAGGAAGCTCACCTTTCTTTCCGACATGCTGCTTCTCCTCTCCTTTGCCGCGGTCATGGGAAGCGGCCTTATGATTTCCCACGTCCTTCCCACAGGCATGGAAAAGGCGCCCCGCCTGGCCCACCAGGTTCATCACGTGGCAGGCTACGTCATGCTGATTGCCATGGGATTTCACCTGGGCCTTCACTGGAGCGCCATCCTGCCCCGTATAGAAAAGGGCATGGGCCTTGGCAAAATCTCCCATCTTTCCCTGGTATATAAGGTGCTGCTCCTTCTCATAGCAGCGGGAGGCATTTATTTCTCCTTTTACTACAGCATAGGAAGCAGGCTTCTTCTCCAGCGCATCCCCAATGCCAGGGCCATTCCTGTCACCCTCTGGACTTTTACGCTGGGCCACCTTCTCATTCTTTCTCTCTATGCAGCGGCTGCCTACTATGTGCAGAAATTCTTCCGGCAGCGGAAACGGAAACCGATTCAGTCATAAGCATCAAAAAACAGGAACGGAAAGCCGTTCCTGTTTTTTGATGCTTATTTTTCTTCCCCATTCCAGTAGGCGGTCTTGATGCCCAGCACTTTTTCGGAATCAAAGGAGGCACTGCTGTCCTTGGAATAATGGGCAGCGGCCCTGATGACATACCGAAGGCCCAGGTAGAGCATGGGCACGTTGCAGTACACCATGATAATATTTCCCAGATCAGAGAAGGCCCACAGGTTGGACAGGTCGTATCCTGCAATGTTGCAGGCGATTCCGAAGGCGGCCACAAAGATGCAGAGGCCGCGAATGAAGTTGATGAAGCCTTTGGTGGAGGAAATACGGTTGGCTGAAATTTCAGAGAAAGAAACAAAGCCGATAACGCAGGTGTAGGCAAAGAGGCAGAAGCATACGGAAACCATAATCTGCAGCAGTACCTGCAGCATATCCGGCGTCAGTCCGTTCACGGAGAGGAGGAACTTGCTGTAGGTGCCGGCTGCCTTCCATGCCTCGGGATCCAGTGCCCATTCATGGGCCATGACGATGATAAAGCCGGTCATGGTGCAGATCACATGGGTGTCAAGGAATACGCCCAGGGCGGAAATGATGCCCTGTTCGCAGGGATGATGGGCTTCGGCGGAAGCAGCGGCCATGGTAATGGTGCCCTGGCCGGCTTCATTGGACATGAGGCCTCTCTTTACGCCCTGCAGAAGGGCGGTGCCCAGGAACCCGCCGAAAATGGCTTCCGGCTTGAAGGCCCCTGTGAAAACAGCCTTAAAGAAATAGGGTACGCTGTCCAGGTTGAGAAGGATCAGGAGCACTGCGGTAACCACATAAATGACAGCCATCACAGGCACCAGAATATCCGCCCAGTGAGACACGCGGCGGATGCCGCCGAAAGCCATGAAGGCTACCAGCAGGATGACCAGTACGGAAACTACATAATAGAAGTTGGACTGCACGGGAATCTTTACGTTTTCTATGAGTCCCGCAATGGCACCTACAGAGGTAACTACGTTGAAGCCCTGGGCCGGCAGGCACATGAGGGCATAGATGATGTAAACAACCGACAGGATGGTACCCACCCATACTTTATTTCCGCAGAGCTTTCTGGCATAGAAAGGAAGGCCGCCTACGAAGGTATTTCCTCTCTTTTCCTTGAAAATCTGGGCCAGGGTGCCTTCAGTAAAGGCAGTAGCCATACCGAAGAAGGCGGAAACCCACATCCAGAAGAGGGCCCCCGGACCGCCGGCGGCAATGGCGCCGGTAACGCCAATCATATTGCCCGGCCCTACGCGCATGGCGGTACTTAAAAGAAAGGCTGCCAGCGGCGATATGCCGGTCTTAATGCTTCTCTTTGTGGCCAAGGTATGCACCCCGGTGGCAAACAGTCTCACCTGCACGAACCCCAGGCGGATGGTGAAATAAATGCCGGAACCCACCAGCACGATAATGGCCAGTGAAAAGGACCCCAATACAGGAATATTCTTCCAGAAGCTGAACATTTTCGGGAAATCCCAGAAAAAGTCGGAAACCGGAGTGACGAAGCTCAGTACTGCGTTCAGCGCAGCAAATAAGTTTTCCATATCCCTCTCTCCCTTCTTATGAAATAGCCGGTCATGATGAATCATTCATGGCCGGCCCTGCATCATTCTAAAATTTTATATTTCCCTTACTGCTCTGCCCCTGCTGCCTTGATGGCCAGTGCCAGCTTGTGGGCCAGGCCTTCCATCTTGGCTTTGGACACGGAGCAGACTGCCAGGCGGATGCCCTTCTTCAAAGGTACCAGGAAGACATTCTGTTTTTCCAGATCATCGCATACGGCCTGGGAATGGGTAACAGGAATGGTAATGAAGAAACCGGAAATATAGGGGACGAATTTCACGCCTTCTTCCTTTGCTTCCTTCATGAAGATGGCAGCCCTTTCCTGGATCAGTTTGAAATACCGGGCTCTTTCTTCATCCAGCTGTTTGATTTTCTCCGGATTTTCACAGATATGAATCATGGCATTCTGGGCGGCGCTGTTGCAGTTGGACCAGGTAGCACGGCTGCTGTACTGGTTGATGTCCACAAATTCCTTAATCACGTCCTTGTCGGATGAAATGCCGATCATGGCGCCCATGCGCTGGCCGTACATGGTAAAGCCTTTGGACAGGGTGTAGGCGCAGACCACCAGGATATTCTTCGGAAGGCCGCCGAAGACCTTGAAGAACTTCCGGCATTCCTGCTTCTCGCCGCTGTAGTCAAGATAAGCCACATCGGGAACCAGGATGGCATTCTTCTTTCCATCGGCCACAGCGTCCTTCAGCACGTCCACCGCTGCCTGCCATTCTGCCACGGACATGCAGTAGCCCGTGGGATTGTTGGCAATACCGTTCAGGATGATGACGATATTGTCCTGTTTCTTCAGGATATCCTCCACCGCTTCCTTAAAAGCGGCGGTGTTGAAATGGCCGTCATCGGTAAGGAAGGAAAAGCTTCTCACTTTGCGGTTGTTATCATCAATAAGGCTGTCATAGGCGCCCCAGTGCCAGTCCGTAATGAGCACCTCATCACCGGGTTCAGAATAGTTGTGCACCACATGATGGAGCACCCCTGTGCCGCCGGGGGTGGAGCAGGCATCCACATAACCTTCGGGACGGGAATCTCCGAAGCACTGGTCAATGCAGTCATCCAGGAATTTCCGGTACCCCTGGATCGGTGCATAGGCACAGATTTCCTTCGGGGAAAGCTCCTTCAGCGCTTCCTTCACCACATCCAGCACCACCAGATTTCCATCTTCATCAAGAATGGAACCTACCGTACCGTTGACTACCTTGTCATTGCCGATTTTCTCGGCCAGGGCAATGGCCCTGTTGTTGGCTGCAAAAATATTATCTTCCGCACTTTTTCCCTTAGCATGGGGCGCTGCGATACTGAACATATAAATCCTCCTTGAAATAGGTAAGAAGAACCCATCCTTCTTACTGAAAACGGAAAAATAAAGCAAATAAAAGAAAAAGCCCGCAGCAAAACTGTGCCGCAGGCGCCCTTGCCCATTTTTCTATGAAATTGACGACTTTATTATAATGCATGACCGCAGAAAAAGAAAGAGGCGAATGGCCCGCCGTAAGTGTCAAGTTTTCCTCGGTAATTCATTTGACTGTCGATAATTACTATC
>ERZ1034920.313-NODE-313-length-40155-cov-103.820823_pt1 | contig 40155 bp, 55 predicted proteins | sample MGYA00520688_ERZ1034920 | MGnify/ENA primary metagenome ERZ1034920 (study PRJEB33766, sample SAMN09781785) | gut metagenome | biome: gut microbiome | host: Homo sapiens | place: Madagascar | study: EMG produced TPA metagenomics assembly of the PRJNA485056 data... | reverse complement strand
GCGTGGGAGAACAGCTCCGTCGTGGCGAGGGAGAACAGCTCCGTCGTGGCGAGGGGCAACAGCTCCGTCGTGGCGAGGGGCAACAGCTCCGTCGTGGCGAGGGGCAACAGCTCCGTCGTGGCGTGGGAGAACAGCTCCGTCGAGGCGTGTGGCAACAGCTCCGTCGTGGCGTGGGAGAACAGCTCCGTCGTGGCGAGGGAGAACAGCTCCGTCGTGGCGAGGGAGAACAGCTCCGTCGAGGCGTGTGGCAACAGCCAGATAGTAGACGCCGAACGCCGCGGTAATGTTAAGATATCTGGAAATGCTCGCATCGTGTACAATCCCGATAACATCGCGGATTGGGCTGAAGGTAACGATATTCCAATCGTCGAAGGCAAGATCAAACTGTGCAAGGCGGTGCATAAGCGCGGCACCGAATATGTGTCAGATTTTGATGAAGATTTCTTTTATGAAATCGGTGAAACGGCAGTTGCAAGCGGCCTCACGGCTAATCCGAAAGACCCTTGCGGAGAGGGTATACACATGGCAACCGCAAGTTGGGCTTGCGCGTATGCACAGAATTGGGATGATATAGCATTGCTTGAGCTTGAGGCTGACGTTTCGGAGATTGTTGTACCGCTCTACGAAACCGGCAAAGTGCGTGCGCCGAAAGCAAAGGTTCTGCGAGAGGTTCCGCTTGAAGAAGCGGGCTTGCTCGGTAAGATAATTGCAAAGCGTCTGAATCGTTGCGAAGCAGCAGACCCAGAGACGGGCGAGATCGTATAACGGATGGATAAAGAACAAACTGCAATGGAGCGGCTGCGGCTGGCGTCGGATATGTCGCTGCGCCTGTATCACCAACCGCTGCTGCTGACTGACAGCGGCGGCAAGGACAGCGCTGTGATCTGCAAGCTCGCGGAGAATGCGGGAATCCCGTTTGAAATCGTGCATAGCCACACGACGGCGGATGCACCGGAGACTGTCTATCATGTCCGCAAGCGCGCCAAGGAATACGAACTCAAAGGCGTTAGCTATACGATCCACTATCCCACGTATAAGGGCGAACCTACAAGTATGTGGAAGCTTATTCCCATTAAGCTCATGCCGCCGACGCGGGTAGGCCGTTACTGCTGCGCTGTGCTTAAAGAGACGACAGGCCACGACAGGTTCATAGTGACGGGTGTGCGCTGGGCAGAAAGCACAGCACGGAAAAACAACCGCAGCAGCTTGGAAGTCATTCACTCAGACCGGAAGAAATCACTGCTGCTGAACAATGACAACGATGAAGATAGGCGGCTATTCGAGACGTGCGCACTCAAGGGAAAGCGCGTCTGTAATCCAATCATCGACTGGCAGGAATCCGATGTATGGGACTACCTCACGGATCAGCGCGTCGAATGTAACCCGCTTTACTGTGAGGGCTGGCACCGTGTGGGCTGCGTCGGCTGCCCGATGGCAGCCAAGGCACGGTATAGAGCGTTTGCGCAATATCCAAAGTACAGGCAGATGTACATCAATGCGTTTGACAGGATGCTGGAAGAACGTATAAAGCGAGGGCTTATCAGCGCTTCATGGCGCACCGGTGTTGATGTATTTCACTGGTGGATGGAGGACGGCGTTCTGCCGGGGCAGTTCGAGATTGAGGAGGAAGAATATCTATGACGCATCCACTCACACACCTATCCTTATTCACCGGTATAGGGGGGCTTGACCTCGCTGCCGAGTGGGCGGGATTCACCACCGTGGGGCAGTGCGAATGGGCAGACTACCAGACCAAGGTACTTGAAAAGCACTGGCCGGATGTGCCGCGGTGGCGGGACATCAGAACCCTGACAAAGGAGACTTTCTATGAGCGAACAGGATTACACACAGTTGACGTTATTTCCGGAGGATTCCCCTGTCAGCCCTTTAGTGTGGCTGGAAAGCAAAAAGGGAAAGGGGACGACCGTTACCTCTGGCCTGAGATGCTCCGAGTTATCCGAGAGCTGCGCCCGCATTGCGTCGTCGGTGAGAACGTACCTGGAATCATCAAGATTGCCGCCGGGCAGGTGGTCAAGGATCTGGAGCACGCTGGCTATAACGTCGTCGTGTTCAATTATGAAGCTGCGGCTGTCGGAGCTTGGCACAGAAGAAGCCGGGTATTCTTTGTGGGCTACGCCGAACACGATGGACAGCATGGACTGCCGCAGCTACGAGGCAATGAAAAGGCAAGCGACGACTGGCGGCAGAAAAGGACGGAGCCGCCCAAGCAATTTGAGGGAGCAGGTGAACCCGCTGATGTGTCAGACATACGAGGATGCGAGCGCAGAAGCGAAAGCAAAGCTGTTTCCAACGCCGAGGGCGAACAAGTACAAGGACACGCTGCAATCAGTACCGCCGTCGAGGCAGAAAGAACCGGGCAAGTGCAACCTGACACAGGCAATAGCACTGGAGAAGTTATACACCACGCCATGCGCGGCGGACAGCCAGGGCAGCACAGGCGGGAACAATCACAGGAGCTTGCGGACGGACGTTGCTGGGCAGCTGAACCCGGCGTGGGTAGAGTGGTTAATGGGCTTCCCAATCGGGTGGACAGACTTAAATGCTTAGGCAACGCCGTTGTGCCGCAGCAGGCGTACCCGATATTCAAAGCGCTAAAGGAGGAACTGAAACATGACATACGAAGAGATCATTGAAACCCTGCGCACTTACGCTACCGAGACCACCGGGGCTTACCCCAAAGACTGCCCGGTTAAGCAGAGGCAGGGGGCAACTTGCCGCGCAGTATTCAGCGAGGCCGCATCTGCCCTCGAGAATCTGGTAGAACTGGCAAGAGAGAATGAGAAGAGGGAGGACGAAGCAGAAGAGAATGCCGCGAACCTCAAACATAAACTTGCCTGCAAGCAGAAAGAAAACGAGATTCTGCGTTCAGAGCTGCGCCGGATGTTCCGGCTCTATGTAGCCGCGGAGATGCGAGCAGACACGGGCGCAGGCACGGAGGAGGTAGACGATGCCTGAATACATAGAGCGGGAGAAGTATTGCGACTATCTGAAAAGTCGACGAAGCGGGTACATTGCCGATCCCGATGATCATACAGACGGCTGGTGCTCTGGCATGGCGGATGCAGGAGAAATTGCTGCAAATTTTCCGGCCGCCCAAGTCACAGAAATACCCCAGTGGATAAGTGTGGCAGACAGACTACCAGAAAATGAAGAGGAAGTAATAGCCTTAATCGACCGGCATGCATATCGGGAAACTGTTCTTGCAATATACGAGGACGGAACAGTGCAGACAGAAAAAAGTATATGGGCTTGGCCGCAGTTGGACGAAGATATCTTCTACTTCGTGCCATGCGGTTGGCATGAAAACAGGCATTTCCAACCCACGGGGTACTGTGGCGAAAAGATACGGAGCGAGCTCATCACCCACTGGATGCCACTGCCAGAGCTGCCAGAAAGCACAAAGGAGGATTGACCATGCCTATATACTACGAAGCCAAAACATTAGAGCGGGCGATAGACGCCGCACCGAGGATAACCCCAAGCACGAAGAGCGTACTGAAGAAGATCATACGCAGCGCGCCGGTGGCGGATGTTGTGAAGGTGACTCGCTGCAAGGACTGTAAGCATTACATAGGGCTTGCCGAGTGTGAATTTGTAGGACATTTCAGCGGTGGCACGGATTACTTTTGCGCTGACGGTGAAAGGAAAACAATATGAGTGAGCTGACCTATATGGACTGCTGGAACTTCGTAGCGCCGCTTATCCCGGTTACGGATGATCTGACAATGGAAATTTATGTGATGGTGTTCAATGCCTTAAAAAAGGCGGAGGAGCAAAGAAAGGAAAAAAATGCCTGACATATTGAAATCACAGTGGAGAAAAGCTCGAAAGCGCCATGTATGCTCGTTCTGCAACCAGTACATAGAACCGGGGGAAAGGTACAAATATGACACCCTCGTCTACGAAGGAAGTGTGTACGACTGGTTTTCACATGAAAAGTGCGACTTCCTCGCTAACGAACTTTGGGGATACGTTGATCCGGATGATGGCGGGATGTCGGCTGACGATTTTCAGGATGCATGCCAGGATTTCTGCTTTCACTTTGTCTGTCCTGGTTGTGAGAGCTGGGACAACGAGTACCGCGAGTGCACTGCAGATGACTGTTGCTGCATTGATAAAGTCTACGAGACGTTGAAAAAGCACGAACTTTATATGACGAGAGAAAGTGGCTTCATTGGCTGGAAGCTCAGACCGAGAAAGGATGCAAAAGCCAATGGACAAACTTAGACCGTGCCCGTTTTGCGGCGGACAGGCAGATATAAGCATCGATCCTGAAGCGGTCGTAGATACGGAAGGACGACGCTGGGCGTACACCGTGGTATGCAAAAGGTGTTGCGCAACATCTGGGCTTACATATCTTCCTGAAAAAGCAAGTGAAGCATGGAACAGGAGAATTGCCCATGAGTAAAAGCGGACTACTCGCCCGGCAGAAAGCGGAACGCGAGCTGTGGACGATCAAGGTCATCGCTTACACCGAGCAGCAAACGCTCGATGCGGTCTGCCTTGCGCTCGCCGAAGGCTTCGGGTTCGGTGAGGAACGGCTAAAGCGTTTCCACGACGCCTTTAATGCCAAGTACACGGAAATTCGGGAGCTGGAAAAGGGCGACACCAAAGACAACGAATACGCCATAGCAAAGCAAGAGGCCGCACTTAAAGCGGCCTGCGGCAAATACTATGCACCGCGTGAGGTAAGATATGATATCAAAATCATCACTAGAGACGGTAAGCAACACAAGCTGTGAGGATCTGTATATAGCGAATGAGAGGCTTGTGTATCAATGCTTGAAGCGGTACTTCCCGCATCTGCAATACGACGAGGACACGCAGCAAACGGCAAAAATGGCGCTATGGCGTGCCTGCATGGACTACGACCCCGAAAAGGGCGCTCTGTCAACAATAGCTTGGCGATACATCAGGAACACCATTCGTGCAGAATTGCGGCTTGCCAACTGCAAAAAACGACCGAAGTCCGTAATATCGCTATCGACGGAAGTTTCGTCAGGCTATGGCGGTGATTCATTAGAGCTTTGGGATTGCCTGTCGTCAACGCCGGACGTGGACTGGTGCGACGGGAAAGGTTGGTGGGGCAGCCTGACGGAGCGTCAGCGTCAAATTTTGCGGTATCGCGTTGCCGGGAAGAAAATCAGAGAGATAGCCGATATATTGGGCTACTCCCACACACTCATTGAGAACGAAATAAATACAGCACGAAGAGCAGCGAAAAGATATTTGTGAGGAGAAACAAATGAAAATTGTAATCGACCCCGGCGCTTACCTGCCGGAACGAGCGCACGATCTTGATGCGGGATATGATCTGCGCTCACCTATAAGAGCCTATGTCCCACCGTACAGCAGCGCCGTCATTGATATCGGCGTACATATCGAAATCCCCGAAGGCTACGTCGGTATGCTCAAGAGCAAGTCTGGGCTGAACGTCAAGCACGATATAACCAGTGAGGGTGTAATCGACAGCGGCTACACGGGGAGCATCTGTGTCAAGCTCTATAATCACGGTCAGAACACCTACGAGGTCAACAAGGGTGACAAAATTAGTCAGCTTGTAATTATGCCGATCATTACCCCGGCGCTTGAGCTTGTAGAATGCCTCGACAGCACCGAGCGCGGAGACGGCGGCTTTGGCTCGACTGGCCGCTGACAGGAGCACCGGAAAATGAGTCTTGTTGACGAGACTGGGAAAACGTATGGCCCGTATACGGTCATAGGCCGGGCGTGTCTCCCTCGCAGAAATGCGCACTGGAAATGCCGGTGTGAATGCGGTCAAATAGATATCATCGCCGGGAACAATCTTCGTTCCGGGAAATATTACAGGACTTGCCCGCATAACGCGCAGGTCTCCGCGCAGAGGAGCAAAATGCAGATGTTGGCTGAGGAGTGGCGCTCCCGGTATGTCAAGTACGGCTGCGCTGACTGCCGGGACAAGTCCACGTGTGATGTCAAAAAGCCCTGCAAATACGCTTCCGAGCTTGACGGATATCGAAACTACCGGGAATACCTTCAGGAGAACTGACATGACGAAATACGCATATCTCTGTTACAACTGCCGCGAGGCAATCAAAAACAACGTCGGCTTGAGGGAGCAGCAGAACCCAGCACCGAACGACAAACATAAATGCTCCGTCTGCGGGAAGTTCCTTTACACCGACTATTACCGGATCACATACAGGAAGGAGAATAATGGACTATAAGAAATTCCGTGCCGATACCGGCATAGCAGCAAAGGACATGATCAAGGCCGTTAAAGAGATCGCGCCCGGTTACTCGAAAGTACATCAGAGCTTCGTCGAGAACCCGGACAAAAGCGGCTTGTGCCTGCTCCCGTCCCTCGACCGTATGTTGGTCGACCGATTCGGCGGCGCTGCTCCCCCGGTAAAGAAAAAGACAGACAACCGCACTCTCAAGAACAAGCTTACGGTTCGTCTGCCGGATGATGTGTATGGAAAGTTCGCCCAGATCAGGGCGCGCGAGGGCTGCACAACGCAGGAGCTTCTGCGAGACCTCATTGAAAATTGGCTGATAGCCACACAGGATATGTAAAGAAAACAGGCGGGGAATCCCGCCTGTTTTTACTTTATAAGGCCAAGCGCACGGTAGTAATCATCCATTGTGCGCGACGCAGGAGAGCTGGATTTGCTGTTGTTCGTTTCGGAACTATCGCTCTCAGAGCTGCCATACGAATAATCATACTGCTTGACCTTGGATTCGTCCGACGAATAATCCTTGTATATCTTGTAAACAGTAGATGCATTGACGCCGGTTCCGGACTTCGCCACCGCTGCATTTATTTCGTTGAGGTTCGGCGTTTTCCCAGGAGCGATTTCATTGAGAGCGGCTTCTATCTTTGCCCACGTGTCATAAGATATGCCGCTGTCAATAGCTGCTTCGTACCGCCTGACAGTTGCATTGCGCTTGCCCGGGTTCTTGGCATTTTCTCCATCGGGTGTCAGCTGCGCCTCCAGCGCCGCAAGCTTTTCAGCGTCTGTGCCCTTGACCGTATTGCCGACTGCGATGGAAGCGGCGCTGTCACTGCCGTTGTCGGTCTGCTTCTTGTAGTCCTTGACGGCCGTGTAAATGTCGAACCAGTCTTTGGACTTAATGCCTTTGTCCTTGGCGTACAGCAGCTTGTCAACGTAAAGCCCGTCGGAATCCCTCAGCGCTGCCTGTGTATCGTCCTTGAGATGGCCGAAGTTTTTGAGAACTTGGTCAATGGCGTCGAAGTTCTCTTTGGTGTTGCCCTTTGCCCCGGAAAGGATTTCCTTTGAAGCGTAATACTCAGGAACGTCCTTGAGCTTTGCCACATCGTCAAGCTTTCCGGTGTATGCAATACCGTTAGTGGTCTTGACGCTTTTGAGCGCCCGGTCGGCGGCGAGGGAATACAGGTCACTTATGACTTCGGCGCGCTGAATATCAGACATGATCTTGTATTCGTCGCTCTCCATAAAGTCGCTCACAAGCTCAAGCGACTTTTGTCCCCTGTCTATGCTGTACTGCTTGTACTCGTCCGGGGTCATGGACGTGCCCTTGGAATATTCCAACGACCGCGAAGCCTTTTGCGGCAGGACATTCGGGAAGCCGTCAACGTCTTTCCCGGCCTCATAGAGACGTTCCAACTCAGTATCAACCTTTGTCGTCGAGTCGGTGCCGCTATAAAAGGGGTTGATAAACGCATCGAATATTCTCTTGCCAGCTGACCCGTTGGATTGTGTTCTTCCCCAAGCATCGACATAGTCCTGCTGGTGGTAATCTACACCGGGAATCTTGCCCATTGCCTTGCCAAGCTTATACTGCACATTGCTTGGCAAAACACTGTCCTTGTCGGAGTATACAGTCTGGCGGTTCTCTTCCCACGCCTGTTCAGCCTGCCCTATAAGGGAGTTGTTTATGCCCTGCGTGAGGTAGCTCATCATTGCGTTGCCGAGCACTTTCCACACCATTGTGCCGTCATCGCCGTATGTAATCACGTCGGACAGTGCATCGTTTACGCCGCTCAGCATGGACATATCCATCAGAGGGTCATTTAGACAGCCGAGTATTTTGTACGCGCTGTCCCATGTCAGACCGCCGCCGTCCAGAGCCTCATACAGCATAACGCCCATATACAGCGGCACGGAGTTCGGGGCGAGCTGAGACAGAGATATCCACTTATCGCCGATTTTGACGGCGTAATCCTGTTTGCCCTGCATTTTCTGGAACGAGTCCAGATCATCGTCATCCTCGCTGCCGCGCGCAAAACCTGCCTTTGCAAGTGCATACCCAGCAAAAGCCAACGTAGAACCGACTACATTCTTGGAAAGGCTGTTGATCACGTCATTTGCATTTGCGTTCCCGCTCTTTGTCTGTATGCCCTTGTAGATGGTTTCTGCAATGCCCAGCGGGCTGTACTCGACTGCTCTGACTGCGACGTTTGCCGGAGTTTTCCTAAATGGGATTATGCCCTCTGTGATAGGATTCCTGCCGATTTTGTTCACCGCTTTGGAGACAACATTGTCATCCCTGAACGTCGCTTCCTGCGCTTCCTTTATGGCGTAGGCTCTGCCCCGGTCAAGCTGTTCGGGCGTTGCATCTGCCATGCTCTTGATTCCGTGGGCTTTCAGCCAGCCGCCGAGAGCGTCGGCATAGTTAGCTTTCAGGAAAATAACGTCTCCCGCGTCCATTGCCCAGTTAGTTGCCTTGCGGTAAGCCTCAAGCAGGTTAGAGTTGAATATACGGCGCTTGTCCTGTATCTCCTTTGCCATCTTGGCATTGTCGTTATATTTGCCCTCGCCGCGGGCTATGTCTTTGATGCTCTCAAAGTCTGCCGCTGCTTCTGCCCGGAGCTGTTTACCGACGCGGAAAGCAGCTGTGCGCTCTATTTTCTTGTCTTCCGACCGAAAAAGATTGTCTATTGCTTCCGCCGCAGCTTTGACGCGGTTCTTGGTCATCTGCGTTGCCATCATAAGCGTGTTGCCGCCGACGTTGCGAATCTGAGTCTTGAAGTTGCCCAGCATATTCACGTAGCGTATCGCGTTCCACTTCTCCCCGAACGTGCTCGGTATCTGGTCTGCTATATTCTGCTGAATCTTGGATAACACCGCGTCGCGCTGCTCATCGGTCTTGGCGTTCATATACTCAGCCGCAAGGTCTTTGTCAAGCTTGACCTCGTAATTGCTGTAAATATCCTCGGCGGAAATTTTTTTGTAGTTGCTGCCCTCCTGCTTTTTTGCGATTGCTTTGCGTTGCCCTTTGGTGAGGCTTTCGTTTATGGCCTTCACGTTCTTGGTCATAAGGTAAAGCCGCCCCGACGGCGAGAGCTGCTGCAAGACCTTTATCGCCTGCAGGGTTTCACCGGCTCGGTGAGCCATCTCAATAAAATCGTTGGCAAGGTCGAGGTAGGTGCGTCCGCTTGCGTCACTGTTCGCGGCGTTGTTGAGCAGTATTGCGCCCTCTGCGACAAGGTCTTTGCTGCTCTTGCCTGATGTCACATTATCATGGAAATCCTTTACAGCCTGTTCCCAGCCGACCTCAGCAATTTTCTTGGTGGCTCTTCTTACTTGCGCCTTATTCGTGTCGGGGATATAGTCAAAGCGCCCGTTCTTGATATACGGGTTAAGCTGCTCCTGCCGCGCTTCGGGCGTGATGTCAGCTTCCATAAGCGTTTCGACCGCCTGGCTTGTCTTTGCCCGCGTCGACTTCGAGCCGAGATTAGTTTTCGCTCTCTGCTCAGAGCTGCCAGAATTTTCGGCCTGTCCGCTATTGACATTTTGCTGTGCGGTGGGTATACTGTTATCAGAAAATATATTTTCTGATTGAGGCGGAGAAGCAAGAGACGTTTTGGGCGTTACTTCGGGGCTTGTTGCATCGGAGGCTTGCGTAACGCCTCCTTTCTTATCCAAGTAGGCGCTGACAACCCAAAGCTTCTTGTATTTTGTATCAGGGACTGCCTCAACGACATAGTAGGTTCCGTTTACCTTTTTGGTAAACACGACCATCGGCGCAGGCGAGTTATCGGAGTTCTGAAATCCTTCGCTGAATCTTTGATCGCCGCTTGGGTACGTGGCGAGGCGGACATCATCGTAGTTGTCCAGCACATATCCGATTCTTGCTATGTCATTAAGGTCGCCCATGCTGTGATTTACTGAGCCATTGGGGCCATACTCGTTCAGGATGTGCTTTATACCGTCTGAATTGATGGCGTTCTTAAACCCATTGTAATTACCCCCGCCGAGGACAGATGCAATATCCGTTGCTTGTTTTTCGGTGACAGACGATATATTATGCCGTGAGAAGGGCTTCTTGGGGTCTGCATAGTATTCCTCAACAACCTCTTTCAAGCTTTCGTCTGTTGAAGCCTTGTAATCCTCTATGCGTGTCATTTCCTCCGCCGTGTGCGTAGCGGGGTTATCATTGACAGCCGTGCTTTCCGTCCCGGTCGGGGCGGTATTTTTTTGCACATCGGCATTCTGCGTCTCTGCGTTATTGCTAACGGCGGGGTTTAACTCCACAGGACGCGCCACAGCGTCGTTTGAGGGCGTGGGGGGTGTAGTTATATCCCCCTGAGGCTCCGCAGCGCTCTGAGGCTCTGACGCGGCTTTCTTGCCGGTCATAAGTTCAAAGGCTTTGTCAACCTCACCGCTCCGCAGTCTGGCGTTTTTCTTGGCGTCGTCTCCGGTCGCTATGCTTACGCCTGAACCTGCTATGCCGAGAGCTGCTCCCACAAAGCCGTCATACAGCCAGTCAGAAACCTGTTCCTCGCTGTAGTTCTCGCCGATGCTCTTGCCGTTGTAGATGGCGCGGAGAGTCGGGTCAACCGCGCTGGAAACAAACTCCTCTACGAACTCACCACCGCCGCCGTTGATAATGGTGCGCAGCACAGTGCGCCCGATGTCAGTCTTTGCAAGCTTGCCGACAAGCTTCTCAACGGCAGTGTCCGCAAAGCCTTTGCCATAGGCAAGGTCAAGCCCGCCGAACATTTTCTCGGTGAGATATTCTTTGGCTGCGCTTGCTGCGCCGTAAGCACCGGCCTGAGCAAGGTTTCCGCCGCCTGCTTCAGCCTGCTGAACACCGCCGCCGAAAGACCGCCCCATCATCATTGCCATACCTGCGCCGGGCAAGACGGCGTTTGCTGCCATATCTGCCGCAAGAGCAGGAACCTGAGACACTGCGTCAAGGGCAAACTTACCAGCGCCGGACGCGCCCCATTTCGAGCGTTCGATGTCTCTGCCGCCGGATTCGGAAAGCTCTGCGGATTTGTCGGCTATTGCCTGCTGCATCTGCATTGCCTTTTCGTCTTCCTCTTCTGTGCCGACATGGTACAGCGCCGAAAGCTCCTCATTGCCGCTGTCTCTGAGAGCTTTGTCTACAGCGTTCTGCGAACCTGTAGCGACGCGCCCGGTGTAGCCTGCAGCGCCGCCAAGAGAACCTGCGGCCTGCTTTGAACCGCCCTTGACGGCTCCCCACAGGCGTTCAAAGACGTTCTGGTCGTAGTCGGAGGCTTCTACCGGAATCTCGATGCCGCGGGATTCGAGCTGCTTGCGCAACTCGTTCATTTCGGACTCTGCCGCGGCCTTTTCTTCCGTCGCGGCCTGCTGCTCGGAGCGATACTTCTCAAGCGTAGTGGCGTAGTCCAGCCCCTCTTCCGGGCGGATAGACTTCGCCTTTTTGCTTGAGTCGCTGTACTTACGGACGGCATCAGTGTAAGCATTCTGAAGCTGGGCTTTCTCGTCGTCCGACAGGGCGGTTGACATCGTGGGGATATTGGGGTTCTGACGCTGATACTCCTTGCGGAGAGCACTGTTGTTGCCGCGGCTGTCTACGGTGGTGCTTTTGGCTTCTCCGTTCTTATCAAGCCAAGCATCCCTGAGCCCGCCGACGAGGCCGCGCCCGCGACCATCGATAACGTCGCGGGCTTTTTCTGTGGCCTGCTTCTTCTGCATCTGCTCGTTGTAGTAATCTTCGACGGCAGATGTGCGGGAGGGAGAGGTAGACGAAGTCTGTGGTGTGTATCCGCTGCCCGAAGCTATTTGGTTGAGTAACTGCTCTCTTCCCATTGGTGTGCCTCCGCTTATCTGTAGAGCTGGTCATATACGTACTGCTGCGCCTGCGACGGAGTTCTCCCGCCGAGGTCTACGTCGGCCTTTGCCAAAAGCCCGGACGCTTTCCATGCGTCGCCGCTATTTCTCGCGTACCAGCTTGAATCCTTGGCCGCTGCACTGATTGCTTCGTCCAGCGTCCACTTCCTGTTGCTATCGCTATTGCTGCCGCTGTCGTCATTTCCGCTGCCAAGAGCAGCGGCGTATTTCCAGGCGTCGTCTGCACTGCTTGCCGGAGGAACGTAGCCTGCGGGATATTTACCGGTGAGCTGCTTGTACTGTTCAGCGTCGATCTTGCCTGCTGCATAGTCGAGAGATGCTGCAAGCTCGGGATTCTGCGCTCTCCACACCGCTTCCATGTTCTTTGCCTGATCCTCACCGTACAGATTCAGGAAACCGGAGAAGTCGCCAAACTCGGCGAGAATCTGCGCATTCTTGAGGTCACGCTGATAGCCGTTGTTGTACTCGTCAAGCAGCGCCTGAGCTTTCTTGTAGTCGTTGTCCGCAAGCGCGGCGCGGATGTTCGCCTGATACTCTGCCGTGAGGTTCGCCATCTGACGGTCAGCCTCGGCAGTCGCATTCGCCTCAGCGGTACGCAGGTTGCCGAAGTCACGCTGATACTCGCCGCCGCGCGCAAGCGCAGCCTGAGAAGCAGTACCGGAGTTTATTCCGGTCGCTGCCGCCTGATTGTTGAAGTTCTGGCGGTTGCGCTCGTACTGCACCGACAGGTCATTTGCCTGCTTCTGGTACTCCGGAGCAATCTTGTCCCTCGCCGCCTGATAGTCGCTCATGCTCTTGTCATAGGCGGCTTTGAGCTCTTCCTCACGCGCCTTGCGCTGAGCGTCGTATATCTGGTTTATGGCGTCGGTGCGTGCGGTGTTGTAGCCGCTGCCGAGCAGCCCCTGATTGGTCTGCGTCCCGCCCGCTGCCCCGGCATCAGCAGCCGGGGTTGCTGGGGTCGAGGGAGTGGTCGGCGTAGTCGGCACAGTCGGCGCTGACCCTGCTGTCGGGGTAGTGCCGGCAGCGGCGTTTGTCGGAGACGCAGCGCCGGCGGCGGAGGTCGGGGAGACACCGGCGGCAGTTGCCCCGGCCTTGTTCTGCTGTGCGTTATAAGCTTTGGTTATTTCATCTACACTTGCCATGCTTTATCTCCTCAAAAGAGCTGCCCACGTGTTGTTTCCTATAATGCCGTCTGCCTCAAGGTTAACGCCGCACTGGAACTCCATCGTGCGGTTCTTGGTCTTGGCGTCGAATACGCTGCTTACTGCCAGCTCCGCGCCGTGGGCAGAGAGCAGAGCCTGTGCAACTGCGACGTCAGCGCCGCTCATGCCCTCGCAGATCATGCGGGGAGGCCAATATGTCTCCGCCTGCGGCTGATCGTCCACGGTCGGAGCTGCGCTGTCTGCAAGCTCGGCCTGAAATTTCTGAGCGAAGCTGTACCGCGTATTGATGTTGTTCACGGCGGGGCGCTCATACTCGGTGCAGATGCGGCTTGTCGCTTCGTATGTATCTTCGGTCGTACATAGGAAGCTCCAAAGGTTGGCGTAGCTTGCTTTCAGCTCGCCGACGCAGAAATCTACCTGTGTCTCTTCGTCGCCGACACTCTTGCCGATGTCGTGGGCATATTCGACGAGAGCCTTTTTGCGGCTCCAATACGTCCACTGGCACAGGCCGTAGCCGACAGCGTCGTGAACGAACTTTGCCTGAGAAATGGCATAGCTGTCCGCCTGACGGGTGTACTCGTCGTCGGTCAGCGTAGTCATGCCGCGCTGTGCGATGTTGGCTTTGAGGCCACTTTCGGCCTGCATATTGCCGAGCATTGCACACGCCCCGGCTACGGTCATGCCGTGGCTGCGTAGCCGGTCATATATTGTTTTTGCACTCATCTTCAATCCTCCGTCAGCAGACCGCTGACCGTCCTTTCGTCATCATCCATTTCAAAGCTCCACGAAGTTGTCATCATCCCATGCGGCCATTGCGCCCTCGTCGCCCGTCCAGACCTTGCGCACGCCGTCATGCGTGTAATAGGCGTTCGGTATAAGGCTCATGCCCTCTTTCCAGACGATTGGATTGTTTGCTGTGCCGTATGAGATTTCCTGCTTAACGTAGTCCTTGCGCACCGCTATATCGTTGACATAGAAAATGCGCCAGTCGTAGCCGATTTTATCTGACTGCGTGATTTCCTCACGGATGCCCCCGGCGGCGTTGACCTGTTCAGCCGTTGCGTGGTCGACCTTTATTTTCTCAAGCAGCTCATCATAAGTCATGTGTATATCTCCTTTATCTTCTGAAGCTGTGCGGTCACGTAAGCCACCTGCGCCGCATATGCTTCGCTCAAATCTTTCCATGGCGCTTCCATGTTCGTGAACACCTCGCCGTCCTCGCGCGTCCATGTCTCGCCCTCGGGGACGAAGCGGTAGCTCTCTACCAACTCAGGGCACTTGCCATCGAAAAAGTCTGTTTCCACTGCCCTGCGTCCCTCGGCTGCGGAGACGTAACATTTATAATCGTTGTCTATGTATATTGTCATTGTCTCGCCCCCTCAGCTGATGATTATCGACTTGCTGGATACGATCGTACTTCCGTAAACATCTTCGTACACAAAAACATAGAACGAGCCTGTAAGGGCTGAGATATCCACCGTTACCGTCTTGTTCGTGCCCTGATTTGTATTCGTCAACACCGTTTTCGCTTTCACGTTACTATCAGCAGGAATAGCTTGCCAAGCGATTGTGTTTGACGAAACTCCAAGCCAAACTTTACGTGAAGTCGGGTAAGTACTGTTTATCGTAAATTCAGCCAATGAAAAGGTCAGGGTCTTGTAATTGGTCAAGTCCAATTTGATATCTGTTACGAATGTTCTGTGGATAGAACCACCGGCGCCGTCATTACCGCTGGCAGTCATGAGCAGGTTGCCGTTGGTTATTGTTGCATTGTTGAAGCTTCCGATATTCTGATATGCACCATTCTTGAACAGCACAAGTTCGAACGCCAGCGTCACCGTCGCGACCTGTCCATCTGCTGTGATGCTCACGGCCTTGCTCGCGCTCTGGCTCCCCTTGACCGCCTTGACTGTCCACGTCCCGGCGTATGGGATAACAAACACCGCTTTGCCGCTCGTATCCTTTGCTGTCAGCGTCAGCGTGCCGTTCGTGCAGGTGCAGGCACTCCCCGAGGGGTACGTCACGCCGATGACCGCGTAGGGTATCCCACCGCCCCGGCGTGTTATGAATGCTTCGCCCATTCTTTACCTCCCCTCACTTTCTTATGCAGCGTATCTGCAAGGGTATAGAGACCGTCGGCTTTGCCTTGGCGTAGAATGTTATCTTGTTCGCCGCCGTCACCGCGCGGTAAATGAGCGCCCATGCGTTCTCCTGCTTTGTCGCATCAGCGAACGTCGCTGACGGTACAAGGTCTATGAGCGGCTTGTCCGTCGCGAGTATGCCGTTTATCGTCTGCTCCTGGGTGTACGGTGCGGCGCTGCCGCTCCATGTGGTGTTCAGCGTCACCGTGTAGTCGACAGACACCGCGTGGTCTGCAAGCTTTGCCGTCGTCACGGCCTTGTCCTTTATCTTCGCCGTCTCTACTGCGAGAGCAGCAAGTTTAGCCGCCGTGACTGACAGCGCGTCAAGCTGCGCTGTCCCGACGCTCGCATCGCCGAGCTGTGCCGTGGTTACGGCCTTGTCGGCGATTTTCTCAGTGGTTACGGCCTTGTCGGCAAGCTTCGCTGTCTCGACCGCAAGATCTGCCAGCTGCGCCGCAGTGACAGCAAGGGTGGCGAGCTTCTGTGTAGTGATTGCGTTATCCTGTATCTTGTCGGTTTCTACTGCCGCTGCCGCGAGCTTTGCAGAGGTCACGGCAAGAGCCGCAAGCTTCGCGGTTGTAATAGACTCGTCGGCAACAGCGCCCTGAGTCATCTCGGCCATCTGCTCTTCGATTTTCGCAAGTGCTGCCTGCACCGTGCTTACTCCGGTCAGGCCGGGGACAGTGTCGATGCCGACGCTCTCCGCACCGTTAACACCGGCGAGCTCAGGTATCAGTGTTTCATTTATGTAGGTCTTGATAGTGTTCGCTGCTTCATCGAACTTGGCCTTCAGCTCCGCCGAGGACATACCCCCGACGTCGTTAGGCTCGTCGTCGAGCAGCGATATGATATACAAATCTGCAAGAAGTTTTGTCAGCATATTTTCTCCTATTTTGCGTAGCCGGTCTGTCTGACCCGGATATCCGCCGCAAGCAGCGTAGCCGTGGAATCGGAAGAGTCCGACTTGAAGATCAGCTTGTAAAACACGAATTTCTTTGCCTTTATTTTGAGCTTCTTCATATGGGGCTTGCGATTTACCGAAAAGCTCCAATGCGCAAAGTTCGCCGGGTCAAAGGTCGAAAGCCTTGATGCGACTACCTTTTCGGTATAGACGCTCTTCCTATCGGTCTGAACCGTCACGTACACTTCGCTGTTGCTTTCAGGCTTAACGCCTATCCAGAGGGATGCGGCGTATTTCCGCATATAGTCCGAACCGAAGCTCATAGAGCCGGACTCCCAGTATGCATCTATCGGTTCGCCGTCGTCGGAAAGGTATTCGTAAGCCATTCGCTTGAAGCTCCCGTCTGATGTGCCGATGTACAAATCTCCGCGGAAGCTTACCATGCAGGCCGCGTCAAAGCCGGTGTATATGTACCATGCGTCGGCGGCGTAGTTGTTCACGAGCGCCTTGCCGCCATAGCACACGTAATACTCCTGATTGGGGTTGTCGTCGTAGCACTTGCACTCAGCAAGATCAAACTCCGCCAGCGCCGCGTATACGCGGTCTGACATACGCTTTGCCTGACGTTCGTCGAGGGAAAGATTGGAGGAATACGATGCGTTGTTTCTCCACTCGTAGCATTCCTTACCAAACAGCGTACGAGGGCTGTTTAACACGAGCTGAGACTGTCCGAGGGCTGCGTTACCTATCGTTCTATTGACCGGCACAGAGTAAAATGCGGCGGTTACAAGGCCGTCCGCCAGAGTGATGCTGCCGTACTCAACGCGGTATGCGCTGTTGCTCTTATAGACCATCAGCGTGGAGTAGTGCCGGATAAGCGCCGTGATCGGGGTATTCGCGTCGCCGATCGCCATCTCAAAAAGGTCAGGGAAGTAGTCGGCTCTGGGCTGGCCGTCGTAGTCAATGCCGGAGTACAGCGCCTTGTTGCTGCCGTCTCCGTAGATAAAAACCCGTGTGTCCTGCGTGCTGTTGTAAAACTCTGAGTAGCGCATTGCCGTCACCTGACTGCGGAACGTGGTTGCGACTGTCCAGCCTATTTCATAGGCGTTGACCGACTGTGCCGGAGCTTCACTGAACGTCACAGTTCCGGCGGTAAGGTCGACAGTGTATTCTGAGGTGGCTATGTTCTGCCCGGTGGCGAAGCTTTTTACGTAGTCGACGCTCTGAATATTTTTCTCAGGCAGAGCGAAGGTCTTTTCGGTTCCGTCGGGGGAAATCCATAGACGGCGCTCGCCGCAAAGTCGGTTGATCTCCTCCATTTTCTCGCCGCCGCCGACAGGAGGGACGGAGACGCGCACAAGCGGTCTGTAACCATGGACGTCCTGAAACGTAGTGCCGTCCCACTGCTTGTACTGCGAGCCGTTGAGCATATACACGATCCCTGAGAAGCCGAACATATGGACATTTTTGCTGGTGTCTATGTCTCCGAGCGCCACGCGCACAAACTCGCCGGTCGTGTCATCGTAGAGCTTCCAGAGCTTCCCGTCGCAGGCTGCAAGCAGCTGCTCGTGCCCGCTGACGAAGCCAGTCCAAATCCCGGCTACCTTGAGGTTGCTGCCCTGCGGAACAGCAGTGACGCGGTAAAACTTCCATGTGTACCCGTCGCTGTCGACGGTGACGCTGTGCAGCTTCCATACGTGGCTCGCGTCGCGCCGCCAGTAGTAACCGGCGTATGATGCGGCGTTTGCATACGATACCGAAACCTCGTCGCCGCTCAGGACAATGAGCCCGTCGGCTATGCTCGCCGTGGGAAACATCTTGAGTTTCAGGTTTTCAGCTGCACCGGTAAAGACGGCAGTCGCCGAAGCGACATCAGTGAGGGCGTATTCCTTGGCAAGCCCCTTGAGCGTGAGCGTACCTGCCCTGCGCTGCAAGTTGCCGTCACGGGTGATGGTGAAGTTTCGCATATCTGCGGCTTCGCCGAGCTTGAGCTTGGTATCGCCGTCCGGGTTCTGGTTCAGGCCGAGGAATGATTTCAGCTGAAAGACTTTTTCGTTTGTTGCTGAACTTATGCTTGCCAACCTCTGTCACTCCTCAATCGAACGCACTCATGCCGCCCACGCCGCTTATCTCGACCTTTACCACTGGTGTGGTCTTGTCCCCGGCCTTATCCATGTAGCCGCCGTTCTGTTCCTGCTTGAGAGCGTTCATGCAGCCGTTCGCGGCCTTGGGCTCTGTCACCATGCGGCGGGCGAGCCAGCTTTCGCGCTGATCGCGGGCACACTCGAAGATATACCGGTAATCCTCGCAGGCGGGGTTCTTCTCGTCGGTCATTTCATCAATGTCGCGCTTGCTGAGCTTCAGCGCGCGTTTCATTCCTGCAAAGTCGGGGAAAACGCCCTCTTCTTTGCAGTCCTTGAAATAGCTCTCAACTGCCAAACGCAGTTTCTGCGGAGTGTTATACTCCGGGGGTCTGCCTCTTGTTTCCATGTTCTCAACTCCACATTCCGAATTCGTTGTACGGACTCAGCCCGCCGCAGACTCCGTAGATATCCTCAATGTCTGCGCTCTCGGCGGGCATGCCTCTTGCAAGCAAAGACTTGAGCTCGTCATATCTCTGCTGGAAGAAGTTCGCGGTCGAGGGATCTTCCTGCATGAGAAGATGCGCCACAAGCCCGCACGGCATAACTGACTGGCATATATAGTCGTCAAGGCCTATCGGCGTGACGAAGTCTGTTATCTTCGCGGCGATAGGCCTTTTGCCCGCCTCTGTGACCTCGTAAGTGTCCGAGTACGGGAACAACTCACCGCGCAGGAGGTTCAATATAGCCAGCGTTCGGTTTTTATACTCTTTGGTGTCGGAGGTATCCGCTGCACCTGTGGATTCGTTTACCTCATCCATCAGGTTCATTGCCGTCTCGAATACCTCCTGCGCGGTGGTACTCATTTAATAATCCTCCGTGTCGTCGGTATAATCCGGCTTGGTAAGCTGCTTGCCGATCTGATTGATGCCAGTAGCTGCAAGGCCAGATACCGCGCCTATCGCGGCAGCGTTGATCGGGTCATGTGCCGGGAAGTCCGGCATACCGAAATACAGCGCTGCAAGGCCGAGTATGATACCGGCCACACCGCAAATGACGGGAAGCCATTTATTGTCCAGCGGGGTTGCCTTAATTCCAGCCGCAATGAGATACACCAGAACGGTGATGGCGGCTACGTTTGCTATTCCGAGTTCCATAGTTTTCCTCCTACTTCTGCGCCTCTTCGAGGTCACTTATCCTGTGATTGATTGCCTTGATCTGCTCTTCTACGACAGGCATACGACGGGCAAAATTGTTGTGTTCCCTGACCTCGCGTGTCAGTTCCTCAATTCTTGCCTCAGACACTGCCTGGACTTTGCTGTTGCTGATAAGCACGCCAACAAGCGTCACTGCCGCAGTTATTAGTGCCACAATAATTGATTCGGGCATATTGTCCTCCGTTTATGAAATAGGGCGTAGTTTTTCGCTACGCCCTATAAGTTGGATTACGCGATTGCTTCGGCAATACCGGAATTGAGCGAACCGGCCTTGGACGCAAACGCTCTGACCTTGACGCCAGCGGCAACAGTGACCTTGTCGCTGTAAGTTGCGGCGGTGAGGCTGGTCTTGGGGTTGGAACCGTCAAGTGTGTACTTGATAGTAGTGCCAGTCTCGCTCGAAGGGCTTGCAATGGTGGCCTGATTGCTCGCGATGGTGATGGTCGGAGCAGTCAGAGCGCCGCTCTTCGCGTGGACGTAGATACCGTCAGCCTTAGAGCCGAGGACGAAGCAGTCGTGAAGCATACGCCCCTGTGCGATGTGGCCGTCAACGATGTACTGATTTTCAAGCACACGGAAGGTCTCAATCTTCTTGGGAGCGCAGGCAACGCCCTTCTTGACGATCATAAAGTTGACGCCGGTGGGCAGATACACATCGGGAACGATGCGAACCTGCATACCGCCGATGGTACCGCAGACGCCGTTGACGACAGCGGCCTGTCCGGCCTTTTCGAGACCGACTACCTGATCGGAAAGCTTGAGTTTGACCGCGAGCGTTTCGCCTATGTACACGACTCGACCGGCGAGGGGAACAAGCTTGTTGCTCATTGCCGCGCCTGCATTGAAAATCGTCTCAAGGATGGTGGTTTTGGTAAGATCAGTGGAGCTCAGGGCGAGCTGGGCGGCCTCGTCGGCGAGAACCTTGAGACGGTACTTGTCAACGTAGGGAATGAGGACTTCGTCGGTCTCACGCTTCAGAATCTTGGAAGCTGCCTTGATCTGGAGCTGAGCGGTGTTGTTGCCCTTGTCGATAATGCCGTTGAAGGACTTGTCATCCTTGACGGTCATTTCCTGAATGGTATCGCCGACCTCGGTGAGGGCACCAAAGCGGGAAGTGCCGTCGACCTTGGTCTTGTCGTAGTCATTCAGGGGAAGAGTGTCTACGCTGTAAACACGAACGGTGGCGACGCCAGTCCATTCGTAATCATTGCTGAAAAGACCCTCGGTCATAGAGCCGACCTTGAATCTTTCTACTACTTTAGGGGAAGCCTTTGAAGCAAGGTTGATTGCCATTTTTTATAAAATCCTCCATATCAGAAGGAATCCCATGCCTCATCGAAGGGGTCTTTCGGTGTTGCTGCACCGGCGCTCCTTCGCGGGCCGGTACTCCTGTCCTTATTCTTCTGGTTTTGTTTGAGAGTTTCGTTCTCTTTCGTGAGTCTTTTGATCTCGCTGTCTTTCAGACCGTCCGCATATTTGCGGTAAGCCCCTGCGAGATCGCCGGTACGGCTACACTCCGCCCAAACGTCGGCGGGGATATCCGTAGCCTTTACATCGGGAAATTCATTGACGAATGCCCGTATCATCTGAGCCTTTGCAGCTTCGTTGGCGGCGTTTTCATCCGTGGCCTTTTCTTCGGCCTGCTTTTCGGCTCTATTACGCTGAATGATGGTAAGTGCTTCCATTTCGCTCAGCTCTTCGCCCGCTTCCTTTTTCTGCTGGATAAGCATCCGGGCGCGGGTATTGTCGATGAGTTCCTCGACGCTGAGATTCAGCGGTGCGGCCATTTCCTTGAGGAAATCCCGCAGACGGTCGCGATCCTGACGCATACCGTCGTAGTCCATGCCCTTGTTCGCATAAACAAGAACCTCGTCAAGAGAACACTGCTTCTCGCCCTTTGGAGTTTTCAGAGTGTAAAGTTGGTGTCCCTTTTCCTCCTGCTGCTCTTCAGTTTTGGTCTGCTCGTCCTCTTCTTTCGGAGTTTCCGACTCTGCCGGTTTCTCCGTGCTCGTGTTCTCCTCGCTGCCGGAATCTTCGGATTCAGCTGCATCCTCGGTATCGGGTTCAGCGTCGGAGGTGTCGTCACTGAGGTCAAAATCGTCCTCGTCAGGCATGGTTTCGTTCCAGTCAGTGTCAAATGCCGCAAGGTCGGCTTCGGTTATACCGGCGTCGCCCAGCTCGGCGGTGTTGGTGATCTCGTCCATTGTGTTTCCTTTCTGCCGTTGGTGTCCCGGCTCAAAAGATTGTTTATATGTTTAAACCGTTGGTGTCCCGGTCTAAATCATTCCTTCAGTGCTTCCGGCCTGATTGATCGCTCTCTGCAAATTCCCATATCCCCCGCCGGTCGGGATATCCGAATTCATGGGCTGCTCCGTATTCGGAACAACATCCCCGCCCTGCGGTGCCCCCGGCTGTGCCGGAGGTAGGGCAGGCGCGGCCTGCTGCGCTTTGAGCTCTGCGATGAGTGCGCGGCGCTTCGGCATATAGTCATCGGGTATACGTTCGAGGAATTGCAGGAACGTCATGTGCCCGTTCATCAGCGCGTTTTCAAGGGTCTGTATAGATGCGATCTCCGAGTAATAGGAGCTCGCGCCGACATCCAGCTTGAGCAGCCACGGATTTTCCTTGATGAAACCGAAGTCGAAATCAACAGGGATTTTTTCCGGTGTCGGCTCTCCAGCAAATTGCATAGCCTGCCGCACCTCATCCGGAGTTTCCATGTCCACCGTGCGCTTGCCGTAGTTCTCGCCGATAAACTCAAGGTAAATGCGGAACAGGCTTTCGATGGCCTGATAGAGATTCTGCTTGGTCATTTCGGACGGCGTAGCTGCCGCGCGCTGCAAGGCGATGATTGCCGAAGTGTTGTCCGGGCGGGTATCGCCGAGGGCAACAGAGGTCGCGCCCAAGCTCTCTTCTGTCTTGGTAATCGCCAGCTCAATAAACTGTGCGATCTGCGGGGAGATCGACGCGGGGTCTATTGCTTTTGCAACGCTGTTGATATCGCCTCCAGCAACGCCAATAGCACCGCCGACACGGTTGTCCCAATTTTTGATCCTCGTTCTGTCGTACACATACTTCGGCCAAGCCGAGCGCATCATTGACAGCATCGACATTGCAAAAGCTTTGTTGATGAAAATCTGGTTTGGGATAAGGCCGGTTATCATGGCCTGCCCGTGGTAACAGTCTTGTATGTAGTCCCAGCTCAGCCAGCAGATGGGATAGAGCTTTATACCAAGGCTCCACGGCTTCTTAATGTCGCAATTCTGCGTGCTCTCATAAGCCCATATCTCTCCGGTATCTTCGTCGCGCCACATGGTCAAAATGGTCGTGACTTTGTCATCAGTGCGCTTAACGCTGTCCGTTGCCGTGGCGGCGTCGCAGTCGGCGATGATGTTCTGCCAATCGGCGATTTTGTTTGCCTTTGCTCTGCGTTTCGCCCTGCGGACGATTTCGCGGGTAGAAATCTGAATGTACGGCTGAGACTGCACGTCGCGGTCATTGGGGTTTCCAAAGAACACGCGAGTGTTCGGTACGATCTCGGTCTTTATGCCGCCCTTGACGCCGTTGCCCGCCTCAATGGATTCATCCCAATAGGTGTACATACAGCCGTCGCCGTCGACAGCGGCGTTCCTGGTGAACTCTCGCATAAGCGCCGGGATGTCGTTCATTTCGGTCAAAAACTCGAATTCGTCGTTGATGATGCGTACCGGCTCGACAAAATCATCGGCGCGTGCCGTCTTGTTGAGCAGGGTCGCATTGACCTTGATGTTGTCCGTGGTTATCGTCGCCGTAGTAAAGCCGACAACGCGCTTGATGATGTTGAACTGCGGTGTGGGAAGTCCGTTCGCCTGAACGCCCTCCCACTGCTTGCCAATGTAAAAATTCTCGTTGCTCTTGACAGTCTCGTCGAGGTTTATGGAATTGTTGAACTGCAAGCCTTTTTCGTAGAAGTTCCAAGCCGTAGCGAAATCCGGCCTGTCCTTGCCGCTGAATACTCCGAGACCTTCGTCACTCATGGCGTATAGCCTCCTTGTTCAGTGACGGTATCTGCTGGCCGTAATCAATAATCCCGCGCAGTCCCTCGGTGAAAAGGCGCTCGCTATCAGCACGGGTTTTGAGATCGTCAGCGATTACGTCGTCAAACTCCTTGCGGAGCTTTTCAAGCTTGTCAGCGTTGGTCTGTGAAAGCTCATTCTGTGATTTGCATACGTCGCTGAGATTCCTTACAGCGTCCTCCAGCATGGCCACGCTGTTTCCAAGGCTTGAGAATATCTGCATCGCATCACTTTTGAATTTTCCGGAGCTGACAAATAGCCACGCGACAAAAGCCGTAAGAATCACATTCCATGCGAGAATTGCGTATATCATGTAGGTTTCTCCTCTCAGTAGTTCATGTACGAATCGCAGATATCGCCGCCGCACATGAAATCGTCATAGTCCTGCTCGTCATCTTCTTCATCGTCGAAGACCGTCTTTGCGTCTTGCTCCTGCTCTGCGGCGAGGACGCGGGAAATTGCGTAGTATCTGCAAGCATCAACGCTGTGCGTTATGCTGTGCGGCTGCTTGGCGCAGTCGTTTGGGTTTGCGTCGTCAGACTGAATATCGCAGATGTCGTCTGTGCAATGCGCCACGCTCTCGTCGCGGAAGAACATGAGCATGGGCAGCTTGTCCGGCGCACCCTCCGAATACAGTTCCTTGACAAACGGGTCTTTCAGTTCGTCCGGTGTCATCATGTCCTTGAGGATCATGTGCCCCTGAATGCGGTTGTTGTTTGCCTTGACGATCGGCACACCGTTTTCTCGGAACACTTCGGCGATCTCGCGCCCGGTGTCCTTTGACTTCGCCCACATATCCGGCGGCGCATAGGTGATCTGCACATTCTCGCCGGGCGGCGTATGGTCAACGATTGCTTTTGCCGCGTCCTTTATTACAAGCCCCTTTTGCTCAAAGTACCGGTAACACCAGCTTCGTCCATCCTCGTCGACCGCCCACCAGCAGCAGGCGAACATATCAAAGCCATAGTCGAAGCTGCGGTATCTCGGCCAATGCGCCGGGATTGCGAATGGCGGCAGCGAGTGTGTCGTTAGCGAGAAGTTTTTGAAATAGCTGCCTGACAGCGCGTTCCAGTCGCCGTACCTGAAGGCCATCACCTGATCTTCCGGCATCTGGGCGAGCTGCTTTTTATACATCGGCGAGGAGTTGATCAGCCAAGGGTTATCATCAACTGTTGCCGGGATGAACGTATAATCGTCGGGGTTTTCGTTCTTTTCGGGGTCTTTGTCGTCAGTGATATATTTCCGGTCGATGAAGAGCCGCTTTACCCATCTGTGGCCGACGCCGCCGGGGTTGCAGCTCAGATAAAACCTTTTGGGGAAACTGTTCGTGCCTCGAATACAGCCCTGCAGATACTGAAAAGCGCGCTCTGTTATCTGCGTCGCCTCGTCAATGAAGATGCAGTCATACTCAACGCCCTGGTATTCGTTCTCTGCACTGTCGCCGTCATAATGGCCAAACTTGATGATTGAGCCGTTGTCAAAGGTCATCAGATGGCTCGTCCCGTTATAGGCGTACATTTCCTGCGGCACCCATTTGAGGATTGGCCGAACGAGGTTCTCTTCCAATTCGGGGTAATGACAGCGGATCATCAGGATTCGTATTCCCGGATACCTCAGGCACATTCCGACAGCCTTAAGCCGCATGACATGAGACTTGCCGCCGCCCTTCGCGCCGCCGTAGCAGATAAAGAACGATGACGCACTCATAAACATTCGCTGCGGTTCGCTGATCTCGCCAAAGTCGAGCGTTATTGCTTTTTTCGTGCTGGTTTTTACAGCTCGCTTTTTCGCCATGATTACCCCTAAAATGCAAAACGAGCCATAACCCAGAGAAAAACTCGTTCCCTGGACTATGGCTCATGGCCTTTTCCGACGCGCGGGGTCATGCCCTCACAAGGCGCGTGCATATTCAAGTTGGCGTCACATGAAGGGCTCGAACCTTCGACCTCGCGGTTAACAGCCGCGCGCTCTGACCAACTGAGCTAATGAGACATGATATCGGGGAGGCGTGGCTGAACCTCCCCTTTGTAGCTCCGGTACGGGAAGGAGATACCCTACTGGAGGCATACATCAAACCTCAAATCTTACCGGGAAATGACACTCTTTGCTGTCACAGACAACTTCAATCTTTGTTGCTGATCCACCGAGATACGCCTTACCTAACAGTCGCCTGCACTTGGGGCACAGAAGTAAACCGTCTTCTACCAAAGCTGTCCGCGGGGTTCTGATATTTTTTCTGGCCTTGCTCAAAATACGTACCCCCTTGTTTTTCCGGTACCTCCAAGTTGTGGAAGTCGTCTCAAGTGTCTGGAAATTGTAAATATATATATCCTCGGGTGTGCGTCTCTTTTTCCGCTACCCCCATTGGGGGAGGGGCAACCCCGGAACAGCTACGCAAGGAACAGCGCCCACCCAGCACGCAGCCGGGATAATTGCACCTGAGCAGGGGCGGAGACGGCTAATTGACTACGATGTGTAATCACTTGGGCAGAAGAGCAGCAAAAACTATACACTTCCGTTGCTTTGTATATCGTTTTGGTTCGCATAATCGTTATTGAGCGAACTTCGCAGACTCCTAACTGCCGGAGCAAGGATAACACGGTATACTCTACGTTGTCAATGTCGTCACCCCTGGTCGTAGTGAGTAAATCGCGGAAACCTGCGCGCGCGAAGAGAAGCCATAGAATATATAACTTTCAGCCCATAGATATTAGGGATATTATAATATATACGGGGTCAGCGGTAACGTCTTTATAGCTATAGGAGATATTATAATACTAAGGGACTGAGGGCAGGAAGAATACGTATAGTTATTATATACACTACGAGTATAGAGAACGGGCACAGAGAAATAAAGAGATTAAGAGAATCTAAGAGTTAAACGGAGTATTAAAGAGAATTAAAGAGATTTTAAGTTATCGAAAAAGGGCATAAAAAAAGACGGGGAGAAATTCCCCGTCTAATACTGTTGTTTTTATTTTTCTTCGGTTTCTTTCTCCGGCCTGTACTGCTCCTCGCCGGTTTCAATCCACAGAATGAAATCAGCTATTTCCGTATCATTCCAGCCCTTACTCCTCAAACCAACTATAATTCTTGCGCTTTCGGACATATTCATATTGTCACCCCCTTTTTAATCCTGATTTGCTGTAAGAACGTATACGGTAATAAGCTTCTTGATCTCCTCGGCCGTGTATGTCTCCTGTTCGGGCTTCTGGTCAAGGATATTAAACAAGTCAAACGCTACAGCTTTACGCGCTTCTTTCATTTCCTTCTCTGTCGGCATCGTGTCACCCCCTTTTCATATATTCCCGGCAGCAGCTCAATACAAACGCCTGGACACTCTGCCCGGCCTCGGCGGCTGCTTGCCTGATCTGCTGGCCGTCCTCTTTAGGCAGTCTGAGCATTATATTATCGCGCGTTGCCTGATACCTTTTTACTGCGGCTTTCTCCGCTTCTGTACTCACGGCCTCACCTCCACGGCTTTATTATAACCGATGTGCTGATGTGAGTAAACTCAAAAAATGCACAGAAATATGAGTTAACTTTTGTGCAATCTGTCAGCTTGACATATGAGTTAACTCAGAGTATCATAAAGGCACATCAACCGAGGCCGACAGGCTCAGATAAGGAGACAAGAACATGAAATACTTCACCAACATTAAGACCCTTGAGGAGCTCAAGAAGGAATTTAGACGGCTGGCCATGATCCACCATCCCGACCGCGGCGGAGACGTCGAGACCATGAAAGAAATCAACAACGAATATGATATGATGTTTCCCGTGCTCAAGGCCGCGACCGCCGCGCAGACTTCCGAAACCGCGCAGAGCACCCGCGGCGAGTTCTACACCGCGAACGGCTGGAAGGGCGAGCGGTACGAAGCCGGGCGCAGCTTAAAGGAGATCGCGCAGCTCGTCCGCGCGTACATTAAGGAATTTTTCCCGGACTACCGTTTCAGCGTCCGCACGGCCTACGCTTCCATGTGCCAGGAACTGCACGTTGACATGAAAGAAGCCCCCGCGGATATTTTTAAGACCTATGAGGAGATGACCGACAAAGATATTGACGAATGTTGGAGGAAGGCCACCCGCAACAGTGTATGGACCCTCAACAGCTGGAACAAGGCCGAGGAGAAAGCCGAATTTGAAAGAATTTGGAGCAAGTACGGCGCATTTTACAAGTGCCTGACCGACAAGACCCGCGCCACGGTGAAGGCCGTTGACGAGTATGTGAACAGCTTCAATTATGACGATTGTGATAGCATGATAGATTACTTCGACGTTAATTTCTATTACTTCGGATGCCTGCAGAGCCCCGGCAGCGTGAAGATCGTTCCCCGCGCTCCGAGAGCCGAGAAGCGCCCCGCCAAAGCCGAGAGCGAAGCACCGGCACCGGCAGAAGCTAACGCGGATCAGCCCCAGACAGCCCCGGCGAAGCTCGCAGCGCTTCGCGTAGAGTTTAACGCCGAGTTCGACGGCATCGAGGTCTATTTCACTTCTAAGCCCTCGCAGGAAACGCGCGACGCGCTCAAGGCTGCCGGGTATCGCTGGCACAGCGTCAAAAAATGCTGGTACGCAAAGCGTAGCGAGGAGCGTTTGCAGGCACTCAAAAAAATAGAGGGCGCAGCATAAGCCGCGCCCCACCGATTGAAAGGAGATTTGAGAAATGAAGTTTCATTGCATAATCAAGAATAAGCGCACAGGACAGTGCGACGCGCTCATAACCTTTGCCCCGCTTGCGGTTGGCTCAATAATCAAATGGGGCGCAGACGACAACAACCCGGATGGGCTCGCCGCTTGGATCGTCATTGACTGTTTCGCCGTATAATATACAAAAAAACATGGGAAAGGTGAGTCGGTACTACTCCGACTCACTTGCATTTTGTGCAAAAGTCTGTTATTATCTGGGCGGTGATGCCGGTTGAATAATGCACAGCGCAACAGAGACATTGAAAGATTTTTGCAAGCACCGTTTCCGCCTTGGCTCATTGACGGCGCTATATCGCAAGCCAACTTAACAGCGCGAGAAGCTGACGCCGTAAGGCTTTGCGGCCGTCAAGACCTCACGCGCGAAAAAGCCGCCGAAGTCCTCGACGTCTCCCGGAACGGGCTGCAAAACTGGTATGATTCCGGCATGGATAAATTATATTCTGCTTGGTCTGGTCAGCCTTGGTATGAAAGGCTCAAGCAATAAATTTGTGTAAATATTGTGCGTCTGTTTGATTTAAGCAGGCGCACTTTTTTTGTACGCTCTTGTCAGAAAGTCCGGAGCGCTACGGACGAACAAAATTTTGATGACAGGAGGAAAACATGGAATACGCAAGTAAAGCCACTGGCGACGCCGGTCTTACTACCGGCATAATCGGCACCGCGCTTGGTGCTCTCAACTCTGGCCTTTTCAATGGCGGTCTCGGCGGGCTCTTCGGCGGCGGTAACGCTGCGGCTGATCTCTCCGGTATGGCTGCGGGCGCGGCTCTCGCCGCTGCTCTCGGTGCAGGCCGCACTGCTTCCAGCGATGAAAAGCCCGTCAGCCGTTATGAGCTGGGACTTGTTCAGGAAAACGCCATTCTCAAGGCGCAGGCTGACGTTGATAAGAAGCTTGTCGACGTGTACAACAGCATCAACGGCCAGGTCGGAGCGCTGAAGGATCGCTTCAACGACTTTGAGAAACAGCAGCTCGTTTACAACGGTGTCAACAACGCCGCTGTCAGCGTGCTTCAGTCTCAGGTCGCGGCTCTCATGGGTCTGACTAAGACCGTCATTCCTAACGGGAACGTCTGTCCCGGCTGGGGTGACGTCAAGGTCCAGATCGTGACGCCCACCACCGGCACGACCACCTAAACCATAGCAAACCGGGGGAGGCGTATGCCTCCCCTGCTGTAATGAAAGGATTTGAAACATGGTCAGCATAGACAGAGTCCAAGCCGGGGTTGCCCGGTATCTTGATACGGAGATCATCTCGAAGATGTCCGGTGTAAATAAATGGCTGGTTGCGGCTGCGGCGTCGGCTTACGTCTCGGACGCTCCGGAACTGCTCCGGAAGCTGAGTAAACACAAAGCCTTTGCCGCGCTGAATCTGATCGATGAAGCCGGTAACGTTGATATCGACAAGGTGTACCAGCACTTGAAGCCGATAGCGGCGAAATACTCCGCGCCCGTCACATTGCCCGTTGTGGGCACTCTGACGTTTACGGAGCAGGATGTAGACAGTTTATATACCCACATCATGCAAAGTTGATTGTGGGCGATTCTGAGAGGTTAAACACATGAATAAAGAGTATATCACCGACTACAAAGCGCGTCTTGAAAAGGGATTAGCCGAATTTATGGAGTTGCCCGTCTCTGAGCGCTCCGCAGAGGCCGTCAAAAGCATGATCGAGTGCCTGAACGCGGTCGACCATTTGGAGCACTGCGGATATCATGCCGAAGCTCTGACGCATGAAGATATCATGCACTGGTATTCCAAGATGCAGAACGATGACGGAACGACCGGCGGGCATTGGACTGTCGACCAGACGAACGCCGTTGCGTCTGCACTGGGTGTGAAGTTCGAACACATATCTGAATGGTGCTGGAATGCGACCATGAACATGATGTTCTCGGACTACTACAACACCGCTATGAAATTCGGCGTAGCCACTCCGGAATTTTTCGGAGAGCTTGCAAAAGAATTTCTGTTCGACAAGGACGGCCCCGATCCGAAAGAAAAACTTTCGGCGTACTATCACAGCATAGTTGCGCGTTCGTAAATCCGTTCGTAAAATTGCACCTTAAAAGCCCGACAGAACTATCAGAAATGAGATAAATATATCGTGATTCCGATAGCGTCAAAATCCCGCAAACCATTGAAATATAAAGAAAATCCCGTAGTCTCAATGACTACGGGATTTCTTCTTGTTTGGCACGCCGTAAGGGATTCGAACCCAATGTAAAAAGCGCATAAGCGTTGAAATAACTGATATTTTTAATCGTGTTCGGAAGTACGTTCGTAAAATTGGCACATTCGCTGTACATTCTCGTCAACATCCTGCGCGGCAAGCTTAGTATATACCGCTCTGACTATGGTATCATCGTCCCAACCGCCAATGCGCATTGTGGTCATCATATCCCACTTGAGGTGATACGCCAGAGAAGCGAAAGACCGGCGTAAACCGTGTACGCCCACCTCTGGCAGACCGGCTTTCCTACACGCTCGGTTTATCTGGTCGTATAGCGTGTTTTCGTTGCATCCGCTCAGCTTCGCATCTGGCGGCGCGGCTGGTATTAGCTCCAACAGGCGTGGTATCATAATCGGAACTTCGCGGCGTGATGCGCTCGTTTTGTTTGTTTCTTTCTCTACCATGCCGTCACGCCCTCGGACAGCTGCGCCCTCGACACGTATGACCTTATGCTTAACGTCGATTTTTCCAACGGTCAAGGCAAGGATTTCAGACTTCCGCAAGGAATGTAACGCGAGAAGCGCCCCAAGCTCACCGGGCTTTCCGTAAATCGTTTTGAGGAACACGCCTATCTGCTCATAGTCAAGCCACGGCTGTTCTTTCTTCGGCACTTTGGGAAGTACGACCGGCGGCACGGTAACGCCGGAGTCGGTCAATGCGGAGTGGACAAAGCCCCACGCATTTTTCAAGGTCTTCGGGCTAACTTTTTCCGCTTCTGCGTTGATCGCGGCCTGCCAATCAATAGTGCCCACGTCTTTATCTGTCACGGATAAAAAACGATTCTTCATGATGGTCTGATACCCAAGCAGTGTAGCCGGTGAGCGGAGCGCACGACGGTCAATGTACCTCTGCATAGCTTGACGCGGTGTAATCTTCGGGGCGGCTTTCTTCGCCTCAATAAATCCGGCGCGGATGGCCTTGGCTTTGATGGTGCACTCTTCGGGCGTGTCCTCTGTTGTGCTCCATCCCTCGGCCTTCAGCTCGATGTTCCATTTGCCGGACTTGAGCTGCCGGGGCTTGGGGACTTTTATTTCGTCCTTCTTCTTGCGCTCTCGGAGCTGCTTTTCACCGCACCAACAGCAGAATATTGAGTTGTCGGGAATATCCCTCTTGCAAATTCTACACTTCATATTAAGATACCGTTAAGGTTCTTTCTTATTCAGTTCGTCATAATGCATAGAAATGTGAGTTTCGCCTTGCTTTTCCACAGCGACAGCAGTAATATATATATATATATATGGGGTAATAAAAATATTGCTAAAGAGATAATGCGGCGCATCACGCGGAAAGGTCGATTAAAATGATATGTACCCCAAGGCTCGGCGGTCACGATAAGCCCCCTCCGACTTCGCAGCTCAGACAGCGTGCAACAATGCTCGTGTTCCAAGCGTCAGACGCAGAACTCGATCTGATCATCGACTATGCACAGCGTGTACTTAACGTCCAAGCAGTTTCAATAGCGCGTCCAACTGTTCGTCGTTCATTGCCTCAATAAGATTTAGCGCCCTGCGCCGCTTTGCATCCAGCCCATCACCGGTTTCGGTGGTGGGCTTCTTTTTTTCGTCGCTGTTGCCAAGCAGCCAATCTACGGAGACTGAAAAGTAGTCGGCAATTTTCAAAAGGGATTCTGCGCGAGGCGCTTTGCCCTGCTTCCAATTTGTGATGGAAGAAGACGGTAATCCCATTTCCTTTGCGGCACCGTTAGGGCTCATTCCGTTTTCTCTACAAATATCAGAGTATCTCTCAAAGAAATCATTCATTGTGTTTTTCCTTCTGCGCTTCTTTTTCCTTCATCTTTTTCAGCTTTTGTTCTAATACTTCGACCTGAGACGGAGGTGCTCCATCTTCTTCAACAGTAGCTTTGCCGACGAAAATAATTGCAACTCCGAAAATGACGCTTGCAATATAGGCGGCAACATAAGCCGGATTCTCCGCACGGGCAGTTCCTGCCAAAAGAGCAATAAGCGAAAGCCCATAAACAACTATATTAAGTATGCCAATTACAGTGTATCTTGTACCTTTGACGCTTTTCCACACTGCTTGTGAAGCAGAAATAACAAGTTTGCTACCGGCTATTATAAGCCAAATTGATATACTCAAAACCGTTGTTCCTTCAAGGATAACAAACACCCAGAATAGTACTTCACTAAAAGAGTACATTTTATTGAGAATCAATAGCGCCAAAGCGAATAGCCAGTAAATAATAGTCCTAAATACCCACGTGCAGAGAAATGCAACTAACCATGACAATGCTCTTTTCATAACAATCTCCTCTTTTATCAATTTGCACAGCTCAGTAGCTGTGTATTTGTTTATTTCTCCAAATTCCCAAATATCGAGATTTTATTCTTGAAAACTCCCAATTTGTGAGATATAATCTAATCGTCCTCGGTGGTCGGGAGAAGTTCGATATATCTGGTGAACCCTGTCGGCGGTGCTTTCACCGACAAAGTCCAACCATTATTTCTCCCGGTGCGGATATAGCTTGCCTGTCAGATGGGTGTCTCGTATAGGCAAGCGCGTCAAAGCACAGCGCATAAATCCCTGTGTTCTCACTCGCAGTTATGGTTTCTGCATATCCACGCATTGAACAGCCGGATGGGTGTCTCCGGCTCCGGGTACGGGAGTTTTTATGGCAGCCCCAAGCATTGATGAAACCATCTCGCCCGTAGGCTCCACCCCCTTTCAAGACCGCGAACGGTCGGGATAACTGATTACCGAGGACAACCCCTCAGAACAAAACAAAAGGAGAAATGAAAGTGGCTACAAAAACAACAAATGAACAGGTAATTACAATCCCCGCGCTGGACATCCGGACGGCAACGATAAAAATCGTCGGCGACAGTCCCTTGATAGTCCACAAGTGGTCAGAAAAGGCCAAGAAAGAGATCCTCGACAAGCAGATGAAAAAGGCAAAGAACAAGGGGCATGATGCAAAAGACCCGTTCGCCGATTTCATCGCATCCATGTATTGGCTCGACGGAGAACCGGAGGACAAAACCCCGGAGGGTTTCGCCAAGGCCATCGAGAACGGCGCAAGGTTCGGGTTCCCAGCAACGGCAGTCAAGGCCGCAGCAGTCGCCGCCGCGTACCGAGCGGAGATCACCAAAAACAAGGTCAGCATGAACGGCGCTTTTCACATCCTCGGCGAGTTTATAGAGATTCACGGAACGCCTATCATGCGTGAAGACATGGTACGCGTCGGAATGGGAACCGCAGATATCCGCTATCGCGGCGAGTTCCCCGAATGGTGGGCAGAGTTCAACGTTCGCTATAACGCCGCTGTTCTTTCTCTCGAGCAGCTCATTAACATGATCAATATGGGCGGTTTCGCTTGCGGCATCGGCGAGTGGCGCTCCGAAAAGGGCGGCACATTCGGAATGTTCCACGTCGAGTAAACGCGGCAGGCGAGGTATGTTGTTGTAAGCCGTGGCGGGCTATGGTGTGGAACGGTGCGGCAGGCTCGGTTAGGTGCGGCAAGTCGTGTTTGGGCGAGTTCCGGCAAGGCAGGTATGGCAAGTTCCGGTCTGGCACGGCCTGGAGCGGTAGGGGTAGGCAAGGCAGGCATGGCGAGCCGAGGCGCGGTGAGATCAGGCAAGGCAGGGCGCGTCGAGGCAGGCGAGGTACGGTAAGGCATGGCACAGCGGGGTTGGGCTGGGCATGGCAGGCTTGAAAGAAAGGAGAAATCACATGGTGTACCAATGGAAAATCCCAATCGCGCCGGTATCGGCGCAGACGGCAGGCGAAGAGTTTGAACGCCTGTACAAAGCAAAAGGCAGGCTTGCACCGGAAGATGTAGTCGATGCGAGCCGCGAGGAAACCGCGCCCCTGCATTGCTGCTTTGAGTGGAATGACGAAATAGCAGCCGAGAAATACCGCATAGGCCAAGCTGGGAACATCATTCGGGCGCTGGTAACAGTGGAACCGGAAGAACCCCGAGCGCAGGAAACAAGAGCTTTTGTTCATGTCCGCCGCGATTACCACCCGCTCAATGTCGTTGTGCAAGACCGGGATATGTTCGCTGAGCTGCTGGAAGAAGCAGAAAGAGACATGGACGCATTCGCGAGAAAGTACAGCTCGCTGAAACAGTTGTCACCGGTGCTTACGGCTATCAGCAATTACAGAGCCGAAGCAACTGCTTGACATACGCCAGCGGGCAGACCGCTGACACATCCCCGCCCCGGCGAACCGGGGCGAGCATGAGCCGTGGGATGTGCTATTTGATTGGTGGCACTCTCAAATTATCACATCTCAGCTCATGTGTCAACAATAAATCTCACAATTATGAGGAAGGAGGAGCATGAGCAACAGAACCGCGAAAACAGGAACAGCCGTTTCCACCCGGCAGGCGGCTGCATTCAAGGCAAAACGTGAAGCCGCCGGGTATTCTCAAGAAGAAGTAGCCGCTACATTCGGTATCTCGCATACGACTGTGTGCGGTTGGGAAAAGGGTAAGTGGCTGCCCAGGCTTGAGACCATCGTCAGACTTGCGGAGCTTTACGGATGCAGAGTCGACGATCTGCTTGACCCCCATGCGTAGACATCCGGCGTCGGTCATACCGCAGAAGCGCATCTTTGAATGCTCCGCCTGTGGTTGCCGTTCACCTGCTACGAAATGGCGCGGTCAGACGAACCCCGGCCATGTAAAGACAATGTACTGCTACAAGTGCCGGAAAGAAACAGACCACATTCAGGTTGAATGAAAGGAGAGACCGCAATGCCCCGCGTAAACCTCGGCAAGCCCCCGGCAGATGAAGTCATGGGGCTGTTCCTTGAACGCAAGCGAGCTCTTAAATTGACTAATGCCGATATGGCAAAGTATCTCGGATGCAGCAGCGCCACGTTTTCAAGGCTGCTGGACACGAACACCATCAATTGGAAGCTCTGCGACATATTCAAGCTCGCAAAGGCTCTCGGCATTGAGAAAGAAAAAATCAGGGCTGCGATATGAGACCATGTAAAAATTGTCAGCTGCGCCGCATCGGCTGTCATGCCAACTGTGAGGCTGGCAAAGCGCAGGAGCGCGAGAACGCAGCTAAAAGAGAGCATCTGCGAAACCACAATTATTCAAGCGCCGAGGATTTCCTATACCGGAGCGCTGAGAAAAGGAGAAGAAAGTAATGGATAGTGTATTAGGCTGGCTGACTGTCACAGCGGCAGCATTCTACTTCTTCGGTGTGCTCTTCCGTCAGGGAGTGCTTGAGCTGGAGGAGCGCAGCACGGCGAGTGAAAGAGCGTGGCAGGAGGCGGGGAAATGAGCATCGAAACATTAAGCGTCCTGATTGTCGGTGCTCTCGCCTTGGTGCTGGCGGCCGTTATCGTTTATCTCGACATCATCACTGAGTGCGCCAATGAGATACGCGAAATCGCGCAGTCTTACGGATGGGCGGACATGGATAAGGTTCGCAAGCTTGACGGCAAACACTACGAACCGGCACCGGCCGCGATGGATGCACAGTATTTCACCATGCCGGACGGGACTACCGTCCGCAGGAGGTAAGCCATGAGACAGATAGACGACGCGCCGGATATCCGAGAGGCGCTCCGCACCGGTTATCCGTCCGGTATACAGTGCGTGTGCCCCAAGTGCGGCGAGGATATCGGCAATTACATCTATACCACCGACGACGGCGATATGTGCGGCGAGTGCTTCGCCGAGTATATGAAAGACAGTCTGAGGACTAACCCGCAACTGTTCGCTGAGGCGTTCGGTATCGCTTACCGGTACACGGGGTGACGGCATGGCAAATCTGGTTTTCTTCGATCAGTCGCACACCTATGAGGTGGACGGCGAACCTGTCCCCAGTGTCTCAGAAGTCACGCGCTTTATGTCCCGCGAGATATACGGAGATATCACCCAGTTCCAGCTTGACAACGCCGCAGAGCGCGGCACGGCCGTACACAAGGCGCTTGAAGTGCTCGACAAGTACAGCGAGGTCGAAGCAGCCGAGGATATCGTACCCTATATCAAAGCTTACCTTGCGTTCCGCAAAGACCATCCCACGGAGTGGAAGAAGATAGAGTATGCGGTCTGTCACCCCGACAAGCTCTATGCCGGTACACTCGACCGGTACGGCACCGTTGACGGTATACCGACGCTGCTTGACTTCAAAACCACTTCCAGCATTGACCCAGCACACCGGCATTTATATACTGCGGCGCAAAATCTGTACCGTCGTGCGCTGCCCGATGATATGCCGGTCGAGCAGATTCTCATACTCCAGCTCAAAAAAGACGGTACGTACAAGCTGTTCAATCTGGATATAGACGACAAACTCGCTGACGCCTGCCTCGCTCTGCATCTGGCATTGAAGAAGAAAAAACGCAAAAGAAAGGATAGTGCAAATGATAACTGCTAAAAACGGCGAAATCCGCGCCGAGGGTTCTGTGCGTGAGCTCTTGACTGATACTGCCGGAATTGTCAGCGCGGTAAAATCAGCTCTTGTCAACGCCGGTACCCCAGAAATGGTCGCGTTCGATCTGCTGACGCGCACTGCACTCGTGGGGTTTGGCGCAGAGGGCGAGGTAAAAGAGTTCTCTGCCGTGGGGGTGGCACCGTGGATGAAGTAAAAGAAGCTCCGCAGCAGGAGCAGGAATCTACCGCGCTCACAGCGCCCGCCGGTCAAGTCCCCACGATCTGGAACGACACAAAGATGATGTCGCAGGGTATCAAGATGGCAAAGATGCTTGCAACGTCAGACCTCGTTCCAGAGCAGACCTATAAGAACAAACCGGCAAACTGCCTTATCGCTCTTGACCTTGCAAACCGCATGAGCTTTCCCCCGCTGCTCGTTATGAAGCATCTGTACATAGTCAAGGGAAAGCCTGCATGGAGCGGCAAGTTCTGTATCAGCATCATAAATTCGTGCGGGCTGTTCTCTCCATTGGAGTTCATCACCACAGAAAAGGGCTGCTATGCCCAGGCTACAAGGCTTTCGACCGGCAAACTCTGCGTCGGCCCCGAAGTCACATGGGACATGGTCAAAGCCGAGGGTTGGCTTGACAAGTCCGGCTCAAAGTGGAAAACCATGCCGGACGTGATGTTCAAATACCGTGCCGCTTCGTTCTTCGCCGGTACGTTCTGCCCCGAAAAGCTTGAGGGCATACCCACTGTTGAGGAGATGCAGGACGTCAACGGCTACGAAGAAGCACCTGCCCCCGAAAAGGTCATTATCACACTGGAGGATTAAATCTTGGTCGAGATCAAAAAAGGCGAAACCTATACCGCCTCAATGGTGCGTAAAGGTGAGGGCACTAACGGCGCTTGGGAGCTGCTTAAGATCAAAAATGGCCGCGACTATATGAACATCTGGCCGCAAGGCGGGCAGACAGGCATTGAAGAGGGCGGCACATTTAGAATCGTGGAAGTCGAATCCGTGAAGCTGTCAAAGCGTGAGTATCGCGGAGAATGGATTTCCGAGGTCAATGTAAACGCCAAAGTCGAGAAGTGCATGAACTATGAAGAATATACCGGTGACTACGGCGACGACCCCTTTGCCGGTATGGGTGTCAGCGACGAACTGCCGCTGTAAGAAAGGAGTACAAATGAAATACAAAGTCGGAGATCGTGTCAGAATCAAAACGAACCTCAAGGGCCCGGCTCGCTCTGGTACTTTTCTTAATCCTAAGATGCGCAAGTGGGAAGGAAAAGTGATGACCATTGAGTCCGTCGGCCACAGTACGTATCGTATGCTCGAAGATGTCGGGGAACTCCTCCCCGGAGAGGGTTGGCTTTGGGCTGAAGATTGGATTGAAGGCCTTGCCGACAACTTCAAGATCGTCATCACAACCGAGGGCGACACTGTTCTTGCCCGTCTCTACGACGGCAAAAAGGTACTTGAAGAAACAAAGGCCACGTGCTCAAAAGACGATAAGTTTGTTTTCGCTATCGGAGCGCAGCTCGCCTTTGACCGCCTGCTGGGGAATGAGCCGAAGAAAGAAGAGTGGTTCACCGGGAAGATGGTGCGCGTAAGGGATTTGCCGATATGTGGAACCTTAAACATAGGCAAGGTATATCGCTTTGAAAACGGTTACGAGACCGACCGAAATGGAAGGCCGGATCGCCGCCGCCGTTATCATTCAGCCGAGGAAGTCACTATAGCGTATCTGGGTCACCTTGTCCCCCTGGTTGAGTAATCGCCATGGGGAGGCGGCTTAATAGCGGGCTGCGGTACTTCCCCCTTGATGTCGGTATCTTTGAAGATAAAAGCATCCGGCGCCTCCGCTCCAAGTTCGGGGCGGACGGCCCGATGCTGTACATTTACATTCTTTGCATGGCCTATCGCAACGGCTACTATGCGGAGTATACGGAAGACTTCGCTGAGGATGCGGCTGAAGACATAGGATGCACCCCTGAGAAAATAGGGTTGATGGTTAACTACCTGTTGAACAAGTCACTGCTTGACCGCACACTGTTTGACACGGTGAAGGTTCTGTCTTCCCACGGAATACAGCTTCAATACCAAACGAGCATGAAAGGGCTCAAACGAGATATTGAAGTTGATGCGCGGCTCTGGATTTTGTCAAAAGATGAAACCGCAGGGTTTATTAAAGTGCGCCTTTCTGAAAATAAATCCGGGGAGAACACCGATAAATCCGGGGAGAGCACCGATAAATCCGGGATTTATTCCCTAAATAAAACTAAACTAAATGAAACTAAATTAAAAGAAAATAAATCAAACAAAACTACGCCCTACGCGGGCGGCGATGATGATTTATTTCCAAAAAGAGAAATTGAGGAAGCTTATACCGAATGGCTCGATATGCTGAGAGACAAAGGCGTAGAACCTCAAGCCGGTGACACACTGGACGCGGTTTTAGAATATGCGCGCGGCGCAGCTATCCCAGCAACGGTGGCGTCGGTGCTTCGGCTTTATACCAGCCGCGGGCAGATGAACATAGGTTTCCTGAGTGCCAAAAGGAGATGACTTGTTGACATACATAGGTATAGACCCCGGTGCAAAAGGCGGGCTTGCGGTGATCCGCGACGGCGGTATAACCGTTGTACCCTATGAGAAGAGCCGGTACATAGAAATTTTGTCCCGTGTCCCGCCTGATTCTGTGTGCTGCCTTGAGCACGTTCACGCAATGCCCGGACAGGGCGTTACGAGTATGTTTAACTTCGGGCAGAACTTCGGATGGGTGCAGGGAGTGCTTGAGGCGATGGGCATATCCTACGAGCTCGTACAGCCTCAGAAGTGGAAAAAGGAGTTTTCCATTACCGGAGATAAAAACAGCTCCATCATGGTGTGCAAGCGACTTTTCCCCGGAGTGTCGCTGCTGCCGACAGAAAGATGCAGGAAGGATAACGACGGCATGGCAGAAGCTCTGCTCATGGCCGAATACGCCAAAAGGCGACTTTGAAAAGGAGAAGAAAATGAACGAGAAGATAGTAACCAGTCAGGCAGAACTTGACGCAATACCGGTAGATTACAACGGCAGGATAATCATCAAGTTCGGCACGCCATACAACAGGGCGGTCGTTAACAAGAGATATGCTTGCTCCGTCGTGGCGAGGGAGAACAGCTCCGTCGTGGCGAGGGGCAACAGCTCCGT
>ERZ1034920.312-NODE-312-length-40155-cov-344.055910_pt1 | contig 40155 bp, 60 predicted proteins | sample MGYA00520688_ERZ1034920 | MGnify/ENA primary metagenome ERZ1034920 (study PRJEB33766, sample SAMN09781785) | gut metagenome | biome: gut microbiome | host: Homo sapiens | place: Madagascar | study: EMG produced TPA metagenomics assembly of the PRJNA485056 data... | reverse complement strand
CCCCTCCCCCCATCCACAAGAAACCCATCCCGCGAATATCTCGACTGTTAGAAAGGCTCCAGACCCCGGGCGGCTGTTGACCAAAGACCCGCACCCCTTCCCGGCGGCTGTCTTCTTCCTCCGCTCGCTCCACGTTGTTCCGCTCGCTCCGGCTGCGCGCCTTCCCGCTTCGCCCGGCCACCGCTTCCCGCCCCGTCCTCTCGCTTCCTCCTTCGCTCCCACCTTCGGGCTCCCGATCTCCCGGCCTCCTCCTTCTCCCGCGTCCGTCCTCGCTCCCTCGCCCGGCTCCCTCTTTCCTCTCCTGTCGGCTCCCCCTCCCCTCCCGGCCAAACAGACCAAAACTATCCTATTTCACCACACACTCAAAACGCCCCCAAAATGCCCCTCCCTGTGACTATACACGTTCTTAATATATATGAATGATAAGAATAGTATATAAGGGGGAGTACCCATAGCAAACTCCCGAGCTTTTGGGATGTAATTGGAGCCCGTAGTGAGGGCGTGGGCGAGCGTGCGCGTTGGGTCGCGGTGAAGGATCGCCGTGGCCTCAGGCTGGCAGGCTTTCGTGTGGTAAAAACTTATGCGATATTCGTTTTGCATAAGAACAAACGATGAAGAAAGTTTGTGAAATGCTTGCATGGTATAAAATCTTATACTATCTTTGTAATAGAGAAAGAGAGAGAGAGACAGATATTGCACGATTCGAAGTTCAACCACGAAACCAATACAATCATGAAAGCAATTGATTTTCTGACCGTAACGAAAGTGAACGAGGTGAGATACTCGGACTACATCCTGTTCAAGGCAGGCGAAGCCGTCACCGTTGATATGTTCGGGGGCGCTGCCTCCCCTGCCAGATTGGTGTCGGGAGCTATTCCCGCTGACACCGCAATGGTCGGCGTGTACGTCAGCACGCATGATAGTGAACTGATTGGCTATTTGAACGACGTAAGAGCGACAGCCGACGCAGTTGTGCGAGTAGAAGACAAGACCCCTTATTTTGTCTTGATCTACTCACTCGAATAAACCAAGGGAGGAGGAATAAGCCATGAAACAACAACCCACGAATAGATTTATGCAGGCTCTTTGCCTTGTAGTGCTCACAGCCGCGATATGCTGGATGCTGTTCCGCTGCTCGCTTCGGGTGGAATCGGTACACAGGACGGAAAGCGGGTACCTCGTCGAAGTTTCAGCACTCGGCGGGACGGAAATACACGAATGCAGTTTATAAACACAAAAAACCAGAAAGCTATGACACACGTCAATTTTATCACCTCGGGCGTTGCCCTTACCGACACCCAAGTAGCCCGCATCAGGGAGACTATCGAGAATACCCGGTTCCGTTCCGCTTGGGACAATGGCGTAAAACTGTATGCGCTGGACATCCTCGGCGACTATTCCAAAATGTTGGATTATGCCAAGGAAATAGGAGGTTATACGCCGCGATTTATCGAAACTGCTTTGCTGCTGGGTGCTGAAAACTGGATCGCGTACAGCGAGGGTGGTTGCTCGCTCGTGCATAATGCCGATATGGCCAACCGATTGTGCTCCCCCTCGGAGTTGAAGCGCGTGACGAGCCGATCCGGGGGCATTGCGAATACATACAGGGGGCAGACATGGCATCAGATTCAAGGCGAGGCACTCGCCCAGGCATGGCGACTGCTTCGAGATACGGCGCTGACAGTATACAGGGCAGAAGTCCGCTAATGCGGATTATAGGGCATTCGATAGGAATAACAGCGATAAACACAGAAAACAATCAACAAACAAAAGATTATGAAAAGGATAGAAGTAATGAAAGGGCTCGATTGGCGGGAATTGGCCGACAAGGTGGAAGAGGAGTTAAAGCAACTGAAATGCCGCAGCGCCTTTAAGAAGGGCGCCCGTAATATCGCGCTGAAGTTGGTGGATAGCTACCGGGAAACATGCGGGTATTGCGAGATGTACAGCCAGCCTATCCCAGAACTCAACAAAGAAACATTGTTAAACGGTTCGGACGATTGGCAAGAATACTGCGATGGTGGTTGCGCGCTGATCTACGACGACGAGATAGCCCGCGCACTCGCTACTCCGTCGGAATTGGCAAGGACAAGGAACGGAGAACTGCCCCCCTCCCGCGGTTTCGCTACATGGAGGGACATGCAGGTGGAGGCGTACAAATACGCATCCATAATGATCCGAGATATTTTAGTATACGGCAAATGGTAGTAACATAACAATTATATCAAATTAAAAATCAATTACTTATGAAAACAATGAACGAAATGGCAGAAAGGGCATGCGCCCTTGCCCAGGAGATGCCCGAGGACACGATAAGCGCCATACATATTTTCCACGAGACGCAGGAGATCGGGGTGTACGTGAAGTATTGCCGCGCGGCCTTGGTGGCCATCGAAGAAATCGCGGCACGGCGAGGCATCGGCGACCGAGTAAAAACGATCCTGCGGGATGGCACAATAACCATCCAAATACAGGAACAGGATTTGCGGATATGGATAAAGATAGAGTAAGGCAGCTATTCGCCCTATGGGCGGTAGTGCTGGCAGGAATGGCCGCCTTTGCGGCGGTCGTCCTCCTGCACCTTCAGAACAACGCATTATAACACACAGTATACGCCATGAAAAACAACATCGAAAACGGGATTTATATTCCCGACGACACACGCAGGCTTTTCACCCTCGACGATTGGATGACGCGCGAGCATCCCGAAACCGCGCAGACCGTGGTATTGGTAACCGATTTCGGAATGCTCGAAATAGCGAAAAAAAACGCGCCTGTGGGATGCTATTTCGAGGGCGCACAAGAAGCCGCCGCCAAATACGGCCAAGCCTTCCGCTGTCCGACACGCCACGAAGCAATCGAAATTTACAACGCCCGAGCGCGTGGCCTCGACGAAGCATTCAAGAAAATCGGCGGCCAGCCCGCAATGGGTATCTTTTGGACGAGCGAATGCGATCCGGAATTGAGATACTCCTCGGCGCTCGCGTTCGTTTTCGACCTCGATGCGGGCAGCGTGGCTCCTCAAGCCAGATGTAGAATATACAGCGTGCGCCCGGTTTGTGATTTCAAGAGCAGACAATAGTTTACACTAAAAAACAAAAAAACAATGAAATGGATTGAAGCGGCCAAAGAAGGCCAGGGTTATGTACTGAACGCCGAACTGAAAGAAACGCGCGACACTATCGAAGCGAAAGCGGCGGGGGTGCTAAAGAAATCGGGCGCCACGCCGTGCACACTCTACGGGATCGTCGACGGATCACCCGTCGTCTCGTCGGTAGAAATAGGGATCAAGGACGGGAAGGACTATATGTTGTTGCGACCATGCGCGAGATGGTGGAATGCAACTGAATTCAAACTGCTGAAGATGTTGCCGTCATATCCCGAATGCGATAACTATTCGGACGTTTGCAACGATGAACCCGCATGTATTACCAAGGATTCCACGGGCGAGGACGTGGAAGCATGGCGGGCATTCAACCAAAGACGCGCCGAAAGGTATGAGCAGGCGCGGCAATTGGCTATCGCCAATTACAGGATATACAACAAGGCGATGGCCCAGGTGTATCCCAAGTTTGAGGGAGCGGGGTCGGGTTGTACGCAGACTGCCTCGGTAATTCGTTCCGGCATACGTTTCACGGCTCGATATTCCAAGCATGAGGGGACGGCCTTCCGCATGGAGTTGGAGCACGGGACAAAGGCCACCCCGGACGGATTCGAACTGATTTCCGCAAACTACTACGGCAAGGAGGGGCACGAACGCCTAAGAAAGGATATTGATTTCCTCGACGAGATCGACGCGGCGATAGAGGAGGGGGATATGTCGCAAGCGCATCAACTGGTGGGCGACTGGCGGAAGGAACTGGACGAATACCTCACGTTAAACGAAAAAGAATGCGGTACCCATGATGACGGAGAGGGAGACGAAGCAGCAGTTACAGAAACGGAGGAATGACGAGTTTGTACAAATACTCAGACGGTATGCCGATCAACACGACCGCGTAATATGCTGGCGAAACATAACGCCCTATTGCATTCGGGTTTACCAGCGCTTAAAATCATGGGGGAGTGTGTGGGAGCCGGGAGAGCTGAAACCCAAAAACGCGCTGATCTATTCGGGTGCCCGCCGTCAAATACTGGACTTGTACCCCCTTGGTCTGAAATTCCATGCCCTTCGGTTCAACAGGCGCGGGATAATAAGGGGAAGATGGGAGGATAAAATTAACCAATTGCTAAATATGAGCATACAAGATGATAACACGAACGACCTATAAAACACGACAAGAGTGGTTGCACGCGCGCAACGACACCCCCGTTATCGGAAGTTCCGACGTTGGGACGATTATGGGGCTTAACCCCTATATGACGCCGTACCAGTACTGGCGCGTAAAGAAAATGGAGACCTTGGAGACCGCGGCCGAAGAGGATAACGACAGTATGATCCGCGGGCGCTTTAAAGAGGACGCGATTGCCCGCATGTTCGAGCAGGTGACCGGGGAAAAGATCGTCAAACGATCCGAGCAGATCGAGGTGTACCGCAATGACAAATACCCGTCCTACATGCAGGCAGCGCCCGACAGGGAGGTTTTCGCCGCGGGTAGGAGTACCCGGTATATCCTGGAGTGCAAGGACACGAAAATGCACCTGCCGGAACTGACACCCGAGACGGTTCCGATGCTGTGGTACACGCAGATCATGTACCAAATGGGGATCATGGAGCGCGATGCGGCGTACATAGCCGCGGAGGAGGGGGGCAAGCGGCTCGTGTATGCGCTATTCGATTTCGACCGATCCAAATTCGCCTATATCGTGGAGTACTGCCGGGATTGGTTCGAAAGGTACATTTTGGGCGACGAAATACCCCCGGTGGAGACAGGCCAGGACGTTATGCTGGCATGGCCTGTGTCGGAAGCCGCTCCGCGGGAAGCAGATGCGGAGATACGGGATGCTATCGCGTGGGTGCGGGCGCAGCGGTCGAAGGTGGCCGCCATGCAGGCGGAGATCACCAAGGCAGAAGAGCGGGTTAAGGCGTATTTCATGCAGTACGACACCATAACCTACGACGGGCGACCGCTGGCTACATTCAAGACTGTAACAAGCCGCAGGCTGGATTCGAAGGCATTAAAGGCGGACAATCCGGACATATACGCCAAGTATGTAAAGGAGAGCACGACGCGGCAATTATTATTCAAATAACATGAAGACGAAACGAGAAATAACAGCGCGGGAATACGAGGAGGTGGCAAGCCGCCTCACGGACGCCATTAACGGGAATACATACTTCTCCGACAGCATATCGGGCGAAGACTGGCGTTTCACCCCCTCCGTTATGGTGTATTGGCACACCGATACACTGGGATCGGGAGAAAAGGAAACGCGGATGGAAAAACTGGTGTGGATATGGTGGGAGTTCCACACGTATGACGCGGAGGGTCACGAGGTGCTAAACGATTTCAAAACATCAACCTTAGAGCTTTTTTTAGGAATATGACAACCATAACAGACAAGAACGAACGCGCAATGCGCGAGGGGATGGTGGCCAAGTCCACCACCCCGAATTTGCAGGAGATGATCGCCCTGCTGGAGGACAAAAAAGGGGAGGTGCAGGCACGCCTGCATGCGGTGCTCGGCGACAGGGCTCCGATATTCACGCAGGCCGTACGCAACCTGCTGGTGGCTCCCGAGAACAAAATGCTGCGGGAGTGCACGCCCAAATCCATCATGCGTTCGTGCATGGCCTGTGCAACAACGGGGCTTTCGCTTGATCCGGCATTCGGGCAGGCCGCCATCGTCCCCTTCACTGAGACCACGTACAAGAACGGACAGCAGGTAGTCACCAAGAAGGCGGTATTCATGCCGATGAAAAACGGGTTGGTGCAACTTGCCAACAATACCGGGATGATCCAGCGGTTGATGGCCGCTCCGGTGTATGAGGGGGACATAAAGTACCACGACCCTTTTACGGGCGATATGGAGTACAACCAGGAGCCGCACGAACGCACAAAACTGCTCGGATATGTAGCCTATCTGCGCTACATAAACGGAGGCGATCACTACCTGTACATGACGGTCGAAGAGCTGGAGGATCACGGCAAGAAGTACAGCAAAAGCTACTACAACAAAAGCGGGTTGTGGCAGAAAAACAAACCTGCCATGTATGAAAAGACGGTCATCAAACGCATCTTGATGAAATGGGGTAGCATGGATGTGATGGCCAACTCGAAGCTTATCACAGCGCTAAAATACGACATGGCAACCCCCTCCTCGATGGATATGTCGCAAGCGACCCCCGAGTATGTCGACGGAGTGGACGACAATATTGCGGCCGTCGAAGAGCAGGAGGCCGTGGATGTGACTGACGAACCCGAAAAATAACAGAAAAAGATGGAACCGAAGCAGAAAGAGACAGTGGTTACAATAGCCGAATACGCCCGCAGGTGCGGCATTACCTATCGGGGTGTGCAGATGCGCATTGCCAGCGGGCGAGTAAAAACAGTTAAATTCGGGGGCGTGGACTTCATAGATACGACAATCTATCCTCCTATGCCGCGGCAAGACGTAAAAACTCATGAACGATGATATGAACACGGCGATGGAATGGCTCGTCGGCCTCGTCCTGTTCCCGCTACTGATGTTGTCGAACTTTATAGGATATGCGCTCGGCCTGCCTCCGCAGGCCGGGGGCGAATCCGAGGCTGAGGATTCGGAACCGACGGAAGTAAACGAGGAATTGCAGGCGGACGCGATACGAGCTCTCAAAACTTTGGGCTTCCCCAAAGAAAGGGCAAAACAGGCCGTTTTAGAGGCTTTGCATGCCGATCCGGATGCAACCCTCGAAGAGATTGTAAAATGCGCCCTAAGGCGCCAAAAATAGGCAACATGAATGAATGGAGATTCCATGCGATTCCCGGAGTACAGGGGGGGGGTGAAATTTAAGCCCATCGACGAGTTCCCGGGGTATTGGATCGGAGAGGACGGAACGGTGGTGTCTACGCGGCGCGGAGACCCCCATGTGTTGAAGGTGGATTACAATGCCGACGGGTACGTAAGGGTGCGGTTATTCAACCGTTTAGGGAGGTACAACTACTTTGTTCACCGCCTTGTGGCTGAGGCTTTTATCCCAAAAAGGGAGGGGGACAAAATCGTGGATCACCTTGATACGAACGTCGAGAACAACAATGCCTCGAATCTGAGGTGGTGCCGGGACATGAAGGAGAACATGGCCAACCCGCTGAGTGTAGCCAAAAGACAGCGGTCGGCGGCAAACAGACACAGCCGCGCAGCGAAGAGGAAGGCATACATGGAGGAGATCATGAGGCAGGCAATGACGGACACTCCGTTCTGATTTTTTTTTGGAGAATGGAAAAGTTTGTTTATATTTGCGGTGTGAATGCTCGGGCAGGGGCAAAATGTGACTTACCGCTTTAGTAGATACCGGGCTGCCCCCCGGTATCGAACGAGCGGTTTTTTTTATTTCAACGAATATGAAAGAATCCATGGTAATACCTCGAAGTCTGCTTACAGCGACCAACCGTCTTTCGATGACCGAAAAAGGGGAGGTGCTGGATGCGATCATGAGATACGGATTCGACGGAGAGGAGTATAGCGGAGATTCGGTAGTGGTGGCTATGATATTCGACCTTACCAAGCCATACATAGACGAAAACAACAAGAGGTACGACGCTGTGGTTGAGAGGAATAGGAATAACGGCAAAAAAGGCGGACGCCCTAAGTCCACAAAAAACCCAGAAAAACCCAGAGAAACCCAGAAAAACCCAGTGGGTTATTTTGGGAACCCAGAAAAACCCAACAAAACCCAGACGAACCCAGACGAACCCAGAGAAACCCAGACGAACCTTGATACTGATACTGATACTGGTAGTATTATATCTTCTCGTACTAACGTACTCGAAGATGCCGAGATAGTAACAGAGAATATTACTATTGCTGGTAAAAACAAAAAAAGCGCGCGCGAAAAAATCGAGACAGCCCAAGAGGTGACCTGGCGCGACAGCTTCGACGTTTACCTGCAATCATGCCGGGAAGCATGGTGCAGATGGACGAAGGACGAGGAGTGGATGGCGGAAAGGGAGCGCTTCAATCCGGGGGTCGATGTCTCTCTCACCCTCGAAAAGGCATGCAAGGAGTATTGGGCAACGGAGGCTGGATGGCTGCACAAGAAAAAGGGAAGGGGAAAGACGATAGACTGGAAACGCATTTTTGAATTCGCAATATCGCAGAAACAAAACCGAGTGTGGAAAAATGAAAAGCAAGGAAAGACAACCGGGGCAGGAGGTCTCTCGGACGAAGAGCGAGCTGTGTTTGAGCGCATCCTCGGCGCCAGCCGCCCTGTATAGCCCGGTGGATGGAATGAGGACGTGTAGGGCTATGTCCACGCCGATCAAATGCGCTCAGTCGGGAATGGAATCCTTGTCGGGGCTTCGGCGAATCCACGGAGACGAGCTCGTTATATCCTGCATGGCGCTATGGATCGACGATCTGCAATCGTTTCTCAATATATCCGCCAAGATGAACAGGTTTCAAATCATCGAGACGTGTTCCATGATCCTGGAGGATTTCTACGCGATAAACCTGGCAGACGTACGACTTGTGATGACGCGGGCCAAAAAAGGACAATACGGCGCATTATACGGGCGTCTCGACGGGCAGATAGTCTACCAGTGGTTCGCGGAATACTTCGACGAGCGGTGCGCAGAATGCGGCCGGATAGCAGACGCCGAGGCAAAGGTGAGGGATTCCCAGCTCGCGGCTATGTCGCCGGAGCAAAAAAAGAAGATTCTGGAATTATGGAGCAAACAAAAAAAATCACAAAAATGAAACAGGAGACAAAAGCAACCATCGCCTATTTGGCGGCAATCATTTTCGTTATCATCTGCATCGCATTGATGGCTGTAACCCCCGCGTATGGCCAAAATCAAACGGTGATAAAGGATTCCAAGGGGGAAGTGGTGTACGTCAAAATCAAGACGTCCAGCGGGTACATTGTCAAGGACAAAAACGGCGTCCTGCTTTACACTGTGGTGGAGAACGACACGGAAAAGAGAGTTTACGACGCCTCCGGACGTCTAATTTCGGTAGAGAAAAAAGCGAAAAAATGAAGACTATGAAAGATCAAGTAACGAGCATCGAGCAGTCGAAGCGACTGATCGAGCTGGGAGTGCCCGCGGACAAGGCAAGCTTGGTGTACAGGAAGAGATACATCAAAAGAGATTACGTGCTGGATGTGGAGAGCAGGGAAATGGAGGTTATCGCCCCCGCCTTCACGGTCTCCGACCTGCTGGGGCTTTTAAAGCCGATAATTTTTACGACAAACGAATTGCATCCTACCCTGGAAAAGGCCGGAGAGGATGGATGGTATTTTGAGTTCGGCCAAATATCCGAGGAAGAGGATTATGGTTTCGCCCACCACAAAAGCCTTGTCGACCTCCTCGTCGGCCGCATCGAATGGATAGTGTCTAATGGCTATAAGTTGGGGGGGGGTATGAAGTCACGAACTTATCGAAAGATCGGGGAGGTATTCTGCATTGGCCGCGGATTATACGCTACCTGCCATGCCGACGGCAAGGATTATCGGCAATGCAACAACTGCGCGTTCAGGGGTCGGAAAAGCTGTCAGAATGTATTGTGTAAGGCCGAGACGAGAGCCGATGGTAAAAATGTAGTATTTGAGAAGCTATGAAAAGCGAAAAAGCCGAACAGAAATTAAGAGAGAACAAGTGGTTGGATGATGATACAGACTGCCATGTCGTGTACATCAGACACGCCGAATCGGCCGTTGTACTTGCCGAGCAGGAGGCAGAGGAGCGGATGCAGGCGAAAGCAAAGGAAGCATTTATTTCGTGTTGCGATTGCGAGGAATTCCAATATGATGGCAAGAAATGTGAAAATTGCGACACGTATAAATCATTTATCAAAAAACTGACCGAGAATGAAAACAATTGAGGAAAGAGCAAGGCAATACGCCGCGGAACACCCCGGATGTCAAAATACAGAGTGGGGCTATATAGCTGGCGCGCAATGTGAACACGAACTACTGACGCGCTGGCACGACCCAAACATCACCCCGGATAACAATAAACCAGTGATAATATGTACTTCCCCGGGAATATATTACATAGCGGCTTACGACAAGCAATTTAACTACTGGTTCACGGGCAACGGCTCGTTTTACCGACACGAAATCATCGGCTGGCGGGAGATTCATGAATAAGTTGAGATATGAAAAAAATACTGATAAAGTGCCCCAAATGCAACGGTCAAAACATTCAGTTGGTCGAGCTGTACGAATGTGGGTGTTACGTATACTCACGCGATGGGATACTTGTGGAGCCTATCTGCATGAATTTGGAGCCAGGTGATATAATTAGACTGGACGCTAAGTGCCTGGAATGTGGCCATACATGGAAAGTGAGAAAGGCTACACAATGGCCGGATTTATTCATCGACATTCACCAATAAGATTAAGCTATGAAAAAAGAGAAAACAGCGGCCGAAAGGTGCAAGGAATTGGCGACCATGTGGATTTGCCGAGGCTATCTATACTGTCACGACATGCTGACATTGGCCGAATACAACAAGATAGGGAGGAGGATATATGCCTTTCAGAATGAGCATCAAATCAATATCACGAATGAACAGATGGACAGTGTGGAAATTAAATATGATGACGAGCCATGACACCGAAGGAACTGTACGACTGGGCGGTCGAGAACGACTGTGAGGACTACGACATAATGGTCTGTCAAGATAAAGCGAGAATATGGGAGGTAGTAGATTGTGCGGATGTATCGGTTGATACATTAAGCCAAACGGTAGACTTAAAATTAAACAGATGAAACGAGAACTCACACTGACCGACATTGCGGGGTATTTGGATCATCCCCTGCTTGGGCAACATCCTACGGGCGCAATTTGCTGGATAGACGTTGAATTTATAGCCCAGCACGGAATCTCGCTCGCGGGGTATAAACCCGTCCTTCGGCTGATTTCCGATCTGTACGTGGAGATCACCGAGCGCGGTTACAACGACGGGAAGCCGTTCGTGCCGCTGGTGGAGCTGGCTATGGTAAGATACCCTCATTTAGCATCACGTCGATTTATCACTGATGCAAAGTATGTCGAGTGCGCTGAAAGCGATTTAAGCGGCTGGGCGAAAATATATGAATTAGAACTGGAGGACATGTCTGTTGATGAATTAGACCTCCTCCACCGCCTGCATTTAGACTACCGAGGTCTGATCGACGCCGGGCTGGCCGTCAGCGTTCACGATGTAAAACAGAATCCGTATGAATGTAAGTGAAAAATATCTGAAAGTCATCGCAGTTGACTTTTACAAATGGATGAAGGCGAGAGAACATTTGGGTGTCAATAGCGGCTTCGATGAATTTTGGAAAAGCCGCGGGGCGTCGTACATGGCTATATCCGCAGATAGGATTGCGGCCGAATCAAAATGTCCATATAACCCTTATTGTAAATGAAAACCAAACTATTGCGCCGACTGAGGGCTGAGGCTGATGTGGCTATATGTGCCATTCAAATAGAGGCGAAATTCATGGGATACGGGCGTAATGTATGGCGTATTAATGGGTACCCAATAACAGACGCCTACTCAGAAGATGAAGCGCTCCGGAAGGTCAATATAAACCGCAGAAGATACATTCTGCGGCGCGTTGAGAAGCTAAAACAGAAAAGAAGATGAAAACAGGAATTGAGATGATCGCGGATAGGCGCGCGAAAATAGCATCTGTCTCACGTGCTCAAATGGAGAGTGTGTTCAGCATAATTGTGCGCGCGGAAATGATGATTGAATTCGACGGTAGGCATGAAGCAGCGGTAGACTTGCTTTCCGAGGCGGGCGCCTTTGTCGCCGCCGAGATCGACAGAATTAACAACCTAAAACAAGAATAGTGATGAACAAGATGAATGCATCATGGAATGATCTCTATGAGCATATCGCTAAGATGTCAGAAGAGGAGCGGAAAATGCCCGTCCTGATTTGGGGTGAAGATAGGCCGCTATGCAAAGAGGTGAGCATATGTATTGAGAACGAGGATATGTGCTATGACCCCGAATGGTCAGATGAGGGGTGTTTTCTGAGAAGCGACTACGGAGGTGACGCGGAAGATGAATTGGAAGTAGCTTTAGAAGCCGGAAGGACATTTTTATACGGGGATTAAAACAAAAATAGCTATGCAGAAGATAATGTTTAACGACCGATACCATCTAACAAGGATGGCAGTGATGGGTATAAAGACTAATAAGCGCCTCATCGAGGGAGATAGGCAATTACAGCTTGCCGCGACCGCAGCCGAAGATTTCACTTATGAGGAAGCCACTGGCTGTGTCGTAATGTGCTGTCAAGGGGTTGAGATTTTTCGCCATAAATGCCGCTACAAGGTCGGCGAGGTCGTGGCCGTGGCGCAGAGTTATCGTGACATATTTAAGGGTATGGGGCAAGACGACGGCAGACGCGCCAAGTATGCTGACGAGAAATACACTCCGGGGTATGGAAATAAAATGTACGTGAGAGCCGATATGATGATTGAGCATATCCGCATCAAGGGAGTGCGTTGCGAGCGCTTGCAGGATATTTCGGACGAGGACTGTATGAAAGAAGGGGTGGTGGCTGTGGCAGACTTTAAGACCAGAGATTGTTCACGCAAATTATTTGCTTTACAGGGGTATGAGTACGCGCAAATATTCAATACACCCAGGCGAGCCTTCGCGTCGCTTATCGACAGGGTGTTGGGCTGTGGAACATGGGATCGGAACCCGTGGGTGGTGGCTTACGAATTCGAACTTGTAAAATAGCAATGAGTATGAATATATTTAAGATACGCATGGGGAAATGCTGGTGCCACAGGCACGCCATAGGCCATGGATATTTGGAGGTGTGGCTATTTGGACGCCTCTATGAATTATTCAGATACAGAGGGGCGTGCAAAGATTGCGACGCTCCGTTCTGAAAAAATAGCGAGATTTTCGCAAAACATCAAAAAACTGAAATAATTATGAGAGAATTTGACTTAGAGGCCGCCAAGCGAGGTGCGGCCGTGTGCACGAGGGACGGGAGGAATGCGCGAATTATCGCATTTGACTGCAAAGGGTGCGGCAGGAAGCCCATATTGGCCTTAATTGATATGGGCGATTGGGAGCAAAGCGCCTCATGGACAGAACGAGGTGAAATCATTGAAGATTTCAAAGACGCTTCCGACCTGATGATGCGCGACGACGACTACGCCGAGAAGCTGGCGCGGGGAGAGTACGGGAACCATATCGAGGATAAGCTCGAAAAGGTTGATCCAACTATTAAGGAAAACTTAACAGTTGACCGGGAGTACTGGCGGAGGGTGTATGCCGGGCAGATGATGGCAGCTACGTTTCCTGTGCTTGTCTCTGATGGCTGGCAGGCTAAAGGTGAGTGCGCAAACATACCAGCTGAAACACTGATTGCTCGTCAGGCTATCGACTTCGCCGATGCCCTCCTTGAAGAGCTGGACAAGAAAAAATAGAGCGGATCGGGCTTGTATGATAAAATAATTTACTATATTTACTGCATGGAAATTATTTTATCGAAAATAGGGCTGCTGCTCGAACGCCACTTTGGCGTATCGCTGGAGGAGATACGGACACCCTGTCGGCGCCAAAGGATCACGGACGCCCGAACGGTATTCATCCATATCATGTACTCCCACAAGCTCATGAACGGAGTGAAGCTGTCGAACTACCTGAACTGTACGAGCCGGAATTCATACTACCATATCCGCAAGTTTGAGGATATGAAGGAGATAAAGGCGTACAGCAAAATAATATCGAAGTTTGAACACGAGGCGAAATTGGAGATTGAATCATGGCGGGAATCTTATATGCCGAAATAGACCTGAAAAAGATACCTGTTGACGTGATAGAAGAGTTTGTCCGCAATAACGGAGAGTTGGGAGCCAAGGTTAAACTTTGCATCGCGCCGCTCAAAAAAATAGACAAATTCGGACACACGCATACCGTATATCTTTACCAGCCCAAACCGGAAGTAGGGGAGCGAGGCAAGCCTACCTTTATAGGAAATGGGAAAATGCTGCGACCGTCGTATAGATGGCAGGATGATGCCAAGCAAAACCCCGAACCCGATAATGAACCATAAAGCCATGAAACACTTGGTGTATCTGCGTTCCGGCAAAGTGGCCGAGGTCGACGCTCTCCGTTTCCAGTGCGTTGACCATAAGAACCAAATATACAAATTTTACGACAAGGTGGATGAGTATGCGCTAAACGAACAGGTCGTTTTCATCGCAAACAATCCGGACGCCATAAAACCCATAATACACAAACAGAAAGATGAAAAATCAGACTTCTATTCTGAATGAGCTGTTGGCCACCCTCGAAGTGGCCTACTCGAACGCCAAAGGGCGTCATTGGATGGTATACGGCACGCCCTTCCGATCCCTGCACCTGCTGCTGGACGATACTGCGGCCACGCTCCGGAAAGGCGCCGACAAGATGGCCGAGACCATCCGCGTGCTGGATGGCATCCCGCTGCATACGATGACGCAGTTCGTGGATTCGTCTCAGATCGAGGAGGCGCTTACGATCCCCGATGCTCTGACCATCGCGCGCGAGATGCGGGACGACCTAAACGAAATCGTCGCAATGGTGCATGGAGGGGTTGATGCAAAAGTGTTCGACCCTACCACCGAGAACGACGTGCTGAATATCACGAGCGAGATTCGGCACTGGATTCTGTTTTTCGACGGAATCATATCCAACTGGACGCCCGCTATACCGAGAATACCTGAATTTTAACTTTATATAAAATGGACAACAAACTGAAAATCGGGTTGATAGCTGCTGCGGTAGCCGTGGTAGCCATCATTGTGTTCAACTTCCTGCCGGGCAGCATTCGAAGCGCCGGAACCATCGGATTCCTCGCGGGGATAGTATCGGGATGGTTTTTACGCTCGTGGTACGGCACCATCGTCGACAAAGAGATCGACGCATAGGAGATGAACAGGCTAACGTCGGCCATCATCGGGGCAATCATAGCCATGATCGCACTTTATAGCCTGCGGTCATGGCTTTGTTGCACCCCATCGAAACCGGAGATCGAATGCCGCGTTGACACGGTGGTCATAAGGGAATATGTAAGAGATACCGTCATTATCACAGAAACGCATCAAATTTCGAGGATCGACACGGTGATGGTACATCTACCCGGAGACACGGTTAAAGTGGCTGTAACGCTTCCGTTCGAGCTCAAGACATTTCAGACCGAGAACTACCGTGCAACGGTGTCCGGGTATAAGCCCATGCTCGAAAGCATAGACCTGTTCGTGCCAACCAAGATTATAACGCAGACCCATCACACTACGACGATCATGCCGCCAACATGGGAAGGGGGGATAGTAGTGGCCGCGCAGGTTGCCCCCGGATGGAACAATCAGTTTATGGGCGCGCGCGTGCGATACAACAAGGGGCGGTTCAGCATCGAGGGAACCGTCGGGTACAACCCCTTCGATGACGCCCCGTACGGAGAGGTGCGCGGAGGGTTTAATATTTGGAGGAAATGAAGCTGAGGGCGCCGAAAAAGCCAGCAAAACCGAAGATCGAAGGATTCGGAGATCGGCCGAAGGTAACATGCAAGTCCTGCAAATATCTGTCGGCCGAAAAGAATATGCACCATATTTGCCCCAAGACGGGCATGGTGACGCATATAAACACCGAAAAGATTTGCATATACCATGAACAGCAAAGTGTCAATACAGGTCAAGCCGCTGACGGTAAATAGGGCATATAAAGGGCGCCGATTCAAAACCAGCGAGCACGATGCCTTCCGCGCAGAATGCCTCTTAAAGCTCCCGGACATAGAATTGCCGTCTCCTCCGTTCGAGGTGTGGTATGAGTTCGGATTCTCCAACACTCAGTGCGACTACGACAACGCGGTAAAACCGTTCCAGGATGCGCTGCAAGAAAGGTATCAATTCAACGACAAATTAATCTACAAAGCGCATATCCGCAAGTACATAGTACCCAAGGGATGCGAGTTTATATCATTCAATATCAAATCATTAGCAGACACAACATGGGAACAACAAAACGAGTAGTATTCTCCTCGTCGCTCTTGAAAGAGTGCAAGGACATGGTAGCTTCATCGGTCATCGACCTGCTCGAATCCATAGCCGAGAAGAGCGACAACCCGAAGGTGACCATCACCTCCACATGGCGCAACCCCTATCGGCAGGCGATGGCCATGTACAACAACCTGGTCGCCGGAAAGCGCATCCGCTACCGGGAACCCGGCAGAAAGGTGACCGCACTGTTCGACGACTGCCAGGATCAGGGCATGGACAAAGAGGAGATCATCGACGAGATGTCCGAATTTATCAGTCGGCTTAGCGAAAAGGGCGAACGGGTGTCCAAGCACTGTGTGAGCGCCGAGGAGTATCGCAAGGTGAATGTGCTGGACGTGAGTATGACTATGGAGAAACCCGTGGAGTTCTTGGTCGCAGCACTCGACGAGCCGCGCGTCATCAAAGTGATTTCGCCCGTATCTATTCCCGGCAAAAACCCCAAGTTTTCGTATGACCTGAGCGAACCTGCGTTCCACCTCGAAATAAAAGCATAGTCATGAGCAGTGCGTGCGTACTCTTCTTTGTGGCCGGGATTATTATGCTGGTGTTCGGGATCGCCGGACGAGGGATAGACCCGCCAAACAAAAACAGGCGCCAATAGGGTGCCTGTTCTTTTATGCCTACTCAACGCTGCCCCCGGGGGAGCCTCCTGTATCGAGTTTGGTGGTGTCGACGGCATGATCCGCGATCTTGGGCGTCGTGACACACAGGTCTTGGAGCTTTTCGGTGGCTACCGAACTCGGCGCGAGTTTGGCTTCTGTAACAGCCCCGTCGGCAATCTTATCGGTGGTCACCGAATTGTCTGCGAGAAGGTCTGAGTTGACAGAGCGGGGCTGTATGTAATCAGACGTGATAGTCATAGGCATAAGTACCTCTCTTGATAATGACCCTTTCTTAATATTAGCTTCGATGATGGCTCCGTCCTTAATGTTGGATGAATCTACACATGCAACCGTCAATTTGGAGCTGTCTACTGAGCCGCTGCTTAATTTATCTACTGTTATGCTGGCGTCGGCGATTTGAGGCGTATTGATGGTGTTTGGAGTGATTTTAGTCCCTGCAATAGATTGGTCTTTGATTTGATCGGAAGTTATTGTTTGTGATGCTATTTTGTCGCCCGTAATAGTTCCCTTGGCAATTTTCGCTCCGGTTATCGACCCGTCGGGGATGTCAGGAGACCCCCCCCCGCCGGAATAGAGACCCGATCCGATGCCCGGGAAATCATCGCCAGTAGGGGATTCGAACCCTTCGTTGAGTAACTGCAAAACGTCGGCAGGAGTGTAGGCCGACGGGTTGTCGGAGATGACAACATCGTTGATTTCGAAGTCGAGGTAGTCCGCAGTAAGCAGGGTGTTGCCACCTTCCGGAAGCGCTGGCTCGATGATGATTCGGCGCCCCATGTCTACCCGCGGGTTGGCCGGGCGGGCAATAAAGGTCGCGGGCATTTGTACTTCGTTCACAAAAATGTAGGGATAATCATATTTGTACCCCCTGATTGTAACTTTCATATCATATTTTTTTGCGTTTGACGTTATTACCCCGTCGGCCGGAGCCTGCGGGGGCGTTTTCAATATCAATACCTACTTCATCCTTCATCTTCTTTCCCACGTATTTTTGAAGGGATCGGAATACCGGAGCGTCGGATATTTCCACGGCATTTTCCAAATACGACCACATTTCGATGCCGCATACCATGCCCGTGAAGAGCTTGGCCAGGTGCAAGTTCATGAAGTCGAGGATTTGAGTGTCTATAAGGTGGCACATGCCGATCCCAACGACAATGCACGTAAGTTTGATGACCGTTTTCCACGCCTTGTCGCTGGAGAAATACCAGTCCTTATGCTGCCGAGCCGCCCTCTTGCGCCCGGCCAGTATACCCATCACGAAGTCTATCATGACGAATATCAAGGCGCAGAGCACAAGCGGCGTCACGGGAGCGAACAATGACAGCAAGCTCCCCACCACAGCCATGATCCATTTCAATAAGGTGTCCATTATTTCACTATAAAGTTGGGTTGGGCGACCCCCACGATAAGACCATAAGGAGCATAAAAATATATATCCAGTACGCAATTGATGGCGTATTGGGGTAGATCAAACGGCATTGTGCCAATTGACCCTCCCGAAAAAGTTATTTTGAAAGGGCCGTCGTCGTCCTTAAATACAAGCATCGTCCAGTGATGCACAAGTATTCCGGAGGGAGACTGCACCAAATATACGGTTGTTGCATTATTGGACGGAGATACCGGAATTTTTAAAGCGCCTATGGTGCCCTCCGGAAAATCTTGGGAGCCGCTAATATTATGCGAAATATTCGTGACGGTCTCAGGAAGTAACACACTAATTTTGTCCGCCAATTTTTCGGGCGTAACTGATTTATCATTGATGGCGGAAGTAGTAACCGAAGCTACTTGTAGCTGGCGCGAGCCGACCGCTGCCGTCGCTATACAGTTTTCGTCAACCGACGAGGGCACCATTTTCAGGGATGCATCAATCGTGTAGTCGAGTATTTCCTCGTTCGTGATTGACTGGCCCGCAATCTGTGTTCCGGTGATGGTCGCATCGGCAATCTTCTCAGCAGTGATTGCTTTGTTCGCAATATTCACCGTTGCGATTCCTCCGTCTATGATATTGGTATTATTAATAACTTTGAGGCCGATCTTTGAATTGCCAACCGCCCTGTCTACTATCTTAGAAGCATTAATAGCGTTATTTTGGATAGCGTTTGTTCCGACAGCATTCTTTGCGATTTTTCTATCTATCACCGCATCATCTGCGAGCTTGGTCGTCGCCACTGCGCCATCGGCCAGCATAGACCCTGTTATGGAACCGTCGGGTATCACGACCATCTTCCATGCTGTGAGATTTGCCGCCGTGGCCTGCCCTATGAGGGTACCAATACCCACTGCCGACGGATTGTCCGAGGCATTCACGACATAATCCTGATATGTGTATCGCGTCGTGCCATCTTCATACACGCGCTGTTCGTCCTGTATGGTGTTGATATAAAGATACTGGCCTATTTTAGCGACATCGGCGGCCAGGTAGTAAGCCTGCCCTTGGTAGCAGATGATACCTTCGCCGATATTCGTCCCGGTGTTGTTATTCGCCGTGGCGAATCCCGCAACGATGGAGATGGGCGTTTTGGTGGATCGGAGGAGCGAGTTGATGGCATTCCAGAGGTTCTGCAAATCCTGCATCTGCACGGGGTTGCCAGTGCCCGATACGACGTTGATATTTTTTATTCCTGCCATGTTATTGAGTTTTTATAGTATACTTGATGTAAAAGGGAAAGAGCGTGTTGACGTCTGCGACAAACTGGTTGTATGCCTCCGAGTTGTTGTACAGGGCATCCGGGATCGTAATGATGGGCTGCTCCGTGATGGTGCCTCCCTGTCCGAGGTATACCTTCGGGGTGGGAGTGTCGTATAGGTATACGGGAGGGGTTGGCGAAGCATACCACATAGATCGCCATATGCTCGCGCCGCTCGGGGTGATGGATATTTGCCCCCACTCCCCGTACCAGTACCGCAATACGCCTTCGATCTGCCCGTATGTAGGTGTGCACGCCGCCATCATGTACCACTTGGAGCGAACCATGTAGTAGTTGTGCAGATAGTCGTGCAACACCATGAGCAACGACAGGCAGTAGCGGTATATTATCGTTGTCCAAAACGGCTGCTCCGTGCAGCTGTGGTCGCGCCGCACCGAGTAATTCGGCCGGAGCAACTGCAACACCAGCTTCGGGATGTCAATATATCGGAAACGCATCATATAGCCTCGAATATTGTAATGTTCTTGGTGAAATCGTACAGATTGGGGTCGAAGTTGAAATAACCCGGATTCAATACTATCTTGCCATCCTGCGGCGTTGTGCTGCCGCCCTCCTGCGAGACCTTGACCTCGGAGAAGTAGGCATCCTTGATGCCGTTCAATCCCGATAGGTAGCTTTCTATGTCGTTGATATACAGAATATTTGTCGTGCGTCTTTGCATCTGCAAGTCATGCAGCCCCGTGTTGATGCTATTCTTGATGGTGTCGAGGTTGTACGACTTGTCGAAGCGGACGTACAGTTTGTCGGCCGAAAGGACGGCCGGAGCATTGGATGCGGCCTGTATTTGCGCGCCGACGCCCCAAAAGTTGCGGTAGTAGGCGCTGAACGCATCGAGTTGATTCTGCGTGAGTGAGACCACGTTGTTGTTGGCATCGGCCGTCGCCACGTTGATGTAGTACAAACCCTCCTGATTAGACCCCATCGAAGCCTGCTTTATTATCTGCTTCGTGGTATCTATGGTCTCATAGCCCAGCTCTTGCGTCGCTTCGTTCACCACGACTACCTGATCGCCCTGCTGATAGGCGTATGCCTTTTCGACATACCATGCCTCACTCGTCACGCGCGCGATCTTCGCGGCCACGGCTATCGTCTGTTCGCTGCGCAGGATTTCGAGCCGCACAATGTCAAGCACGGTACCTGTCACCTCCGCGATCTTGCGCAGGATGCCCGCGTTGCTGGTGTTCATCGCCGGGATCGTCCGTTGGATGTTATCCCATATGGTATTTATAAGTGACATATCGGTTATTGTTTAATTATTGAGGGATAGTTGTAATAGTCGAGGTTTGTATTCGGCCACTCCGCGGGCGGCGCCAACAGGGGCTCCAGCACTCCGTTGACGGGCATCTGTTTGTGTGACGACCACCAATAAGCCGCCTTGGTGGGATCATCACTCCGAGGCTGGATGTTCTGCGGCAGATACTCCCGTGTGCAGGATGCCTTCATAGCCGCATCTACCACGAACGACGCGGGATCGCCTCCGTTCCACAGCATCAACGCCTGCGCTTCTGTCAGGAATGTATTGAAGTTACGGAAGTGGTAGATTTCGCCCTTCAACAGGATCGGAATATTTTCGACGTATATGCCAAGGTTGAAGTACCTTTGTTGTATGTTGCTCCCAAGTTTGAACGCCCCCGAAATCTTGATCCCGTTTACAAAGATGTAGCCGAGATTTTCCTGTAAAGTATAGCGGAGTACCACATGATAAGTCGTGTTTGGCTCGCAGGGGTAGTTAACGTCGAAATCATTGGTTCGGAAACGGAGCTGGTTGCCATAAAACGAAAGGCGCGGCAACGCAAGATTATCCGACATGTTGAATACGCACTGTTCCGAATTGATGTCGTCTCCGGTTTTGAAGTAGCACTCCAGCGTCCCGTCGACGAGCGACTGTGTGGATATGCGTTGTCCCATGAAGGCGCCATTGGCGGTATAGGCGCCCTTGAAGTCGTAAGTGGGTTTGTAGATCGGCTCGCGGCCTATCTTGGGATTATCATTGACCACCAAGTCATAACCTCCGGCAGACTTGCGAAGGATCGGCGGAGTAGAAATGTCGGGAGGCATCTGCTTGGCGCTGTCGAGCCACATGGCGGGCTTCGAGCTGTCCTCCTCAGAGGGTATGAGGTTCTGAGGTATGTACTCAGCTACACAGGACAGCTTCAAGGCTGGAGGCACAATATAGTCCTGCGGGCGCACTCCGTTTTGGAGTGCCGTCATTTCCTCCCCTGTGAGTGCGCGGTCGAACCAGCGGGCGCATATCACCTCCCCCATAAAATCAACCGCTGGGCTATTATTACCGCCATATCCACCAAGATATAGATATGAAGTATAATTAACCCAATTTTTATTTTGGGAGTTTAACAGATTGTTGTTGATATATGCATAGACCTTGGCTCCGTCGCTAATGAATACGACGCTGTATAAATAGTCCCAAAAAACAGGATATGAATACATAGCCCCCCTATTGTTTAATAACGCAAGAGCGATTATGTTATTTGAGGGGTTATTGATGTCGATGCGAGGGAAATTCGATGCCCCCGACGTGTCAAGTATTACCCGAGACGCAGATTCCGGATTGGGGGTGTATTTGTACTTGGGAGGCGTGCGGAATAAACACTGCACGGTATAGGGGCTGTTGTAGAACGTGTCGCGCAAAAAGTTGCCGCTCGTAGACTTCATCGTCCCTGCAGCCTCGGGCGTAAGCGCCGATATGAGGGCGCGTCCTCCTTCGGCCGTAGCTTTGAAGAGACGCGAGATTTCCGCCTCCACCTCTTCCCTCACGTCCATCGAGGAATTGAAGGGAGGCCTCTGCAAGGTTTGGAGGTTGTATATGTCGATCCCCTCGACGTCGAGAATCTGATTTGTCCTCAGCGCCGGAGTGTAGGATTCCATAAAGTTCTTGGCGGGAGGCTCCTGGCGGTACTGCATGGCCTTCCAGTCCGCGGGCGGGATGTTCGTGGGCGTGTTTTTCTCCAATATCGGGTCTATGCCCGCGAGAGAGCCGGACACATTGAATGCCGCGTCCTGGATGGTGTCTCCCTGTTTTACTGTGTACGTCTTTGCCATGTCTACTCCTTGTATCGTGCATGTATGTCCGCGGTCACAACTCCCGAGGCTGTCTCCTCAAAGATATTCACGCGGGAAATGAGGGCTCCGTCGTCGTATATTTGCTTTTCGGCCGTGGCCTCAACCTTACTCCACGCCCACTTGGGCAGCAGGGGATAGAAGTCCTCGAATCCGACCCCGAACTGGGGTTTCGTAAGACTTGCCGCCGACTTGGAAAATATCAGCGTGGCGTTCTGCTGGCTGCACAAAGACACCAACTCGACGTCCCCGTTGGATATAACTATGTCGTTGACCTGAAAGTCGAATTTTGCGTCTGTCATTGCGTTATCTTGGTATTTTCGTAGTCTCCTTTATTGAACTGGGAGGGGGCGGTCATAGGGGTGGCCGGAGGCGACGCACCTTGGGCACCGTGGGTATGCGCATTGAATACCGTGCACATATTCCCTACCTGCGTCACTAAATTGTTGAGCGCCGTGGTGACGCCATCTACCAGCACAAGCCCCCCGTTCTCCCCGCCATCCATTTCAATTTTATCGGCAGTGAAAGATATTTTATTTTTTTCAATCCGCCAAGAAGAGGTGCCGCGGATTATTTCCACGGCGTCCTTATCGAAAGAAATAGTGCTTTCGCCCTCCTCTTCGGTGCCCGCGACGTTCGACACGACCATCTTGTCGATCTTCGTGGCTTTTATGAGCACCGGAACCTCGGAGTAACCCTCTATGAACCCCAGCACCACAAGGGAATTCACGGAGGGTATAATATAGAGGCTGTTGCCCCCGTTTGGAAAAATGTTTAGACTTATGTCGCTGAATATCCTATCATTATCCACAACAGCCTCTAAGGTTTTGGCATCCTCGTCTATGGCCGATACGGTGGCTATGACGAGCGATACCCTCTTCCCGTCGTTCATCTTTGTTCCGAATTCCGCTCCCAAACGGGCGCATTCGTCGTCGAAAGTGCCGGATGTTTTCATAATATAAACATTTCGTTGGTTACTGTCAGGGTTTGGATGAACCCGTCGGAAGTGTCGCAGCTCAAATTCCTGCCTATCACGTAGTAGTTTCCCGTAAGCTCCGGGAGCATGGTGTCCGTGTACTCCACAAAGTCGAACATATTAACCTGCGGATAGAGCACGGTTTTTATGGTTCCCTTGTTGCGCGTTCCCTTCAACCGAGCCATTATGTTCTTGGCCGTCTGTTCGGTCAGCGATACCGTATTGGCCGGGACAAAATATCGGTGCGCCTCGCCTTGGGAATCGCCGTATTCGTAGGTGTACTTTGTACCGTCGGCCATGAGGGCGTTTACCACCACTTTGTAGTTCTCGAACAGCCCGTCGGTAGGCACTATGTCACGGCCGATGACATTGGTGTTCGTGGCCAGTGCCACCGTGCGCTTGAATTTGTCCCTCACGCCAATACCGAAATACACCTTCCCCTGGGTGTTCACAGTGCCGTACAGCGTAAACATATTCATGAGCTTCGACAGGGCCTCGAACGGTGATATGAGTTTGAAGGTCTGCAACGCGAACTCCACGTCCGCACTATCCGAGGAATCGAACGACAGAGCCGGGAAGTCCGCCGGGTTGTCGAACCCCTGTGCCTTGCGGTAGTCCTCGAATGCCTTATTCGAAATGGGGCATAGATAGTCCACCATGTCCTTTAGCTTCGTGCGCGACACCCAGTCCCGGTTTATAGTGCCGAACCGCAGGATGAAAGAGTAGTCCTCGCATACGATCTTCGATGGGAATCCCCCGATGACCTGCCGGATGAAGCCGCTGAAAATACGCAGCCTCTCGAACTGCTGCCCCAACTGAGCATTGTTGTAGAACCAGCCGTCGATGTCTATGCGGGCGCCGGGCTTGATGTTTATGCCCTCCAAGGCCGCCCTTATGCGCTGTGCCGGAGGCAATCCCTGCCGGAACCCGATGGCATACACCGGGAGGGTCATGGTGCAGCTTCCCGAGAGGGAATCACGCTCCTCGGTAATGTCTACTGAGGCGAATCGGCCGATGCTCTTCCCCTCGATAAACACCTCGTTTCCTACTCTGAACAAATTACCTTTCATCACCTACCGCCCCCCCCCGCGGGATTGGTCGTATTTACCGTCTCCTGCGTAAATACGATGGCATTTTCATCCATGTTTATTTGGTGGAGCGTCATGCTGACGTCCACGATGGTAGACCCCGGATTAGGAGTGTATTTGAACCTCTTCATGTACACCCACTCCAGGCCGAGGTCGTTGTTGAGGACTTTGTTCTCGATCTTGAAAACATCCTGTCCCTGCCACAAACTCCGAAGAGCCACGCCGAGGTCGGCGATAGCCATGGCCGCGGGATCGGTGTTGTCGAGCCCTTGGTCGGCATATGCCTCATAGGACAAGGCGTCGAGCATGGAAAGGTTCGAGGCCGAGGCGTCCGTGTCGACGCGAGCCATGTTGCGTTCAATACGCAGACGCACGGTTACGACCATCGGTTTGTAGTTGAGAACCTGGAGGATTTCTGCCCCGTCGACGAGCTGGGAGGTAGAATCGTTCTTCTCTCCTTCCACTTCGTAGGTGAGGTTGATAGGGAGGAAATAATCCCCGCAGCGGAATACGTATTCTCGCTGTACATCCTGGCGATCTACCGATTGTATGGCCGTTTTGTAGTCGCTGGACTGCTTTAGGGTGTCCGCCATCCCGGTATACTGAGGATCGGAGGTCTTGGCCTTGCCGCGGAACTGAACGATCTGACGCCAGAATCCTACCTCCGCCAGGGTTATTTTCAACCCCGCCTGGTATGCTTTTTCTATGGCGCTTATGCCATCCGTCACGGCCTTGTACGCCGGGATTTGCCCCAAGGACGGGAGGTCGCTCGGAGTGTCGTTGGGGGTTGTGTTTGCGGTATATTGATCTTTAGCCATTGAGCGTGCGTGTTGAGTTGTTGAAGGCTATTTGCAGTCCTCGAATTGTCACCTCTTCGATCTGTTTGGATATGGTCTGCATGATGCTTTCCGGCGTGGCATTGGTGTTTATTTGGGTCGGCATCTGCACGATGGGTGCGTTGAAGTTGATAATGAGCGACTTCGATCCCTTTGTCAAATCTTCTATCTTCTTGGTGTCCTTCCCGCTGGCGCCGCCGCCTTCGCCGTAAATCTTCGTCACCCGGTTGAAATTCTCGTTGATATCCCGGTCGTTGAGCGCAGGATTGGATCGGAAGGTTACGGGCTGGATAGAGGTCTCTCCTTTGTCGACTTTAAACTTGGGGAGCCATGACGATCCGAATCCATACGAACCCATGCTCCCGAGCCCAAGAGCGATTTCCCGTGGTTTGTAGCCATATCGGAGCAATCCGGTGGCATACTGGGGCGTGTTGTCGTCGGGCGGAAGATGCCCCGGATACTCTTCCAGTCCTTCCCGCACCTTGGGCGTAAAGGTGGTGGTGAAGTTTTTAAGCAGGATGTCGCGCGCGTCTTTCAGATTCGCGGCGCGGTTCTCCTCAGTGCCTTCGTCCAAACCCCACGCCTTGCGGGCAGCCGGAGTAGAAAGGTATTCCTCGACATACCTCTTTCCCAGCTCCTCCGACAGGTATGTCGCGGCTTTGCGCCTCTCCGTGTATTCCGACTGCTTGGCCGATTTCTCGTACCTCAAGTCCCAGCGGCTCTTGTCGCCCCAGCTCCACGGATTGAAGAGACCGATGATATCGGAGAGGTTGAGAATCCAGTCCGACAGGGTGGTAAGTGCGCTTACAGCATCCTCGACGCCATCCACGAATTCATCGAATATATGGTCGAGCATATTGGGATCGAATGAGTTGTACCATACGTCCAGGCGCGCTGATATGCGGTCGAACATATTCTCTCCAGCCCGGCCGACGCTCTCCCACAGTTTGTCCATCCCCGCGAGGTTGATCCAAAAATTCTCCTTGGCGAGGGCGATCTGTCCGCGCGCCGCGGCGGCCGACGGGGGCTGTAACTCCGTATCGAGCCTGTGCAGGGCGCGCAGCATGTTGGCGCGATCCTGGAGGTAGTCGTAGGGGCTCGTCCCTGTGACGCCACGCCTTTGCATGGCCTCGTTGGCGTATCTGTTGAGGATAGGGGCGGCGTGGATCAACTCTCGCACGTCTCGCATGTTGGGCTTTTCGGCAGCCAACAACTGTTGCATGTTCAGACCCACGATGTCATAGGGTCGGCCACCGATCTGGGCGACTTTACCCACCTGCCGCGCGATCTGCGTGGCTATGGCCGTGCCGATCTGCGTGCCTCCGATTTCGAAGCCCGACACGGTGTTTATCATGGAGAGCATGCCTGCGCGAGAATAGCCGTATTCGGCTGCCATGCGCGTGGCGTCAGACAGCGCCGAGGTATAGCCCGATCCCAACCCCCTGCGTGCCATATCCATCTGCATGCGGTTGGATATGGCGTCCGTCATGGACGAGCTGTTCAGGGTCTTGGACAGCACGGCGTATAGCCCTCCGCCAATGAGCTTAGGAAGAGCGTACGCCGCGGCGCCAGTACCGAGAACACCCGCACCCATCAGGAGTGCGGGGTTGCTCTTTATCACTGCGGCGGCGGAATCGAACACTGCCCCGACCAAGTTCCCGGCGTTTCGCATCCACCCGCTCGGAGTGAAGGAATTGCGCACGAACTGTTCGCGGAAGCGTCGGATGGAACCGAACGCCCGGTTGGCATCGGACATGAAATCCTCGCGCGTATGTCGGTTGCCGAATCGGCGCGACACGTCATACATGGAGAACATGCGCTCGTGCCATCCGTGCCGCAGGTTCGGATAGTTGGCTACACCACCTCCGCCTCCGCCTCGGCCATTCCGGGACATGCGGTTGGTCTTGCGCTCCAGTTGGTCACTCAGTGCGTTGGCACGAGTAAGACGTTCGATGACGTCTCCTCCAAGGTTGAGGCGTATGGTGTATGTTGCCATTATTTTTTAGATTTAAAGGGCGCCATGTCTATGATGTCGACAAGGTGAAGCGCAAGTGTATATAACTTGTCTATATCATTGATGCTGAGCCTTTTATCCATGTCAGAGTAAGGCTCGTGGAAGTATCTGGAGACGACGGCCTTCTTGATAAGCAGGGGGTCGTCCTTCGCGTACTCCTCTATTTTTTGCCGGATGGATTCTTCGGGAGTGCCTTCAAGAACTCCCAAGTCCCGAAAAAACGGCGGAAGTCCTCGCTGACAGGTTCCGACTGAAAGATTTCCACGCAGGCGAGGGCATCGCCGAGCAAATCTTCGCGCACCTTGTCGTCGACGCAGCAAGCTTTGATGAAGTCCATGGCCAGGCCAATCACTCCCTTCTGCTCCGATTCCTCGCGCGACAGGATCGACATGGACAGCTTCGAGTGCTCGATGTTGCGGCGCTGTAAACGCCAAAAGGCGATATTTTGGTTCTTTTTCTCCTCCTCGATCATATGACCGTCTTTGTTGAAGGAGGGGACGAAATACGATGCCGTGACGGTGTATTGGAGGTCAAGGCGCTCCGTTTCTTGTATTTGCGACATAATTTTGGTTTTTAAAGACGGGCGGGTCTTGGGGTGCCCGCCCGTCCTGGTTTACACAATAGTTTGGATGGGTGCGACCGAGCGCTGTACGGCACGGGCACGGATGTTGATGGACGAAAGCGTCTCCGCATCGTTTCGGTTCGTGTCCGAGCTCGACTGTTCGCACTTGCACCCTAAAAGGGATTCCGAAACGGTCTTTGGCGTCGCGCTGTTGCGCAGCGACATGGTTTTCGTCAGTGTGAAGGGCGGCAGTTGGAGCATGGACGCATAGGGCGTCTGCCCGGCCGGAAGAGCGCCGTTGATCGCATCGAGGATGGTGTGCTGCTCCCCGGTCTGGTGCGACAGCGTGGCCGCATACTGAGCGTTGAGCTGCACCAGGTCGATAGGGTCTGTTTCCCCGATAGCGAATATGTCCTGCACCGTCTGCGAGTACTGCAAGTTGAGCGAGGTACCCGTGCCGATCTTGATTGCTGGAAGCCCCTCGAAAGTAAGGTAGATTTGGACGTCCTTCGAGGGTACTACATAAGGATTAGGCATGGCGTTTAGTTTAACGTAGTTACAAAGAAAGTTTCGATATATGCCTCGCGGAGCGGGCTAAGGGGAAGTACTTCCACGGTAACCTGGATAGCCTTGGACATATTGTAGTTGCCGTCTTTGGCGGCGAAATCTACATTGATGGCCTGTGCTTCTCCGCGGTTGATACGGGGTGTCAGTTCTGTTTCGTCGAGCTGAGCCAGCGTTCCGGACTTGAATCCCGCGTCGATCGCTCCGGTGGAAGCATCCGTCGGGATGTTCTCCTGGAGCAACTTGACAAAGAATCTCTCCACGCTGTCACACACGGCATTACCCACTCGGACGAACGAAATTTCCGAAAGAGCCATCTCCGGATCGTTGCAGGTGGCGCCGTCGTTGTAGTATACGCCCGCCAGTTGCGGACGCACGCGGGTAAACAAGAACTGGTTTTTGCCCAGTAGGTTGCACTTTGTAGGCACGAGTTTCGACACGGGCGTCGAGGCGGCGCTTATAGCAGTGTTGTCGGCAGGCATATCCACGAAGTAGTCGATGTCGCTTGCGCTGCCAGCCGTAGATACTGCACCCGGCGACGTAGATAGCGACAACTGAGACAGCATTCCGAGAGTGCGACCCACCGAGGAGTTCCATCCGGGAGTAGAGGTGACTATCTGGTAGGCAACGCGAGGTGCGTTAAGGGCTCCCAGATCCTCCAGGTTGGTCAAATCTGCGGTTAGGATAGTCTTTCCTTTGGCCACGCAAATAACGCCGTCGAAAATACTAACCATGCGGATAGACTGCTGGAACAGATTGTTGAGTGCGGTTTGCAGATTGCCAACCAGCGTCTTGTAGGTGGCGGGTATCTTACCTTCCGCCGTATCCCCGAATACATTGGACTGATCCGCTACTTGCGGCATTGCGAAGGCGATCATTCGGGGACGAAGGTCGAAGTTCGACGCCGTGGTTCCGCTGATGATGGATTCCAGTTTGGTCGAAATGAAGGTAGTGTACTCGTCGAGAGAATATCCTACAACCCATACGCGCGAGCCGCTTCCGGCTTTGGCGTAATACTCGTTTACATGAAACATAAGTTCGGGGTTGTTGGATGCCGTGACACCCATTGCCGTAAGATCGGCCACGGAGGTCAGCAGATAGGCGGTGTCGAGGTCGAATTTCGCGCCTCCGGTTCCAGTGGCCGCATTCGCGCGAGCCACAATCATGCCAAGGCCATCGCTGGGCGTGGTGTTGCCAGTCCTGGTGTCGCCTAAAGTTGTATAAATATCTACTACTGCCATTTTAGGGTAGGTTTTGTTATTTTGCGAGTTCTGCACCGACTGCGGCCTTCTGCTCGTCGGTCAAGGCGTTGTACGCCTCCAGGGTCTTGCCGTACCCGGCGCTGTGGTGCAGCTTCGGGTTCACGGTTGCCCGGATGGCATCCCGAACCTTGGCATACTCCACGCCTTCGATCAGCGTCTCTGTTGCGGCTTCCTCCTCCTGTTTCTCAGGAGCGGGGGTCTTGCCTTCGAGCAGGGCTTCTGCCTCGGCATCAGACATGACGGGCTTGTTGCGTTCCTTCTCGGCCTCTGCCAGGGAGTTCTTGGCTGCCTGACGGCGTGCCCGGAACTGGTTTTCGAGCATCTCCTCGAACTCCGCGGTATCTTTGGGCGGATTGGACTTGTCGACGCGGGCATAGCGGAGCTCCTGGACGAGTTCTCCGTTCAGGTGCGCCAGCTTCTCGCGGGACTGGCAGCGCGTCTGCGCCTGCGATTCGTTGACGTAGATGTTGCCGTCCTCAGTGACGTACAGGGTGCCGTAGATTTGGAGCTGCTTTACGAGCTCGATGAAAAACTTGCGGGTGAATGTTGCGATCTGAATCATAATTTAAAGGGGGAATTAAATTGTTGATATTGAGTTTTTTGGAATACCAGCCCGACAACATGCCGGGCTGGTTTTTCCTGTGTGTGTTGCGTTACGCTCCGGCGGCTGCCGTCGGGCGATACAGAACGATGCCTGCTGCGCTGCTTCGGAGAGTTCCGGCACCCGTCGAAATGTCCATCGACACTTTCCAACCGTAGTTGTTCGGGTCGGACACCATATGGATGTTCGTGTTGCCGATTGCCACAATGACCTCCTCGGGGATAAAGCCGAGGCCGATGTCGTAAACCGTTGCGGCCAGCACGGGCTTCACATGGGCGGTGTCGATAGCTCCGGTTGCGAAGGTGACGGGCTTGTCGAAATAAGTCTCCGCATCCACGACCGTAGACGTTGCAGTGTTGTAGGCAGCGATGACCGAGCGAGCCATGACGTCGAATCCCGAGTAAGTGAAGCCTTCGGGACGGGCGTTCGACAACTGCTGCGTCAGAATGCTCTGAACCTTGTCGGTCTGCACCAGCGACGTGTAGTAGGGCTCTGCGAACACAGCCACACCGTTCCCGCGGCGGAAGTTGAGGTTGCGGGCGATGAAGCGACCCTGTGCTGCGAGCAGGTCATTGAGGGTCATGCCGAGCAGATTGCCAGTGGCGGCCGAGTTAATCGGGAAACGATTTGCTGAATCGAACTCTGCGCCGGACATGGTAAGGTGATTAGCTGCGGGAACTGCCTCGGCGATGGTCTGGAGCCAGTAGTTGTGTATGCACATAGACATTTTGGCCATGGCGTCCAACTGACCCGTTGCTCGGTCGTTGTAGGCCAGGACGTCGGAGTTCGCGGGCTGCCATACAATAGGCTGCATGGAGAACACTTTGCGCTCCAGTCCTCGCGGCAGGTCGTCGTAGAGGTAGTTGGGCGCATTCAGCGGCGCGCGATCTCCGAAGTAGATATCCGGGTTGACGGCGCTTTCCACCCAGATGATGCCTTCCTTGTCGCGCACCGACAGGCGGCGTACACGGTCAGCCCACGTGTTAGGCGGGAAGAGCTGGCGAACGAACAGCGAGAGCCACGAAATCTTTGCCAGGTCGGCATTCTGCACGAACTGACCCGACTTTTCGCCCGAGGCGAGACCCTGGATCGTATCGACGACACTCTCACGGCGTCCGTCGTTGACCTGGAAGGTCATGTTCTGCACGGTGGCCATGAAATAGGGGTCGCAGAGCATGGATGCGGACAACTCCTGAATTGATTCTCGAACGTCGGCGTCCTGTGCGGCCGACAGGCTCACCTCGGAAACGCCGTCGGCAGTGCCCGAGGAGGCGGACAGACCCATGATTGCCTGAATCTTCGGCATATTTTCAGGGTCGTCGATGTACTTGAAAAAGGGTTTTACCATTGTCTTGGTTTTTGTGATTGTTTTGTCGTTGAATACTCGCGCATCCTCCGCAGCGGAGAGAGCCGTGGGTTTGGCTGCCTCGGCTTTGGTTTCCTTGGCGTCGTCTATGGCCGCGTCTGTGGCTGCGGCAAGAGCTTCGGTAGCGGCCTCTGCGGCCAGGGCGCTGGCCCTCTCTTCGCGGGCTTCGCGGCGGTCTTTGTCGGCCTCCTTCTTGTCTTTTTCGGCCATCTTGTCGTCACGCTCGGCGTCCTTTTCGCGCCGTTTTGCTTCGGCATCATCGCCCTTTTCGCGTTCATATCGCGCAGCGCGGCGATCCTCGCGGGCATCACGCTGATCCTGTCCGGCATCCGCGTCGTCCTGGTCGGCGGCGCGGTCTGTTTCATCCGCGCGGCGAAGCCTCTTTCGGGGTGCCAGTCCGATAAGTTCCAGGAATTTAGACATGGCGCTCAGCGACACGCGGTCGTCGAAAGCCTGCTCCGCCCCGGTTTCGGAGACTTTTTTCTCTTCCTCGTTTTTCATCTTGTTCTCAAATTGGTTTATGATGTCTGTTTGGTATGCCGACAGGCTCTCGATCTGTTCGATCTCTATGCTGTCCGGCACGAATGATACTGCCGACAACCCAACGTTATCCTCTCCCCGTATCGCCACTGCATCGGGATTGGACGGTATGTTGACAAGGGAAATCTCCCACACCTCGAAAAATGTAGTGTATTTCCTGCCATTGCGCTCGACGATCCGCGCCCTACCGAATATAGACACTCCGTTGAGTATTCCGGCTTCGTAATCTCTTTTTGCGGCCTGTGCGAGTTCGGAGGAGCCGAACACCAGCTTTCCGATCCACCTGCCGTTTTCCAAATGAATATCTTCGACGCGCCCGATGGGCTGGCCGAAATGTTCTCCCGTATCTTTGTTGCGCAGCAGGATCGGGTTTTTGAGGTACCTGCTCCAGTCGATGCTGGAGTTGAGCACCACGAAACCCTTGCTGTTGAGCGCCTCGTTCGAGAGTATTTGGTATGTCGCTTTTGCCATGTCCGGTTTATGAATTAGTGTTCCTGACTGTATCGCACAGACACTTCATCTCTATCGCATCACACAGGAACGAATCCTGTTCGTAGGTGCTGTTGTCGACGAAGTTGGCCACGTATATGAGCCGCGTGTTATGCACGGGGAGCTCTGCCATCTCGCGCTCCATAGCCAGCGTTTGATAGGTCTCGGTTTCCTTGTAAAGGAGCGTAAAGCCGTATTTCTGCCTCAGCTCGGTAAAAAAGTCCAGCGGCACCCATTCGCCCGCAGAGTTCTTTATCACCCCCCGCGAACACGCGGCCATATAGAGCATGACCTTGTATGCAAGGTTCATCTGATCGTACTGGTGGTCATCGTCTGGCGACGCTGCCTGATTGTCGAACGGAGTTATCACCGACAACTGCACGATGTACTGGTTGTAGATCATGCCTCCGATGAACTCCCCGGTGTCACGCTCGGTTCCCTTCACGCTTACGGCTATGGCCGGAAGGTCGGTGTTCACCGTACCCTCTCCGTTGTCGTTTGCGAGAACTATACTGACATTATTTTCGTCCACGAGCTCCGAAGCCCGCAGTGCCGTAACTATTGCTTTGCAAATTTCACCGATCATAATTTCAGTATAGGACGTTACGAATGTAGTGCAAAGGAAAATATTTCGCAAATAAAATTTTTTCTACACCAGTTTTGCGATCTCTCGGGAGTATAGCCGGAGCGTATTGAGCTCGGTTCTTTGGCCAACGCCCATAAAGGGTCGGGCGACGGGATTGGTGCCGAGCCGCACGGGCGTCGAGGACGAGGGCCGCGTGCGGAAAGGGTTGCCTCCGGTGCGGGCGCCTTTCCCCGTGTTTTGCAGTTCCGCATAGGGCGCCGCGGCACGCAGCCCGGCAAAACCCCTCCCGTAGAAGGGTGTGATGCTCCGGGCGAGACGGCCTCTGTGGCGCAGCTTCGGATAGCGGAGGTATGATTCGAGGTTTTCGAACCTCTTTGATTTCAGGTTCTTTCCCCATCTGTCCGCCCATTTCCGGGGCGTGCCGTCGTTGCCATACTCCTCGCGCTCGAAGTTGAGGCGCGTTTCCCCGGCCATGCTTTCGGCCACCTTGGCCGGAATTTGGGTCTTGATGTTGTAGATGGCGGTACTAATCTTTCTCCTCAGGTCTGCTATCGTTGCCATTGTCGTTTGTTTTCTTGGAGGGCGTGAGTGCCGACTTTATTTTCGCCATGATGGATTTGGCCTGCAATTTAACCTCCGTCCAGTTATTGTTGCGCACGTCAGTGTTTATGTCGGAGGGCTCCATGCCGACCTTACGCATGACCTCGGGGCTGTATGCCATGCCCTGCGAAGCCAGCACGCGGCCTATGCGCTCGAACTTATCCACGCTGATGGTGGTGTCGGGCACCTCCATGAGCTTTACGCCCGACATATCTATGCCGAGCAGGCGGCCGATCTTCTGGATGGCGCCTTCGTAGTTGAAAAAGTTCGCAAAGTCGCGCTTGTCGGCGTTGCACAGTGCCTCGTAGAGGGACATATGTATCTGCGCGAGCTGCTCGGAGTTGGTGTTTTTCTCCGTGGCGCCGAGCAGAGTACCTCCCGTCACCTCCTGCATGATCTCCGCGCGGTAGCTGTCGATGTACTCCTTGAACACACGGAAGGCATCGGGGTACATTTGGGTTTGGAGGGGCTTGACCTCCACCTGGTAGACGTTCTCCTTGTTGTCGAGGTTCTGCTTGAAGGGCAGCACGGGAGTGTCGAGTGGGTCGAGGTTGTTGGCGATATTCTCGGCCAGCGCTTGTGCCTGCGCGTTCCCGTCGATGAAACCCACGGTGGTGCGGGGATATGAGTATGTAGCGCTCGTCACCGACCAGTTGTTGTATGCCTCCACAATGCCGATCATGGCGCGGGAAATCTGCTGCATCATTCCCATCTTGAAGTCCTGATCGGTGTCGGGCTGCATGTAGAACATATTGTCGTAATCGTCGACGTTGGCCACGGATTCTATGGCGTAGGTCTGCGACCGGATCGCCCTGTTCACCATGTCTATGTTTCGCAGCGGGTAGCTGGTGATGGTATCTTTCTCGACGTCGATGCCGACGATACGCACGCCGTAGAATTTCGAGAGCACGAATTCGCGCTTCATCTTGTTGAACCACCGGGTGCGGGTTATCATCTCCGTGAGGTTCTCGTCGATTTCTCCGTCGCGGTAGAACGCGAACACGGCATTCTCGATGGGGTTCAGACGCTTGTTCATCTGGCTCACCAGGAACGGCGATGACTGAATGCACCACGAATACAGGGTGTCCACCATCGTAAGGTCGGAGTAGTTCACCGCGTTGTCGATGGCATTTCGCCACCAGCTCGGAGTGAACTCGACGAAGTACTGGTTGGGAATGTACCTCGACTTTACATTCGGCGCCCCAATAGGGCGGAAGGGGTTGTAAGGCTGCTGCCTCGGGGAATGAAATTGTGCCATTTATCCGCGCATTTTGTTTTTCGATCCGTTTACTACCGTACCCCACGCATTCGGGGTCTCCTTTATCGGGGCATCATGCAGCGTCGTAGCCCCGTTTTTCATCTCCGTGACCTTCTTTACGACCATCTCGTAGTTGTCGCGCAGGGTCTCGGAGTGCCGTGCCGAGGGGCTCGTGATATTGTAGGCCGTCAGGACGGTCAATATCCACCGCATGATCTTCGCCGTGCCGTCGTTGGTGTCTCCGGCCAGTATCGAGGCTATGTCGTACAGCTCCCCGATCTGACTGTACACGTACCCCAGAGCGCTGTTGTAGGAAATCTCCACACAGTCGGGGTACATTTTCTTGAACTGATCGAGCTGCTGGGGCGAAATCCACTGATAGAGCTCCTCCTCGGGGAAGTACATCTTACCGGGTTCCGAGGCCACGATAACCTGCTCCCCGTATTCTATGCACGAGGCATATTCAGAGGCCGACTGAAGGGATGCCGCAGCCGAGGAACAGGACACGGGAGTGTTGGAATACGTTCTTACAGCTCCGGTTTTGGGGTCTGTGAATGACTTCCCGGCCGACGTGGTTATGTTGGGTATTTTCGCAGGTACGAGGCGGAAATATAAGATGTGCAATCCGCCATTGTTGAAAACATTGTCTTTTTGGAAATACACAGAGAACGGCTCTCCGGGAGGATATGACAGGAATATGGGGGCTGTGCGCATTTCGAGGTTTTCGGCTCCGGGGTATTTCGTAGCAACGCCTTCGTATGTGGGATATGTGCCACCCGATCCTAATTGGCTTCCCACGGTGAAGGGGAGCGGGGTGTCGCTATTTGTCCAGCAGGCGAACTCCAGGTTCAGCGAAACTACTTCCGACGTAGTTAAACCGCTGATGGAGAACATTCCCGCCTTTAGATTTATCGCCCATTTGCCGGGCATCTCCGGAAAGCGCTCCACGTCGCATAAAAGGCTTGCGCCTGTAAATTTGTTGTATCGGAGGGACGGCACAGCCTTGGGGCCTTGGAAATAGGGCTTGAATTGATACAACGATACGTTATCCGGCCAGTCAGCAGGTGTATCTTCCGCAAAAATCATCTCTTGGAACTCTTGGTCGTAAGTGGGTATGCGTAAGGATTGCGTGGTTTTGAAATCCCACCCCATCTCTGTAAGCTCCTCGGGCGTATAAATTTTCACATTCTCGGTCATGATATGAAACGTTTTGGTTTTTTTACTATAATGCCGGAGCTTTTGTACGCGGAGCCCACGGTTCCGCCCGCGCGATTCATGAGCGATACGCCCTTAGCCGCCGCATCGGGTATGTCGTCCTTGCGGTTGGGATCGACTTTGCGCGAAAAGAAAAGGAACTGATTTACGGCCTCCTCGCCGCGGTTGGTATCTTTGAGCTTGGCGTTGAATACGAACCTGTCGGACGTGAAGAGGGGATCGAGGATGGATTCGATGACCGTAAACTTGTCGCCCATGTTCCGGGTGTCCCATTCAAGGGGACATATCCACCCCGTGTCGGCCTGGAACTGGTCGAATGTGGTCTTGAAGTCCAGGGGTATCTGCTTCTTCTCCATCACGATGCGCGTTATGAGGCGGTTGGGGCTTTCGAGGTACAACTGCCGAATATTTTTCATCATCTCCAGGGAGGTGCCCTGCACGGCCAGCACGTCGATGAGCCATATTCGGCCGCGGGCTTTGCCCAAGAGCAGCGACGCCTTGAAGTCGCTCTTGCGGCTGTCCTTGGCCGACGGGTCGGTGTAGATAATGAGGTCTATCCACTCCTCGGGCGTCGGGAAGCGCAGATCGGGGTTCACGTCGCTCCAGCATATTTTTTTGAAAATCTCCCCTTCGCTCTCGTCGAAGTAGTCGCCCTCCAGGAAGCGCTTGCGCATGAGCGTGGACATGGCCTCCAGGGTCTCGCGGTAGTCGTCGGCGACATTCTCCATGTTGTCGTTGAGCGAGAACTTCACGACCAGGAACTTAGACGTCTGCTCCGGGGGGATCGCCAGTCCCTCGCGGGTCTCGTGCTTGAAAAACCTGACGTATGTCCATCCGCTTTTTCGTGTGGGGTTGAGGGCGAACAGGAGCTTGTTGCGCACAGGTAGTTTCTGCGCCAGTCGTGAGCGGAGGGTATCTACCGCCCTCTCCTCGACCTCCGACACCTCGTCGATGAAGATATGACCCCATTCCGACGACAGAATCTTATCGAACTGGCTCTCGTCGTTGGCCGACCCGCGTATGGAGCCGAATTTTATGTAGGCGCCGTTGTAGAACATGAGGTAGTTGTCCTTGCCGTTATACTTTGCGAACGGTGTCCCGTCCTTCATGGTTATCTCCTGCCACTTGGCGTAACCGTTGTGCTTGGCTATCGCGTTGAGCACCGCGGGGAGGGTCTGCTGGAGCATTCCGGTTTGCAGCGACGTGAAGAGGTTGCGGAGCACGAGGCAGTTGGCTTTGTGTGCCACGCACTGCACGATGAGCCAGTACAGAATGACGAAAGTCTTTCCCGAGCGCGAGGCGCCGTAGAAGAGCACTTCCTTCCACTGGCCGTCGTTGAGGCGGTTCCACATGATCCTCTGCTTGCGCGTGAGGTGTATGTTCATGTCGAGGCATCCGGCCTTCCTACTCTTGGCTGTCATCATCTTCATCGAGGTGCATGCGTATGTCGATCTCCGATATGCGGTTCTCGTCCACGTCCGAACCAGAGGATTCCAGTACGGACATGGTGGCCTTTATGAGGTTCATGGACTTGGTGAGGCCGTCGATCTTCGACTTGGCGATCTCGATCTTCGCCTTCGATGCGGAGGTGCCGATTATGTATATCTGCTCGCGCATTATGTCGTAGACGCCCATCATTTTCAGTTGCTTCTCCACCTGCTCCGATATAGGCCACTCCCACTCCGCGGGCGTCGCATCCGGCATCTGCGGCACTGCTGTCGCGGTCTTTAAAAAGTCTATTGCGGATTTCCTGTCGTCCATGGAGCTCGGTTTTTACGCCCAAATATAAGAATTTACCACGAAGGGCGTGAATTATGGAAAAAATTAATCAAAAAACCTCCGCCCCTGGAGCGGGAACGGAGGAAAAAATAAGCCAGAAAGTGAGGTATTTATTTCATGCAGGAATGCCACAGAAACATTCCGGGAACAAATATAGGGAATTAGTTTTTTAATTCCAAGCGGGCGCGCATATTTTTTTCCTTGCGCAGTGCTTCGAGCTTCAAGGCGGCCGATTTGGAGGGGCGCCGATAGGGCTTGAAACGCCGGATCATGTCGATGCCGTTCTCGGAGAACAGCTCGGAGGCCACGTAGATGATCGTGCCGTAGCGCAGTCGGAATTTGAGTTTTCGGTCGGCCTCGCGCCGCAGGGCGCGGTACTCTTCCTGCGTCATGCCTTCCGGCCGACGAGTTATGACGGTTTCGGAGCCCGTAGCCACGGAATAGGTTCTACTTTTCATCTTCGGCGGGTTTTTTTTCGGTTTCTTTCGTTTGAACTTCGTCCAGGAACCCGAGCGGCAGAGGGATGTTCATGTCGTCGGGGACGTTGAGGATCATGCGGTACTGCGCCATAGACACGAAGCGGCAGCAGTTGCGGTAGGATAATCCGTCGGACGATTTCCAGAAGTACCCCAGAATTCCGTCCGTTCTACCCTCGAACACGGCGATCTTTGCCTTCGAATGACATTTGTCCCAGAATATTGCGAACTTGTTTTCGACGGGCACGAGCGAGGAATCGTCGTTTTTGAACCACTCCAGGAACTCGTCGAAGGAGTAGGTGAGGCCATAGGAGCAGAGGCGGACAGCACCGAGGTCGATGTCGTACGCCTTCATGAACCCCGAAATGTGCGCAGCCGTAGATCGGTCGATCCCGTGCGTCTCCAGCCACGCTTTAATCTCGGCCGTCGTTTTTGTCCCGACCTTCTTGTTCCGGCCGAAAAGTGCCGTCGGTGCGGGACGGCGAAGCAGTTTTTTCATAATCTTTGTTGTTTTTGTTGAAGATATTGTACCTTTTGTTCAGGTCGTAATAGTAATGCCGTACCGTGTATACGGCAATGCCGAACGTTTCGGCCGCCGCCGCGAACGCCTCCTGCCGCGGCCCCGAATGCGTCCTGCACCAGTTGTCCACGTAGCAGCATATCACGGCACACTGCGCCGCCGTCTCGTTCAGAAGCCCCGAATCAAGCAGAAGTTTAACCCCTGATTCACAACAATCACCGAAGCAACTCCGAACATAAATGAGCAGGTAGGATTTAAACGTTTCATTCATAACCTCAGAATTTAAGCTCCTGTTCCGTAAAGGGTCTGTTTTCCCTCGGCTTCACCCACCCGCGAACCATATCCAGCGCGTCGACTACTTCCTTGCTCTCCTCGGCCGACATGATGGCATGAGCCGCTTCGCCCGCGTCCGAATAGAGAGAAACGTGCATAACCCCGTCCTTCGACTTCACCTCGAACTGGAAAGTAACCCCCTCGATGGTGATTGATTTATTTACGCCCATGACAAAGCACATTTTTTGTTTTACCGGGAATATCCGAGCTGCGCTCGCCCCAGCCGACAGCTACGCTCAGAGCATCCCGAAGCTCGACTATATCTTCGAAGCTCATCTCGCAAATACAATGCCCCTCCCCTTTCACGCAAATGCCAATAAAGGAGACCAGGCGATTCCCTTTAAGCTCTGCCTCGAAATGACAAGCGCCTTTAGCCCCTACATGCGTACTGACACTTTTCGTTGTTGCCATAATAAGATTGTTTAAGATTGTTGTACAAATATAGTAATAATATCTTTACCATCCAAATCCCAGCCCCCTCAATAACCAAAACCCCCTCACAAAACATACCCCCGAAAATCCAAAGACCCGTACCC
>ERZ1034920.310-NODE-310-length-40186-cov-78.556029_pt1 | contig 40186 bp, 70 predicted proteins | sample MGYA00520688_ERZ1034920 | MGnify/ENA primary metagenome ERZ1034920 (study PRJEB33766, sample SAMN09781785) | gut metagenome | biome: gut microbiome | host: Homo sapiens | place: Madagascar | study: EMG produced TPA metagenomics assembly of the PRJNA485056 data... | reverse complement strand
GGTTATCTATCGCGTTTTGCCTGCGCCGGGCTTTCACCGGTGGGAGCGACCCAGCATTGGTGCAATCAACTGGATTTGAACCTGTAACTCACGCTCGAGCCGTGGCTTTGCCAATTAAGCTATGATTGCAAATAAAAGGCGCGGCAGTTGCGCGTGTTGCACGGTGTGCAAGTTGCGTGCACCAGAGGCTTGCCGCGATCTGTTTAATAAGAACCCCAAAGCTTCAGCGTCGCCCAATTATAGGGCCGCTTACCGCTAGGGGGTTGTTCAGAACCAGCTACATGGTACGCACTGTTAGTAGGCGCGTAGCTGCTGCCTAACGGGGAACACAATTGCCGCGTCCGGCCCTGCTACCTTTACCCGTATCATCGGCATTGGTACTGCACATAGGCCTTGCACCTTTGCCACGTCGTTGCTTCGGAACGCAGCGCTCCTACCATCTTGGTAACGTCACCGAAATGGTCAGCTATGCAGCATATAATATGCCGGTCTTTCCCGGCTGCCAGCTATGAAAACAGGAGAATTGAAAATGAAAAGAGGTTTTACTTATGGCGTAGGCCGCCCCGTTCCTACATCATCCAGCATATCTATAATAGCAGATTAAAAGTGAACTGGAGTGCACAAATTTTCAATTGCAGCGCGGTGTAATTTCTTTGCCCATCGCTCGGAAATATTTAGATTTATCGCAATTTTCCACCAATAGGGCGTACCAACAATATACCGTTCCCGCAAAACATCCCGCTGCATTTGGTCTTGCACGGAATTTATTGCGGTTTCAATTTCTTCCCTTTGCATCTCTGTATCAATAATCTGCTTGTATAGAGCTTCCTGGTGTTCCATGATTTTGCAAACGGCATCCTCGATTTTATTTTTGCCGCCAGCCGACACCACAACAGGGGATAGCGCTTTAGTAGTTGCCGCTGCTCGTTCGCGTTCTCTCTGTATCTGCTGGCGCAGCTGCCGTTCATGATTCCTGCTGCGTTGGTATCTCCATAGCCACGTTTTCTTTTGGTTGAATTCTTCTCGTGTCATTGTATCTCCTTTCTTCAATTTTCATGCAGCGCGGTAGCGTGCAAATATCGCCATTCTTCCACTCGCATGTCGCGCAAAGATGTTTGCGGGCGTATTCATCAACTAGTTGCTGTTTTGTCATGGGGTCACCTCCGGGGGTAGAAGTCATTTTAGAAGCCTCCTAACTATACGATAAACAGCAATGCCGATGCGGGTTACAACCAGCAACGGCCAGAAAATAAGGACAATAACGTTGTCTGCGCCGTCTACGGTGTCCATTCTGTCTGTGTGGTTGATGTACAGGACGGCGAGCAGGCCGCACAGGTCGTAAACACAGACGGCGGCGATAATAAGGATAATGGTCATAGGGTCACCTCCGGGGGTTTGTAGAGCGGCAGTTCTGTCCATGCGAGGACTTTTGTGTTAGTTCCGTGCGTAGGCTCACCGCTCCAATTTCCATTAAAAAACTGTCCCCGATCCATTGTGCGGTACATGCAGTTGTAGTTGCCATAACGGAAGTATTCGTAAAAACACAGGTATTCTCCGTTTTCTTTGGGCGGATCATTCTGTGCATCGTGCCAAACGGTCGCTTTAGACGCTTCAATAGCATCCAGCTTTTCTAACGCATCGCGGATTACCTTGACGGCGTTCTGGTAGCAATCGCATTCGTGGCAGTGACCCTTGTCGAGATCCTGCACGCAATCGCAGCAAAAGCCGTATTTTATGGCGATGTTAAAGGCTCGTTCGTAGGCTTTGTTAGTCATTGTGTGTCTCCTTTGGGGTTTCTGGGAGCGGCATCCAGAGCATAATAATCGCCCACATTGATAAATTCCTCTGTGTCAGGAAGCCTAAACGCCATTGACATTGAATCAAACGCCGATTCGTATGCAAGAACCACCTCTTTAGCAACTGGCAGTCTGTCTTTAACGCTTATCCAATCAGTCATCTGCGCTCACCTCCGTGGGTTCTTTCTTTTCCTTTCTTCGCTCGTAGTTCCGGCAATACTCAGGCGAGTTGTAAAAACTCACGGGTTCAAATGCGCATTTGTATTTTCTCGGTTCTATGTCTCCACCCTTGTACATAAGGTGCTCGCAGGTGTCGCATAGCGTTTCTTTCTTTGGCTCTTGCGGTATCTTCTGCGTTATGGCCTTTATTACGCGAAAAACTAAATATACTGCACAGGTCAGCAAAATAAAAATTTCAAAAAATGCAACGATTTTAGTCATCTGCGTTCACCATCCTTTTGCCACAGTGGGGGCAATATTTGTACTGTGATGCTGCCCATCTGGATTCCCATGCACAGCAAGAGCAAGCTTCCCAACTTCCGTCTGCACCTTCATCCGGTGCTTCAATCCATTCTGCCGTAGGTCGTAGGCTTTCCTCGTCAACAGTTGGTGCAGTGTTGACTAGATCGCGTACATACCTCATACAACTATTGTATGCTTGAAATTCGCCGCCGTCGTATGCGCAGTCGTCTGAGTTTAAATATTTCAAAAGCTCATCTGCATCAATCAGTCGCATCGTTATGCCTCTCTTTCTCAAAATAGAATTTGATCGCTTTCGGATTTTCTAGCACATTGCCGTAAGCGATGCCGACCTTGTAAATGTAGTTCTCTTGCAGTTTTCGCGGAATCTCCGCAATGTATCGTCTGAATGTTTCAAGATCGTGGGCGCGTTTGTAATGGTTGCACATACGGCAGGACGGCATAAGGTTTTCAATGTCGTCCGTGCCGGAATCCTCTGGGTTCCACGCCCTCTGCGGCTTGAAGTGGTCTACCTGCATATCGTTGTATGCGATATGTCTGCCACAGTAAGCGCAATGACCATTGTATTTTTTATACACCGCAATGCGGGTCTTCTTGCTGATTGACACTTGTCAAGTCCTCCTTCTCAATTTCCAACGCTTCATCGCGCAGTTCGCCAAACCCATATTCATCATCCCATCTCATGCGGGAAACAATCGTGTCGCAAGTCTCACACAGGTAGTAGGACATGACGGTTCCGCCGTCTGCGTAGGCCATTGATGCCATTCGTGCAGGCGACAAGATGTTTCTACCACAGCCAAAACAGATGTGCGGCGTTCTGGTCGTGACATATTTATGTCTCAAAATGGTGCTCATTCTGATACCCCCTCTACAAAGGCCATGCTCTGGCGAAGATTCAGGGCGTCGGGATTGAGAATACAAGCCGGGGCGACCGAACAGCTGCCGTCCGCATAACCGTAGCCCAACTGACCTTCCGTGTTCACGTAGCGAATATAGCACGCGTAGTCCGCGTCAGAATCCTTGTCTCCACAATACCAAGGTGTGGCAGTCCAGACCGGGACATTATAGTGCGGAATGTAGTCACGGTACTTGCGATACTCGTCACATGTCAGGATAAAAACATCGTCAATAACAATAATCGCGTTATATGCTTCATCTCCGTTGTCGGCAACAAGGTCAACCATGTGAAGTATAAGATTGTCTGCGCCGATGACTTTGACAAGACCCAAAAGTTCTTTGTGGAGAAAGCTCGTGCGATAGTTGTTCCAGTTGCCTTTTTCATCGGCGTGCCGCTCGTCCGGGCAGAATTTTACTTCTTTTGCCCACGGTTTTGCCATAATAGCCAGCACGCCGCCGTCAGGATGGTTCTGGTCAAGGCAGACCCACTCGAAATTTTTGAACATGAAGTGTTCGCCGGGGCGTAGTGTTGTAATGTCAGTCATTTGCGTTCACCATCCTTTGCGTCATGCACAGCAGAAAGTATTGCATCCTTAATTGCATCTTCAATGCAACGTTGTAGACTGATGCGGTTCTCGGCAACGACAGGCATCTCGGCTAATGATCCACGGTGATACTGAGTTTTTCGCACTTCCCATTTTCCATCCCAATAGTCAATGGAGTAGCCGTAGACGAATGACGAATAACCGGCACCACTCGATGCCCCAGTTTTTACGAAGTAGCTTTCACGAGTTACCCAAGGATTCTTGTAGACTTTCATTTCGTTCTCCTTTCGGCTGGCTTGCGCCCGGAATCGGGAAGTAGTTAGTCATTGTCCGTTACCTCTGCAAGCCAGAATCTCTTACGACATAATCCACATGCTGTATAAATACACCCATCCTCTGGTGTGTAGCTTTCACATACGTTTTGTGGGCATATTGCTATAGTGCCATTTTTAATTACTGCATTTGGAAATATCTTCAAAAACTCGCTCTGGCGGGTCTTGACGGGGTGGTCTTTTGCCCATTGCTCTACAATGGCAACAGTCTCTTTCTCCTTACCACTTTTTGCGCCAAAATCAATGTAGCATTCGCCATCAATATATGCTACGCAAGTATCGCATCCGCCTTACGATTTGCACATGCGCCTTGATGTTTTCAAATAATCTACAGCGTCCATACAATCACTCCTTATCGTATCCGCGCTGCACATATTGTCCGTAGGAGATTCCCAGCGCAGCTGCTTCTCTTACGCATTGTTCAATGGATTTGATGCGGGGTTTCGGCGCTGCTGTTTTATCGGGCTTCTTTGCCTGCATGGCAGAGATAATGCCTTGCTGCTGTGCTTTCTTCTTTTCGTAGTTCAGCTTTGCCTTTTGCCTTGCTTTTTCTTTGATGCAAGCATCACAGAACCGCTTGCATGGCTGCACGTCCCACATCATCTTGCCGCATTTTTGGCAGAATTTAGATACTGTCATAGCGGCTCCTCCGTCTTTTTGGCATCAATGCCGATGCCCTGTAGTGTTACCTGTGCCCAAAGGTCTGCAAGCTGGTCGTTGCGGTACTCATTGTATTTGTCGGCTACCGGGCCGGTCATGTAATTCTGGATTTTAACTAGCGTCCGGCGGGACAATCCTGCCTGATAACAGGCCAGCAAGCAAAGATATGTTGCCCGCGTGGCAATGTCGTTGCGCTCTTTCATTACCGCTTCATGGGCGCGGGCTTGAATGCCCTTGACTTTTTCTTCAGCGTATTCGTCAACGGCTTTCTGCTATGCCGGGGTAGGGTGTAGTCTTGCTTTCACGTCTTTCAACTCTTTCCTGTTTTGTACAATCCATATTTTCTGACATCGCGGCGGATTTTAATGCCGCGCTCTGCATCTGCCGCGTCCGCTGCGGCATCTGCAAGCCGCTGTGCGCGGATTTTCTCGAACATGGCCGCATACTCGCCGTAGCGATTGCAAGCGCCGTGGCAGTGCGCATGGCGGTCTGGGCAGTCTTTACATGGGCTAGTCATCGTCCGGCATCTCCTCGATAAAAATTTCGGTGCGGGGATTGGCTTTGTCGTACAGTACGCGGGAGCCGTCGGTTGCTACTACAATGTTGCTGTTGTCATCTTTCAAAATTCTGGCATCAACCAGAATATCCATGATGGCGCTTTCAAGGTTGGTTTTATCTACCCTGTGCCGTGTAGGCATGTAATACAAGCACTTGACATTGTAGCGGCCGTTCAGCGGATTTTTTGGTGCTGGTTTTAAAAACATCTTGGCAGTTCTCGCGTACTTCAAGTAGGCTGCGCTTGGCAGCACTTTTGCGTACTTGCCCTTATGGCATACCGGGCAGTGTGCGCCAACATATCCGATGCGGGGGCTGTTCTTTTTTGTGATGGGCTTGCCGTAGATTATGTATTTTTGTATCATAAACTGCCCCACTGTTCTGCCATTGCTTCAGCAATACCGGGGAATGTTTTCGCGCGGTTTTTGGCTCTATCGGTGGTGAACATCCCCTTATGCTGTTCTCCGTGTTTGCGACTGTAACTTCCGCTCGGACACCATGTCGCGACAGGTTCCACCACATTTGTCGATTCAAGCGGCGGCAGTCCTTTGAGCCACAAGCAGGTTTTCTTGGTATAAGGATGGCCGAATTGATACGGTTGAATGGACTGCGTGTACTTCGGCAGGCAAAACACCTTTGATGGGACAGGATTCTCAACGCATATCAAGGGTATATCAGCCCACCAAAGCCGCATAAACAAGTCTCTGCCTTGAATGCCAAGCATGACTCTTTCGACCTGCAGCTCATGGCCTTTCCATAGATGCCTTGCTCCGGCGTTCGACAAGTAGGTGCAGGGCGGGTGCGCAATCAGCAAATCCCATCTGCCTATGTCATGCGTTTTGCCGTCCATCGTTACGATTTGCCCCCCCCTCGGTTGCTTTAAGAACATCGCCGAGAACGTGCCACTCCGGATGACCGCCGGACGGTTCCTGAATATCGCAGCTGTACGCTTCGCGACCGCGCTTGCGGAACGCCTTGCAGACGGTCTGCGATTCCTCGCAGGCAACTAATACTTTCACGGTACAATCTCCTTTACTTTTGCGTAGTACTTCTCACTGTACCAGATGTCAGGCAGGCGGGAATTTTTGGTGTAACCTGCGGTGCGCATGGCGGCTTCGGCGCTCCAACGTGTGAGATACAGGCGCTTGAAGTGGGTTAGGTCGCCGGTAGAGCGGGAGTAGATGATCATACTTTGGCATGCAACTTCAACGCCTCCTGCGTATTTACCTCGTCGCGCTGCATTTTCTGAAAAAGTGGCGTGTCAAAGTGCAGGCATTCGTGGCAGGTGCGGGCGAACAGAACATCAAAGGATTCTATTTTGTGCGGGAGAAATTCCTCTGCCGCCGTGCGCAGTTCGGCAACGGTGGGCGGGAATTTCAGTTTGGCGGCCAGATTTGCCGCACCGCTCTTGGCCGCCTGCAAGGGGACATCTTTCAGTGCTATGGCCCAGGCTTTTGTCATTTCGTCGGGGTCTTTGCCGCGCATTAGATTTGCCCAGTAGTTGGTACAGGACAGAAGAAAAACGGCGGTTTCCGGTTCAGTCATCAGCGTTCACTCCTTTTGCAAGCTGCTTTAATCGCTCCATCGCGGCTGTGGCGTCGGTCTGGCGTGGCGCGGTGCGGGCCGCTTTAGCACTGTCGCGCTTTGCCTTGAAAGCTTCCACAGTGTAGATTCCTTCCTGCTCACAGCGTGCCAGGATTTGGGATATGTAACTCCACCGCCGGGAGTTATGAACGGCGGCTTCTTCGATTGCATGACAGATGATGGCGGCTGGAAATTTTTGTAGGGCCGCTTTGATTTCATCGGATACAGCGCGGGGGATGGAACCACAGTTCTGTTCATAGCACTGAATGCAGTCGGATAAATCCTGGTTATACAGGTCACACCCGTCGTCGCTGGCAGCAGTAGTAGCTATATATTCTTTACTTCTTACCTTCTTAGTATTAGAGGGTTTGTCGCTCGTTTGTCGCTCGTTTGTCGCTCGTTTGTCGCTTTGTTTGTCGCAAGCCTGATAATCAGCGTAATTATTTATCGTGTAGATGGTAAATTTTGACGTTGATTTCTTTGTCACTTCGTTTGTCGAAATTAGCTTACTTAATGCTGTGCGGATTTGACGTGTTGTAAGCCCAAGTTTGACTTCCATTTCCTTTACAGTGGTAACAACTTGACCACGTTCCAAAGGGATGCCGCGATAGAACTTATCCTCGTAGCTGGCAATTAGAAGCAGGTGAATGAACACATCTTTGGTGGGGCCGTCATCATACCAGCCCCATTCGAGCATTTTTCTGTACAGCTTGATGAAGCCCTCGTTTGCCATCTTTCAACACTCCATGTAATACTCCGCGACACGGCAAAGCCGACCATAGCGATTGCGGCGCTGTACCATGCGGGAGGCTACCGGGTAGCCTTTCCGTTTGAGGTCGGTGATGCGGGAGGCAAGGCGGCTGCACCCGAAATCCTCCAGCGCGTCCAGAGCGGTAAGTGTGCCGCCGGATTCCAGCACGGCTAAAATCTGGTCTATCTGGGAAGGAATGCGTTCTTTCTTTTCTTTCTCGTCATTCATGGCAGCGCCTCAGAACGGCAAATCGCCGTCATCCTCAATGAGGGCATAGTCGTCAGACTGGCCGGAAGAATAGGAAACGTCGGGCATGCCCTGCGTGCGCTGTGAGGGGGCTGCGGGACGCTGTGCGGCGTTCTGCTGGACGGGGCTGGTACTTTCCTTACTGCCGCAGAAACTCGCGTTATTTGCCACGATTTCAACGGCTGTGCGGTTCTGACCGTTCTTGTCCTGATACTGGCGCGTCTGCAAGCGGCCATCAATGGCAATGAGGGAGCCTTTGGGGAAGTATTTGCAGACAAACTCTGCTGTCTTGCCCCATGCGGTGACATCGAGCCAGTTTGTCTGGTTCTGGCCGCTGGCATCCTTATAGCCGGAATCGTTGGCGATGCGGAACGAACAGACGGACTTGCCGCTGTTCGTGGATTTGAGTTCCGGGTCTTTGACGAGGCGGCCCATAATAGCAACAACATTCAACATAGGTTAGTCCTCCGTAATATCGAGATAGTTTTTATAGAAGCGGCGGCGGAAGTCGTCGTGGTTCCAATGGTAGTAGGCTTCTGCAAGCAGCTGGCCCTGCTTGTGGTAGTGGTCTTGCAGGTTGCCGCTTAAATGAATGGCGGCGTGGCAGTCGGGGCAGACGTTAATCCAAAGGCCCAGTTCCTTGCTGGCTTTGCGGCGGCTGCCGCCGAAAATCTCATGCCGGGCGGTGTCTCCGAAACAGCCGCAACGATAGCAGCGGAACGCTTCATGTACGAACAGCGACGGCGCATAGCCGTTCTTGTCCAGCTTCACGCCGTATTCGTTATACTTTTTCTGGCGCATCGTCTGCCAGTCCTTTCAATTTAGCGATTTCCTCCGGGGTCATGGTGGGGATATCCTGTTGCCGGCACTCCTGAACGATCAATTCAATCAAGCGGTGCATCTGGGATGGGTCGAACTGGGAAGAGCCGTACCAGCATTGCAGGTTGTAAAAAGTGCCCTGCGGCGTAGTCATTTCATCGAGCTTGTGAACCTGCCAGCCCTCGCCTTTGCTCTCCCAACCGTTTTTGAATGCCTTTGCCGCATCGGAGCGGAGGGTGACGATGGCGGAGCTGCCGCCGATATCGCGTATCAAATCGCGGTAGATATCCAGCACAGGGCGGTTGATTTTAGATGCAAGTTGATTCATGAGCGCCCAGGCGTAGGCGTTGGCCGATAGGCTGCGCTTTTGCGTGGCCGTACCGATGACGGCGGAAAGGGGCTTGCCCTCGTCAATGACGGCGCGGGCTTTGTCACAGTCGGCGGGGGAGCATTCCAGCGTGATTGTGTTGCCGATAACAACGGCTTGTTTGATGGAGATTTGTTGCTTCATTTCCACGCCTCTGCAATCTGTTGGCCCTGCTTCCAGTCCTCTGCGGTGAAGTCCTTAGATGGCTTGCCGATAGTTTCTGCAATGAGTTTCCACGCGTCAGCTTCATCGGCGTTGTTCTTCTGGCAGTAGGCTTTGACGGCACGCTGGCACTCGGCGCTGGCGGCAAGGCGAGCGGCAGCGGGGTTTGTGTTGCGCTGTGGGGCGGCGGCGTTACCCATTTTGTAAACGGTCTTTCCGTTAGCGGCGATGGTGAGCGCTGTAATGCGGCCCTCTTTAACATCCATAGCCGTGACTGAAAAACGGGTGTTGCATTGATAAATGGGCTTGCCCCATTTATCTTTACGACCGGAATCGGTCACATCGGCATTGGCGGCAGGAATCCAGATAAAGGGAGCTGTATACAATTCCCGCCCAATTCCCCAGTTGAACCCGGCACGCTTGAAGCTGTCGGATGCAAGGCCTTTTTCGGCTTCGGTGTTGGATTCGGTGCCGGTGTCCTCTTTTTCCACCCACAGCTTTTTGTCATCATCCCAAACAGCAATGGTGCAGTTTGCGTTGTCGCGGGAATGGCGGCGCTGCCAGTTCATGGGGCCATAGGTTTCATCAAGAATCTGCATATCGCAGCGGGCTGTTTTATAAAGCAGAAGGGACACGCCATTTGCTTTACATGTGGCAACGCGGCACTCTACATCTGCTGCCGTAAGAGCGCGGGGACATTTCATATCATTATTCATTAGATGGCTTCTCCTTCCGGGTCTGAGGTGGTGAGGTGGATGCGGTAGCAGACAGCGGGCGGCGGGGCAATGCCGGTATTCCGTGTTTTGAGGTCGCAGAAGTAGACCGGCACGCCATCTGCCAGGAAATAGGTGCTGTTCAGGCCGTATTCATGTTTTGCGAACAGCGGGACAAATGCGCCGATGCTTTCCGCATAGATGCGGCGGGCCGTCTGTACGGCGTTGAAATAACCGACGCTGATGCCTTTATAAGTGGGGATGAATTCAGGCAGGCGGCGGCCCTTTAAAAGTGCGTGCGCCTGTTTCAGGGCGCTGATATCGTCAATGGTCATTCGTAATCTTCCTCCATACAACGGGCGTCTTCCCAGGGGTCATCTTCCGTGACGTCCTCGTCTTTCCATTCATCGGGGTTATAGCACATATCGCATCCGATGATTTGTGTGCCAAATTTTACTGGGATGAAATAGATGGTTTCGCAGTCCTCGCCGCAGACAGGGCAGCGTGGGTGGGAGCGCTCTCGTGGCGGGTAGGGGTTATCTTGGTGGCCCCAATAGCTGGTCATTCGGTGGCCTCCTGCTTTTCTTCCTCATCAGAAAAATGAAGCTCCATCAAGTCGGCAATCGCAAGGTATTCTTTGGCACGCTTGCTGTCGCCGTGGGTTTTCTTGACGATCTCGCGGAACTGCGTCAGATTGCCATAGAAGCAGCCGCACTGTACGCGGAGAATCTCATCCCTGCATCGGAAAAATGTAGTCGCGCGGAAGTATCTGCCAAATCCTTTGACGACGGCATAGTCAGCGTTGCCGGAGACCCACGCGTCGCCGGAGACCTGCGCGTCGCCGTAGACCCACGCGTCGCCGTAGACCCGCGCGTCGCCGGAGACCCGCGCGTCGCCGGAGACCCACGCGTCGCCGTAGACCCACGCGTCGCCGTAGACCCGCGCGTCGCCGTAGACCCGCGCGTCGCCGGAGACCCACGCATTGCCGAAGACCCACGCATTGCCGGAGACCTGCGCGTCGCCGGAGACCTGCGCGTTGCCGTAGACCCACGCGTCGCCGGAGACCTGCGCGTCGCCGTAGACCCGCGCGTCGCCGGAGACCCGCGCATTGCCGGAGACCCACGCGTTGCCGTAGACCCACGCGTCGCCGTAGACCCGCGCGTCGCCGGAGACCTGCGCGTCGCCGGAGACCCGCGCGTCGCCGTAGACCCACGCGTCGCCGGAGACCCACGCGTCGCCGGAGACCCGCGCGTCGCCGGAGACCCACGCGTCGCCGTAGACCCACGCGTCGCCGGAGACCCACGCGTTGCCGTTTTGAGAAAGATTTTCTTCCTTCTCCACAAACCCGCCGAGTTCACCTTTTTCTACGTTGTCAAAGGCGACTAGCGCCTTAATGCGGAAAAGTTTCTTCCCAAAAATGTTTGTTACAAATTCAGCGGTAAGTTCAAACTTTTTCATAGTGGTTTTCCTCCTGCTTAAGAATCAGCCCGCACAGGGCGTTGAGGGCCAGCACCGTGCCGATGATGCCGGGGACATTCAGCGAGCCGAGAGCGGCCAGTAGGGCCACGAGGGACGCGGTGGCGGCCAGCTTGACGGCGGCGCGGGGAAGTGGTAGAATACAGTTAGAGCTTTTACCTTTGCTCATTTTTTCTTTGCCGTTTCGGTATGCCAGTACCGGGGCGGCTTCTTTTTTTGCAGTCATTTCAAACACTCCTTTGAATTAAAATACTTCTTAGCTCTGAAAGAACGCTGTCGATGCGTTCCTCATTCGTTGGTGGCCGCTTTACGCGGATTCTGGTTCCAGCTGGGTAATACTCGGCAAATTCATCAAGTGTGATGTTAAGAACGTCGCACACTCTGCGAACTTCCGCCCATTGCCAATCCTGCCGCCCGTTTACACGGTGCGAAAACACGCCAGGGTTTATTCTGGCGGCTTCTGCAAGGCGTTTCTGGTTCCAGCCCTTTGACTTGATGTAGTCGTTGAATGTTGGGTACATCTTTAACCCTCCTTATCTCCGCTGTCGCAAAGCTATATACTGTGCAAAAAGAGGAACATATTATGGATTCAAGCACAGCAGTCGGAACTTCTCACGGCCTTTAGGCGTGATAAGTGTCTGTGTGCCGCTCCACTTGGTTTTCTCGTTAAAGCACTCTTTAACCTCAAACAATCCGTTGTTTTTATCGGCGTATGGCATCAGCTTTGCTTTTTTATCTCTGTAGATGTATTTCTTTTCCATCAAGAAAGAAATAAACTTTTTCTCTTCAACTCCAAGTTGTTTTGCCGTCTCACGAAAGCTGGTCAGCAAATTACGGTCTACAAGTTCGTCAAAATATTCAGCTTTAGGCTGCATAATAGCATTCTGAACTGTCAGTTCCGAAATACGAGCATCCCGTTCTGCAAGCGTTTTGTTGGCAACAAGCAGTGCTTTAGCCATAAGCTCAGATGGCGTAAGCTGTTCCTGCCCGGAAATGTAACCACCATTTTTGCGGATACTGGGCAAGACTTCACTGGTGACCCATTTGCGAAAAGGCTTTGCCTCTGGCTTGTCGCTGCGCAGGATGACGTTGTACAGGCCGGATTCGTTGATAACCGTTACATCCTGCATACCGCCAGGGGTGTGAATCTGATTCATACCCTTTTCGTCAGCGTCCAGCCTGTCAGCAACTTTAGAGACAGTTCCAAGCCCAAGTACCACGCACACGTCTTTCAGCACAAACCAGGGTTCACCGTTCATCTCAACCGTGCGTACATCGTTGTTTTCGTACTTAAAAATCTGAATGTTGTTCATTCGCTCACTCCTTTCTTTCCGCAATCAGTTCACTTACAGCCGTTTCCATCTTTTTCTGAATGTCAGGCGGTTTGCGCTTGCTGTTCAGAATCAAACAGATATAAGGCTTGCCGTAACCGAGCTTTTTTGCTACGTCTTCATAAGAAATGTTGTTGTTGTGCATTTTCCCAATCAAACGGCCAGTCCATGCTTCGGGCATTTTTTCACCTCCCTAGTAAAAATTAGAAGTAAACAAAATTGACTGCCGCGACACAATATGCTATAATCTGAATTGCCAGAGTAAGGCAGAAAGGAAGGTGGTCGTCCTTGACCCAACTTTTGAGTATGCCAGTTCCAGACTAAAGAAATTGCGTAACGCGCTATGGCTTAAACGGCTGCCCCAAAGCTGCCAAAGGTTACGGCAAGTCCACAGAATTGCAAGTCCGTTTTGTAAGCAACGGATGCGCATTGCACAAAGGACCGTGTACGTGCCCGCCTACATTGGGCGGTTCCGCTGCTGCAAACTTGTTCTGGTAAAAAACTTTGGGAGAAATCCGCCTGCTAACGGACAGCAGGCGGATTTTTTTGCTGTCGCGGCAGTGTAAGGTGTTGCAAATGTTTACAAAACGTGCTATATTGTAGTTGTCAGATACGTAATAGCATTTAGTTCAGGCATATAGTTGCCTGGGCTTGGTGTTTTGTTGCGTTTGTTGCCTTACAAGTGCTATTATACTGTAAACATACGCAACAGTCAAGCAGTTTTGTTGTTTTTGTTTACGTTTGTATGATTGCACAAATAATTGGGTGAAAAATTGTATGTTCTATGACAACTTTATTCGATTGTGCGCAAAAGAAAACATATCCCCCAGTGCGGCAGCGGAAGAAATGGGATTTTACAGGTCTGTTGTTACTCGCTGGGGCAAAGGTGGAAACGTTCGTAAAGCCACATTGGAAAGGGTGGCAAACTATTTTGGTGTTACCGTTGCCGACCTTATAGGCGACGATTCTGCCCAACAAAAAAAGCCCACCGCACAAGGCGATGGGCTAAAACTCGATTCCTATGAAGACATCGATAAGTGGCTTGACACTTTAGATGGCAAAGGTCTTGATATGGTAATTGCGATGGCAGCAGCAAAGAAGGTGAAAGTCAATGAAGATAAATCCTGATTGCGTCCGAGATGTTATGCTCGGTCTTGAAGAACAGCTCGGTTTGTTTCTGAATGATAAATGCAGCATGGAGTTTGAATGCTCCAATCCTGACAAGCTGAAAAAATCCTCTTTTATAAAGGGTAAAGGGTATTCACGGGAAGATTTGTTTTATTCTTGCTTGCAGGCTGCTGAAAATGGCTATATTGTGGCGGACTACCGTATTGACAAACAGTTAAATACTATAGAGTTTTACGGAATCCTATATATTACGCCAAAAGGCCATGACTTTATTGCGTCAATTTCCAATCAGCAGACGTGGCAGGAAAAAATAAAGCCCACCTTGTCAGCGGTGGGCAATGTATCTCTTACAGTAATTGAAACGATTGCAAAAGGTGCGGTAACTGCGCTTATTGAGCATCATCAATCCGGCTCTTAAAGGCATTGTGCGGGCGGAACGCCGTGTTTCCCTGTGCTGCAATTACACTGGCCGCAATAGCTCTGTCCAGCTCTAACGGAAGATTTTGTGCATCGTAAAAGTTCATGCCGGAGACTTCAATCAGTTTCAGCATTTTTTCGATGACTTCATCCTTTTTCTGCCTGTACTCGCTGTCGTCGCACTTGTTGTAGACATCAATTCTATCCCGCATTGCTTGTCTCCTTTATAACCTTATTACAAATTGCAATAGCATCTTTGAGCGGCAGTTCCCGCATAAGTTGCTTTGCTTGTTCTCTTAGACTAAATATCGTACTTTTTTCAACTTTTGTCAATAATTCTTTTTTCATCATAATTCCCCCAAATTAAATAAGGTTGTGATACTATGGGCTTTTTTGACTTTTTGAAGCCGAAACCGCAAAAGCCTGTTTCTGTTAAACAAACGCAATCAAAAAAAATTGAAAATGTCGTGTTTGATGATCCAGAAATTAGAAAGTTACAGCGCGATTTAAAAGCGCAGAACAAGCAGCTTGAACAAATCAAATACGCAGAATCCTATTTTGAAAAAACGGGTGATATTGGTTTTTTGGTTGAATTTTGGGAGGGAATCTGGAAAAGCGGCGGGCTGCTATTCGACGGTTCAAAATGGACATTCCGGCTCCCTGATTTGTATATAAAAATTGGCGAATACGATAAAGCTCTTTCTGTTTTAAAGAAAATAAAAAGCCCATATTACGCAGACAAACGAGATTCTTATATTGAGAGAGTGAAGAAGATGCAAAGCAAAAAACAATAATTGTATTTCAACAGTTTCACAAAAATACTCATTTGTCAAGGCCTTTAATCGGACTATAACACATTTCAAGCGCGAAAAAACATGAAAAAAGCAGCTCCGATGCTGTAACATCGAAACTGCTCAAAGGTGGGTTTATAAAAGCGGACAAGCTCTAACCCGCCCTTATTCTATCACAAAGAAAGGGGCAACGCAAGATGAAACGCACAAATACCGCAAAATGGGTCGAATCTGCCAACCGTTGGCAAATCAATGTGCAGAAGGACGGAGTGCGCAAAACGTTCACCAGCGCCAAGCCGGGCCGCACCGGCCAGCGTGAAGCCAACGCCAAGGCCGACGCATGGCTTGAAAAAGGCATCCAGAACCGCAAGCAGACCGTATCCGAAGCCTATGTGCAGTACATGGCCCGCCAGATGAAGATTTCGTCAGAGGGAAACTGGAAGCCCATGCAGGGGCGCTATAACAAGTGGATTGCCCCGCGCATAGGAGACACGCGCTTGACTTCCCTAACCGAGCAAGCAGTGCAGGACATACTAGATGATGCTTTTGCGGCTGGCCGCAGCAAAAAGACCATAAAGAACATTGCGGGCGACCTGCGCAGCTTTTTCAAGTTCTGCCGCCGCTCTGGGTGGTCTACGTTTGACCCGGAGGAACTGCACGTTCCAGAGGGTGCGCGTTTCAAAGAGCGAACCATTTTACAGCCAACAGACATTATAACGCTTTTGAACGTAGATACCACCCTAAGCAGGGGACATAGGGTATTTGACAAGTATATACATTATTATAGATTAGCCGTTTTCACAGGGATGCGCCCGGGTGAGCTTCTCGGCCTTGAGTGGGGAGACATTGAGGGTGGCGTTGCTCGGATAAAGCGCTCCGTAAACATATACGGAAAAGAATCAAGGGGAAAAAATGAAAACGCCCCTCGCGCAGTTATCATTTCGGCTCGTTCGCTAGAAGAACTGAACGCGCAAAAAGAGTTAACTGGAATGTGTCAGCGCGTCTTTCCGCAGGTAGAAGAACGGAACATTCGCCGCGCTTGGCAAAGATACTGCGCCGCAAACGGTATTACATGCTGCACTCTGTACGAGTTGCGCCATACGTTTGTAAGCATTGCCGCCAATCTGCCCACAGGGCAGCTTAAACAGGTGATAGGGCACAGCCAGAATATGGACACATACGGCGTGTACGCGCACGCCATAAACGGACAGGATAAAGTAATAGCCGAGAACATAGAGGGCATCTTTGATGCAGCCATAGCAGCAGGAAAAAGTACACAGTGAAAGTACACACTTTTTATTCTCGGTCTGTATTTGGTATGGGGTCGATAATACCAACGGTACACACTTTTTACGATAAGTAATGAATATAATACCGTGCTTATTTGAATAACCGGGGTTCGAGTCCCCCATCCTCCACCAATAAAAACAGCGTAGATTCGTAGGAATCTACGCTGTTTTCTTTATGCAGTACACACTTTAGTACACACTTTCCTATTTTTTAAGCAGATTGTGCAGCAGTTCTGCATACAATTCCGGCCGTGCTTCTTTCAGCGCATCCATAAACTCATCTAGCACACGCCACACTCGCCCGGTATCGGCCTTTTTTACAATCTCCAAAAATTCACTCATCCTGTAAACGCTCCAATTTCCGCATTACGCCATTATAAACTTTAGGGTTTGCTACATACAAGGCCGACATAAGTTCATCCAGCACGTTCAGCGCTGCTGTGGTGTCTACGTTTGAAACAGCCCGTAAAAAGTCGCTGCCGCCAACAGCAGCCCTTGTAGACGGCTCTGCCGCTTCATAGTAGCGCACAGGCTCTTGCAGTTCTGCTTTTTTCGGAGAATGGGACGCATCTGCAAGACGCTGATTTTTTACAACATACAGCGCCGCCAAATTTTTAACTCTGGTCATGGTGAGTTCGCTGTTTTCGATTTCGGCTATAGCGCCGTCAATCTCTCGCACGTCAACCATAGCCGCCACCTCCGTCAAGTGTTTTTCAGTTCATCGATGCAATGCTGGATAGTCTCACGGTCGTATCCATCAACGTTTCGCAACATGTCTTCCAGTTTTCGCATCATGCTGTCTCGCGCATCGTCTCGGCTGTAATGCCCGCGCACATAATGCGAACCGCGTCGCGCATAGCTGCTTCCGCGTCCATAATTGCCGCGCATGTTGGCGCTCCAATCACCATCCCGGCTGTAATCTTCATCGCGGCTGTAACCGTCATTTTCCAGCATTGTGATTTTGTCGATGTTTTTAATGGTGTCGGTCAGCTTGTGAACAGTTTCCAAGTCGCCGGCAGACATTTCACCCTTCTTTCCGATTTCGTCCAGTTCTGCGCACAGCATGTCTTTCAAGTCATACAAAACTCTTTTACTCATGGTTTACTCCTTTCAGCTCACTCTCTCGACCACAAAGTTTGCGTTCGCAAACAAAACGGTTTGTGTGCTTGTATTTTCGGCGGCAACGGTCAGGCAGCAGCCGCGCGGAACTTCAACAAAAGACGTAACATAGATATTAAAGAAGTTTTCTACTGCTGCCGGTGTCACGGTTGCAGTCGCACTGTTTAGCGGTTCACCGTTGATGGCAAGCGCCGCAGTAATAGCTTCCACTGTGCCGCCGGTAGGGATAGCAACGTTTGCACCAAACCCCACTTTGAATCGAGCTTTGCACTGGTTTGTAATGCCGCGAAGCGTAACAATACCGGCGCCATCTCTGTGTACGACACAGCCCTTGCCCGCTACTGCCGTTTCCGTCAGCGGCACGTTCTGGCCTGCTGCCACGCTCACGGTATTGGCATTTGTAAATTCAGCCATAAAATCATTCCTTTCAAAAAAAGATAGTGGCGGGACGATTGCCCCGCCACATTTTGCACTATCGGCACGGGGCCGAACATGTCAGATGTTCCGACAAGTTGCCGTATTCGGTTTTAGCAGGCGCAGCCGTTGCAGGTGCCACAATTCCCATACTGATACGGAGCGGGAACGGGGAAAGCCGGAACAGGGCGGGGGTTGTAGTAAGCAAGCTGCCCGCTCATATAGGCTTTCAACGTTTCATTCTGCGCGGCCTGACTTGCGGCAAGCTGTGCGGCGAAAATCTGCTGGTTCTGCTCGGCAATCTTGGCATCTTTAGCCTCAATGCGCTGCGCCGTCAGTGCGTCAAGCACAGCGCGGGCGTTCGCGTTCTGGTTTTCGATGATGTCCCGCGTTCCGTTCTGGATAGTCTGGCGCGTGTCGCAAGCCTGCGTAGCGAGGTTATAGTTTACGCCCTGAATCGCTTCGCGGGTCTCGCAGCAGCAATTGGCCTGCTGCATCTGCATGGCGTTGAGCTGCTGCATAAATGCCGCCTGCTGGGTTGCGCGGCTGATTTCAGCCGACATAAAGCCCTGCTGCATAGCGTTCTGCACACCGTTGACAAGCTGCGCCTGAGCATAGAAACCATCGCAAAGGCCGTTGTTTACGTTGTCAATCTTGCGTTCGATGTTGGCAAAGTCGCTTGTAAGGACGTATCCATCCATAACGCCAGCACCATTGCCGTTGTTGCCGCCCCAACCGTTGCGGCCCCAGCCAAACAGGAACAGGACGATAATCCAAATCCAGTCCTGCCCCCACATGCCAATGCCGCCATTGTAATTATTGGCGGGCTGTACCGGCATTGTCATAACAGTGCCGTCCGAAGATAAGCTCATATTGTTACTCCCTTCAAATAAATTTTATTGTCTAACCGTGCGCACGGATTAAACCTGTCACATCAACGACCTAAACTGCTGCGCCATCGCTTGCAGCTGGTTCAGCTGTGCTTGGCTCATCTGCCCGGATTGCAACAGCTTTTCTACTTCTTTTTTTGGGTCTCCCTGAAAATTTGCCCGGAACTGCTGAAACTGCTGCATCATTTGTTGGAATTGCCCAATCTGTGCAGGAAATCTGTTACCGCCTAAATCATTAAACAGTGGATTTGGCATTTTCGCTCTCCTTTTTCTTTGTCAGTGGTTTATCTGCCGCCAGCGCGTCAAAGCGGGCTGTCAACGCGTTGAACTCTTGCCGTGTGACATATTCCTCTTTTGGTTTTTGCGCGGTCTGTGCTGGCTGTTTCTGGCTTGCTGTGCGCTCTGTATAATCAAAAACTCGCAGGGGCTGCGGCATACCGCTGGCGTCGGTGGATTTGATATAAAATGTGCTGTTTTCGCTGTCCATCAGCAGCACACTGTTCCCCGCCGCCACCATATACGCTTTGGCGCCCTCTTCGCCTTGCACCCAGATGATGGGCGAACTTTGCTGCGCGGGCGGCTGCGGTTGAGGATATGCCGCTTGTCTAAGCTGTGCGAGCTGATCGGGCATGGCCGACGGCATCTGCTGCCCCATCGGGTAATAGTTCGGCATGTAACCGGGTTGGTACGGATTTCCAAAAGCCATAATGTATCATCCTTTCTGCCAATAATACAGCGGCGTTTCGTCGCCACTGTCCCAAGTATCAAGCCAATCGCCATCAACAACAGCGACAACGTGCGTCGCCATAGCCAGAATATATACGCCTGTCGGATTGTCGGCGGCAAATTCCGCAACGGTGTAACAGTCAGGGCAACTGTTCGGAATTGCCGAACGCTTCCACCCACACCGCCGCAGATAACTGCCCCAGACATAGTTTGCAGACGGCATATCATGCAGGTCAAATCCTGCCAACACAAGCGCCGCATATACAGCCGCCCACGATTGATGCGTTGCGGCTGCAATGGCTCTGACTGTGCAATCGCCAACGCGCTTTTTTTCTGGATTCAGGTTTAATTCTCTGTACATGGTTTTATCCTCTATATTTATTGTAATATTTTGCACAATTTCGTGTGCGCCACCTACGCGCCAACTTTACGCCATTTTTTGCAGAAAATTCTAAAAAATCTTTGCAAAAAGCCTTGACATTACATCTCTAGCGATGTATAATATAATCACAGTAAGAGATAAGCAACCCACATAACAGGAGGAAAATAAAATGACCACTATTTCTAATGCCATCTACGCCGCCACCAACACTTCCGTCAACAGCAACGATGTTACCGATGAAATCCGCGAGGCAATTTCCAGCGCCACCATGGACAACGGCAAGCAGTGGGTCACTGGCCAGGATGACGCCATGTGCCGCTGGGAGTACTACGTCGACTACAACCGAGAGGATGAGCTTGACGAGGACGGCGAACTGATCCAGTCTGATGAAACCATAACGCTCCTTAGCATCCGCATCCTGCCCCGCTCCGCCAGTTCTGCCTTTGTAAAGGCCGGCAACCCGGTAGGCGTAGAAATCACCGTGGACGTCAACATCGAACTTTAATTAAGGAGGCCCCCCATGGAAATTACAATCACCGAGTACGCCGCCCGCCACAACCGCAGCCCCGTCACCGTCCGTCAAAAAGCCCTGCGCGGCGGCTTCAAAACAGCACGCCGGGTCGGTCGTGACTGGCTCATCGATGAGAACGAACCCTACACCGACAACCGCCTTGCAGCACCCGCCCCGCCGCCTGATCCATGGCAGTTTACCAGCGGCCACCGCTGCGATACCATCAGCGACGCGGGCGCGGTCAAAATCGCCAACGATTCCTTCTTCGTTCTGGTTCCTACCGGCGCAGGCGACGGCGATTCCGCGTTCTGCATCTACAACGACGGCGAGATAGACACCGCGCCCCTTACCTACTTCACGTTGATTTCCGGTAAATTCAACATTTACGACTACGATTGCGGCAGCACCATCGCAGAAACGGTCGAGGGTTCCTTTCAGGTCTACTACTCTTCCGGCATCGTATTTTTTATAAAAACAGAATAAAAAAAACAGCGGTCGTACCGGGCAAACGCCAAGCACGACCGCTGTTTTATATCTTCCTGATTTTATCCACGACCGCCCGCACTAACCGATTGACCGTGCGTTCGCTGCAGTTCATTTCCGCAGCAATCTCCGCGTTGCCCAGGCCGCGTCGCCTGTAATCCAGCACCGCCCGCTCGTCGTCGGTCAGCATAAAGCAAATTCTGTTATACGTCGCCCAGTCAAGACAAAAGTCAAACCGGCGCACGCAGTGGATTATTTATCTTTCGCGCTCTGCTTCACGCACTGGTTGGCGTAGACCGCCCCAGCCGCGCACAGCACACCTTGAATGATAGCAGTGAAAACCGCCATGGCCGCGTCCTGCCCGCCGCCGATGGGCGACGTCGCCAAAACGTATAGCGCGGCCAGCACAATGCCCACTGCGGCCAGCACCGCCGGGATGAGCTTGTCCGCCACCGCCGTGCTGGTTTTCAGGCAGTACCCAACGAAAATCAGCGCCGGAATCAGCACCAGCAGCTCCGGTTTAATGTAGTTCATGTAGTCGATGTTCATAATAAAACCCCTTTCTTAATGAATCGGCAGCACCCGCGCCCGGTTGTACAGTTCTGTGCCGGTTCCGTTGCCGCCGAGCGCGTGGTAGCTCTTGTACAGGTATTCCAGATTTTTAAGGCCCGCCGTCTCGATCCAGCCCTGCGCGATATAAAACGTGCAGACCTGGTACAGGCGGTCGTGCAGGATTGCAAGCATCCCCGCCTTAATAGCGGCCCGCTCCTCTGCGTCGTCCTTGATTTTTTTCGCCAGCCGCCTGTAAGCAACCAGCAGTCCAGCAGTCAGCACGCCAAAGGCCCACTCGACCCAGTATTTTATAATCCACTCCGGCACGTCAATCCTCCGCCCATTCAGATTTGTACAGCCCCGCATCCGTCAGGCCGCGTTCCCTGCACACGGCCAGCACCGCATCCGCGTCCCCCTGACTGACTGGCCCGATGGTAATCACTTGTAGCTTGCCGGTGCCGTTCTGGGCCGCCTGCTCGGGCAGCTGCACAGCGTGCTCCCCGGCGCGGTAGGTAAATACCTGCCCGCTCGCGGTGGTAAAGTTGCTGTCCAGCCACACCAGCGGATTGGTGCGCTTGCCGTTCAGGATAACTTCAAAATGCAGATGCGCCCCAAACACGTTGCCGGTCACGCCCGAATAGCCGATGAGCTCGCCCTCTTTGACCTGCTGGCCATACTTGACGCAGTAGCTGGACAGGTGCGCGTACCGCGTCTGCAACGTCTGCCTCTTGTATGGCGCGTGTTTTATTCTCACCATGTTGCCGTAGCTCTGCATACCCGTCCGCGTGTGTCCGTCCCAGTCCTGGGTCTGATCCACGGTGCCGTCCTCGGCGGCATAGACCGGGCGGATATACATGTTTTCGATCTGCGTGCGCAGGTCGATGGCCTGATGCAAACTGCCATCGTTGTAGTACCACCCCTGCGTTAAAACGTGCAGGTCAAGCGGCCAGTGCAGCAGCACCTCGCCGTTGGATAATCTCATAAAATCAACTCCTTAAATTTTTGGCCACGCGGCCCTTAAAGATTCCGGTTTGTTTCACTTTTTCGTCCTTTACTTAATGCAGAAATACGGGCGAACGCCAAGAACAGTGGTAGCATTACCGTAGTTAGCAATACCGTTGTAGCCGACAAGGGCGAAACCGGAAGCGGTAATAACGTCCCTCAACCACCATGCCGAACGGTTGCAAATACGGCTCGGCTCGTGCTGGAATAACGGCAACTGGGATTTCTCTACACAGTGGTTATCCGGTACAGTGCTACCGTCAGAAACAGGGGAGAAAATACCACTTCCATAGACCATCTGCTCGCACATGATTGTAATGGAATCATTAAACCATGAACCGTTTGAGGCTTTACCGCTCGTAACCTCTGTTGTTAAATAGATGCGGCGCCCCATCAAATGGCTTTCCCCGAATGCGTTTTTTGCCATGTCCTTCGCTTTTTCAAGACCCGATAAATTCAGCTTGGCACCCATATAACCGCCATCGGTCGTATTAGTGCTGTTCATAGCAGCGTTGTACAGGCAAGTGTCCGGCACGATAACAACATGGTGGTCGGTGCAAGCAGTATCACCGCAGTTCAGCCAGTAATCGAACGCCGCAATACGGTAATTGACACCGCCGATAGTCCAGTAGTCACCTATGTACAAATCATCGAATGTACCAGCCGCAATCGCTGCATACTGGGCTGCCGTCACGTTCGTGCCCAGATACTTTCCCCGATAAATGGCATTGTGCGCCCCAGCGTTGGGGGCCGTCATAATGCGCAGCAGGTCGTCTCTGCTTTCAAGATACGGATTATTCGCCGCTCCACTCATACACTCACCTCCAGAACAAACACCGCCGCGCTCGTCGGCGCACTGCTCGCATAAAACTTAACCACCCCAGCGCCTGGTTCCAGCGCGGCTATCATCCGCACTGCGTCCGTCACCCTAGTGCGGTCGCTCACGGCAATCTGACTATCCGCCGTCACACCAGCTGCCGCAACGCTTGCTCGTGCGGTGTAGCTGCTCGTGCTGCCGTCGTCCCAGGACACTGTGTAGCTGCCAGCCGTCCAGCTTTCAGCCGGGACAGTTACGGTCTTAAACTTCGATTTCATAGCGGTCAGCAGTGCGTCAATCTGCGTCTTATCATAATAATTCGCAAACTTACTGCTCTCACCTGTGTCCTTCCAGACGCCTGTATCGCTGTCCCACACCCAAATCGTATCGGTATCGCCAACAATGGCCCAGTTTCCATCATAACCGGTATCGTGCGCGGCGTAAAGTGCCTCATAGTTCGGATACCAGCCTACCGCGCCCTGGCTGACTTGCTGGGCCAGGGCCGCGTAGTATTTAGCGTTGTCCATGCCCTCGCCGGGGCGCGTGCCGGTATCTCCCACTGCCCAGCTGCGGGCCTCCTTGGCACTGGCCGCAGCGGCCTGGGCGTTGGCAGGCGCGGCCTTGATGGCCTCGATGTTTTTGTGCACGTCCTGGATGCCCGTCTCATTATCCCGCACGATTTTGGCGTTGGCGGCCACTTCCGCTGCCAGCGCCTGCACGGTCTTATATTCGTCCGTGCTCTCGATCATGCCATCCTGCACCGGGTTCCTGTCGATGTCCAGCCGCAGCGCGGCCATACCGGCCACACCACCGCCCGCCAGCACCTCTACCACTGGGGCAAACGTGCCGCAGCCGGTCGTCATCTGCGCTGTCACGGCCAGATAGACCGTGGTGCGGTCGCTGCTCACGCCCAGCGCAGGATTGTAGACATAGTGGCCATCCTTTTTATCCATCCGCAGGTTGACATCCGCGCCCGTGGGCAGTGTCCAGGGCTGCCCGCCCTTGTACAGGGCCACGGCCAGCACCGGGAGCGTATCGTCGTACTGAACCAGATGTACCGGCTGCACAACGTCCCGCCGGTCAAAATCCGCCCGCGTCGCCTTGATAAGCGCTTCTGCAGGCGGGCTGTAATTGGCTGCCGCCATTTAAAACCACCTCACTGTATCATTTTGCCATTGACAAGCACATAGCCGTCGCCCGCGCCGTCCACGCCCAGCTGCACCTTCACATTGCCTCTCGCGTCGCTGATCGCAATAGCGCCGCCCTCATACTGGCCTGCCATTGTGACGTTGGCGATCATGTCATTGGTGTTGCTGGCCGCTGGGCCGTACAGCACAAGACGGCCAACGGCATTATTAGCGCCCCACGTAGACATAAACGCTCCCATGTGCCATTTTCCGTCCGCCGTTTTGCGGTACATCTCAATTTTGGCGTCATTGATGACGCACTTGCTTTCCGAAACCGTCGAAGTAAATTTTCCGGTGATATCCACTGACCCGTCCGAGCCGATTTTGAAGTTGTCGCTATTTACAACCAGCCCGCCGTTAAAAGTCGTTACGCCCGTGTCCAGGTTGGACACAAACTTACCGTTGGTGGACTGCAGCACGCCGCCCCGGATAAGATTCGCACTCATAGTCCCGGTCGTGATAAAATCGGCGTTGATTGCGCCGTCCATCGTGGCGGCCAGACGGTACGGCCCGCCGTAGCCGCTGCTGCTGTAACCCCAACCGGCCAGATTCCACCGCCAGACCTTTGTGGCCTTCGCGATTTCCGGCTTGTCCATGACCAGTATCTCGTCTGGCTCATCTGCGCCGGTGGAGCTGTGCAGCACCACATAGCCGCCCAGATTGCCGGTTATCAGCTGTGTGGCGCGGTCAATGGCCCGTTCCAGGTCGCTGCGCGTCTTGTTCACGGTGCTCTGTACGGTCTTGCCCATGTCGGCCACGGTGTTGGCCAGGCTGCTGCGGGCATCTCCCAAATCTACGCTGTCGTAACGTTCCAGCAGCACGTCATAGACTGTTTTGATGCACCGGGCATCCGCGCTCACGCCTAGCTTTGCAAACTGAACATGAACGGTATCGCAAAGGCTTACTTGTTCAAGGATTGCAATGTCTGCGTATTCATCAGTTTTAGATAGCTGCGTAAAGCTCAACGTGAGACTTACTTTAGGAACGCCGATATTATTTGCTTTGATATACGTTATAGCACGCTGCTTCAGCTGCTCATCACTGGGCTTATTCTCAAAATCTTGGCTCACATCAAGCGTTAAAATGCGCATAAAATCGTATGTTCCATCCACATTTACAACAGGGTTGCCTGAAATTTGAGTAACATTCCCATCACTATCAGTCCAATACGGATAAACGCCAGTATACACTGACGCACAACTTTCTTCCTGCGTTAAATCCGTCAGATTTTTCCCATATCGGATTGTGACACCACGGTCACTACCACGATGATTGTGCAGTTTAATCGTTGTATTATCCCATTCGTATTCACCGCCGTAGGAATCCAGAATACTACCCTCAACACCGCCAAGCATACTGCGCAAACTACTAGGCACATCGACTTTAAACGATGCCGTTGTTGTAACGTCTGTCCAGAACGTAAATGGGCAATCAACAACTGCATGGCTTTTCAGCACAGCCAGCGCATCAGCAGCATTGGATGCGGTGCAGGGCGATACAGGAATACCGCTCAAATCATAGCTGATGTGCTGCGCGTTGATAGTTACTTGGCCGTTAATCGGGCGGCTAATGTTGTAGATTCTGAAATACTGATAATCGCTAAACGGATTAGGCTTTGCTAGAATCAGGCCGCGCATCGCAAGGCTGCTGTAATGATGTCCGCTTAACGGATACACCATTTCAAGTTCAAATGCGCCGTTGCGTTCTTCTGTAACGGTACAACGAATCGCATCTTTTAGTACGCCAACGCCGTTGCCCTGCAAGCCGGTCGTGCCGTCGTAATATCTAGGATAGCTAATGATTCCCACCTCCTACAACGTCCACCATCTGGGCGTGATTTCGCATTTGCTGATGCCGCCGCTCCAACTAATTTGTGTAGAACCTGCGCCAAGAGTAGGGAAGTCAGGCGCAGTAACGTACTTGTTTAGATTGGTTGCTTCTTTATAAGCATCCATTTTTTCGCAGTCTAAATACATAGGCCCTGTGTACCCGGAAATGCTCATTTGTGTTTCGCCAACCTGTAATTTGGCGTTGCCGGTAACGGTTAATGCTATAAGCGGCAGGGAAGGGAACACCGTTGGATTGTACAGGAAATCACCGCTTTTAACTTCAACGGCGCTTTCACCGTCTTTCAAGTATTTCTGCGGCTTGCAATCTAGCGAAATAGTAAATGGCGCAAGGTGGTTTGCCCTGATATCAGTTTCCGGGAAATTAACCACCCGCGCCATTCTGTACACATTTGGCTCTTCCTCTGTTTCAAGCCTGCGATAGCCAAGAGTAGTTCCACGCAGAAAAGCCGCAATCGTTGGTAAAGTGTCGCTCACATCAGCGCCTGTCAACGCAAAGCATTGTACAGACGCGCTAATGTTGGCATAACTTCCATCCCATTCAGTCAAATCGCCACTGCGCCCAGAAACGGTTGTGGCGGTTACTCTGGGCGTTGGTTGTCCAAAAGTAATTGCTTTTTGCAATCGGATTCCAACATCAAGGCTGCAAATACCGTCCAGCCAGAATCTATTAAGCATATACAGCCGCCTTTCTGTTGCTCTGCGCCTGAAGCTCATACGAAATCTGATTAGCCAGCTCATGAGCCATAGAGTTGACATCCGTAAACTGAATGCCGTTAATGTTGATGTTAAACATCATGCCGCCTGCTGCATTTGTTTCGCCTTTGCGGTATGCTGTTGCCTCTGCGCTGGTAAGAACCATTTCACCGCGATGCAGGTTTGCAACGTAGTTGTTATAGGGGACATAATCCATGCCGCCAGCGTGGGAGCCGTTTGTCTGCACCGTGCCGGTGAAGCCGGAGACAATGCCGTCTACGAAATTTCCGACCTGTTCTTTCAGCCAGCCGCCCATACTCTTAATACCCTCGAGCAAGTTCTTTGCCGCGTTCACGCCTAAATCAAAGATTTTGCCGGGTAGTTCTTCAAGGCCCGTAACAACAGCATCTAACAAATCTTTTGCGGCCTGTTCACCGTTTTTCCTCAATTCTTCGGCCCACTCTACGACTTTTTCAATCGTTTTTGTGAACCACTCTGCAATGTTTCCGGGCAACTGAGTAAAAAACTCAATTACGTTATTCAGGAACGTAGATGCAGCGTCGATTGCGTTGGACTTCATTTGCCCAGCCCATGCAATGACGTTCTGAATCGTGGTAGACAGGAACGTTAAAACGTTGCCGGGGAGTTGCGTAAAGAACTCAACTACGTTTTGCAAGAATTGGGAGCCAGCTTGCCGCGCATTCTCTGCCGTTTCCACCGCCCAAATTACGATGCTTGCAAGCGCTGTGCCAAGAAATACGCCTAAGTTATACGGGAGTTGCGAGAAAAATTCTACAACAGCATTGATAAAATTGCTGCCAGCTTGGCGGGCATTCTCTGCCGTCTGTGTCGCCCAATCTGCAACGCTCTGGACGGCATTTGACATGAACTCGGATATTTTATCAGGGAGCTGTTGGAACCACTCTATTGCGCTGTTGATTGCATTAGGAACTGTCTCTGTAAAGAACGTTACAACAGTAGTTTTTACAAACTCAAAAATTTCGTTGACCTTGTTTCTGAAATCTTCATTCGTTGCGTACAGAGTGACAAATACGCCAATCAGAGCCGCAATCAGCGTTATTACGATTGCAATAGGGTTGGCTGACATAACGGCGTTTAGTACAGCTTGCGCTTTTGCCGCTGCCGTCTGTGCCAACGTCATAAGAGAAATCTTTCCTGTAAGCAATCCGGCAAGAACTTCGGATGCCTTTAATGTGCCATTGAGCGCACCCTGTGCAATTTCCGCGTCAGAAAGCCCCATGCTGAACAAAGAAACAGCAACCTTGGCTTCGTCAAAGGCCGTTACCATTTTTTGTATTTTTGTCCCGATTTGCCAGCCTTTTACAGCTGCACCAACTGTCACAAGCGCTGGTGCGATTTCTTCAATTACAGGCACGACTTCTTCAGCTGCTGTTTTAACATTATCAAAAATGTCAAGCAAGAACGAAAAGTCAGAGTTTTCAATCGCGCTTGTCAGCCCGGAAATAATTGCATCGCCCAAAAAAGAAAACACATCAGCAACAATGGGCTGCAATTCACTTGCCACGCTACTTAACCCGCCGAAAAGTGCCTGCAAGCCCTCTTCAATAGTCGGTTCAAGCTCCATAATCACGCTGCTTACATAAGGTGCAAGCTGTGTGACCAGTTCGCTCAAACCATCAATCAAAGTAGGAACAATCTCTTTGATTCGCGGTATAATGTTGTTTCCTGCAGTAATAACACTGTCAACAAGGTTGTCCACCAAAGATTGAAAGTCTTGCTCCGGGTCTGCAATTCCGGTCAAAAGATTTTCCCAAGCGCTCTTCATAGACGCTGTACTGCCTTGAATTGTAGTTGCAGCTTCCTTGCTGGTCGTTCCCATGATTCCCATGTTGGCCTGCACGACATGAATCGCTTGTACAATGTTTGCATATGACATACTGGTTGAATCGACCGTTACGCCAAGCTCTTTCTGCGTGTCTTTCATGGCAGCAGCTTCTTTGATAAGCCGCTTCATCTCAGCCTGCGTACCGCCGTAGCCAAGTTTCAGGTTGTCCAGCATCGTGTAGTTCTGCTTCGCAAAGCCGTTGTATGCGTCTTGGATGGACGAAATGTTAGTGCCCATCTTGTTTGCATTATCGGACATATCTGAAATCGCAGTATTTGCCATTTCAGCGGCTTTTTCTGTGTCACCGCTCAAACTTGAAACCAGAGAAGCAGCAAACGATGTTGATGTTTCCATATACTCGTTTGCGGACAGGCCAACGTTCTTGTATGCGTCTTTTGCGTAGCTCTCTATGATCCCCGCGCTGTCTTTATACAGCGTTTCTACGCCGCCTACAAGCTGCTCATAGTCCGCATAGCTGTCTAACGATGCCTTGCCAATTGACATGGCCATGTTTGCAGCGGTTTTCCCGATTTCCGTAATTCCGTTGGTTACAGTCCGCAAACCATCCGAAACGACATTGCCAAGCAACGTGCCGCTGAAAACGTCCATCAAAGACGATGCGCCGCCTTTTGCCTTCTCAACGCCTTTTTCATAGTCGTCTGTGTTCAGACTTAATTTTGCATATAAGTTAAAAACGTCCAATCTATCACTCCCTTCTTGAATTTTTGCTTTATCTGCTGTATTCTAAGCAATAGGAGGTGTTTTTTTATGGCAAAAGCAAAAAATGCGGTAATCGCCGGTGATTTTATGGGCAAAAAGGTGTCTGTTTCATTTGGCAAAGTCTCTATGGACGTTGGTGGTCTATCAGCACTTGAACTAAACAGCCGCACTGTTGCCGGTTATTCTGTGGTAGATGAAACTCACAAAACATCTATGGCTTCCGGCGTTATGCGCGGCATGGTCGGCGGGGCTCTGTTTGGCGGTGCTGGCATGGTTGCCGGTGCAATGACTGCCAAGCAAAAAGGCGTTTATCAGGTTGTTATCCAGCTTATAGATGACCCGCAATGGCGTTACAGCGGCAAGCGCTTCCTGCTGGAAGTTGACGAGCCAACCTATAAAGCCATTATCAAAAATTGCTTCTAAGTTTAGCCGCCCTCTATTTGGGCGGCTATTTTTCTGCCTGTTTCAATCCATGCCGCGCTGCAAAGTCTTTGAAATCCGCCCGCACCTGTTCCGGCGTTCTCGTATCCACTTTGGGCGGGTGAATAATGTCGATATATCTCGCTGGCCTGTCCTTTACGCCTGTCACAGCTACAACAAGGCTCCATGCACTGTCTGTCATGTACACCTTGTACAGCTGTTCTTCAAAATCAGCTTTTAAAGCGTAAGGCAGCGCCGACACAAGCGCCTTTGCGCTCAGTTTCGGCATTTTCAGCAGTACAGGGATTACTTGTTCTGCCCGCCACCGAGATACGATTTGAAAAAATCAACAAAGCCCTTATCGTTCAGCAGGTCGGCAACCTGTTTGCAGGTGATAAGGAAATTCTGCTTGCCGATTTCTTCCACCGTCATGCCGTTGAACGGTGAAAGGATTGCGTACACATCCTCGCGGTGCTGTTTCAAGGCAATGTTCAACAGCTTCACGATTTTTGCAAGGCCGAAACGCTGCATTGCAATGCGGGTCGTTTCGCCCTTCGGCATCGTTTTCTGCATCTCTTTCACAAGCGCTTCATCCTCAATCAGGTTCGTGATGGGCTGCGCAATCTGCAAAACGACTTCCAGCGCTTCATCGGTGCCAAGTTCAGAAAAAATTCGCATCAGGCTTCATCCTCTCCGGCCTTGATATAGACCTCGCACGGCACAGTGTCCTGCGCAGTAATGGAATAGTGCGCCGTATATTCAAAGCTCATCTGGCCCTTTTCTTTGTCGCCGGTCTGCAAGCTGAAACCACCGGTGGACAGCGTATTCAGCATGTGAATGGCACAGAAACCGCCGTTCGTTGTGCCGTGCTTGTCCGAATAATCGCACAGCAGCCACAAATCCGTGAAGTCGCTGTCTTTCAGGTCATTGCGCGGCGTGATTTTGGAAACCTTGGAAGTTGTCGTAACATCAGCAGCGCCAAGCATGCTCTTGGCATTCTCTGCCGATGCCGAAACATAAGTGCCGCTGCACTTGACTTCCCAAGATTCAATCTGCTTCAGCTCTTTCATGTTCTTAGGGCAGTTGTCGATGTCCTCGCCGAAGTCGGTAAAGCTGGGCACAGCCGTAAAGTTGATGCCGCCGGTCGTAGCACCCAGCAGCGCACTTTCTTCCGGCGCAGTACCGGCAGCCGGGTCAAACGTAGTTGCAAGATAGCCCGCGTTCAAGACCAGTTTTTTAAACGCAGATTCAGGAATACGAGTAAATTTCATGCTTTCACCTCAATTTAGGCATAAAAATTCGGCGGTTACGTTGATGTACCGCCGTTTTAGGTTTTTGTCTGTGTCGTCTGCCAGCGCCTGGCAGAAAGGGGAGCCGCGTTTTAACCAAATCAAGCCGCCATCTACCGGCAGCGTCACGCCGCCAATGCCCAGCGCGTCCGAAAGCTCAAGTGCCTTTGCATTGGGCACAGCTTCGCTTGTGGTATGGAACCACATGTTGACCGTCAGCGATACCGCCCCACCGCCCCATGCGTCAAACACGGCATCATAGGTCAAGTAGGGGAGTACAGCGTCATCTGGCACGGCGTTGCTGGCGTATGCGGTCATAAACTGCCCGAAAAACTGCTGTAATGCAGCGCCTTTTGTCATGTCGGCAATCCCTCCCGCAATCTTTCAGCCGTAAAACTTTTTAGGCCGTTCAGCATCGGGGAAGCACTTGCCGGGGCTTGCTTTTCTTCTGGGCGGCTCGTGACCCGGAAATATGCCCCGGTCGTTACGTCCTTATACACGCTGCCGTACTCGATGGGCACATCTTTTCGCACGATGCCGGTATACACGCTGGTTACGCCCTGCGCTTCGGCCTGCCGTGCTTCAAGGCTGCTGTCCAGTGCAACGTAATTCGCAAACTCTGCGCCCTCTCTCCACTCGGTAGCATAGCCGCCCTCGCCGTCAGGCTTTGTCAGCTTGTCCATAATGATGCAGCTGTGCGAAAAATCATCTAAAAGGCTCATAGCTTTCTCCATTTGTTCAGCCGGGACGCAAACACTCCCTGCCAGCCCGTCACAGAGCCGCCAGAATTGCCGTTTGTGCTCGATTTTGTGTAACTATACCCTGCAAAGCTCTCGCTTTGAAACGGGCTGTTTGCAGCGCTCTCATACTTGTTGCGCCATGCTTCCACATCCTCAACCAGAGAAATAAAAGCAGCGGGCACAGCAAGCGCCCACACAGCACCGTCAAACGTTTCATCGGACAAGCCGCCGGCACCGTACTGGTACACGCCATCGTTGAACACACTCCCGATAATGCGGAAATATTGCCCCTCAACTAAAAAAGGCAGCGTAATGCTGCCGTCCTTGATGGTAAATGTGCCGCTGTACGCGCCATCCGGGACCTTAAACCAGTTCCGGCACTCTTGCATCAATTCTTCAAGCATTACGCTGCCCCCTTATTACTTTTTGAACTTTGCCAGCACAACTTTGGCTTCGTTGGTCAGAGCCGCAACGTAGAACTCATCAGCGGTGATCTCGGTGGAACGGTTACGCGGCTTGCGCTCGGTTTCCACGTTGATATTGCGCTTGCGGTAGATGGTCAGAGCGGGCACATCGTCCTCAGTCTCGCTGTCCTCGTTCAGCTTGACGATGGGGCAAGCGTAGTAGGCGGTAGCAGCAGCCTTGACCTTGTCACCGACAACCAGTGCAACAGCGCAATGGGGCTGAATGGTCGCCAGATGCTTTTTGGTGGAAGTTTCGGCGGTAGTATCAGCGACAATCTCAATGGTGCCGGTGCTGTTGTCCTTCTCGTACTCAATAGAAGGAACCTTGCGAGATGCCACAACGCGAGTGTTGGCAATCTTGCCGATTTCGCCGGTGACAGCAACGCCAGCCTGATACTTGTCAGCGCTGATAAAGTCAGCATCTTTGCGCAGGGTCGCCATCTGCTTGGGGTTGATGAACATGACTTTGTCGCTGTTGATTTCTTCGTTGAACACGTCGATAGCGTCCACAACGCCGCTGTACTTGATAGCGGCAGCAGTGCCGTCATACACCAGCGTAGCGCCCTGCAGGGCTTCCATGCAGTCATTGTCGATTTTGGCAGCGATGGCCAGCGCAAGCTGCGCATTGGCTTCACCAACGGGGTTGCCGTAGCCAGACAGCACAGCTTCATCGGTCAGGCCGACGCCCTTCATAGCCTTCTTGATCTTGTACTTCTTGTCCTTGGTGCTCATCTTGTCGATGTCAACGTCAACGCCCTCTGCAACGTCCTCTGCGTCACCGATGTAGCCGTAAGACGGCACAGTAATAGTATCGCCGGGCACACCAGCAAGGGTGTCATCCACCTTTGCAAAAGGTGCCACGCGGATTTTGTCGGGGATTTTAGCCGAAATCATATCGGCCATGACTTCCGGGTCAATCAGGTCTGCGAGTTTGGTCAAAATAGTATCTGCCATGTGTTAATCTCCTTTGTCGGTTCCATTGACCAGTGTATTGTACTGGTCAGGGTCAGTTTTTTTGAGCTTCAAGCGGTCGGCATAGCCCATCTTTGCAAATGCTGCTGCATCAATAGAGCCTGCGCCTGCGCCGCTATTGCCCGCGGGCGGATTCGGCGTGCTTGCGCCCTGCGTGCTGGTTTTAACGATGTAGTCGCTGTAAGATTCTTTCAGGCTGGCTTCCAGCTTATCAGAATCTTTAATAGCGCCTTTATCGTCCAGTTCCAGCTTGTCCAGAAGGCCATCGCCTTTGCACAGCCGGGCAACAGACTGCAAGCGTTTGTCGGCAATGCCGACTTTTTTCAGGGCGGTCTCCAATGCCTTTTCTTTGGCAGCGGTAGTCTTTTCAGCGGCCACGCTGGTTTTGTAATCCTCAAAAGCCTTGTGCTCTGCTTCATACTTATCCTTGTAACCGTCATCGCCCTTACCTTTCAGGTCGTCCAGCTCCTTTTGAACGCCAGGAAGTTTTTCCGCATCGGCTTTATAGCGGTCAACGTCCGCCTTCAAACCGTTTACGGTGTCAGTGTGGGCTTCAATGATAGTGTCCTGCTGCTCTTCGGTCAGCCCCATACCTTTCAGCAGCTTGCGAGTAATAGCCAATGTTTTCGCTCCTTTTCTTCGGTGTCAGTTCTTCGACATTCGCGTTTATATAAAAACAGCGGTTCTTTGCTGTTTTTACAAAAGTTTGTAAAAATGCAGCCATTCAATCAAATTGAAAGGAAACATTTTTTGAGTATAAAAAAGTGGCCGTTTCCAAAATGGAAACAACCACTAAAAAGAGCCGAGAGGCTTATTTGCCTTTCAGCTCTTGTTCGATGATTCTGTTGTACTGCGCGGCATGGTCTGCCACTGCGGGCTTGATGTACGGTTTTGCGCGTTGCCCGTGGGTCAAATGCCAATCGCCTTTAGCATCTTGATATACCCACGGCGTTTGCCTGCCGCCAGGATAGTAAATGCCCGTGCCGCACTCAACGTATACGCCGTATTTGCTGTTTGTGCCCACGTAGGCAGCCCGTTCGCCGTTGTCTGCTACTGTATGAGTAATGCTATTGCGTAGGTTGCCTGTGTCAACAGGGCATAGCTTTTTTGCATACCCCTCTGCCACAAGCCCGCACTTTTCAAGCGCCCGCTGGCAAGCCGCTTCAAGCTCTTTATAGACTTCATCGCTGTGGTCTTCAAGTCGTATCTGCATTGCGCATCAATCCTCTTCGAGTGCCTTGTAAAACGCTTCATAAGATTCCTTTGCTTTTGGTGGTGCGTTACTCGTCAGCACATACTTTTTTACAGATGCGTCAAATCTGAACCATTCTTCATTTTCCATAAAATAGGGCATATCTTGCAACATATTTACGCCTTCCCGAAGTATTTTTTTATTATATTGGAAACCGCCAAAGAATATTCGCTCGGATTTGTGCCAACTTCCGCATCGGCAAAGCATTCTGCAACAAATTCATCTGCATTTGTCAGAGAGTAATCACTGATTTTAATGCTGTCGTATCTCTTTTTTGCTGTCGCAATTGCTTCTCTGTCTGCGTCCGTCACTTCGCCTGTTCCAAAAATCATTTTGGTCTCAATCGGTTTACGGATTTTGTCATAGTTGTCTTTTGCTGCTTGCACTGTGTTACAGTATTCGTCCCAAATCGGTTCAATTTCTTTTCTCGCCTTTTTAACTGCCGTAAAATCAACAAGCGCGAAATTTTGCGCTTTCCCGGGTAGCTTTTCGCCTATATTTAACAAGCTGTGTCCATATTCGTGCGTAATAACATATTTTATTTCATCTCCCGACGCAAATTTAACACAATACCCTTTTTGCGAAAGGTCAAAAATATGTTTCCGACCAGAATCTGTTACTTTCAGCGGGTTTATTCTCATTTCCGCGCTACCAAGCCCCCATTGATGGTTTACAACTGCAAAGGCGTGCGAAAGCAGACTGTCGGTTTTGTCCATTACGGTAAGCTTTGTGAGTGGAGAATAATATCGGTTTCCGAGGTCGTCAATCGCGTCTACAATGCTAGCAGAAACATTTTTGTCAAGTTTGGAAATTTTGACGGTATCAAGAAGTGTATTATTTTCAATGTCTTGTGCTTTAACCTCAACACCGTGACCGACAAAACGCTTTCTGTATTCATCCCATGCGTTCCAGATGGATTTTCTGCCGCGCAAATCAACATTTTCTTGCTCTTGCTGTTCGGTTTCTTTCCACCCTGCCCACTCCGCATAGGTCATATCTTTTACAAGCACGCTTTCGCCGGTCTCGGGGTCACGCGCCCAGCGCATACCGCCGCTTGTGTCCACATCATCCAGCACGGAAACCTGCGTGCATCGGCAGTTATACACAAGATATCCCGGCGCGGAACTATCGCCCGGATACATAATCTCGTACCCGTCAACCTTAAACGGCTTGTCTACGTCTACCGTCTGCCCGTCAAGCATTGCATGGGCGTGGCGCGTGCGGTTGTCCAGCGTTGCCAACCATTGCTTTTTTAGCTTTATGCCCATGTCCTGCGCTGCGCGGTAAGTGTCTAACCGCCCCGCGTTCTGCGCTGCCGTGACCGCCGTCCGCGCCGTTCTAATAGCGCTTGCGCGGCTCATATCCTGCATACGGCTTTGCAGGTCATCCGCAATCTTGCTGATTCCTTTGCCTTGCAGGATGGAGCTTGTCACGCTGGCTGTGATTTGCTGCTTGCCATATTTCAAGTCAATCCCGCGCTTCAATGCCCGCTTTGGCGGGTAATACGGCATCAAGTCAGGCTGTTCAACGATTAAGCGTTTCACGGTCTGCTCATCCCATAGCGTAAAATCTGCCTGACGGCTGACCTGCTCGATTTTGTAAGCTGCATAATTGCGGTTCAAGCTGTAAATGCCCGGCGTAGCGTCATTGACGTATGCCACAGCCGTTTCGTTGGCGTTGGTGTATCTTTCTGCCACCTTATCCCGCAGCGCCGTAAAACGCTTGCCACGCCCCATCTGCGCAAGCCGCCATTGCTTGTACTGCTGCTCGGTGATTTCGCCAGCATCCAGCTTTTCTTTCATGGCCGCATCGCGCTTCTCGAACTGCTCAAAATAGGCTTTCACCGTGTCTGTCAGTTCGTCAGCAGCTTCTTTGTACAGCTTTGCGATGCGCTGTTCCAGCTTGGCAAGCTGTTTATCCGTAAGTTTGTGAGCGTAATCAGGTCTCACCATTGCCGTTCATTCCTTCTCCCGGCTGGTTCTGCGGCTTATTAGGCTGCGGATTGTTAATCGTGCGGTCAATCTCTTCTGCCGCCTTTCGTTTCATCAAATCTTCGTACTGGTCAGCATCGCCGTTAATGGTCAGCAGCTTTTTGGTCATGTACTCATCATCGTAATACTCTGCGCCCAGCAGCACGGTCTGCGCTTCTTCCTGCTTATTGATAATCTGGTTGCGCGTGTAAGTCGGTTCATCATCCAGCCCGGCAACCGCCAAAATGCCCTTGATGCAGCGCGAAACCCAGCTTTCAAACTTGTCTGTTTTTAGGTCAAGCGGCACGTAGCTGGCCTTGATGGCCGTTGCTGTCTGATTGCCAGCCGTGACAGCACTTGCATCAAATGCCTGGAAATCCGTGTACAGCTTTTTGGTCAGCATGTCAATGGTCGCTTGCGTGCCCTGAAACGGCGCTTCAATGCTTTGCGGCGTGGCTTTTGCGCCCTCATCGCCGTCTGCATGGGCAACGTGGGTAGTTTTAAGCCGCTCCACAAACCTTGCATCGTCCACCTCATCCATACCGCCGCAGTTCGTCAGCACCCAATAGATCAGGTTGCCCTCATCCACGTTGTTTACCATGTTGCTGCTGGCAAGGTCGAGCGCGTCAACGGTGTTCTTCCTGCCGCACAATTCGCTGCGTGCCTGTTCACCGTTTTTCAGCGGGATAATAGGGAAGCCGGGATAATTCTCGCCGTCATAAATTTCTGTGCCGTCAATTTCTGAGTACCGCACTTTCAACTTGTACGGCAGTTTCCCGTTTAAGCTGCGCACTTCGCCGTTACGCGGCTTGATGTAGTCCGTGTAACCGTCCATCTCGTACAGTGTTGCCCGCAGCGGTTTGTCCGGGTCAATCTGCCAAAAACGGATTCCGGCTTTCAGTGCGCCGTCCTCTTCATCGTACAGTGGGACAAACTGCTCCGGGGCAAACACCTGAATATGGTCAAGATTCCAGAATACGAAAGACTGCCCACCAATCAACGCATGGCGGGCAGCATCCATAATATCTTCATCAAACGTAGCGCCAAGCGCCTTTTTTGTGGCATCCTTGTTAAACGCAACGCCGTTGCCCAGCAGGTAAGAAACTTCCTGATCTACTACAAAACCAAAAAACTTGCTGGCAATCTTGTGGTTTGCTGTATACATATCGGGATGTGCTTTTCCCTCAAGGTCGTACACCATTTTTTCATAGCGGTTAATCGTGGGATTTTCGCCCCAATAATATAGCTTTGCGTCCAGCATGTCCCGCGTCTTTTTCTGGCCTTTAAAATCGTTGATGGTGTCAAACACAAACCCCATGCGGGAACGTTCATCTTCACCGACCGCCACAAAGTCTTGATATGTTCTGATTTTCCCTCACCGCCTATCTGTAAATGCTTTGGTACTTCATTGCCGTATTGTCTCCGGCTTTATTCGCTGTGCTTTCCATCGCATAACGCACCGCGTCAATGTGATGGTTGTTCAAATCAGGGTAGCCCTCTAAGACTTCACCTGTTTTGCTGTCCCGCTCATACTCGTACTCGCTAAACTCCTTTGCCGTGTCCGGGCATCGTTCCGGGTCAATGACGATGGCTTCCAGCATTTGCAGCCATTTTGTGCCATAGCGCACGGATTTCGGTCCTTTGCGGGCAGGGAACGTCTTAACGCCGTACTTGTTATAGTCAGCGATTGACTTCGGCTCGGCGCTATCTGCGCAAATTTTGTCCTCGCGCGTCAGCCCTCTATCTAACAGCAACTGCGCCGTGTCTCTGTTGCTGGTTCTGCGCCGTGTCAGTTCATCGAAGATGTACAGCGTGCGCCGCGCGGCGTCATAGTGCATTGCATTGTATGCCCACGGGTCAGGATACCAGCCCCAGTCCACGCCGCGCTTAATGCGGTCAAAACTGGCAATCTGTTCATCGGTGATTTTCTCAATGCGCAGATTCTCAAATACCGCTGTGCCGCTGCCGACAACCTCGCCTAAATACTCGTGCCGGTATGCTGTTTCATTTGTGCGCTGCAAGTATTCAGCATCGGCCAGAAACCGCTCTCCAAGCCATTCTGCGGGCGTTGTCTTGTAGGTGCTATGATGTATCAGCTTTCCATCGCGGGCTTTCAGCGCGTAGCCGTTTGCCCAGTTCCGCGCCATTGCAGGCGGGTTAAAGCTCTTAAACGTGATGAACCAATCGCCGCCACGCAGACAGGATTGCTCCACGTTTCGGATTTGCTCTTCACCATCAAACTGGTCAAGCTCTTCAAACCAGCAGATGCCGATATAGCCAAACGGCACTTTGATGGATTTCACCTTGCCGGGGTCATCAACGCCGAAAAAAAGCACCTTCTGCCCAGTAGGCAAATAGGTGCATTCCATAGGGGAGACTGTGCAACGGAAATGATCATGCAGGCCAAGCTCGTTGATAGCCCAGACAATTTGCGCATATACACTTGTGCGCAAGGTGTTGCCCACTTTGCGGAACACTGCCGCGTGACATTGCGGATGTGCCCTCAGCTGCAAAATGACTTCAACGCCAATGAAGCTTGACTTTGTGCTTCCGCGTCCGCCTTTTGCCACAAACTCTTGAACTTTACCATCCTCAATGTCCCAGAATGGCTTATAAAATGCTGGCGAAATAATATCCTTGATATGTTTATTCTCTTGGCACATCATAAATAATATTCACCGTTCCAACGCTCTCTTGCTTCGGTTTGTCATCCCATCCAAAATTTGCCCGCAAACTGAACTGTGCGCCGCCTGAGCCGTCTTTGTCGTACAATCTTTCTTCGGCGTACTGTTCACAACGGGTCTTTGCACGCGTAATCGTGTCATTGAACTCTGGTTTATTTTGATAATTCAAAAGTGCCTGCCTTGATGCAAAACCAAGTGCAAGCGCCAATCCTGTCACAGTAGGCGGTTTTTTATCGTCATAGATAATATAGCCGTTTTTATTTCGCATCGGTTCTCCGTTATCGTCTAAGCACGGCTTTCCTTTGCAGGCTTCAAAGTAGGCATCAATCTTTTCTTTCATTGCCTTTACGCTTCTGTATTTAGGTGGTGCGCCCACAGGATTTTTTCTTGATGCCACTTTATCACCTCGCTTTACAACACAAAAAGCCCACACAATTTGTGTAGGCTTATATCCCCCCAAAACCCCTTTGCGCCGGAGGAGAAGCGCGTTCCCGCCCTACCGGTTTATGCTGTGCCGGTCTCACCCGTTGCGGGGAGCAAATCCGCAACGCTACAGGCTGCATCCAGTGCTTCGCACGTGATGGGCCGCCTGCATACAGTCAGTGTTTAACGTGCCTGCTGTACGCACGTCTGCTTTGATGTAATGGGTTTCGGCAATGCGTAACTGCGGCAGTACCGGAGTCCGCACAAGCAGATGCCTGGCAGATTTTTTCAGGCTCTCGAAGTCCCGTTGCGGTCTGTCATCGCGCCGCGCTCCTGATCGGCTTGCCGCTTTGCTTACAGCGTTTAGGTTATCTATCGCGTTTTGCCTGCGCCGGGCTTTCACCGGTGGGAGCGACCCAG